>SXGQ01079099.1_pt1 | contig 10105 bp, 11 predicted proteins | sample 3178371 | NCBI WGS metagenome assembly SXGQ01 (sample SAMN11356859, study PRJNA531348) | freshwater metagenome | isolation source: freshwater sample F1-20 | place: China: Fuxian Lake, Yuxi | collected 2017-12-25 | reverse complement strand
CGTCCAAGAGCAATCCATGAGAACAACCTTCCAATCTTTCCTCGTCATCGTGGCGGTCTTGTCGCTGTCCGCCTGTGCCAGCATCTCGCGCCCCGATTTCGCGGGCGATATGCGTCACGCCGATCTGCGCGCGGCGGCACTGAGCACCAAACCCATCGGGCTCGTCGAGTACGGAAACGCAAGAAACATAAAAATCGGGACGAATTCACCTTTGATGGCTGCCGATCCACTCAACGGCCGATTCGAAATTGTCTCGATTCAAGGCGTCAAAGGGCGTCCCTACGCCATCACCGTGGCAGCCATCTGTGATTGCCTTGGGTTCCGAAAATGGTCGGTGGTCCCCGAGGCCTACTTGCTGGATCAGCACGGCGATACCCTGGCCCAGGGCGCGAAGACCGCCCTCACCACGCGGTACATCACCGGCACGTTTCCTGAAGATGGCGAATACAAGGTCTTGGTCCTGGCTGACGCTACCAGCGAAGGGGAACGGGTAGGAGAGATTCAGGCCTGGTTGCCGGGGCCTGCCGCTGCAGCCGGTTTTCTCAGCATTTCAATGCGGTCGCACCCAACCGGTGTTGTTCAGGTGAACCATCAGAAGGAAACGCCGTAGAAGCGATGGGGCTGGCGCGCCCTCAATGCAACTTCACCAACGGCGTAGCCCTCTTCACCAGAAACCTCGCCACCGCCAGCGTCGCCGTGCGCGCCGTCCCAAGAACCGCCTGGTGGTGCATCAGGTGCAGGCTGGTGTACATCAACCGCGCCAGCAACCCTTGCACGAACCACTTCGATCCGAACAGGTTGCCCATCAAGCTGCCCACCGAGCTTTGCGTGCCCAGCGACACCAGCGACCCGTGGTCGCGGTACCGGTATGGCGCGTTGTCGAGCGCGCGGCCTTCGTTCAGATCGCGCAGTCGCTTGGCGAGGTAGCTCGCCTGCTGGTGCGCGGCCTGTGCGCGCGGCGGCACCAGGCCGCCACCTGGGAGGGCGCATGCCGCGCAGTCGCCCAACGCGTGGATCGCGTCCTGACCTTTCACGCGCAGGTTCGCCTCCACCTCCACCTGCCCTGAACGGGTCACCGGCAGGCCCTGCTCGCCCAGCAGTGCGGGTGCCTTGATGCCGGCCGCCCACACCACGAGGTCGGCGGGGAAGCTGCGGCCTTCGGTGTCGGTCACCGCATCCGGCGTCACGCCGGCCACGCGGCAGCCCGTGACCACGTTGACCGCGCGCTCGCGCAGCAGCGCCGTGGCCGATGCCGATACGCGCTCGGGCAGCGGCGCCAGGATGCGGTCGGCGCCCTCGATGAGCGTGAGCTGCACGTCGCGCAGGCCGTCGAGCCGGCGAAAGCCGTAGCGTGTGTGCACCTGGCTGGCCTCGCGCAGTTCGGCCGCCAGTTCCACGCCCGTGGCGCCGCCGCCGATGATGACCACGCGCACAGCGGCCTCCACGCCCGCGCTCTTGCGCAGCTCGGCCGCGGTCAGCAGCTTGAGCATGCGCTGGCGGAAACGCTCGGCGTCGGCCGGCTGGTTGAGCGACATGCTGTGTTCGGCCGCGCCGGGCACGTTGAAGTGGTTGGCTGTGCTGCCCAGGGCCAGCACCAACTGGCCATAGACCAGCGTGCGCTCCGGGATGAGTTGTTCGCCGTGTTCGTCGTGCACCGCGTCCACGGTGATCACGCGCTGATCAGCGTTCAGGCCCTTGAACGCGCCCAGGCAAAAGGTGAAACGGTTGTCGTACGCGAGCATCTCGTACGACAAGCCCTCCTGGTGAATGTCCAGCGTGCCGGCGGCCACCTCATGCAGTGAGGGCTTCCAGATGTGGAAGAGCTGGCGGTCGACGAGGGTGACGCGCTCGGGCCCGAGCTTGCGGCCCAGTTTGCAGGCCAGTTCAAGGCCGCCGGCACCGCCGCCGACGATCACGATGGGATGGTTCATGCACAGGTCCTTCGTGGGAGACAAGGGTCGAGCGCATCATGCCAAAGCCCATCGACCTCTACCCCTGTGCCATCCGCCCCAACAGGCTTGGCGCGGCCGTTGCGCCTCCGGCCATTGGTTCAGCGCGGTTGGAACGCGATCAGCGCCATGCCCGCGAGCGTGATGGCCACGCCCGCCGCGTCCCAGGTGCTGGGTCGCACGCCATCCACCGCCCACAACCAGGCCACGGCCACGCTCACGTACACGCCGCCGTAAGCCGCGTACACGCGCCCCGAGGGCGCGTCGTGCAGCGTCAGCAACCACACGAAAACCATCAGGCTCAGCGCCGCCAGCGGCAATGCCCACCACCCGGCGGCCTGTTGGCGCAGCCACAGCAGGGGCAAGAAGCAACCAAGGATCTCGGCCAGGGCGGTGGCGATGTAGAGCAACAGGGTCTTCATGGGCCCCGATTGAAGCAGAGCCTTCGCGGTGTGCGGACAAGGCACTTGAAATCCGCTGATGAAGCCTGAAGTGACTACAGTGTCAGCTTCGGTCTGAAAGGAGCACTGCTATGCAGATCAAGGACCTTGCCCGCGCCACGGGCGTGGACATCGAAACCATCCGCTACTACGAGCGCCAGGGCCTGCTGCCCGAGCCCGCGCGGCGCGACAACGGCTACCGCGACTACGCGGTCGAGCACCTGGAGCGCCTGGCCTTCATCCGCCACTGCCGCGCGCTGGACATGCCGCTGGCCGACGTGCAGCGCCTGCTGGGCTTCCTGGACGACCCTGATTCGCACTGCCACCACGTGGACGGCTTGGTGGACGAACAGCTCGCGCGCGTGCGCGCCCGCCTCAAGAGTCTGCGCGCGCGGGAGAAGCAGTTGCTGCGCCTGCGCGAGCGCTGCCAGGACGGCGAGGACGGCTCGAGCTGCGGCATCCTGGACGAGCTGGTGTCGGCGGCGCACGGCGAAGCCTGCGCCTGTCATTCCTCAGCCAACTGAGTGTGTGCCTCAACCCGATCACGCCCCATGACCCACATCACCCTGCACCGCCTCGGCCCCGACGACCACGCCCTGCTGCTGCGCCTGAACGCGATGTTCGCCGTGGCCTTCGACGACGCCGATACCTATGAAGGCGCGCCGCCCGACGAGGCCTGGGCGCGCGAGACCCTGGGCCGCCCGAACGTGATCGCGCTCGCGGCGCGGGATGGCGGGGCGGTGGTTGGTGGCCTCGTGGCCTACGAACTCGACAAGCTCGAAAGCCGCCGCCGCGAGGTCTACCTGTACGACCTGGCCGTGGCCGACACCCACCGTCGCCAGGGCATCGCCACGCGGCTCATCGACCACCTGCGCGCCATCGCGCGCGAGCGCGGGGCCTGGGTGGTCTATGTTCAGGCGGACTACGGCGACGAACCCGCGATCGCGCTGTACACCAAGCTCGGTGTGCGCGAGGACGTGATGCACTTCGACCTCCCGCTGGATGGCGTTGCATAGTCCCGCTGATGCCCGCGCCCTGGGCGACTCGCCGAATCTTCAGATGGACGAAATGGACTGGGCCGTCTGTGACAGGCGATCGCAGAGGTGTTGGAACGCCTCGAGGCCTGGTGCAGCGTCTTCGTCATCTCCCAGTTGCTCGCGCAGATCGATGGCCGTGCCATCGGGCATCTGAACCTGCACCGTCAGCAGGCCGGGCACATGGTCGGGCAGGATGAGCCCCTGTTGAAGCAACATCTCCAGGGCATCCGTCAGATACGCCATGTGCTTGACATCGTATTGAGCCAGTGCCGAATAGAACGGTGGGTAAATCAACCCTTGTTCCATGTCGATCCCCTCGGGCAGGACCCAGACTTCGGCGCGTAAGTCGGCTGCATGTGCACTTTTCTTCACAGCCTCCCACGCGTCATTGGGCGACTGGTGGGTTTCCTCTGGACGATCCGAAGCTTGCAAGCGATGGGGCATGAGGAGAATCGCCACCTCGTCCGGCGTCGGTGATCGGCCGCAGATCTGCTTGATCAGCAACACGTGCTCACACCACGCGTGGAGGGAGTGGCGCCCGGGCGTAAGGGGCGATTGCATCAGGGCTTCAGACGCGTGAGCTGTCGAACAGGGCCTGCCCACGCAAGCCAGGCCCAGCAGCAGTTGATGACAGATGGCGCCTGGCGTGAGCCCCCATTCATGCAGCAGTTGAACGACGGCCCTTGTCGTCGCCATGGTCCGGTTGTAGCGGAGGTATGCGTCGACCGAATTGGTTCGCGCGAACATGATGTCCAGGGCCGCGTTCAGTCCTTGTTCTTCCCGAACCCTGCACAACTGGACCCGCCAGTTGGCCAAATCATTGGCTCGATAGAGCAGGCCGATGGCGGATGCGCCACACGCGGTGTTGGTCGGCATCATCAACGACACCGGAGCGTCAATGGGGGATCCGGACGGCGCGCCCGGCTGCGCCGGAACCTCTGACAACAGCATGACTTTGTCGCCGGACTGTTCGTCGGGCAGATAGGCCTTCCACAAAGACTCGCCATCCGGCGTTCGAAACACATCCAGTGTCCACTGACGCATGAGTTCCGCCGACGTTGTCCACCGGTTCTGGTGTTGTGCTGTGCCGTTCGGGTCGTAGAAGGACATCCGGAAATGGGTTATGCCGCTGGCGTCGGATGGCGTCCAGAGTCTGAGTTCCAGTGCCATGGCGTGGTCGGCAATTTGCAGACTGTAGTGCCGGACCACTCCTTGAGATGGCATCTCTGAAAACCTGGCCTCCAGCCAACCACCCAAGATCTCGTCGGCGACGACATGGTGAGAGCAATAGCCGAAGGTCGCCAGCTCGGTGATCCAGTAGCGATTGAGCGTGAGAAAGTCGGGCGAGCTCAAATGGGCATAGCTGAAGCTGTCTGTGCCCCGCGGCTGTCGCCGCTGGTGAATCCAGAACTTGCTCAACTCGTCGCAGGCGAGGCTGCCGTTGGCACCATCGGAGGCGACAATGCCATTGAGTCTCACCGTCCTGAGGGACGATGAGTGGGAGGCCTTGTTGATGTAGGTGCCGGAATCGATCGGTTCGAACGAATGGCTGCCGGCGGCGGCATCGGTGTTCCTCGCGGACGGAATCGGCACCTCCCTCCATTTGCCGTCGCGAGTACGGATCTGAATGCTCTGGAGATCACCCATCGCCTTCACGAATGCAGGCAGGGCCTTCGTGGTCGCGGGCAACTTCAGCGAGGTGATCGGCCGCTTTTCGATGGCGGCAACCACGCAGAGGGATTTCATCAATGCCGGCGAAACCGTCGCCAGCAACGTGGGCTTGCAGCGGCTCAGATCCAGTTCGGCGTTGGTCAGCCGAAGCGATTGCGCCAACCAGGGGTCTTTCTCTGAGAAGGCTTGACTGCCTTGCTGATTGCGCTGCTTGATCGATTCGAGTGACTTGGGGGTGTAGCGAGGCTGGCTGTTGGACGCTCTGTCCCGCTCTGGCGGCCTGCCCGCACTGCCCTTGTCTCGATCACCCCGCCGGGTGTACAGAGTGGAGGTGGCGCGGGCCGTGGGCGGATCGCGCGTCACCGTCACAGGCCCGGAGGGATCACCGCCTGAGGCCTCGCCTCGGTGTGTGGGTTGTGGTGCTTCCTGGCGGGGGGCCATGGAAGGCAGTTGAGGAAGCGATCGGGTGCGGCGCATGGCGATCTCGCGGATGGCAACGGAACGCCCATACTTGCATCACCAAACAATTTCCGCTTCTGCCAATCGTCCTGCATGCAAGAGCCTAAGCGGCGCTCACTAGGCCCAATGGGCAAGGCCTGCGGCCGGCAGGTGCTACACCCGCGATCCGGTCGCCTGCTCGATCGCCTGCATCGCCGCCTTGAAGATCCGCTGCCGATTCGCCAGCGGCACCTTGTGCTGCTCGTGCAGGTCGTTGAGCGCAATGGTCAGGTCCAGCATCAGGTTCTTCAGCGCCTTGCGGTCCAGTTCGTGCCCGATGCGGCCGTTGGGCAGGCGCACGCCCGGGCCCAGGGGCAGCAGGCACAGCAGCAGCACCGTCCACAGTTCGGGCACGGGCGCCAGGAAGTGCAGCCAGTACGGCCAGCGCTCGTGCAGGGCGCGCAGCATGTCGCGGCACTCGGGGATGGTGTGCACCTGGCGCGGGTCGCGGTCCAGGCCGTTGAAGGCGAAGTAGACGCCGGCGGTGAGCTGCTCCACGCGGATGGTGTTGTCCGACAGGTGCAGCAGGTCCTCCACGCAGCGGGCCAGGCCCTCGCCGCTGGCGTCGGCCAGGTTCAGCGTCAGCACCAGGCGGTGCAACTCGGTGGGCAGGGCGTCCAGCCCCGAGCCCAGCGCCAGGCGCTGGGGGGTGTCATCGGGGTGGTCGAGTGGCATGGGTTCGGATTCTGCGCTGAAGCCGGGCGTATTCGTTCAGCGCCGTCCCGCCAGTGGGGGAGGCAGTGGGTCGCCCGCCTGGCGGCGGCGGAACAGCGCCGCGCGCGCCAGCACGATGGTGGTGACCGGGGCGGTGATGGACAGCACGATGATGATCAGCCACACGTGCAGGGCCAGTGCGCCTTCCTCGGTGTGAGAGGTGAAGTGAACGATCGAGGCCAGGGTGACGATCCAGGCACCCAGCGTGGACGCCAGCGCCGGCGCGTGCATGCGCGAGAAGAAATCGGGCAGGCGCCACAGCCCCAGCGCGGCCACCAGCACCACTACGCCGCTGGTCAGCAGCAGCGTGGCCACGAAGCTTTCGGGCCAGGGCGGCATGGTCCTTCGAGCACCTCGCCGCGCAGCAGGAACTTGGCCCGCGCCACCGAGCCGACAAAGCCGAACAGCACCATCAGCAGCGCGCCCTCGAAGTACATGTCGCTGTCGTAGCGGATGGCCAGCACCAGCATCACCAGCATGCCCACCACGTAGAGAAAGTCGACCGCCAGCACGCGGTCCTGCGCGCTGGGGCCGCGCAACAGCCGCATCAGGCCCAGGCCCATGGCCAGCATGTACATCACCATCGTCACGGTGATCGACACCATCAGGAACGAACTCATTCGAAAACCTCCTTCAGGGGCAATTCGTAGTCGGCCTTGAAGTGGGCGATGAAAGCCGCCTCGTCTTCCAGGTCGAACACGTGCACCAGCAGTGCGGCGCAGTCCGGCGCGAGTTCGCACCACACGGTACCGGGAATCACCGCGGTGATCATCGACAGGGCTGCCAGCCCGTGCACGTTGCGCAGGTCCAGCGGCACCACCACAAAGCTGCCGCGCGGCGGCTCGCGGCGCGAGCGCACCACGCCGATGGCCACGTCGATGGCCGACCACACCACGTCGCGGCCCACGCGAAGGATCAGGCGGACGAGCGTGCCCCAGTGGCGCAGCGGTCCCGGTGTGGGGCGCAGCGGCGCCATCAGCAGCGGCACCACCACCGCCACCAGCAGGCCCAGCAGGATCTGGCCCGCGCTCATGCTGCGCGTGAGCAGCAGCCAGCCGCCGAACAGGCCCAGCGACAGCCAGGGGGACGGCAGGAGCGCCGCCCGGCCGCCCGAAGGCGCTCGCTCCGGAGCCGCAGGCGAAGGCACGTCGGTGTTGCGTTTCATGGCGTGCCCTCCCGCGCCATCGGATGCGGCACGGTCATCGCGCCGCGCACCGCGTCGATGTAGCGCTGCGGCTCGTGCAGCGCGTTGGCCGTGGCACGGGTGTAGCCCAGTACGGTCTCGGCCTGGCTCACCATGAGCAACGAAGCCAGCAGCAACGCGGCGATGGGCAGGGTTTCGGCCACGCGCAGGCGCGGCGCGGGCCGGTCCTGCGTGGTCCAGAAGTGGCGCATGCCCACGCGCATGAGCGAGATGGCAGCGAACAGGCCGGAGGCGATCACCAGCGCGAACAAGGTCCATGCGGCCGTGCTGCGCACCTCGATCAGCGCGCCGAGCATGGCCAGCTTGCTCACGAAGCCGGAGAACGGTGGCAGGCCCGCGATGACCATGGCGCACAGGGTGAAGGCCACGCCCAGGAAGGCCAGCGCGGCGGGAATGGCGCGGCCGATCAGCTCTTCTTCGTTGTCGTCGAGGTTGATGCCACGCGGCGGTTCGGCGTCCAGGAAGGCGGGCAGTGCGTAGTTGCCATCGTCCAGGTCGTCCGGCCCCTCCTGCGCCTCGCGCGCGCGCTCCAGCAGTTCCACCAGCAGGTACAGCGCGCAGCCCGCCAGCGTGGAGCTGGCCAGGTAGAACAGCGCCCCGCCGCTGAGCGCGGGCGCGTCGAAACCGATGGCGGCGATCAGCGTGCCGGACGACGCGATGACGCTGTAGCCCGCGAGCCGGTTGAGCTGTTGCGAGGCCAGCATGCCGATGGCGCCAAAGGCCAGCGTGGCCAGGCCGCCCCAGATCAGCGCCGTGCCGCCGAAGCCGGCCGAGCCGCCGGCCTCCGCCGGGAAGCACAGCGTCCACAGGCGCAGGATGGCGTAGACGCCCACCTTGGTGAGGATGGCGAAGACGGCGGCTGCGGGCGCGCTGGCCGCGCCATAGGCGGGTGGAAGCCAGAAGTTGAGCGGCCACAGCGCGGCCTTGGCCAGGAAGGCGATCGCCAGGATGGCCGCGCCCGCGTGCAGCAGGCCGCGGTCGCGCTCGGCCACCAGTGGCAGCTTGTCGGCGATGTCGGCCATGTTGAGCGTGCCGGTCACGCCGTACAGCAGTGCCACGCCGATGAGGAACAGCAGCGAGGCGAACAGGTTGATGGCGATGTAGTGCAGGCCGGCGCGCACGCGCGCGATGCCGCCGCCGTGCAGCAGCAGGCCGTAGCTGGCGGCCAGCAGCACCTCGAAGAACACGAAGAGGTTGAACAGGTCGGCGGTAAGGAAGGCGCCGTACAGGCCCATGAGCTGCAACTGGAACAGCACGTGGAAGTACACGCCCGCGTGCTGCCAGCGCGCCAGCGCATAGAGCAACGCGGCCAGGCCCACCGCGCCCGCCAGCACCGCCATGAAGGCGGCCAGCGGGTCGGCCACCAGCACGATGCCGTACGGCACCGGCCAGTTGCCCGGCAGGTAGATGCCGAAGGCCGCGGTGCCACCGGCCTGCACGCGCATCAGCAACAGGATCGCCAGTGCCAGCCCCAGCGCGGTGGAGGCGGTGTTGATGACGGCCTTGGAGCGGCGGCGGCTTTCGCCCAGCATGAGCATGAGCGCGGCGGTGCCGAGCGGCAGCAGCACCGGCGCCACCAGCAGGTGTTCGATAGGGGGAAGCGAGGTGAAAGCCGTCATGAACGCTCTTCCTCGCCGTCAACATGGTCGCCACCGGACAAGCCTCGCAGTGCCAGCAGCACCACCAGGAACAGCGCCGTGGTGGCAAAGCCGATCACGATGGCGGTCAGCACCCGCGAGTGCGGCAGCGGATCGGTGTAGTGCGAGAGATCGGCCGGCACACCAGCGCGCACGATGGGCTCGGCATCCACCGACAGGCTGCCGACGCTGAAGATGAACAGATTGACGGCATAGGACAGCAAGGCCAGCCCGATGAGCACCTGGAAGGTTCGTGGGCGCAGCACCAGCCAGACGCCGGCACCGGCCATGACGCCAATGGCAAGCGAGACGACAAGTTCCATCAGTGCGCTCCCTCGGCGGCGGGTTGTTCCTCGTCGAGCGCCTCTTGCCGGCGTCGCGCGCGCAAGGACTGGTGCGCGATCGCCGTCAGCAGCAGCAAGGTGGAACCCACCACCACCGCGAACACGCCGAGATCGAAGAGGAAGGCGCTGGGCAGATGCACCTCACCCACCAGCGGCCAGGTGACGTGCGCGGTGTGCGTGGTGAGGAAGGGATAGCCCAGCGCGAGCGAGCCCAGTCCGGTGGCCAGCGCCAGCGCCAGGCCGGCGGCGATCCAGCGCGGCGGCAGCAGGTGCATGCGGTCCTCCACCCAGCGGGTGCCGCTCACCATGTACTGCGCAATGAAGGCAATGGCGACCACCAGCCCGGCCACGAAGCCGCCACCGGGCTCGTTGTGGCCACGCATGAACAAATGGAAGGCAAACACCGCGGCCACCGGCAGCAGCAGGCGAACCAGCGCGGCGGGACCGGCGAGGTAGGGCTGGGGCGTGTCGCTGTCGTCACGCGAGATCAGGTCGCTCTCCACGTTCTGCGGCACCGCGCGCTGTTGCATGGGCTGGTCGATGACCTCCACTGGTGGGCGAAAGCGCCGCAACAGGGCGTAGACGGTCACGCCCACGATGCCGAGCACGGT
>SXGQ01792378.1_pt1 | contig 10106 bp, 10 predicted proteins | sample 3178371 | NCBI WGS metagenome assembly SXGQ01 (sample SAMN11356859, study PRJNA531348) | freshwater metagenome | isolation source: freshwater sample F1-20 | place: China: Fuxian Lake, Yuxi | collected 2017-12-25 | reverse complement strand
GAGCAGGGCATCGCGCTGGCCCGGTGTGAGCTTGAACGGCAGCACCGCGCGCGCGCACTCGCGAATGCGATCGTCCACCACGCACACCAGTCCCTTGCGGACCTGCGCGTTCTCGTGGCGCCTCAGGGCCAGGCCCGTCTGGAACACGAAGAAGTCTTCGAAGATCAGCCGGCGCTGCGCCGGCGTCGCGAAGGCATTGAGCGCGTCCACCGGCGTGCTCGCGTCAGGAAAATGCGCCTGCCACAAGGCGTCGCGCCGCGACGGCCACTGCTCTTTGGCCAGGATGTCGTCAGGCACGGGATCGAATCCGTCGGGCGCCACCTGCTCGAGCGCCTGCCACACGAAGCGGCGCTGCATGTTGGGCGTGACGCTGCCAGTGCGTTCGTACACGGGGACGATGCGTCCGGTGTGGAGGGTGTCGACCTCCCGACTCCCGGCTCCCGGCTCCCGACCCCCGTCAGCTTCATCCCTGATGATTTCGAACTCGGGGTCGGTGATCTGCAACCCGCGCGAGCCCCAGAACTCCACCTTGCCGAACAACACCAGGCGCTGGTGAGGCCGGATCACGTCCTTGAGAAACGCCTGGTTCGGCCAGACCACCTGGATCTGCCCGCTCGGGTCCTGGACGATCGCCTGGAACAGGCGGAAGCCGGGCCGGCGGGTCTGGGCCAGGCCGGCGTTCAGCACTTCCCCGCTGATCGCGGCGGTCATGCCCGGGCGTAATGAGATGATGGTCTGGAGCCGGCTGCGGTCTTCGTAGCGGCGGGGAAAGCGGAACAGTAGGTCCTCGACGGTGTGCAGGCCCGCCTTCTTCAAGTCGGCGGCTTTGCGCGGACCGACGCCCTTCAGGAACTGCAGGGGCAGCTGGAGGACATCCTCGGCCACAAGCGCTATTGCACGACGGTGAAACGGCCGGTCGCGACCTCGACGCGCCGGATCTCGGCCGGCAGCTCGAACGTGTCGTCGATCGACGATCCCTGGGGATTGTCGGCAGTGCGCGTGAAGTAGTTGACCATTTGCGCGAGCAGCGACTTGGGCACCGGAATGCCGCTGACGTCGGCGCGCTCGAGCTCGAAGCGGCCCTTGCCGTCGGCGGTGAAAATGCGGCCGACCGCGCTCACGGGCAGCTTGCCGGTGAGGTAACTGGTCGGATCGAACCACCCGCCGCTGCTCTGCTTCTTGCGCACGACGTCCAGGTCGACGATGGCGGTGCCGGTGACCCGGCCCTGGCCGTGCATGGTGATGACCGGATCGGCCAGCCCGGTCGGCAGCAGCGGTCCGGACTTGAACTTGAGATACGAATTGGTTTCGTCTTGGGTGAACGGCGTGGAGCGCGGCGTCTTGGCCGCAGTCCCGGCATTCGCCTGCACGGTGACAATCTTCTTCTCAAACGACTCGGCGAGCCGGGGCGTCAAGGGGGCGGCGGCAATCAGCGTGGTGCCCGCGACCACGCACCCGGCAAGAATCAATCGCCCGCGCATGCTCCATTCTACCGCCGCGCGGCCCGAATTCATCGTCAGATGCCAGGTGGCTTTGGGTTGGGCCTGCGGACGGGCGGGTTGCCCGGCTGAGCATTGGGACGGTTCTGCTGGCGGGCCCGCATCAGCAGCTCGATCTTGCGGCGCTCGATCTGCTCCTCGAAGATCCGGAAGCGCGCCTGTTGCCGGATGTCGAGCACTTCGTCGAGGGCGGTGTACGCCTTGCGCAGCTCGGCCGCGGTGCGTGATTCGAGCTCCTGCAGCGCGGCCAGCCGCTCCGTGATCATCGCGTCCTCGCCACGCACGGGCTGCTGGCGCGGGTTGGTCAGGCGCTGCAGTGCGCCCATCAGTCGGAAGCGCTCCTGCTGGCTGGTGCGGCGGGTCTCCTGCAGCGCCCGCAGGCGCGTCAGGAACCGCGGATACTGCTCGTCGGTGAGCGACAGCGCCTGCTGCGCCTCCATCACCAGGTACGCGTCGAACAGCTTCTGGATCTCGCCCGGCGTCATGTCGCTGTTGTCGAGTCCGGGCAGCGGCTGGCGGCCGGGCGCCTGGGCCTGGTACTCCTGTGCGGATGCGCCAGTCGACAGCGCAATCAGCAGCATGGCGGCGAGGACGATTCGTGTGGTCTTCATGATTTGGCTCGCGTCAGCTCCGCCATCAACAGACGGGTCAGTTCCTGTTGTTCGTTCGCAGTCAGATCGAGCGCCGCGCGGTCGGCGGCGCCAGGGGCGACCCCCAGCCCGGCCGACATGGCGGTATCCCAGTCGAGGTCGCCGACCAGGTCGGCGACGAGGGCGAACCCCTCGTCCGCCCGGTCGGTGCTGTCGGCGTCGGCAGGTTCGGCCGCGATCGCGACAACCGCCGGCACGGCCTGCTGCCGTGGCAAGGCGATGCCAAGCGTCAGCACGAGAAGGGCGAGGACGCCGATCGGCGCCAGCACGGGCCAGCGCAGCCACTGGCGCCAGCCGCCGGCCACCTGCGGCTCGGCGTCGATCGCGGTCCGCACGCGCTCGGACAGGTGCGACCAGAAGAGCGGCGACGGTTCCGGCACAGCGACGGCGAGCGCCTCGCCCAGCACGATGGCGAGGTCGGTCACTTGCTGCCGGCAGGCGTCGCAGGTGTCGAGGTGCGGCTGACGCGCCGGGTCGAGCGTCCCTTCGGCGGCGTCGATCAGTTCGTCGGAAGTCAGGTGGTTCATGGCTCGTTCCCGAGGATCTTCTTCAAGTTGGCCAACGCGTGAAAGAAGTTGGCCTTGGTGGCGCCGACCGAGCTGCCGAGGATGTCGGCGATCTGCCGGTGCGACAACTCGTGGTACGTCCGCAGGATCAACGTGGCGCGTTGCTTCTTCGGCAGCGAGGCAATCGCCTTGCGGACCGCCGCCGCGCGCTCTTCGCGCAGCAGCGTTGACTGCGCGCCTTCGATGCGCGTGTCTGCGAAGTGATCGGCTGACTCGATCGGATCGGTCGCCGGCGCCTTCGCGCTGACGCGGTTCAGGCACACATTCACCGCGATGCGATAGAGCCAGGTTGACAGCGCCGACTGGCCCTTGAAGGTCTTGATGCCTCGCCAGGCGCGCACGAACGAGTCCTGCGCGAGGTCGCTGGCGTCTTCGTGATTGCCGGCGAAGCGGTAACAGACCTGGTAGACGGTGCGGCGATGGCGCTCGACGATCACGTCGAACGCGCCGCGCTGCCCCTCGGCCGATGCCGTCACCAGCGCCCCATCGTCCAGGGCGCTGTAATCGGCCGCGGCGACGGCGTTAGCGGGGCTCACCATGGTGACCGTCCACCGGGTATCGGCCGCCGGGGCCCATGCGTTACGAACAGCCGATCCATGTGTCATGACCGCGGTCCTCTGCTGTAGGAATTAGACCGGCAGCGGGGCAGAAGGTTGAATCAGTATGCGGCAAGCCCGGGGCCGCGTTGCCGCGCCGGGTTGACTTTCGCCTCCTGTTTGCTTACGCTTCTTGTTCAGGGCGAAGAAACAGAGCAACCCCGCACCCCGGGAGTGCATTTATGCAACCACTCACCAAGCGCCAGCGCGAAATTCTCGACTACCTCAACGAGTTCATCCAGCAGCACGGATACGCCCCGAGCCTGGAAGAAATCGGCGAACGGTTCAGCCTGTCATCACTGGCCACCGTCCACAAGCACCTCACCAACCTGCAGGAGAAGGGTTTCATCCGCCGCGCGTGGAATCGCAGCCGGTCGGTTGAGTTGCTGCCCAGCCGCTCGGGCGGCCGCGCCGTCGAGCTGCCCATGCTGGGCTACGTGGCGGCCGGCATGCCCATCGAGGCCGTGGCCGGCACCGAGACGGTGAGCGTGCCCGACTCGCTCATTGCCGGCAAGCGCGACACCTACGTGCTGCGCGTGCGGGGCGAATCCATGATCGACGAGCAGATTCGCGACGGCGACTGGGTGGTGGTCGAAGACCGCAAGACCGCCGACAACGGCGACATGGTGATTGCCCTGGTCGATGGCCAGGACGTGACGCTCAAGAAGTTCTACAAGGAGAGCAATCGTATTCGCCTGCAGCCGGCCAACCCGTCGATGCAGCCGATTTATGTCGATCTTGACGGTGTCCAGATCCAGGGCGTGGTCGTTGGCGTGATGCGGAAGTACTAGGGGACTGTCCCCTTCGCGCCGGCCTGCGGTGGGGTCAGACCCTCTCGGCACTGCCCTCTCGGGGTCAGACCCCACGGTGATAGCCTAGAGGTCAGCAGGCCCAAACCATGAGCGACCGCAAACAGATCAATTTCACCATCGTCCCCGAAGACGGTGGTTCCGAGCCGCGCACGTACGCCAACTTCTGCGCGGTGAATCACACCCCGTTCGACTTCACCCTGACCTTCTGCGAAGTGCAGCCACTGTCGGAGAAGGACATTCGCGAGGCCGAGGCCGAGCACGTCGTCCGCGCCCCGGTGCGCGCCAAGATCGTGCTGCCGGTGCAGTTCATTCCGACGCTGATTGCGGCGTTGACGGAGAACCTGCGCGTCTATTCCGAGTCGCATCAGCCACCGCAGCCCCTGCCGCCCGGCAAGGGCCCGGTCCACTAGCTCGCGCCTTCTTCCCAATGAAGACAGCCGCTGCGGTCAGTCGCGTGTTCGACGGTCTCGACCGGCACTACCCGGACGCGGATACGGAACTGGCCCATCGCAACGCCTTCGAGCTGCTCGTGGCGACCATGCTGTCGGCGCAGTCAACCGATGCCCGCGTCAACCTCGTCACGCCGGCCCTGTTCGCGCGCTTCCCCGACGCCCAGTCGCTGGCGGCGGCCGGCACGGCGGAACTCGAGACCCTGATCCACGCTACCGGCTTCTTTCGCCAGAAGGCCAAGGCGCTGCTCGGCATGGCCGCGACACTGGTCGAGCAGCACAAGGGCACGGTTCCGCCCTCGATGGAAGCGCTCACGGCCCTGCCCGGCGTGGGGCGCAAGACCGCCAACGTCGTCCTGGGGCACGCCCTCGGCGTGCCTGGACTGCCGGTCGATCGCCACGTGCTGCGGGTCGCCAACAGGATTGGCCTCGCTCATGGTGATGATCCCGTGAAGGTTGAGACGCAGCTGTGCGAGCAACTGCCGCCGAAGCGGTGGACGCGCGCCTCGGACGACTTGATCCTGCATGGCCGGCGCATCTGCAAGCCCAAGCCGAACTGCGCGATCTGCAACGTGCGCAATGATTGCGATTTCTTTATGTCGGGGGTCGTGACGAAGCCGAAGGGCCGGCTGAAGCCGGACGCGACATCGGAGCAGAAGAAGGCGCGGCGATGACCCGCGAGCACTTCAGGGCGCTCGTTCAAGAGGCAATCGACCAGATCCCGCGGCGCTTCGCGCGCGCCATCCATAACGTGGCGATCGTGGTCGAGGACGAGCCCTCGGAGGAGTTGCTCGATGACAGGGACATCGATGACGGCGGAACCCTGTTCGGACTCTACGAGGGCACGCCGCTCACGGAACGATCGGGATACGGCAACACCCTTCCGGACCGGATCACCCTGTTCCAGGGCCCGATCGAAGACGAGTGCGAGGACGACGAGGACGAGATCTTCATTGAGATTGGCCTCACCCTGATCCATGAGCTCGGCCACTACTTCGGTATGTCCGAGGAGGACATCGCGCCGCACGAGGAACGCTGGTTGCGCGGCGAGGACGACCCGGACGATAACGGGGGGCCGCGGGCATGAGGGCACGCAAGCGGTTCGCGCAGCATTTTCTTGAGCCGGCCTGGGTCGTCAAGGTGGTGAAGGCCGTGGACGCCAGGGCCGGCGAGAGCATTCTCGAGATTGGCCCGGGCCGCGCCGCCCTTACCCGGCCGCTGGCGGAACAGTGTGGCCGCCTGCTGGCGGTGGAGGTCGATCGCGACCTTGCCGCCGAACTGGAGGCCACCAAGCCGGGCAACGTCACCGTGATCGTCGACGATGTGCTCGAGCTGGACTTGGCGGCATCGCTATCGGATTGGCTGGGCGCCCCGCTGGGACCCGGGCACGCGGTGCGCGTGGTCGGTAACCTGCCTTACAACATCTCCTCCCCCATCTTGTTCGCCCTGCTGGAACTCGCGGCGGCGACCGGCGGCCTGCGCGACGCCATCCTCATGCTGCAGAAAGAGGTCGCGGATCGGCTAGTAGCCAAGGTCGGCACCGGTGATTACGGCGTGCTGACCGTGCTGACCGCCGTGCATGCCGACGTCACGCGGCTGCTGTCGCTGCCGCCCGGGGCCTTCCGGCCACCGCCGCAGGTGCAGTCGGCCGTGGTTCGGCTCACCTTTCGACCGCCGGCCGTGGACATTCCCGACATGCCGGGGTTCGTCCGGATGGTCCGCACCATGTTCACCCAGCGGCGCAAGACCCTGTCGAACGCGCTGAAGCCCTTCGGTCTCGAGCGGTCGGTGTCACCGGCCGAGGCGCTGGCGCGGGCCGGGGTCGATGGCCAACGACGGCCCGAGACCCTGAACATGGCCGAAATGGCGGCGCTCTCGCGCGCCTTCGATAATGCCGGAAGTTGAATCTGTGCTATAGTTTCCAACCAAACCCGCCTCGTTTGCCAGGCGCTCCCAGCGGCCTGAACGGGTGACCTTGCCGGCTCGCCAGAGTCCTCGGTTGCCTTGCTAGTTTTCCCTGGGCGTGTGACCACGCCTGGCTGGGATATCGCATGAATGTGTCCGTGCCCGTGGCTCCGGCCGCGGCGCTTGCAGTCGACGTGGTGCCGCTTGGCGGCCTCGGCGAGTTCGGCCTCAACATGATGGCCATCTCGTGTGGGGATACCACTATCGTTGTCGACGCCGGTGCGATGTTCCCTGAGGCCGATCAACTCGGGGTCGACCTGATCGTTCCCGACATGGCCTACCTCGAAAGCCGCAAGGGCCAGGTCAAGGCACTGGTGCTCACGCACGGTCACGAGGATCACATGGGCGCGGTGCCCTACGTGCTGCCGCACCTCGACGGTCCGATCTATGGCACCCCGCTGGCGCTGGCCTTTGCGGGCAAGAAGCTCGAGGAACACGAGCTCGACCCCAAGACCGTCGCGGTCACGCCCGGCGACGTGATCCCGATCGGCCCGTTCATGCTCGAGTTCCTTCGCGTCACGCACAGCATGCCCGACTGCGTCGCCGTGGTGATTCGCACCCCGCAGGGCGTGTTGCTGCACACCGGCGACTTCAAGGTCGATCAGACGCCGATGGACGGCGAGGCGTTCGATCTGCATGGCTTCGCCCGGCTGGGCGCCGAGGGCGTGCTCGCGATGTTCTGCGACAGCACCAACATCGATCGCCGGGGCTACACCGGCTCGGAGAAGGACGTCGAAGACGGCTTCGAGGAGGTCTTCACCAGCACCGAGGGTAAGATCGTCGTGGCGACGTTCTCGTCGAGCCTGTATCGGCTGCAGATCGTGGCCGACCTGGCCGCCCAATTCGACCGCAAGCTGGCGTTCATCGGCCGCGGCATGACCACCAACTCGCAGATCGCGCAGCGCCTGGGCCACCTGCACCTGCAGTCGGGCGTCGTCATCAAGGACAGCGACGTCGGGGTGTTTCCCTCGCAGGACGTGGTGTGCCTGGTCACCGGGTCGCAGGGCGAGGCCAACGCCGCGTTGTCGCGCATCGCCATCAACGACCACCGCCACGTGAAGCTGGGCGACGGTGACCGGGTCGTGCTGTCGGCGCGGGCCATCCCCGGCAACGAGAAGTCGATTGGCCGGGTGATCGATCACCTGGCTCGCCGCGGCGTCGATGTGGTCACGGAATCGACCAAGCATGTCCACGTGTCGGGGCACGGCGCCGAGGAAGAGATCAAGCTGGTGCTGTCGCTCGTCCGGCCGAAGTACCTGATTCCCGTGCACGGCGAGTTTCGCCACCTGGCGCGGCATGCGAAAGTGGCGCGCTTCGTCACCCGCGGCTTGCCGACGGCGGTCGCGGTCATCACCGCCGAGGACGGCGACGTGGTCCGCTTCGACGCGGAGGGGGGCCGGATCGCAGACAAGACGCCCGCCGGCCGGGTGTTGATCGACGGCACGCGCGTCGGTGAGGTCGACGATGAAGTGCTGCGCGACCGGCGGCACATCTCGATCGACGGCATCATCATGCCGGTCGTGGCGATCAACGCCCGCACCGGGATCGTCGAAGGCGTGCCGGAACTGGTCGCGCGCGGGTTCGTGAGCGACGACACCACCGCTGCCCTGCTGCTCGACGGCGCGCGGGTCGTCAGCAGCGCGATTGCCGAGTGCAGCGTTGAGGAGCGGACCGATCCGGGCTTGATGAAGGAGCGGATTCGCACGGAAGTGCGGCGCTTCCTGAAAAAACGTACCGGCCGGCGGCCGATGGTGCTGCCGGTAGTGATTGAGATTTGAGGAGAGACTGAGTGGCTGCATCCGGATCCGCCTTGTCGCGCCGCGTGAGCGAAGTGGTTGGCGTTGCGCTGTTCGCGGTGACGCTGATCTGGTTGATCGCGCTGGCGACCTACGAACCGAACGACCCCGCCTGGTTCTTCAGCACGGGGACCCACGACGTGCCGGCCAACTTCGCCGGCCGGGTCGGGGCGTTCCTCGCGGAGCTGTCGTACCAGCTCCTCGGCTACGCGTCGTACCTCTTGCCCGCGGCCGTCGCGGTGGCCGGCTGGCACTACTTCTGGTGCACGAAGATCGACGCCGCGTACACCAAGATGATCGGCGCCACCATGTTGCTCACGTGCAGCAGCGCCTTCCTGGGGCTGACGCTCGGCCGGGTCGAGTTCGGGCCGCGCCCGTTCCGCGCTGGCGGCTACCTGGGCGAATGGGTGGGCGGCGTCATGGCCGAGTATTTGAGCCGCGCCGGGTCGGTGATCGTGATCCTTGCCTTGATCGTCGCCGCGGTGATCATCTCGACGCAGGTCTCGTTCGGCCGGCTCTTTAGCGCCGTGTTCGCGGCCGTGCAGGGCGTCGCCGCCCAGGGCATCGAGTCATTCCGGCGGTGGCGTGAAGAGCGCCGCAAGGCCAAGCAGCGCCGCGAGGTCCTGGTCAAGTACGGGAAGAGGGACGCTGCCGCGGCCGCCAAGGCGGACACACCCGAGAGGAAGACGGCCCGGATCGCCCGGCCCGAACCGGCGGGGCCCGCGCGCGTGGCGCCGCGGCCAATCGAGGCCGAGCCGGTCGCCAGGGCCCTGCCGGTCGTCAAGAAGACGCCGGTGGGCACGCCGATGGCGCCGCCGTTGCCGCTGCCTGAGCCCGACCGCACTGTCGAACGCCGCCTCGGGTCATACACCCTGCCGCCGGTGTCACTGCTCGACGCGCCAAAAGCCGAAACCAAGATCGACGAACGCGAGTTGATGGAATCGGCGCGCCTGCTCGAAGAGAAATGCCGCGAGTTCTCGGTCGAAGGGTCAGTGGTGCAGATTCACCCGGGCCCGGTGGTGACCACGTTCGAGTTCAAGCCCGACGCCGGCGTCAAGTACTCGAAGGTCACGGGCCTGTCCGACGATCTGTGCCTGGCGATGCAGGCCGAGTCAGTGCTGATCGACCGCATTCCCGGCAAGGCGACGGTGGGCATCCAGATTCCCAACCCGAACCGCGAAGCGATCTCGCTGCGCGAGTTACTCGAGGCTGACGCGTACACGCGCTCGGGGTCGAAGCTCACGTTCGCGTTGGGCAAGACCATTCACGGCGAGCCGTACATGGCCGACCTCGCCACCATGCCCCACCTGCTGATCGCCGGGTCCACCGGCTCGGGCAAGTCGGTCGGCCTGAACGCGATCCTCACCAGCATCCTGTATCGCGCCACGCCGGACGATGTGCGGATGATTATGGTGGACCCGAAGCGCCTCGAGCTCGGCATGTACGAGGACATCCCGCACCTGATGACCCCGGTGGTGGTCGAGCCGAAGAAAGCCGCCAACGCGCTGCGCTGGGCCGTGCGTGAAATGGAAGAGCGCTACAAGACGCTGGCGGCCTACGGCGTGCGCAACATCGAACAGTTCAACCGCAACGTCCGCGCGGTGATCGAGTCGGGCGAAGTGCCGATGATGCGAATCCCGGCCGCCTCAAGGCGACGTGCAAGCTTCAACGGCGTCTGCCCGCCGTACTGCACCACACACGCCACATCACCACCCGCGCTCCGCTCGCGCGCCACCACGGACGACACATCCTCAAACGTCAGCGGCTCGAAAT
>SXGQ01427299.1_pt1 | contig 10106 bp, 14 predicted proteins | sample 3178371 | NCBI WGS metagenome assembly SXGQ01 (sample SAMN11356859, study PRJNA531348) | freshwater metagenome | isolation source: freshwater sample F1-20 | place: China: Fuxian Lake, Yuxi | collected 2017-12-25 | reverse complement strand
TGGAAGCAGCTGCTATACGGCACCAGCCTACAGAGAAAAATAGCTGTAAACAACCTTAAAACCTTTTACGGATTTAAGGCCCTGGAGATGCTGGAGCGAGCACACGGATTAAGCACCCCACCAGAACAAGTAAGCCAGGCTAGGGTAGATGTTTCTGGAAGTATAAATGCAGCAGTAACCACGATAACCAGAGCCACCAGGCAACCAAAGAAAGAAAAAACACACAGGCAGCCTAGGGAGCTCCTTAAAACCCTAGCTAGTAGAATAGGCAGAACGCCAACGCAAGACCTATTTACAGCAAGTACCTTTTTAGATGGAGATTTAACACTAAAGGAAACCCTAAGTAAGAGTACAGGAATGCTAGCCCTGGAAATAGTAAAAGATATGCAGGCCCAAGGTAAAGCTGTAGGAGAAACTATGGAGCTAGAAATTAAGAACCTAAGCGAATATGCTAGAAGGCTAGGCGAACAGCCAGAGGATATAAAGAAAAGCCTAACAGCCCTGGGGGGGTATGCCTACGGTATAACCTTTTTAGATGAAGAAACACAGGAGCTAGTAATTACAACTGCCCTGTTGTTTGAGGTAGAGTTTAGATATGCACGAGAAACAATAAAAAATACCACTAAAGAAAAATACGGCACAGCGTTTAGCAGTTTTATTATAGGCGAACCAGCCCAGAGGATAATAGTTAGGCTCAATAAAAAAATAGCAGCAAGCCTAGCAGTAAAAAAACCCCAAGGGCTAGGAGGAGTGCTAGTAACAGATGCTTTTATTACCAGCCAGAAAAATTTAAGCGATATGGCAGTAAAAATCCTAAACTATACCGCAAGTAACCACCCTAAGCACGGTATAGCCTGGGATAAGTTATACAGGCACCTGGAGCTAACCAAGCACGCTAAAACCCAAGGAAAGCCTAGGATACAGCAGCGGATATTAGAAGCACTAGAGGAACTTAAAGCCCTGGGGCACCTTATGAGCTACGAGTACACAGAAACCACCCTGCACCTACAGTACAGCAGTGCCCTGGTAAAGCACCCAGACCACAGCAGAAACCAAGCTGCCACAGAACAGGCCCCAGAGAAAATTAGAGGCCTAGATTAGGTATACCACTAATACGAGAAAATAGGCAGCTAAAAAGGGCTATTTACTCTATAATAGGGGGCTAAGTGGTGCCTGGGGGGGTATACCACTAATACGAGAAACTATACCACTAATACGAGAAACTATACCACTAATACGAGAAAGTATACCACTAATACGAGGGGGTAATATGTTAATCGCTGAAATACAGTAACTTACAAGGCTGTTTTTTGGTGTAAGATTATATAAAGTATCTATAAGATACTTTAAGCAGCTAGGGCCTTTTGGGCTAAAGCCCCAGGCCAGCTGCAGGGTAATGCCCTACCTAGGCAGAGTTAGTTTTTTTCTGGCAGTGCAGGTGCTGCATACGGAACCAGGGCAGGCAATCCTGTAGGGGATGCACCCAGATTTACAACCATAAAAAATGTTCCTAATTTGTGTAAAAAAACAGGGCTGTGTTAATAGGGCAAGGCAGCAGCGTATCTATCTTTGCAATAGTAAACAGTAAATTATGAAAAACACAGCAACACCCCGAAAAACGGAAACCCCCGAACCGCTAACCCAGCGAGAAGAAGAGCTAGTAAATACTATTAGATACTTGGCAGGCTCTAATGCAGAACTAAGAACGGATCTAAGATTAAAAAACGAGCAAGTGCAGGATTTAGAAGAGCAGAAAGTTCTAAAGGTGCTAGTAGGTAATCTTATGTAGTAGATATGGCAGCGATACTTAAGGAAAAAGTAAACTTAAAATCGGAAAACCCCGAACCGCTAACCCAGCAAGAACTGGAGCTAATGCATGCTATTAGATACCTAGTAGATATGGCAGAGGAACTTGGACTGCATGTAAACTTAAAAGAAGAGCAAGTGCTAGCTGATTTTGAGTTTTTAGAGGATTTAGTATTGAATTGGATGCATGTAAAAATCGGAGGAGAAGAAAACCAAGAAATACAGTATTTATCGGATGATATGATTTTTACCCTAAGGGATATACAAGAATTAACAGAGCAGCGGATGCAAGAGCAAGGTATTAAAGAAAGCCCCCCCCAGGAAAGCCAAGAAGAGCAGAAAGTTTTACAGGTGCTGGCAGGTAAATTAAACGCACCAAAGGCCCAGGCATAAATACAGTAAACAGTGCATACAACAATAGCAGGCTGTGCCTATCTTTGCAATAGTAAACAGTAAATTATGATAACCCCGAAAGGCACCAAGTACGAGATAAGAGTAATAGAGCAAGCTATAGACCCTATAAGTAACGAGGTATGCGGAGGAGATGGGCACACCCTGGCAACGGTTTCAACTAAGCGGAGAGCTTTTGCTATGGCTAAACGCATTAAGGGCTTTTATGAAGTTCACACCTACGAAGAAACTAACGGTAATATCTGTGGGCATTGGATTTTCAAGGATGGAGTTATGATAGAAAATATGTTTAGTAACTAAACCAAGCCCCACTATGGAAGCCCCCACCTACTACAAGAACGGCCTGCCCCAGCTGCCCCACCAAGAAGCGGAGGCAGGGCAAGCCCTGGCAGGAACCAAGCTACTGCAGGGGGTTACAATGATAGGAGCCTATACCCAGGACACCAAGCTAGCAAGCTGGCAGGAGGAGCAAGTAGTAGAGCAGGATGGCTACGAGTTTACAGTATTAACCCTAGGGCCTATTAAAAGGCTCCTGTATCAGCCAAGTAGTAAACATAGTAAACAGTAACAGTATGAGCCAGACCCTAACCACCACCGTACACCAAGCAGAACTACTAGCACAAGGCCCTAGGCTGGAGGAGCTAGTAGATGCTTTTAGTAAAAACCAGGATGTTAAGCCTAGCAGCAGGGAAGTTTACAGGAAGAACCTAAAGCGGTTCCTAGCCTGGGTGCAAGAGAAGGGCTACGGCCTGGCAGAACTAACCAGGGTGCAGGTGCTGCAGTACAAGGAGGAGCTGCTAGCAAAAGGCACCAGCCCACTAACCACCTGCAGCTACCTGGTAACGGTTAAACTATTCTATGCTTGGGCAGAAGGAGAGAAGCTGTACCCTAACATAGCCAGGGGAGTAAGAGTACCCAAGAGGGTGCAGAGCATACAGCGAAGCCCACTAACCACCCCCCAGGCAGCCAAGCTCCTGCAGCACTACCAGGAGCAGGGCAGCCTAAGAGATTATGCCCTGGTAAACCTTATGCTGCGAACAGGACTGCGAACAGTGGAGGTATGCAGGGCTAACATAGCGGATATAACCCAGAAGGGAGAGCAGCGAGTATTAAAGATACAAGGCAAGGGCAGGGATGGAAAAGATGCTTTTGTAATCCTAACACAGAAAGCCTGGGCACCACTAAAAGCCTACCTAGCAAGCAAGGGCCCACAGATGAAAGGAGCACCACTGTTTACCAGCACTAGCAATAATAACCTAGGCAGCAAGCTAACCACCAGAACGATAAGGCAGATAGCCAGAGAGGGCCTGGATGCAATAGGATGCAGCGAGAGTGCCTACACAGCACACAGCCTACGGCACACAGCAGGCTGTAGTATCCTACGAGCAGGAGGCACTGTAGAGGCAGCCCAGCTAACCCTAAGACACAGCAGCCCTGTTACCACCCAGATTTATGTAAAACACGAGGATGAACAGCGGAGGCTGGAAAACAGCGGAGAGGCCCTAGTAGATACCCTGTTTTAAGTAAACACAGTAAACAGTGCTAACCAAGCCAGGCAGCAAGCAAGTGTACAGGATAGCTCCTGCAGCGGTACCCACCGTACCCAGGCAGGCTGCCCCAGCTAGTATAGAAACCTGGGAGGATAGGCAGTACAGCAGGGCCCTGGAACTAAACCCACACCTAGCAGATTTAACAGAACGGCTGGGCCTGGTAAACCCTAAAACAAGAAGGCCCTACAAGGCCACCACAAGCCCCAGGAGCGATTTAACCCAGCCAGCCAAGGAGAAGCTATACCAGATAGCACAGAAGCTGCTACAGGGCCCTAAAAGGCTAAACAGGCAGGCTATGCTCCAAGGCCTGCAAGCCCAGGCCCCAGGGGTAAGTTTAACTAGGGCAGAGCGAGGGCTAGAGATGCTGCTGGAGGTAGGAGCAGTAAAAGAACAGCAGGGCACCTACACCCTACAAGAGTAAACACAGTAAACAGTACAACTATGCACACAGAAGCAGCCAGGGAGTATTTAGAGCAGGGTATATCGGTAATACCTGTAAACACCACCAAGGTACCAGCCCTGGATGGATGGAAAGATTACCAGGTGCAGGCTATGCCCCTAGAAGATGTAGCCAGGCTGTTTAGCACAGCCCCAGGGATAGCAGTAATAGCAGGCAAGGTATCCAAGGGCCTGGAGGTAATAGATGTGGACACGAAGAACGATTTAACAGGCAGCCTGGGTGCAGAGTTCCTGCAGCTATTGGAGGATAACCTGCCCCCAGAACAGTACCAGGCTTTAAGGCAAGTAAGAACCCCCAGCGGAGGATACCACCTGCTGTACAGGTGCCAGGAGCCTGCAGGAAACACCAAGCTAGCAAGCAGGCCCACAACAGCCCAGGAGCAAGAGCAGAACCCCCAGGAGAAGGTAAGGGGGCTAATAGAAACAAGAGGGGAGAGAGGCTATGCCCTGGCCCCACCAACAGCGAACTACACCCACACAGCAGGGCCCAAGGAACCAGGCAGGATAACAGAAGAAGCTAGGCAGATAATCTGGAGCATAGCTAGGAGCTTTAACCAAGTAGAAGAACCTAAAACAAGCCCTAGGACTACCCCTACCTACCAAGCCCTAGCAGCCCCAGGTAGTAATCCTTTTACGGACTATAACACAAGGGCAGATGCTGTACAGCTGCTGGAGCAGCACGGCTGGAAAGTAGTAAACCAGCACGGCACTAGAGTAAACCTAAAGAGGCCAGGCCAGAGCGATACAAAAACTAGCGGTAACTACCACACGGAGCACAGGAAGCTGTATGTATTTAGCACTAGTACAGAATTTACCCCAGAAAAGACCTACAGCCCTGCAGATATTTTTACCCTGCTAGAGTGCCAGGGAGATACCAAGCTGGCCTACAAGAGGCTGCTGGAGCTGGGCTATGGAAGCCCCCACACACCAGGAGGATACAGGCCCACCCAGGCCCTGCTGGAACAGGTAACGGTAAACACAGTAAACAGTGGAAACAGCACACCCCTGGCAGAACCAGGCCAACAGCTAAAGGTAGAAAGCCTAGAAGGCCACCAGGTGCTAGAGATACAGAGCCCTGGGCCCCAGGCCTACCCAGAAATCCTGCAAGCCCTGGCTGTGCTAGAGCAGGCAGAGCAGGTACAGCGGATTTACATAAGGGAGGAGGGGCAGCAGTACAGTGTAGGGGCCTACAAGCTACAGCAAATAGCTAGAGCCCACACAGCAGAGGAGCTAACCCCCCAGGAGGTAGATAACCTGCTGGATGAAGTGGTAAGCCTAGCAGCCAGCCTGGAGCCTATAGATAGGGCTATAGTGCTGCAGCAGTTCCTATCCTGGGAAGGAGTGCAGCAGCTAGGTATAACACAGCAGAGCCTGGAGGAAACAGTACAGAAGATACAACAGCGAGAAGCCCAGGTAAAACAACAGCAGACAATAGAAAGGGCTGTAATAGATAGCCAGGAACTGCTAGCCCAGGGGAAGGTACAGGATGCGATTAAACACCTACAGCAGAAGGCAAGAGAGGCCCTAGCTGTAACTAGAGCAGCGGATTTTAGCAGGCTGCTGCAACCTACCACCAGGGAGCAGATTATGGCCTGGAGCCAAGCCCAGCCAGGTGGAATAGATACAGGATTTATCTGGAACAAGGAACCCCTAGAGCTGCCTGGTGGAGCACTAACAGTAATAGCTGCCTACACAGGGCACGGCAAAACAGCTGCACTAATTAACATAGCCCTAAACACCCTGGAGAAGCACCAGGATAAGAGCGTACTATTCCTAACCTACGAGCAGAGCGATATGGAGATACTAAAGCTGTTCCTAAATACTTATGCGGATATGTACATAAGCGAGAACAATAGAAGGAGCATAAAGAGCTACTATGCAGGAGGAGGCAGCCTGGATATGATAGCCAAGGATAGCAGGCAAGAATTTAAGCACAAGGAGCAGGAATTTTACAAGCAATACATAGAACCAGGCAGGCTCCTAGTTAAATACCCAGAGTATGATACCACCAGCCTAACAGCCCTGCTACGGTATGCGAAGAAGCAGAACCCCAGCCTGGGTGCTGTGTTCCTAGATTATTTTCAACTGCTAAAGATGGCCCCAGGAGAGGTAAAGAGGAACGGCAGCAGGCAGGAAGAACTTAAGGAAATATGCCTGCAGCTAAAGGATGCAGCGATAGACACAGGGCTGCCTATAATCCTAGCAGCACAGTTTAGCAGACAAGTAACAGGGCCCCAACACCTACACCCCTCTAACTTAGCGGATGCAGCGGATATAGAGCGAATAGCTAACACCCTGCTAGGACTGTGGAATTATGGTAAGCGGCCTAATGCCGCAAAATTTGACAAGGATGAAAAGGATGACTACAACACAAAGCTAAACAAGTACAGGAAGTGCATAGAGGTACAACTGCTAAAGAGCAGGGATATGGCAACAGGAGGAGAACCAGCTATTTGGGAGTATAACGGTAATACAGGCAAGCTAACACACCAAGAGCAGGAGGAGGAACAGGAAACCCCTAGGATAAGAACTATGCAGGAAGCCCTGCAGAACGAACTAACTAAACTAAACCCACCCACAGTATGAAAAAGAAACAGAGTAAACAGCGTAGGGCCAGAGTGCTGGCTATAAGCAATAACAAGGGAGGGGTAGGAAAAACTACCAGCACCATAAACCTAGGTGCAGCCCTGGCAGAGCTGTACGGCCCTGTACTGTTAGTAGATGCAGACCCACAGGCCAACCTAACCCTAAGCCTAGGAGCAAGCGGTAACGGAGGCCTAAACCTGTACACAGCAATACACGAAGGGAAGCTAGAGGCAGTGTATAAGATAACGGATAACCTGCACCTAGTACCTAGCCACCTGGATTTAACAGCAGCAGAGCTGGAACTAGCAGCAGAAGCAGGCAGGGAGTATATCCTAAAAGAACTGCTAGAGCCCCACCTAGAAAGCTATAGCTATATCCTAATAGACACACCCCCCAGCCTGGGGCTGCTAACTATTAATGCACTAACAGCTGCCCAGGAAGTTTACATACCACTGCAGGCAGAGTTCCTGGCTGTACAGGGATTAAACAAGCTCCTGGAGGTAATAGCCAAGATACAGAAGCGGATAAACCCAGGCCTGGTACTAGGCGGAGTGTTCCTAACTATGTACGATAAAAGAAGGGCACTAAACAGAGATGTAAGCGAGGAGATAACAGAAGCCCTAAAGGATAAGGTGCTGGAGTGTAAAATATCGGATAACATAGCCCTAGCAGAAGCCCCTGCCCTGGGCCAGGATATTTTTAGATACAACCCTAGGAGCAAGGGAGCCAAGGATTATTTAAGCCTGGCAGCAGAAATACACAACCTAAAACACTAAACCTAAACCACTATGGCAAAGAAAACACTAAAGGGAGGCAGCGGATTTAACAGCCTACTAGGAGAGATTAAAGGAACAGCTAAAGAGCGTATCCAAGCTAAAGCTGCAAGCCTAAAAGAGAAGCAGAAAGCCAAGCCTAGGGTAGGCAGGCCCACTGTAAGAACAGATGCAGATGCAGCCAGCGGATGCAAGCCAGGAGAAATTAGGGCAGCGTTTATAGCTAACAAGGAACTACTAGAGAAGATTAAGGATATAGCCTATTGGGAGCGTATAATGATAAAAGAAGTATTTAACAGGGCCCTAGCCAAGGAGGTGCAGGCCTACGAGAGAAAGAACATACTAAAGAAAAGGCCAAAGGAATAAACACAGTAAACAACTAGCGATATGATAGAGCACAATAGCAAGCAATACCACAGCACTAAGGAGGTGTGCGAAATACTAGGCCTAACCCCCCAGAGTGTTTTACGGTACATAAAAACAGGCAAGCTGCCTGCTATAAAAGTAGGGGTGCAGTATTATGTAGGAGCAGAAGCCCTAGAGAGATACTTAGATGCACAGCTAAAACCTATATCCAAGAGGCAGGCAGCTAATAAGATTAACGAGCTAAAAAATATGCTGCTGCAGGTAAAGGAGGCAATAGAAGCCCAGGGGATAGATTGGAACAGCCTAACAGTAGGCTTGGAACCAGAAGAAACCAGGCAAGGGCTAGAAAATAGCCCAGGCCCTGCCCTGGATAAAGCGGAAAAAACAGGCAAGGCTACATTTATTACAAAAAACCAGCGAAAGCTAAAGCCTAAAAAAGGTCAAGTAAAAAACCTAACACTATAGCTCAACTGCCAGAAATACTACATTGCGGAAGTTAAAAACACCACCTAGAATATGAGCAGAAATTTAGAGCAAAGGATTAAAAAGCTAGAGCAGAACAGGAGCCACCAAGTGCACCTAGAGCTGCCCCTGTTTACCGTATTAAGCGAGAATAAGAAGGCCCTGCTGCTGGATGCTGGAACCCTGGCCCTGCTAGGAGTAAAACAGCCAGAGCTACAGCCAGAGCGATTTACAGCCCTGGATGGAGGATACCAGGTAAGCCTGGAGGATAAACTAGTAAACCGTACCCAGGCCCAGGATGGCACCTGCCTAGAGGTGTATTTTAACAAGGCCCTGGGGCAGCCTGTTTATGCTGTGCAGGTATGAGTATTAAGCAGAGGCTAAAGAAGCTGGAGCAGCAGCACAGGAAGAAATCCTGCAAGCCCTGCCTGTTCCCTATTTATGCCTGGGAGATTGAGGAGCTAGGAGGGTTCCTGTTCCCTGCCTGTGCTGTAGGAGTGCAGCACCCAGAGAAATACCCCAAGCGATTTACTAGGATAGAAACCAGGCAGATGGATATTCTAAAGGAAAAATACAGCCCTGCTTATGTAATAAGCCTACAGGATGAAGGGATAGAAAGCTATAACCCAGCAACAGGGCAGATACGATTTAAGGCCTACCCTGGCAGGTATGCTGTTTTAATACCAGAAATAGCAGCAGCAGGGGAGAAGCTATGGAGGCTACCACAGTAAACAGAGTAAACAGATGGCAAAGAGCGAAGAAACCAGGATGCAGTTTATAGAGCTGCGAGCACAGGGCAAGAGCTACAAGCAGATATGCAGCAGCCTAAACATAGCCAAGAGCACGGCTGTAGATTGGGGCAGGGAGCTGGAGCACGAAATAGCTAGGCTAAAGGCTGTAGAGCTGGAGGCCCTGTACGATATGTACAGTATGCAGAAGGAGGCCAGGATAAAGGCCCTGGGGGGGCTGCTGCAACGGATGGAGGCAGAGATAGCCCACAGGGATTTAACCAAGGTAAACACAGGCAGGATCCTAGAGCTGTACCTGGCCTACCACCAGCAGGCAGCCCTAGAAGTAGTAGAGCCTAGATTTATGAGCACCCAGGAGGAACAAGCAGAGAAGCAGCACCAAGCACTACTGCTGGAGCTAAGTATGTAGGATATGAAACAGGAACCAAGCCCCAAGCCCAGCATAGATACTATTACTAGGCTTATGCTACGAACATACACCAGGCAGCAGCAGGGGCTGCTAACCCTAGAGCAAGCTACCAAGGAGATAAACCTGCTAAAGGGTATCCTGCAAGCAGTGGAAACTACAGCCCTGGAGAAGCGAGTAGAGCTAGTGGAGCAGTGGATAGAAGAAGAATAAACCAAGTAAACCAAGTAAACAGATGGCACCAACCCTAGAGGATGCGAACATAAACAGGCTAATAGCCAAGCACCTGCTAAAGGAACCAGCACTGCTAGGGGCAGCAGCAATTTTAGGTGTACACCCAGCAGCAGATGCCACCCCAGAAGCTATAAAAGCTATCCTGCCCCAGAGAGGGATACCTTGGAAGCAGCTGCTATACGGCACCAGCCTACAGAGAAAAATAGCTGTAAACAACCTTAAAACCTTTTACGGATTTAAGGCCCTGGAGATGCTGGAGCGAGCACACGGATTAAGCACCCCACCAGAACAAGTAAGCCAGGCT
>SXGQ01316252.1_pt1 | contig 10106 bp, 2 predicted proteins | sample 3178371 | NCBI WGS metagenome assembly SXGQ01 (sample SAMN11356859, study PRJNA531348) | freshwater metagenome | isolation source: freshwater sample F1-20 | place: China: Fuxian Lake, Yuxi | collected 2017-12-25 | reverse complement strand
GATAGCCAGCGTGTTGTTGAACGCTTCGGCCACCGCCACCGCGTCTTGGCCGGTCATGGCATCGACCACCAAAAACGTGTAGCGCGGCGACACTGCTTGGCTAATGTCGCGCACCTGTTGCATCATCTCGGTGTCGATGGCCAAGCGGCCGGCGGTGTCGACAATGAGCACATTGCGACCAAGCCGTTGGGCTTCTTGCAGACCGAGGCGCGCGGTTTGCACCGAGTCGCCCGGCGCGCTGAACACGGGCACACCAATCTGGGCGCCGAGTACACGCAACTGCTCCACGGCTGCAGGTCGCTGCAAGTCGGCACCGACCAACATCGGTTGTCGACCTTGTTTCTTGAACCACGCCGCCAACTTGGCGGCACTGGTGGTTTTTCCCGAACCTTGCAAACCCGCCATGAGCACCACCGTCGGTGGCTGACTGGCGTAGGTGATCTTGAGCGTTTCGCCACCGAGGAGCGCGACGAGTTCGGCTTGCACCGTCTTGACCACTTGCTGCGCGGGGTCCAACACCTTGGACATCGCTTCGCCGACGGACTTCTCGCGGATGCGTGCCAGCACATTGCGCACCACGGTGACGTTGACGTCGGCCTCCAAGAGAGCCGTGCGGATTTCGGCGAGAATCTCGTCGACGTCGGCTTCGCTCAGACGTCCGCGATTGCGAAGTTTGCCGACTACAGCACCAAGACGGTCGCTCAGCGAGTCAAACATCAGACCGAAAATCTATCGGTGACGAATCAATGGAATATTATGGCGCTTTGCGACTCGTGCTGTGCATCACGACAACCACCCGAGTGCCAAAACTTCAAGCACGATCAAAACCCCGAGCGCCGTCACCAACACCCCAAGCACCCGCGACACAAGTGTCGACGGCCACGTAGCTCCCTTACGACCGAACCAGGCGATGACGCCAAGAGCAAAACCGGGCAGACCAGCAAAGACCATCGTTCGCTCGAGCGTCGATTGTGGGTCGAGATTCGGGTCGGCAATAATCGATACCCACCATTTGCTGACGACAAGCAGCACAACTATCTTCAAGATGTCGCGAGGCAGGAACCGGTGCAATGAGACCAGGTTGGGAAATCGGTCAACCGTTCTTCCAACAAGTTTCGGAAGCAAGAACATCGCGCCAGAAATCCATAGCGCCGCACTGTTGCCGACGAACGTGTAGGCGACGAATACAAACACTGTGGTGCGTATCAGTGCTGACATCACGACCTGAGCGTCCGACAGGTTCGGCATGTCGTATCGCTGCACGCGCGTTAGCCGCTCGGCGGTCGCTACTCGCGCGAAATTCTCGAGGAGATACCGCCCACCTAGCGCGAGAAGCACCGTCCACCTGACGGTCGCTAGGTCATCCGACCAGTCCATCGTGTAGCCGGTGAGTGCCGGTAGTGCGGTGAACATACCGCTGGCGGCCCATGTACCGATCAACATGATGAGCGCACCGTCGGTTACTCTCTTCCACACATTGAGACGTTCCGCTTTTCGGCGCCGGAACGGACGTATCGAAGCGGCAACGAGCGGAATCGCAAAGCACATCACCCAGATGCCCAGCAATCCGCGTACGTTCGATGAGGTCGTTATCCCGCCACCCAGCGCACACGCAATGGTGAAGAAGGCAACTGCAACGACTCCAGCGAATGCATCGAGGACACCCAGCGCGATGAGCGCAATCAATAGCCCGATCGGTGGTGTCACTACATCGAATTGTGTCGCTGAGGCTGCGAGGAACCCGAGCAAACCACCGATCACCAAGATCGGCACCCAGAAGACACCGGCAAGTGCACGCAGATATGCAGCGTCGTCCACCACTCGCATCGCGATGGGAGACAGCCTGTATAACCTGCGCGGCAGTTCTCGCGATACATGATCAAGCCGTGACGAGGTGGGGGGCTCGTACCAATTGGCGCGCTCGTCTGCTTCAAATGTTCCTGCGCGAGCACCAACGTCAGCGAGTTCGGCCGACTCGCGCTCCTCCTCTTCACGTCGCCGTGGGCCAATCGCCCCAGCGAGCACTAGGGCTGTCACGATAACCTCTGCGCTGATCGGCACGTTGTCGGTAGGACGATGTGGAACTCGACGCGCAATCACCTCGACGCCTACTTCAACCGAGCGAAGAGTGCCATCGGGAGCAAGACCATTGATTTGGGCGGTGTGATCACCCACAGCGACGTCGGTGCCAATCTTGTAAGTCTCTACGAATGATCCGTCCGCGTTCACCTGCAACACTCCGAGCCTGCGCGGTGTGGAGAATAGCCACGTTGACGCTTCGGAGTTCGGCTTCAGACCTTCGCCGCCGACCGTCACTTCGCCGTCGTGCTCGACGATGACCATGCCACGCGAGTTGAGCAAGGTTGGTTTGCCGACCGCATTCTGTGCGGCGATTTGAATTCGTAAACCGTCGCTTGTCGTAAGAACGATGGCGAAGTTGCCTTCGGGTTCGACTTTCACCCAACCGCCCGGACGCAGGCCAGCCACCTGGCCCACGCCATCACGAACGGTTACAAGCCCTTCGTCTTGGATGTTTTCAATCACGGGCTGAAGCGGATCCGGGAGGGTGGTCAAAGGTGACGTGTCAACGTCGGCAACTGACGCACTTGCGACACTTGTGCTCGCCGGCTCGGGCTCCGCGGGCGATTCGGCAATCGTGGTGGCTGTTGGCGGAGACGTAGCTTCGCTTGATGGAGTCGGCGCGACGGTTGGTGTCGTACTCGTTGATGTAGTACTCGACGTAGTTGGAGTGGTGGTTACAGACGGCAAACGATCGGGAGGAACGCGAATCGTCGTTGTGGTTGTGGTCGACCGCACCGTCGTTGAGGTGGTCGTCGTTGCAGTCGGCACTGTTGTCGTCGCGGTCGGCACTGTCGTTGTCGTCGTTGAGGTGGTCGTCGTTGCAGTCGGCACTGTTGTCGTCGTCGCGGTCGGCACTGTTGTCGTCGCGGTCGGCACTGTCGTTGTCGTCGTTGAGGTGGTCGTCGTTGCAGTCGGCACTGTTGTCGTCGTCGCGGTCGGCACTGTCGTTGTCGTCGTTGGCGAAGCCGTATTCACCACAATCGCGTGCGCACCAGCGATGTTGTTCGAGCCGGATGGCACGTCAACCGAAGTCATCTGATTACCCGCAACGTCGGCAGGTGTCGAAGTCGATGTGTACGACGAGACGGTCAAGTCGCTGCTCGTCTCACCGGCCGCCACGACATAGGTGCCAGTCAAGGTCGTGGCTGTGGCTTTGGTGAGTACCACCGTGGCCCCAGAGTCGAGAGTGACGGTGATTGACGCGCCATCTTCGAGCGTCTCGCTCACGGTGGCAGTGATGTTGATGCTGTCGCCCACCCCGTAGGTTGCATTGCTGCTCGTCGTCGAAAATCTGGTCACTGTCGGGTCGACTGTGTCAACTGTTATCGAGAGTGCCGCTGAGTCACCCGAACTGACTCCTCCTGAAGTTGTCTGTTTTGAAACGATCGACCACACACCGTCGCTGAGTGTGCCGAGATCGCAACTCGAATCGCTGTTCGATGCCGTGAATGTGCACGTCACATCGGCAGAACCTGCCTTCGAAGCAGTAACCGTCACCGTGTTGCCTGAGGTAGCTCCTCCAACAGTGATCGTGGGCGTGGAGTCATTCGTGATGTTGTCGGTTGATGAATCGCCGCTATCTGATGCGGCTGCCAAGTCAGGCGTGTTTGGAACTGCAAGAGCGGTGACGGTGACCGAGATCGTCGACGTTTTACGTTCTCCAACTTGATCGACGATTGAGTATGTAATCGGCCCCGCCGAGCCGACATAATTCGCCACGGGTGTAAAGGTGACATCACCCGTCGAGGTATCGAGTTCCCATGTACCTTTGCCGGCCTCAGTGACAGTGGTTTGGGTACAGGTTGGTGATGTGTCACTACCACCACAAAGCGCAAGATTCGCCGCATGCAACCCAGTGCCGGAGTCGTTGCTGAGTGGTCGCACCACGATGTCACCGTCATTGGATCCAGTTGCAGAATCGGGGGAAGTCGAAAGCGCAGTCTTGGTGATGGTGGCAGTCATCGTCGAGTTGAACGCCTGGCCAACAATGTCGGTCGCCGCGTACCTGATAGCAGTGGCTGTGCCCGCGAAAGATGCAAGCGGCACGAAGGTGACCACTCCCGTACCGGTGTCGAGTGTCCACGTGCCCTGATCGGCGACCGTCACCGAAGTGGAGGAGCAGTTCGGGGGTGTTTCGTCGGCGGTACACAGCGCTAGCCGACCTGCTGACTTGCCCGATGCACTGTCATTCGACAGCGGCGTGAAGGTCACCGTACTTTCGACGGCTGCCGAACCAGTGTCGGGAGTCGGGCTCGGTGTCGCTGGCGAGTTAACGGTGACCTCGAGGGTCGAACTTGAGCACGATGCGAGCGGAGTTGAAGGCGCCCAAGTACCCGACACGGTGTTGCAAATCTCATACGTCACTTTTGTTGCCGTACCCGAGTACGTGGCAAGTGGCTCAAACGTCACAGTAGTGCCGCTCAATGTCCAGGTTCCCTGGTCAGCGACTGTTAGCGAAGTCGTGTTGCAACTCTGGGTATCTGTTGGTCTAGCGCGGGGCACTTGCGAACTGCTGCAGAGTTTCAGAGTCGAGTTGTCGAGCGCTACCGAACCTTGCGTCGTGTAGTCGGCTGGGATCGTGCCGGCCGAGTCGGCGCCACTACCCGTAAGCGGTGTAAAAGTTGCAGTTGATGCATGTGCCACCGTGGCGGTGTCGGCAACCGCGCGAGTCGCTGGCGGCGGCAATGCAATAACTGAAATCGTGCTGGTTCCTTCTTGGCTGTTCGAATCTTGCACAACATAGTTGAGTGTTCGCGTGCCCGAATATGTGTAGGGAGATATTGGAGTAAATGTGACGACACCGCTCGACACGGCGTACGTCCCCTCGCCTGCAACAGTCACCGTCGTCGCAGTACATTTCGCCGCAGTAAATGGCGCGGTTACGTTTGTGGCGCACAACTTCAAAGTTGATGCTGTCAACGTGGCAGAACCAGAAGTCGTGTCATTGGCCAGCGGAGAAATTGACAGAATTTCATCTTTTGCGCCCGCCACTTGGTCGGTGCGCGCAGTGGGAGGCGCCAGAGTTGTAAATGAAAGTGTGCTACTTGCTTTTGCACCCCGAGCGTCGGCAATTACATAGGTCAGGCTTGATGTGCCCACGAAGCTTGCGTCACCAGTGAATGTGACAACACCTGTTGAGGTGTTGACCGAATATGAACCTTCGTTTGTAATCGTCACCGACGTTTGAGTGCAGTTGGGTGCGGTGTCGGTAGTTGGACGACAGAGTCGAACCGAACTTGCACTCACCGTTGTGCCTGCAGTCGCCGTGTCGTTCGACGACGGAGTGATCGTTATCGCAGAGGCCTTTGCGCCTGACGCAGTGTCGGCTCGCGCAGTCGGCGGAACCGCCCACTGGAACACCACCATGCCATGACCACCACGGCCTGCCGCCACACTTGAGTTCAGACCTCCGGCTCCACCAACGCCGACACCGGACACCCATTGGTCGCTGCGGCGCGCGACAACGGAGTCGCCGGATGTTCCTGCCGGAGAATTCGACGTGCCCGCTCTAGCCCCGACGCCTGTGGCAACCAACGTTGCAAGACTCGTGTTCAGGTAGCCGCTGCCGCCACCGCCGCCACCATTGCCACTTCCCCACGATGCGCCACCGCCACCGCCGTAGTAGCCCCCTCCGCCGCCGCCGCCGGTTTCTGTGGCACTGGTCGTCATTCCGCACCCACGGCCGCCGGCGAACTGCGAGCCATTCTGAGCGGGAGACTCAGTGCACTGAGTCGTAGTGGTGGCACGGGCACCGCCTGCACTGCTGGAGCCGCCCCTGCCGCTCGAGGCGGTGTTCGTCCCGCTCGTCCCTGCTGACTCGTCTGTTCCAGTTGCGGGATCGTCGACTCCACCGCCGCCTCCCGCACCGTCGGCAGATCCATTCTCGATGCCGCGAGAGGACCCGCCACCCCCGCCGACGATAACGACCGGCGCGCTGCGTCCGCTCCCTTCGAACAGCCCGGACATACCTCCACCGCTTCCTCCGGCAGTGCTCGCGTTCGATGTTGCGCCGGCTGCGGCACCACCGCCATAGCCACTCGTGGTCGTGAGTGACTCCCCGCGTTGGCCAGCGACAACCGCATATGTGGCGCCTACGGCCTTGACGGTCAGGTTGACTTCCGCGTATCCGCCGGCGCCACCGCCTGAGTCTGGGGACCAGTAGTTGCAGCACACACCGCCGCCTCCCGCACCCCAGAGCTCCACACGGATCGTCGAGCCGATCGGCATATCGCTTGGTGTGGTAAACGTTTGGTCTGCCGCATAGAAGTTGAACCGCTTGCAGTGTGAGAACACGCCGGCAGTCGGCGTGCAGTCAACGACAACAGGCGCAAGCACTTGAATTGACGTCGAGTTTGCCGATACCGCGCCGAGAAGGTTCGAGTGGGTCTCGACCACGCGGAAGTAGCCGGCCTCTGTAGGCGAGTACGTCGATGACGACGCGCCGGAGATGTCAGTGAACGTTGTGCCATTCGTTGAATATTGCCACTTCCAAGTTTGCGTCCCTGACACGGCCCACGTGCCCGCGGTGCCGGTCAGTGTCGCACCGATCGCTGCACCTCCGCTGATCGTCGGAGCTGTTGTGTTGACGATCGCCCTCACGCCAGGATCTCGACCACTGCCGGCTGTTGTTGATCCTCCTGTCAGTGCTGAGACGTAACTTGAACCTCCACCGCCTCCGAGGTTGTCTCCACCACCGCCACCTCCGTAGTAGCCGCCGCCACCGCCGCCGCCCTCGTCTTTACTGTTTCCACCGAGGAATTGGGTTCCGGCTGTCCCGGGCAAGCCGTTCCCGCTGCTTCCTCCGCTACCACCCGCAGTCTGGGTTCCACCAAGTGTGGTCCCGACACCAGTCGTTCCTCCGCCTGGCCATCCTGCCTGGTTGTACCCTCCGCCGCCGCCACCTGCAGCGGTGATGATTTCGGTGCCGTTCGAAAGTCGCACGGCAGATCGTCCGCCGCCCGAGCCATACCATTCAGAACTGTTGCCACCGCTCAAGCAACTTCCGCCTCGGCCACCACCGCCGTAGGTAAGCGTCGTATACCAGCAACTAGACAGCCGCTCGACCGGCCGACGAGCACCACCTTGACCGACGATGATCGTGAGCGTGTCACCAGCGGTGACCGCGTAGGTTCCGCTCGCATAACCACCACCTCCACCAGCGGCCGACGTGCCCGCTCGTCCCGCACCGCCTCCGGCACCAATTGCGTGAAGCACCACCGACGTGACGCCGCTTGGCACGATCCATGAGTGGTCGGCGCCGAGATAATTGAATGTCGCATACGACGATCCGTAGTGGACAACCACACAACCATGTCCGGCTTGGGCGAGAGCCGTTGATGTGACTTGTCCGCCGTAGCCGACGCCGCTCGTGCACGACGGCGAAGTCGATACCGCGGGACCGACATTGTTCAGCGTTGCGCCGGGGTCTTGACCGTTTCCCGAAGTTGTTGAACCTGACGTGAGCAACGACACGCAACTCGATCCACCGCCGCCACCAGAGACCGAATACCCACCGCCACCGCCATAGCAGCCGCCACCACCACCACCGCCCTGGTGATATCCATTGCCTCCGAGATATTGGGCACCTCTCGTCGCGAGTGTGTTGGTGACGGTGCCACCTGCAGATTGGGTTCCGCCGCCGGAGTCACCACCAGAGCTTCCGGTCAGTCCTCCACCTGCACCGCCATTGCCTGCCCAACCACCGCCGCCACCACCGCCGGCCGTCGCAATTTCCGTTCCGTCTGCGAGGCGAATAGCCGACCTACCGCCACCGCTCGCAGCTCGGTCTGCATACGCATAACCAGCCAAACATGAACTACCGCGACCGCCTCCGCCATAGGTGAGACTGCCGGTGTAACAGCCACTCGTGCCAGCGCCCGAGCGAAGTGTCAAGAGCTCACCGCCGCCGCCTTGTCCGACAATCACGGTCAAGACTTGACCCGCAGCCACCGCATAGGTGCCTCGTGCGTATCCGCCGCCGCCACCGTCACCATACGAACCGGAAAGCGGCACGCCACCTCCGCCGGCTCCGACCAGATGAAGGACGACGCTCGACACACCGGCCGGCACAGTCCATGATTGGTCTAACCCGGCGTAGTTGAAAGTTGCGTACTGAGCCGAGCCGGCAGACACGTACTCGATCACCACGCATCCGTGGCCGCCGCGCGTTGCCGATGCCGTTGCGGAGTTCGTTCCTCCGATACCGACGCCGCTCGCGCACGACGGCGCGCTCGCGGATGCGGCCAGTACTTCGAAAGAGTCTCTACTCATCGGCGTCCAAAAGACCGTCGCCGTCAATAGCACGATTGCCGCAACGATGCGGAGGTAACCGCGGCGATACGCCTCACGAATCGGATGTCGCCAAACACCCCTTCGTCGAGCAGCCGTCCAGGTGAGTTTCACAGACAAATACTATTAGTTTTTGTCTAATAAACATCAAAAAGAGGCTTATTCGTTGTTGAGTCGTAATCTGACTCTGTGACTCGCGATGACACACGGTCCAAAATCCTTGCTGTCACGTGTGAAATTCTCGATCGAGTTGGTGAAAACGGACTTCGCCTTGCAGACGTCGCCAAAAAAGCGAACATTCGCGAGGCGTCGATCTACCACCATTTCGCCAGCCGCAAGGCGCTGCTCGAAGATGCTCAGATTGAACGATTCAGATCCGGTTACTTTGTCACAGTCGCTCTCGTAAATGATGTCGTCGCGTTCTCAGACACTCGCGAGCAGTGGGAGTCTGGACTTCGGAAGATCCTGCAGCGGACTTTCTCCGAAGACGGAACGCGTCGTCGTTCGATTCGTGCTAGTGCCCTGGGGTACGCCCAGTCCAGCGTGCGGGTTCGTAGCGCTCTTGCAGTGTCGTATCGCGAAATCTTCTCTCGCATGGCAGAGGCCGTCGGCGAGGCGCAGCGGCGTGGCTGGGTCAATAAAGATCTTGATCCAAATGTCGTAGCGCCGTTAGTGCTCGGAATCGTGGAAGGACGACGGCTCATTGAGACTGACGACTCGTTTCCAAACTGTGAAGCGTGGAATCTGCTTGCGGCCGACACGGTTATCCATCTGCTTCGACCGCAGCACTAGTACTCGGCACCACCTACTCAGTCGTCGAAGAGGGCGTCGACGAACTCTTCGGGGCGGAACGGCGCCAAGTCGTCGACGGTTTCGCCGAGACCCACCAACTTCACGGGGATGCCGAGTTCGGTCTCGATCGCAAACACGATGCCGCCTTTTGCCGAACCGTCGAGCTTAGTGAGCACCACACCGGTGACTTGGGTGGCTTCGGCAAATTGCTTTGCCTGCACCAGACCGTTCTGACCGGTCGTTGCGTCGATCACGAGCAGAACTTCGGTAACCACCCCGGCTGCCTTCTCTGCCACGCGCCGAACCTTGCGCAATTCATCCATCAGGTTGGTGTTCGTCTGCAAACGCCCTGCAGTATCTGCAAGTACCAAGTCGATGTTGCGTGCCGCTGCACTCTGCACTCCGTCGAACACCACCGATGACGGGTCGGCGCCTTCTGCCCCACGCACGATGGCCGCACCGGTGCGGGTGGCCCAGGTTTCCAATTGCTCACCTGCGGCGGCACGGAACGTATCGCCGGCCGCCATCAGCACGCTGCGGCCGAGCGCCATCTGTTGTGCCGCGATCTTGGCCAGGCTTGTGGTCTTTCCGGCACCATTGACGCCCACCATCATCCAGATGTTCGGGGTGCCACGTGCGAGGTCGAAGGCAAGCGTGCGATCCACATCTGCGAGTCGCCCGGTCATCTCGCTTCGCAATGCATGTATGAGCGCCGTGGGGTCGGCAATCTCCCGTTGCTTCACACGTGCTCGCAAGCCATCCAGCAGTGCGGTGGTCACCTTCACTCCAAGATCAGCGCGCAACATGGCTTCTTCGAGATCATCCCAAGTGGATTGGTCGATGGTGCTGCGGCGCAACACACCTGTGGTGGCGGTGGCGAACACACCGCGGGCGCGCGAAAGCCGATCGCGAAAACTTGGTGGCGCAGCAACCGTGGCTGGCTC
>SXGQ01042937.1_pt1 | contig 10106 bp, 13 predicted proteins | sample 3178371 | NCBI WGS metagenome assembly SXGQ01 (sample SAMN11356859, study PRJNA531348) | freshwater metagenome | isolation source: freshwater sample F1-20 | place: China: Fuxian Lake, Yuxi | collected 2017-12-25 | reverse complement strand
TGCAAGGCCGTGCTTGGTTGAAAGATACGAGGAATGGGTGGAACCGCAAGATGCGGATGCTTGGTGGATTGAGTTATGCGTTGGCCCTAATGCCCTTAGTATTATGTATAGCAAAATACCCTTCCCTTTTGCCAAAATTGGCTGGCGCAGAGATTTCAAAAACAAGCCTACTCCTCGCTTCTACGACTTTTACAAACTCCAACATAGGCTAAATCATGGGTTCTAACACATTTCCACAACAACAGTCTATGGGGCAGATGCCGCAACAGATGGCTCCTATGCAGCAGCAAGACCAACAGACAGGATTTTCTGGGATGTATTCGCCGCAATATAATATGCAAGGCTATGGTGGAGGACAAGTAGCACGAGGATACGAGCAATCAATGCCTCCCGCACAAAGTTATGAGGTTCCTCAATCTGTTCCAAATTATCAAGTGCCACAGGTTCAACAGCAACCCATGCAATACAATCGTTACGGTGTTTCCCAAGCAAATAAAACTGTTCTCTACTAACATTTAATACTATCTATCATGGGTTCTAAGATTTCAATGCCACAGGCTCCCGCAGCCCCTACCCCTATTGACCCCGGCAAGTCTGCGCTCGATTATATGCGGAGCATGGCTGACCCAGCTTTGCAAAATCAAATATTGCAAAGCGAACAGCTATATCGCCCACAATATGCGGCACTAAACTTAGCTGACCTCAATACATATTTAATGGGCGGCGGTGGTCAACGTGGGGTGTTAGACCTTAACGCTGAAGCTACACGACAGGCCAATCAGATGCAAGCGGAAGCTCTTTCTCAGCAAAGGATGCGCGACATTGCAGACGTAGAACAATATGGCGGCAGGGCTACAGAAGCCCTGCGTAACGCTGACCCCTATCAGAAAGCCCTTCTGCAAGGCATGAATCAATATGCCCTACAGAGTGCTGGGGCGGCTGGCCGTCTATCGCCAGAAGCTCAACGTAATGCCGAACAGCAGGCTCGCCTGTATGGGCAGGCGCGTGGGCGCGTAGGCGATACGTCCACAATAGCGGCTGAGATAATGAATCGTGAGGCTGCTATGGCACAACGTCGTCAAGAGGCTGTAACTGCCGCGCAAATGGCCTTTAACGCCAATCGTATGACCTCGGCTGACCCTTTCCAGGCTATCCTTGGCAGGCCGTCAAATGCGGCACAATTAGGCATGGCACAGACGCAATTTGCTCAAGGTATGGCTGGTCAGCAAGGGCCGCAGCTATTTGACCCTAATGCGGGTATTAACTTGGCTTTGGGCCAGAACGCTAACCTAGCCAATTACAACGCGAATATCTATGGCTCACAGGCTGGATTTGCTGGCGCGCAGGCACAAGCCCGTGGTGCTATGATTGGTGGTGCGCTAGGTGGATTGGGCGGTGCTATTGGCAGCGGAGGTATTAAGGGATTGTTTGGCCCACGATAATTATTTGCCGCACCTAAAACAATTTAATTTAACATAACATGGCAACTTTCGGACAAGGCATTAATCCACAGCTCGGCGCAATCGACTATAGCCCCATACTTAGAGGGTCTATGGCTGGCGCACAGATGGCTTCCCAAGGCAGCCAGATGATTGGGCAGGGCTTGGCTAATCTTGGGCAAGAGGTTGGCAAAGGGATTCAGAAATACTTTAAAGAACAAGAAGAAAACACACAAATGATGGGGAACTTGACAACAACAGATGGTACAACCCTTACTGAAGCTTCAAAAGACCCAAGAATTGCTAAAGCACTTGAGGGACTTAAAGTTGGTAAATCTCCAAAAAGAGAAGACCTAATCTATGCAACTGCTATAATTACTAATCTAGAAAAAAATGAAACGCGGAGATTTCAAAAATTTCAACAAGATACAGAAATAGCTAGAGTAGCTGAAGAAGAAAGAATCAGAAAAGCACTACCCGAATTACTAAGGCCCGTTACCAAAAAAGCAGAGAAAATATTAGGAGCTGGTGGTAGTTTTTCTGATTTAGTCAATGCCAGCCCAGATGTATTTAATACGGTTCCTGTAGGCGCAATGGAGTTCTTAAGACGAGGGATAAAACAGGGTATTCCTGTTACTATCCTTGCGCCTGTTGCTAATCAAATAACAGAACAAAGCAGGATAGATGCCGCTGCATCAGCACCAGCAAAACCAGATAAGGTTGTAGACCCATTTGCTATACGTTCTACAGATGCTAACGGCAATCCTATTGATGTTATTATTGATAGATTTACAGGAGAAGAAATATCTCGCGGCCCAATTGCAACACCGCCTCGCCCTATTCTAACTCCTGATGAACAAGTAGAGGTTGCACGAAGAATAGCAGATGTACAAGGCGCAGCCGCTTCTGCTAAGAACACTTTAGATGCATTATCTGTTTCTGCGCTTTCAGCAGATACAGAATTAACAAAATACTTGGAAATTGAAAATCTCCTAAATCAGAACGTAGAAACAGGATTTGCACAAGACTATCTTACGGCTACTCGCTCACTTGGTCAACGGGCTGGATTTAATGATAAAGACCTTGCCAATCAACAAAAATTAGAAGCCCTATTGTCTGAAGATGCTTTATTGCAAACCCGCAATTTCTTGCAAGGACAAGGTGCTGTTTCTGATGCAGAACGCGCTCGTATAGATAAAGCGGCTCTAAATTCAAAGAAAGATAAGAACGCTCTGCGTGAATTGCTTGGTTATAGAAAGGCCGCCGCTGTTAGAGCTTTAGCTGCTCAAGAGTTAAGGATTACATTAGAAGATAGCGGTATGGGCGGCACTCAAATTGTAAGAGAATTAAACAAATGGTATAGAGACAATCCATTCTCTGCGTTTGTTCCTGCTGGTGGAAGCCATGATTTCTCTGCTGGAAATGCCGTGCTTAACAAATAACTTGTACCAATAATGAGCCAACAACCTTTAGATGTAGGCGTGTATAAAGCGTGGCTTGCCTCGCATCCAGACCTTAAAGGCACTGACGATTATAAATCTGTTCAGATGAACTTCTTTGCTGCTGGCGGCAAATCTGATGAACTAGAGGCATTAAGCGATTTCATGCGCGATAAAAACACCTCTCAATTAGAGAGGCTTGGTGGGGCTATTGCCTATGTTTGGTATAAAGGCAGAGATATTGCTGCATCAATGGGGGTTAAAGGTGTCCCGGCTACTGTTGGACAAATAGTTGGGAAGCGTGTTGCTGGTGGAATCGGCCAACGAGTAGGAGGAGCTATTGGAGCTGGCGTGGGAAGCGTAGCAGACCAGATGCGGAGAGGAAAATCAGTAACTATGGGCGAAACAGTAGCAGATGTTACTAGCAGTTTTATTAACCCTCGCGGCGTATTTGGTACGGCTGCAACCAATATTTCAACTGAGGTATTTCAACAATTAGTAGATGAAGGGGCTATTGACCCAGCGCGAGTTGCTGCATCTACTGGCATGGCTTTAGTGGGAAAAAAACTAGCCAATAAATTAGAAGCAAAACAATTACCCGAAATTAATCCAAAAGACGCAACCTATGCGTATCGCTATCGCGCTTTTCAAGACGTAAAACCATATAATATCGTAATCTCTCCAGCAGAGATTGAGCGTGGTAGTTCAATGTTTAACACGTTTGCTGGTGTAGATGCTACTACCATCATGGCATCTAAACAGAATCAAAATGGATTTCAAAGAATGGTGCGTGAGCAAGGCAAGTTTGAGGTAGACCCAAAGAAACTCCAAGGCAATTCATTGGCTTTTGAGCCATCTACCCGCCGCCATGGAATCAAAATGGATAATGGCGAGATAGACCTTCAAATTATCAAGGCTTCTGCGCCATACCAAGAGATTAAAGAAATATCTAAATTGGTTAATAAAGAAACGCAATTATTTGCTGAACAGAAACTTAAAAATGGTAAATATGTTACATCTTACACCACCCCAGCGGGTTTAGATGCTATGCGCGGGGCTGGACAAGCTTTAGATAAACTAAAGGTTTCTCATCGAGAGATTCGCGGAGAATATAAAAAAATGGATGCAGGCGACCCAAATGCTTATGCGCGTATTCAAGCATTAAAAGAACAAGTCAAAGTACTAGAGGCTCAGATAGACTCTGCTGCCGTTGCTGCATCTATTGTAAATCCTGCACATAAAGACCTATTAGAACGATTAAATGCCGCTAGAACGGATATTGCTGTTCTGCATACTATTGATAATGCAACAGATACGAATGGACTTGTTTCTCCTAAACTATTGGCCGTCCAGCGCGACTCAGGTGTTCCTACCACTGGCAACATAGAAAAAATAGCACTTTTTTACAATGCCTTTAAGTCATCTGGACAGAATGCAATGGAATCTGGCCCTGTTGTAGCACAAGGAGCCACTCCGTCATATACAGCTAGAAATATATCTCAAGGTAAAGCTCAAGGATTCTTGTCAGGTGGTTTTCCTGTTTTAAGTGAATTATCGCGTGAGTATCTGCTTTCTAAAACCATGCAGAATGTAATGTCTCAACCACGGATAAACATACCTTCCAATATTCCCGCAACATTAGCTAGACAATCTTCTATGTTAGCATCTGTCCCACAAGAAGAAGATGTCGCTGGATTGCAGGAGTTTCTATCGCGTCAAGCACGATAGATTTTCTTCCACAGCCCTAGGCTGGTGAGGAATATCCAAATAACGTACTTGTGATACCAAGTGTTGGGCTTGGGGAACGCATAGACGTATGGCCCTGTGCCATTAATCATGTATGGGGCCGTGCCATTTAGCACGCGCACCTTAATGGGCTTTCCCGTTTGGCTGTAGAGGCCGAGAATAGTGTCTGTAGTGGGTTCTGCACTCTGGTCGCTCCAGTTGCCAATGTCTACGTCCACCTCTGTCCCGTGGGATTGTACGTCACCGTGGAGGGCTACGGAGTAGGCTCCTCCCTTAATCGTGGCAAGATACTTGCCTTGGGGATGCCAGTTGCTGACAAACAGGGAGATGATGCGGGCTTTGTTGTTTACATCTACACAGTCCTCTTTGCCGCCGTAAATTTCTCTAGCCGTGTACTTGAAGTTGCGGCATCCAGAGGTTATCTTCACGGTGTCTGACCACCACGGTTCCTTTACAGGAAAGCCCACCATGCTTACGACAACATCGGAATTGTTGTCGGTGTCGTAATAATTATGCAGATTTAAGTCGCTCATGGTGTTTTCTCCATTTGTTCAATTAGTTGCAATAATCCCATTGGCAAGAATGGGTAGGCTTTAACAGCCGCAAGAATAGCTTCTAGTTTTTCTGTTGTCATTTGGTTTTGTGCTTACAGGTAAATGTTTTCTTGATGAATAAATAGACAGTAGTGGCTGGGTTGTGTTTAAGCAAGGGCTTTTTAAAAATGGCATCATAATTGGCCGCATATTTTTCTAAGTCTACGGGTCTTGGCCTGTCTCCCTTGCCGTTCATTTCTTCTTCTCCGCTTTGTAGGCTACATACTCACTATGCACGCTCTCCGGGATGGTGTAGTAGTGGCCGCAATCCATGCACTTCATCATGTAAACTTTAGAGCCTTTGGCCGAAATGGTGGTGCGATGGGTATGCACGTTACGGCTGCCGTCATGGGGGCAAGTCCATTTCTCATGCCCTAGCAGCACGCCAGCGTGGGTTTTGGCGGCCATAAGGTCAGATAGACGCTTCCATACCTTCTCTAGTATTTCTACGTCATGCTTGCAGTAGTCCGTCATTAGCTTCATAGCCTTGGGACTGTTGTGTAGACAAATGTCTTTCCATAGGCCAAACTCTGTCTTAATCTTGGCCCCCAAGCCTAAGTACCTAGCCAAGTAATCCATTTTATTAGAGTTAAATAAAAACTGGTTTCTAGCCCACTTGAGTGTGTCCACCGTTTTGTATGGTTCAAACGGTAGGCCGTGAAAAATGCAACGGGTCTTAAACCACTTCATGTCAAACTTGTCTCCGTTATGTGCCACCATCTCATCAGCCTCGGCGGCCACTGCCAGAAACTGCTTGAGCATGGCCTTGTCGCATTGGTTCTTGTCCCAATGGAGGACGTGTGTTGTCTTATCTCCCTCCCATTTGTAACCTATGCAGATGATGGCTCGCTCTTTGATGATGTTGTCTTGTGCAATGTTTAGGTCGTAGCCTACGCGCCATGATAGGACAACGTTGGGCGAAGTTTCGATGTCCCAGAATAAGCGTTTGAGTGTATGTGTCATTTAACTTTTGGGTGATGCTTTCGTTGATGGCACTTCTTACAAAGCACCAGTAAATCTTCGGCGGGGCATAACAAGCGTTCCGTAAAGCCAGCTATGTCCTTGAATGTCTTTAGTTGGCCGCACTCAATCTTATGATGCACTTGGGTGTTTTTAGCCATGTACCACTTATTGCACTCGGCGCATAAAAACTCCCACTTCTGGAGTTTGTTCTTACCCTTGTAGGGGCGGCGGGCCATTTGCCTAGCCCTGTATTGCTCGGGCCAGCGTGTCCATGTGCGCCGTAAAGCCGAACGTATAAACCCAAAGAATCTGGCGGTAGTCCAGGTTCCGTTGCAATGGGTCTTGGGCGGCTTCATATTGGACAGGACATCAGCGCAAACACAAAGGCTACTGGTTTTACAGCAACATCCGTATGCCCAGAGGTGACGTACACGCCCTGTAGCTGCCAGTCCCACCTCCAGCCATTAGGTGTTTCCTTTAGGGCTAGTTTCCAGCCCGTTTTAGATAGGATGTTAGCGCGAACCTCTATTTGTGAGCGTGTGGGATTCATTGTATGCTCATGTGGTCTGCGTACCTGTTCCCTATGGCGTAGATTACAGCGGTGATATGCTTACAACGTGTGTAGTTAGGTTCATCACGTTCTACGATGATGCCTGTCTTGGCCCACTCAGGAGAACATCGTGTCTCAAAATCTCTGCAGGAACATTGGCCGTTGCAGCGCATATCCTTGCCGCGCAGGGCTAGAATATCCACCTTGTGCCTCGTAGTACTATCAGTACTATCTACGAAATAGCAGCCTTTGTCTCCCGTGAACTCAACCTTCATTCGCTAAGAGCCTTAATCTTTTGCGTAGCCATTAAGCCTGTGTCTATAGCCTCTGTAAGCTTTAGGTGACGCTCAATGGCCGAGAAATACGTCTTGTGGTCGCCGTTCTCATAAGCGTCTTGGAGGTCGATTTGCCCATCTTTGAGCATATCAACGTATGAATTTACGATTGTGGTGATGTCTGATGTCTTGTTTGTCATGGGATTATTTTAGTAGGTAATGTTCAGCTTCCGCCCAACGCGGATTGTTGTGGATTTGGATATGGTGTAAACGGCAGATAGCCATAAAATTATGTGGGTCAAGAAAACTGCCGCCGCGACCACGGGATAGACGATGGTGAATATCAACAGGAGGATGAGTGCATCCACGCACCTCACAAGTGTCGTGTTCAAGAATATATTCCTTTTTAAGCCGCCGATAAATGGTGAGCGCATTTTTTCTTTTTTTAGAGATTCGTCTGAGTGGTGTTCGTTTCATGTAAAATAGAATCGCTCTGCACTTTCCCCACAAGATTCCGAGCATCCAACGGTTGTTGGATTGGGTTTGAGTGGAGCGATAAATTGGTGGGGCCGTGGTTGAACAGCCGGGATGCGGATTCTGCACGCACGCGATTCTCCCAAGCTGCGTCTACACGGCTTTGATGTTGTTCGTTCTGGATTCTTAGTTCTGTGTAATACATATATTTATTAGTTACGGGCTACGTCTTGACGGTTGAGTTTCTCTTGTTCGCTTACAATATAATAAAGCTTGTCGTAAATGTCCAAGGCTTCCTCATTGGTGATGTAGCCTTGTTTGATGGAGATGAATAAGCCCGATAACGTACCATACGCTTTTGCGTAGTTGATTCTGCCGTCTACTATCAATGGATATATTTCATTCATATTTTTATTAAGTTGGAATTATTTAATTAAATCCTCAAGCAATGTCAAGAAAGCCTTGGTTGCGGTGGCCGGGACAACTCCGTTGCCGAGAAGTCGCAGTTCGTCGTTGCGATTGTCACGGGTGACGCACAGCTCGGCATAGTCCATCCTACTGGCAGTCCCATCAATGTTTCTACCCAGCGAGGGTTGAGTGTTGGGAATGACTTGGCGGGAAGGTTCCCAGTATTCCTGGGGTTGGCCGGGGCGACTAGGCCAGATATTGCTGGCCATGCTCTGTACTCCAATGACACCCGTCTCGGCAGCGTGTCTGTCCTCAATGTCCCATCCCCGCGCCAATCGGATTGGCTTAAATCCCCAACGTCCTTGTAATCCCTGGCCGCGCAAGTTGGCCAAGATAAAGACCCGCTTCCGTTGGTGGGGTGCGCCAACTTCACGCGCTGAGAATATTCCCCACGACACCTTGTAACCCAACTCTTCCAAATCGCTGATGACGCTGGAGAGTCCCAGCGAGATATGTCCCTCGACGTTTTCAAAGAAACAAAGCTTGGGTCGCATAATCCTAATGCCGTCTGCGATGAAAGGCCAAAGGTGGCGTGGGTCTTCTGTTCCAAGTCGCTTTCCTGCTGCACTGAAGGGCTGGCAGGGGTAGCCGCCAGAAAGGATGTCCACGCGGTCAGAAAACGCTTCCCAAGGGAAGGATTTGAGATTAGGCCAGATTGGAGCCGCATCAAGTTGCCCCCCCCCCCCGCCTTCCATTCGCGCAAGTAAGCACTCGATGGCGAAGGCTTCGATTTCCGCATAAGCAACTGTGCGGCAATTCTCGCCAAAGACTCCTTTGATTCCGAGGTCAAGACCTCCATATCCAGAGCAAAGGCTGAGATGAGTGATTTCGGTAGTATCCATGTCATTTTATTTGTTTATTAAGTTGGAGCCTTTGGTAGGATTTGAACCTACGACCGCCTGTTTACAAAACAGATGCTCTACCACTGAGCTACAAAGGCAAGAGTATTATTCCACAAAGCGTGTATATTTTGCTTGGAACTGGCAACGTGATTGCGCCAATGGGCCATCTCTAAGTTTGAGTTGATAGAGTTCTGTTTGAAACTGTGAGCGGTCTAGCCCCTGTAATTCACCGCTATCATCTTTTGAGGGACGATGAATCGCAATAACCCTGTGGGCATCTTCTTCAATGCTTCCTGTGTCGCGGAAATCTGTTCTATTGGGTGGCCTGTCCTCACGCTCATTACCGCGATTAAGTTGTGCCGCCACCATTAGCGTGCAGCCCAGACTTTTCTTAAGGGGAATCATAGCCTTACTCAAAGCACTCATGCGCTCATACGCACCGTCAGCCTTGACCTTAATTAAACCCAGATAGTCTATAATGACAAGGTTAGGTTTAAATGACGTAGCCAATAGGCGGCAACGTGCTTCAATCTTGTCTAGGGTGAGGTCACGGTCAAACACCAGCAACGGCTGAGTTCTCAAGTGTGCTAATTCTTGCTTAAACTTCTCTTGTTGGGGCGGGATCTCATCTCGTAGGTTGCGTAAATTAACGCCTGCCCTTTGTGCTGCGATTTGTAAAACAAGACTCTTGGCACTGGTTTCTAAAGTGAAATAGGCCACCTTGAGGCCACGCCGTAAGTTATGTCCTGCCACCTGTGCCATGAAACTGCTCTTACCCGTTGATGTTCTAGCACCTACAACAACATACTCATGCTCTTGTATAGGCGTTGCTAAAGCGTCAAACGTCTTAAGTCCCAGAGTGACAACGGTTTCCACGGGAACCTGACCAGAACATTGCTGTGCAGCCCACAGAGAGGCTTCATCCACCACTTGGGGCATAGATACGTCCTGGCTCACGGATGGCCTTAAAATGGATTCTAGGGCATCTACCGACGATTTTACAGCGTCATAGTCTAGCCCGTTGTCAATCTTCTCAAGAACACCCTTTAGAGCTGGCTTTATTAGGCTAATTCCGTAGGCTTCGATGATTGTTTTAAGGCATTTCTTGGCGTAAGCCGTGGTAGGGGCCGCCGCTTCACACGCAAACAACTCCTCGCTAGGGCATTTAGTCCCCATTTGCATGAAAATACCCGTTGTATCCGTTTGCCGTCCCTCTGTCCTGTTGCCCAATAATGCACCCCAAATGTCCCTGCGGTCATCCGTAGTAAAACAGGCTGGCACAAGGCCGTCTTGAATGGCTAGGTCAACGTATGCCCC
>SXGQ01897542.1_pt1 | contig 10107 bp, 12 predicted proteins | sample 3178371 | NCBI WGS metagenome assembly SXGQ01 (sample SAMN11356859, study PRJNA531348) | freshwater metagenome | isolation source: freshwater sample F1-20 | place: China: Fuxian Lake, Yuxi | collected 2017-12-25 | reverse complement strand
GGAAAAAGTTGGATTTATTTTTCAACAGTTTAATTTGGTGCCGCAAATTAGCGTGGTTGAAAATGTGGCAATACCGCTGCTTTTGCGGGGCGAAAACAGAAATGAAGCCTTGGACCGAGCGGAGAAATTATTGACCGAAGTCGGCCTTCACAATCGCGCGCAAAGCAGGCCGTCCAAACTTTCAGGCGGTCAACAACAACGCGTGGCCATTGCGCGCAGTTTAATTCACGAGCCAAGTATTTTGGTGTGCGACGAACCCACCAGCGCCCTTGACGGCGCCACGGGTCAGCGCGTCATGGAACTTATCCGCGAGCAGGGCCGTCGACCCGATAGGCTTGTTGTTCTTGTGACACATGACGAGCGCATTTACCATTTTGCCGATCGTATTGCGCACATGGATGATGGATTGATCACGCGGATTGTGACGAGCGATGTGGAACTTGCCGCGCTTCAAGCGGTCGCATTTGAAAAAGGAAAAGCACAATGAAAATGAAAATTCGATTTATCATTCTTCCCATCATCGCCTTGATTGGCATTGGCCTAGCTATTTACACCGTCTACAAGCAAAGTCGTCCAGCTCCCACCGCGCCGCCAAGCGGTCAGCCCACCAAGAGTCCATTTTCAAATCGTGTTGCGGGCAATGGCTTGGTTGAACCCGCCTCGGAAATCATGAACATTGGAACATCCATTTCAGGCACCGTGCAAAGCGTGACCGTGAAAGAGGGACAATTGATGAAAAAGGGCGACATTTTATTCACAATTGATCAGCGCGATACGATTGCGCAATTGGTCGCGGCCAAAGCGAAATTGGAGGTTGCCAATCGCAAAGTGGAACAATTGAAATCCATGCCGCATGCGGAGGATGTGGATCGCGCGAAGGCTATCGTGGCCCAGCGGCAATCCGCGGTGAATGACGCAACTCTTCGACTTGAAAGATTAAATGCCGTGGAGGATCAGTCCGCCATCAGCGCCAATGAAAGGCCGACGCGCATGTTTGAAATGAGTTTGACCAAGTCGCGACTTGATGAGGCGAAGTCGGAATTGGCGCGCATGATGATCGGCACGTATCCAGAAGATTTGGCCGTGGCCGTGGCGGAGGCGAAGGTTGCCGATGCGGACGTGGCCATGTTGCAAACCGACCTTGCGCAAAGCGAAGTGAAGGCGCCGATCGATGGAACCGTGTTGCGCGTGAACGCGCGCGCGGGTGAATTCGCTTCGGCCGGAGCCTTGCGCGAAGGCTTGGTAGTGATGGGTCAACTCACGCCGCTACATATTCGCGTGGATGTGGATGAGCTTGATGCGTGGCGCTTTGACCCCAATGGCAAGGCCGTGGCTATGTTGCGTGGCGGGAAAATAGTGGAATTTCCAATTGAATATGTGCGAACTGTTCCCGTGGTTATTCCCAAGCGCACGCTCACGGGCGAAAATTCCGAACGCATTGACACGCGCGTCATGGAAATGATTTATCGCTTTACACAGGACAATCCAAAAGTTTTACCTGGTCAATTATTGGATGTTTATATTGACAGCGGCACGATCACGCCCGACACATCGAGCACGCCCACGCAAACAGTTCAACCAGCGAAGTCGGTTGAATCAATAAAGCCACTTTAAAGCAAATCGCCGCCGCCAACGTTAGCGCACAATGAGAACTGGCCGCGTACTGCGATGAACCAAGTCAGTCGCAATACTTCCGAGCAATAGTTTGCTCATGCCAGTCGCGGCAGTTGTTCCAACCACAATCACATCCGAGTTGCGATCTTCGGCGACATCAAGCAGCACCTCAACGGCGGAGCCCGGACATGTCAGTCCTTGTACACGCACGCCGCCGCCGGAAAGTTTTTTGGTGCGCTCGGATAAGCCGGCGCGGGCAACGGCGTCGCTTTCGCCAGCCTCCACAATTGGAACGGCTGGAACTTCCACGCCCACAAATGGTCCGGCCACTTGCGTGGAATGCATCAAGCTCACTTCGGCGTTCTCGAACGGCGCAGCGACACGCACGGCGAATTCCGCGGCTCGGTCGGCTTCAGCGGAAAAATCGGCGCCAACCAGCAGGTTTTTGAAAGACACGGAGCGCACCGCGTCCGACGGATGCACGACCAGTGTTGGTGTGGTGGCCAATTTCAATGTTGAATCAGCAACCGAACCCATGAAGATTCGGCTGAGCATATTTTTTCCGCGGCTTCCAATCACCAACAAATCAGATCCAGACTCGCGCGCGATCTTCGCCACAACTTCCGCCGTGGCGCCTTTGAGCAATTGAACTTGGGTGGGAATTCCGCGCTCCATTTCGCACGCGGCCAAGCCGGCCAAGCACACTCGAACTTCTTCCTCGCTTAAGCCGTGGTCGTCTTTGGTGTAGGCGTGCACCAACAAAAGCGACGCTTTATGCGCAAGAGCCAACTCCGCCGCCCAACCCAACGCTGTCGCGGCGGGTGGCGAGAAGTCCGTTCCAACAGTGATAAGGCGAAGTGGATTCATGATTGATTCGATCTCCGTGAAGATAGTACGCCCAATTTGCGTCTTGTAGGAGTAGCATTTCACACATGAGCACCGCAAAGTTAGAGCACCGCGCCGCGCGTATCGCGCTGGTCACCTCCGTGGTGCTTTTACTTACCAAACTCGCGGCATGGCGTCTTACCGGAAGCACCGCGGTCTTTGGCGACGCCATGGAAAGCGTGGTGAATGTTGCGGCCAGCGCGTTGGTGATTTGGAGCGTGTGGATGGCCAATCGCCCCGCTGATGAAACGCACCCGTATGGCCACGGTAAGGCTGAATTTTTAAGTTCCGCGATTGAAGGTGGCATGATCAGCGTGGCCATGTTGGTGGTCATGGTGCGCAGCGCGCTGGAACTATTTGATCGCAGCGCGGCCGTTGAAAAAATTGATTTTGGCTTGCTGCTTCTTGCGTTCACCATCATGGCCAACGGCGGAGTTGGAATGTGGTTGATTCAAGTTGGCCGAAAAACAAAAAGCAGCGCGTTGCATGCGGACGGAATCCACCTGATCTCCGACGCGTGGACCAGTGGCGCCGCTGTCGCATCACTGTTGCTCGTGCGTTGGACGGGCTTGGCCTTTATCGATCCAATCATCGCCTTGATCATGGCGGTCTGGGTTGGTTTTGTCGGCTATCGACTCATTCGACGCGCGCTTGGTGATTTGCTGGATGAGCAGGATCTCGCGGACCTGGCCAAGGTTGAAACAATTTTAAACGACCACGTGCGTGCGGATGGACTGTTGCCGCGCATTATTTCATTTCACAAAGTTCGCACGCGCCACAGCGGGCGCGACCACTGGGTGGATTTTCATGTCCAACTTCCGGGCGAGATGGATTTAAAAACCGCACACGATGTGGCCAGTGAAATCGAAAATAAGATCGAGGCCGCCCTGGGCGGAACCGCCACGGCGCACATTGAACCGAGCCACTAAATACGACTTTTTAAGCCGTTTTAAAGCAATATCCAGCCAGTCAACGCGCATAAAACCACAATCACCGCAACGGGAATTTCTTTGCGCCGCAGCGCGGCGAACGCCGCTAAATATATGAGGATCATCACTGTTGTTGGTCCGATTAAAATGAAGCCGAATGGACGGATCACCAACGCGGGCGCTATGGAGCCAACCAGCGCCGCGAACAACAAGCCAACCACCGCGGCGTTCACGCCCGCAAGCATGCCGCGCGCCCACGCCCGGCGTTTCATCGTGTCCCAAAATGGAATCGCCGCCGTCATGAGCAGTAGGCCTGGAATGAAAATTGCGGCGGTTGCCACAAATGCGCTCCGTGGTGGTGGCAGAGGCAGATCACTTGTGGCGCCTAGAAATGTGGCGAAGGCGAACAGCGGGCCGGGAATGGCTTGCGCCACTCCATAGCCTGCAAGAAAAGTATTTTCGTTGACAAGTCCGCTGGAAACAAATCGAGTTTCTAATAAAGGTAGCACCACATGCCCACCGCCAAAAACAAGCGAGCCAGTGTGCGCGAACAAAGACCATGGAGTCCAGGTCACAAACAAACTGGCGGCGAATAATGCGCAGGCGATCACTCCTACGCGTTTTGAAATTGGACTTGGGGAATGCGTAGTCGCGACTTCGATCGGTTCATCGCGGGGCAATGCAAACACGCCAACCGCCGCGCCAAGCAACAACACCCAAGCTTGTGAAATTATGTCGCGCAATAAAAAAGCAAGCAACCCAGCGGCCACCACCAGTATTTTGCGCCGTACATCTGGCGCAAGCATGACAAACATTTGTATCGCCGCCAAAGCCACCACTGAAACCGCGGCCGCTTTCAGTCCTTGCAACCAACCCGTGTTTGAAAGTTCGCCGGGATACAACACGGTCATGGCCACCGCGTACATCATCAATGCGCTGGGCAAGGTGAATCCAATCCACGCCGCAAGTCCGCCAATAATTCCCGCGCGCTCCACGCCAATCGCATATCCAACTTGGCTACTTGATGGACCCGGAAGAAAATGCGACATCGCGACAAGATCAGCGAATCGCTCTTGGGTGATCCACTTTCGACGCGTCACAAACGTCTCCTGGAAATATCCAAGGTGCGCTATTGGTCCGCCAAATGAAAAACATCCGAGACGCAGGAACACCAAAAATGTTTCGCCAATGCTTTTCAATTTCATGTGATTGGTAGACTCGCCGCCTCAAATGCTAACTCCGTTTGTCACCACCTTGATCATTGGATTTGGCGGAGGCCTAGGCGCCGCGACACGCTTCTTAATTTATTTTTCCCTAGACCGCGGGCGTGTCTGGCCCCAGTGGAAAATATTGTTGTGCATTAATTTGCTCGGCTCGCTTGCAATTGGATATCTCGGCGGATTTATGCTGAAAATGCAAGGGAATTATTCCCAACTCATCGCCGATGTGCTGCTGACAGGATTTCTGGGCGGCTTCACCACCTTCAGCGCGTTCATGATTGAATCAACGGAAGGTTTGCTCAATAAGCGCGCGCGCGGCGTGGCGTTCTTCATAGGTGTCAGCATTGTTGGAGGCATGGCTTTGGCATGGATTGGTCAAAGGTTGAGCTCATGAATTCCAAATCACCACTCGCTCTGCCTTCGATCTGGCTCATGCTTGCGGTGGTTTTTGGCGGCGGCACCATGGGCACAATGCTTCGATATGGCGCAGAGCAAGTGTGTCCAATTATTCAGACCGATCCTTGGGTCGCCGTTCTTGTCGTGAACCTGATCGCCACATTTTTCGCCGCGTGGGTTGGTCGCAAATATTTACTCCTTTCCAGTGAACGCTTTGTGGATGTGGTTGATCCATTTCTTAAAAAAAACCCGTTGTTCAATTTATTTTTTGTCTCTGGGTGCATGGGTGGCCTGAGCACCTTCAGTTCGTTGTCGCAAGAATTGTGCGAGCAGTTCACGCGCGGGGACTTTCTTCAATTCGCACTCAACCTTGGGCTTTCGCTCATTCTTGGAATCATTGTGGGAGCCCTGGGTTTACGGCTGGGTCAAGCCTCAAGATGATCCGATAGGCTTTGTACATGCCAACAAGTAACAAGTCAGCTCGACCAAAGCCCGTTGACGCCTGGGGTGGCGCGCCGCTGAACATGACCACCTTGCGCAAATTGTGGAAGCCGCGGCGCGACGCGTATTCCAAGGCGCATTTGTATGTGGAGGTGCGCGTACGTATTCACCGCGCGCTCACGTGGTTGGAATTTTCCGAGCGCTGCGATTCCCGCGAGGACTTTGACGCGAAACTCATCGCGCAGTGGATTGCCTTCACCGCTCTCACAAGTCAGTGGAATAAAAAAACAAACGCGCCAGAATCAGATGCCACGGCGACTCGCTTGTTCATACAACAGATTCTGGATCATGATCAAGATGGCCTTATGCAAATGGTGTTGGAAACCAATGACCGGGCCGCGCGCGCGTTGTTTGAAGACGCGTATCTGGCCAAGCATTTCAAATCACGCGAGCAATCTAGAAATTCCAAGCAACGTGATGGAAGTGCCAAGCCATTTTCCACCAAGTCCACCATGGAAGATATTTTGGAACAAGCGCAATTTCAGCCCTGGCTTGAGGCTGTTCTTGAGCGCGTTCTGTTTGTGCGCAACCAACTTGTGCACGGCGGAAGCACCTACAACAGCCGCTTAAACCGCGTTGCTGTACGCCGCGCCAGTTTGTTGCTGGAACATTTGGTGGCTTGCTTCATGCAAATTCTTATGGAGCATGGCTACACCGATGACTGGGGCGATCTGTGCTACTCGCCACTTGCGGATTGAAATCTTGAACTCGTTTCGGAGTGTGAATATTTACCCGTAGCCAGTTCAGAACGAAATTTTTCTATTCTTTGTGAAGCGAAATTTTTTCCTATCTTCGTTCAAGACTGATTCGTTTGCCTCGCCCGTGAAAATTTTCGTAGCGCTTCTTCAGGTCATGTAAAAAATTCAACCCGCTTCGGGACGTGGCCCATCATTGCTGGCATCGCGCTTGTTGCGGCGACTTCCCGCGCGCGCCGCGCCGCGGTGCAATGCTTCGGGTCCATATTTGCGCGCCACCGCGTCGGTGATGGAATCAAGTTTGCGCTGAACTTCCGCGGCTGGGTCTGGAAAAAGTTCCGGTTGAATTTCCGCGCCCGCGCGATCTACGCGTTCCACGCTTAAGCCGATCAACCGCAGTGGAAGCGAGCTTTCACGGCGCCATGCCGCAAGCAGGGCATCGGCCGCTTGCCAAATTGTCCTGGTGGAATCCGTGAATGGATTGAGCGTTTTTTGCCGTGAAAATGTGTCAAAATTGGCCAGGCGTACTTTCAGCGTGACGCATTTAGCCAAACCTACGGATGCGCGCAGTCGCAGCGAAACGCGATCGCATTGCTCTTGCAGAACCGATCGCAATACAGTCATGTCGCCAATATTGCTTTCGAATGTCTCCTCTTGGCCAACGCTTTTTGCGTCGTGTTCCGTGATCACTTCGCGTTCATCAATTCCCAGCGCAAACTGCCGCCACTGCGCGCCAGATTCACCCAACCGCGTGCGCGCTTGTTCTTCGCTTAGATTTTGTAAATCACCAAATGTGTGAATGCCCGCGTTGATGAATTTTGGAAGCGTCTTTGGACCCACGCCCCACATTTTAGAAATTTTCAGCGGCGCCAACATGTCACGCGTTTGCTCGGATGAAATGATGGTCAATCCGTTTGGCTTGAGCAAATCACTGGCAATCTTTGCCACAAATTTTGAAGTGGCCACGCCAACGCTCACGGTTAATTTCAATTCCTCATACACGCGCGCGCGAATTGCCCGCGCGATGGTTGGTCCACTGCCCAGCAGCAATTGCGAACCGGTGACATCAACAAATGCCTCGTCCACGCTGATGGGTTCAACGAGTGGCGATTGGTCACGCAAAATATTCATAAATTGCTGACTGATTTCGCTGTAACGATCAAAGCGCGGCGGGCGCACGGCGGCATGCGGGCATTTTGTCAGGGCCATAGCCATGGGCATGGCGCTATGGCAACCAAACTTGCGCGCTTCATAGCTGGCCGCGGCAACAACGCCGCGACCGCCTTCGCCACCAACCAACACTGGCACTCCTTTGAGTGTTGGGTCGTCAAGTTGCTCAATACTGGCAAAAAAAGCGTCCATATCGGCGTGTAGGACGCATTTCTGCCAAACAGGGTTGTTATTCTCGGACTTAGACATACAATGTAAAGTATATATTTTTTATAATTACTATTAATTCGTTGACTGTGGATCATTTGCGTTAACAATGCGAATGTAAGTGTGTTCCTTGTAAGACCTTCAAGTCTAAATTAATTGATTTGCGTGAAATTTGTGTCTGGGTGGATTTGCCAAGATGGGTGAGAAAAGACCCAACTTGTTTGGGATAATTTTGCAAAAAAGGGCGTGGGCGCTTAAGGAAACTTAAGCGACTCACGCCTTTTCTATTTTTGTGGAATGCGGAAACATCGGCGGGCTTTTTTTCCTGTGGTGAAATTGTTTGAACTTTGAGTTTGAATTTTTTCATAGCATGAAAGAATGAGCGATTCAGCCGCAACAGTTTCTCCTTCGATTCTTGACGCGTGGCTTCAGGTTCTTGGAGCCATTCATCCGCTCATTGTGCATTTTCCAATCGCTCTAGCCATTGTCGCGGCGATGGCCATGTTGTTGCATTGGATTGGTCGGCATGAGGGCTTTGGCGATTTCGCATTTCATTGCACTTGGATTGCGGCGCTGGCCAGCGTTAGTGTGGCCGCAAGTGGTTGGTTCTTCGCCGATGCATCCAGAGAAAGCAATGAATTATTTTTGCACCGCTGGTTTGGAATAGGAAGTTCAGTTGGATTGATCGCGCTGGCGTTCATGACTTCACTTGTGCGCGGCGATTCTTGGCCGGGCCTGTTGAAAATTTCAAGATTCGCATCGCTGCTTGTTGCGGCGGGCATTGGAATTACCGCCCATTTTGGTGGGGACATGGTGTGGGGCGAGGGACAGGTTACGACGCCGCTCTCGCAAGCATTGTCAGTCAGTTGGGCATCTATTCGTGAGAAAGATGCTGAAGTTGCAACCGCGCCAACAACGCCTGCGACAACAGAAGCGCCAACAACGCCGGCGGTTGCGCCGATATCCGCGCCAACAACACCTACGCCAACAACACCTACGCCAGCAACACCTACGCCAACAACACCTACGCCAACAACGCCGGCAGTTGCGCCTGAATCCGCGCCAGAAACTTCAACCACTCCCGCAACGCCAGCCACAACAGAAGCCCCAAAGTTGAATGCGGCCATGTCCATACATGATGTGCTGCGAATGAGTGTTGCGTTTGCAATGTCTGCGACCCAGACAACGTCGCCCGCGACAACGCCACCCGCGACAACGCCGCCCGCGACAACACCACCAGCGACAGCACCAGCGGCGATTCCTAAAGACTTGGAATACAACAAAAACATTCTTCCAATACTTGAAGCGCGTTGTTGGGACTGCCATGGCAAAGGCGTTGCCAAGGGCGGCGTGGCCTTTGATCATGTGGCGGAATTGATTGTGAAAGAGCCGCTTGTAAAAAGTAAACACATCCCAATTATTCTTGTGGGCAAACCAGCGTCAAGCGCAATGATGAAAGCGATCCAGAAACCAATCACCGCCAAGGGCCACATGCCTCCAAAAGGCGCGCGGCTTACGGCGGAGCAAATTGCTTTGATTGAAGCCTGGATTCAACAGGGCGCGAAAGTTGTAAATCCGTAGTCGCGGCGCATTGCGCGCGGATTTATGGCGATTTCAATTAAGCCATGCGAATGTTCAAGCGTTCAAGCATTCAAACGCTAAACGGCGACAAACTTAACGGCTGCGATAAGCAAAATAACTCCCAGCAAGATCCGCAACATTGTTTGTGAGGCGCTACTTGCGCTCCATTTGGATCCAAACCAACCACCCACAAGCGCCGCCGCGCATGCCCACCACAACCATGATGGAAATTGCGCGCCTTGGCTCATAATGCCGCCAAGAGCGGCGAGTGAATTCAACAATATAAATGGCGCCGAAACCGCGGCGGCTTCACGCGGTGTCGCCCATGCGCACAAAATCAGCAGGGGGGTGAGAAAAATTCCGCCGCCCACTCCCACCAAGCCAGAAAGAAATCCAATCGCCGCTCCGCAAGCCAGCGCATCAAGAATCGCAATCGGCTTGTTCGCGCGCGCGTGTTGCGGCATGAACAATCTCGCGGCCGCCAGCAACAGAGTGAAGGCGACAACAATTTTGAAAGCCATTTCATCAATGATGAACGTGCCGCCCCAAAATGCGAATGCAACGGAGGTGACAATGAATGGCCAAAGCAAGCGCCAACGAAATTGACCCGCTTTGGCGAAGGCGATTGTTGCCAGCGAGGAAACCAAGATATTTAGAATCAGCGCCGATGGACGCATGAACAACGCGCTCACGCCGAAGAGCGCCATGATGGCCAGATAGCCCGAGGCGCCTCCATGGCCAACGCTGGAGTACAACGCCGCGACCATGCCAACAAGCACAATAAAAATCACCAGCGCAAAATCGGTGGGCATGTCAACAAGTTTAATGCTTGCAACTGATCGGGGTGGATTCGTGCGCCACGAAGTGAAGCGTCCCGAGGTGGATTCGAACCACCGACCTGCAGCTTAG
>SXGQ01508722.1_pt1 | contig 10107 bp, 13 predicted proteins | sample 3178371 | NCBI WGS metagenome assembly SXGQ01 (sample SAMN11356859, study PRJNA531348) | freshwater metagenome | isolation source: freshwater sample F1-20 | place: China: Fuxian Lake, Yuxi | collected 2017-12-25 | reverse complement strand
CTTTAAGGGTACAACTTATACACCAGTTATTACAATGATGGCACATGCACCAAGAGGGGAATTAAACTATTCTAATAATCCAACATTTATTGACAAATCTTCAACTAAATTAAATGTGTATTATTCTTCATCTTATTTCTTCAATGAAGCAGAAGTAAGCATCAAAAATACAACTTCTGCTTCATATTCCGATCCAGAACCACCATTTAAGAAAACAACTTACATAACAAAAATCGGTATTTACGACGAAAATAAAAATCTCATTGCTATTGCAAATGTTGCAGAACCTGTTAAAAAGACAGAAGATAGAGATTTAACTTTCAAGTTAAAATTAGATATATAGGCAACAAATGAATAACATGATATTAGGACTTGATGTTAGTACATCAAAGATTGGCATAGCCGTTTTGGACTATGACAAAAAGATTGTTTCTACTGATTTAATTAAGTTCAAGACAGAAACATCATTAGAAGAGCGTGCTAAGTTATTTGAGAATAAACTTGTAAAATTAAAAAAGCATTACCCTATAATGGAAGTTTTTGTTGAAGAACCATTTATAGCATTTGGTGGTGGTAAAACAACAGCACACACTATGGCAAAACTACAACGTTTTAATGGTATGTGTTGTTATTCTATATTCAGTATTTTTGAGTCACTACCAATTATGGTAAATGTTAGAACTGCCAGAAATAAATTAGGAATTAAAATACCTAAAGGCACAAAGCAAAACGAAACAAAAAAGTATATTATTGAGTATGTGCAAAAGAACCATACTGAATTTACTTATGGTCTAACTGCTCACGGAAATCCAGTTCCCGGTACAGATGATAAAGCAGATGCTATTGTCATTGCTTTATATGGTTTAGAAACCTAATTATTGTATGTCCAATTCTGTTGTTAGAAAGTATAAAAAGTTATTTCTTGAATTAAAATATTTGTATGCAGAATTGGATTATTATGAAGAAGAATTGAAAGAAGCACAGGCTAATTTCAAGGAAGCATTTTATAAAAAGTGCGAAGAAAAAAATATAAACTTCAAGAAACCAGAAGACAAAGAAGATAACAACAGCACAGAATTATCTACTTCTTTACATGAATATGAGCAAGAAGAAGATGTTGAAGAACAGACAGATAATGCTCAAGAAATTCCTATTGTTGATGAACCACCAAAAGAAGAACCAAAATCCGACGACGAAGAAATATCTAAATTATACAAAAAGATAGTCTTCCTTACACATCCCGACTCAATTCCTGCCAATGAAAAAGAGCAATTAAAACAGAAAAGGATGAAACAATTTTTGCAAGCACAAGAAGCATATAGAAACAAAAACTGGTTCTTAATTTGCGAAATTGCTATGGAATTAGGAATAGATATACCAGAACCAAACAAACAACAACTAAAGTGGATTGAAGAAGAAGCATCAAACGTAAGAAGAAGAATTATGGATATTAAAAACCTTTATGCTTGGGTTTGGCACACCAGCGAAGATAACAAAGATGGCATCATGGAACATTATCTTAAGGCTGTTGTAAAGTAAAAATTGATATGATATAGTGTCTACATGGCATCCAAAACTTCCCTTCTCGCAGCAGCACTCGGAGAATATCACAAGTCTGGTGATGAAGTCCTATTTTATTGTCCGTTCTGCAAGCACCATAAGCGCAAGTTAAGCGTCAACCTGCGCTTAAACCATTATAAGTGCTGGGTTTGTGACGTTCGTGGCAGGAACGTTCGTAGACTATTGAAAGTACGTTTGTCCTATTCTCAACTTATGGAGTGGGATAAACTGAATAATGTTGTTGATTTAACTCAACTAAATGCTGATTTATTTCAACAACAAGAACAACAAGTAAAAGAAACAATTGATTTGCCAAATGAATTTATTTCGTTGGGAAACAAAAATCTTCCAATAACCACCAAATTTGCCACAAAGTATCTTTTTGATCGTGGACTGACAAAACAAGATATTCTTATGTGGAAAATTGGTGTTTGTTTATCTGGCGAATATGCTGGTCGTATCGTTGTTCCATCTTTTGATACAAATGGTAATTGTGATTACTTTGTTGCTCGTTCATATGGAAAAGCATTTCCAAAGTATATGAACCCAAACGTGTCAAAAGACATTGTATTTAATGAACTTTTTGTTGATTGGAACCAAGACATTGTATTGGTTGAAGGTGTATTTGATGCGATGAAAGCAGAAAATGCTATTCCATTACTTGGTTCAACCTTGAACGAAAAGACAACTCTGTTCAATAAAATCGTTCAATATGATCCAACAATTTATATTGCACTAGATCCAGATGCAGACAAAAAAGCAAACGATGTTATTGAAAAATTATCTCATTATGATATCCAAATTTACAAAGTTGATGTTTCTGGATTTGAGGATGTTGGTGCAATGACGAAAGAGCAATTTAAGGAACGAAAAGATAATGCCAAACTAATCACAGATAATTGGCTACTAGAAAGTCAAATTATGGCAATTTGATTGGAACAACAAAATCTGTTGACTTTGCTTTAGCAAGATGATACTATAATAGCAGAGGTACTAATGAAGATTGTTCATGTAAGCGATATTCATATCAAGAATTTCAAGTTTCACAAACAATACAATGAAATTTTTGATACTTTGTATGAAAAGGTCAAACAACTACAACCAGACATTATTGTAAATACTGGTGATACTGCACACACAAAACTTGACCTTTCTCCTGCTTATTTTGAGATGACTGCCAAGTTATTTGACAACTTGGCTAACATTGCTCCGCTTCACGTTATTCTTGGTAATCATGACTTAAACCTATCCAATAAAGATAGACAAGATGCTGTTACACCAATTGTTGAAGCACTAAAAAATCCAAATATTTATCTTCATAAATACTCTAAAAAGTTTAGCGTTGGTGATTTTAATTTTCATGTTCTCTCGATTGTTGATGAAGAGAATTGGGATCTAAACGTAGATGAAGCCAAGACAAACATTGCTTTGTTTCATGGTTCCGTAGAAGGTTCACAAACCGATACTGGATTTGCCATGACTCATGGTGATATCTCCTTTTCTGTATTGGAAAAGTTTGATTATGCTTTGCTTGGTGATATCCACAAGACCAATCAATCACTAGACTTTGCTGGTCGTTGTCGTTTTCCGGGCTCATTAATTCAACAGAATCACGGAGAAACAAACGACAAAGGATTTTTGCTTTGGGATATCCAAGATAAAGAAACATTTGATGTTGAGCATGTTCAACTAGAAAATCCATATCCATTTTTTACTATTGAATTAACAGAAGATGGTAAAATTCCATCCACTATTCAAGTTCCTAAAAATGCACGTTTGCGTTTGCTTTCTAGGTTTAATCTTTCCCCAGAACTTATGAAAAAGGCATCCGATGTAGCAAAAGAGAAATATAAGCCAGAATCAATTTCTTTCTTGGCAAGAAACGTAAATAGAAACGACAATTTCAATAACGGCAGAGTTATTGCAAAAGAAGATTTGCGAAACAAAAAAGTCCAAGAGAAACTTATGACCGAGTATCTTGCTGACTATAAAGTTCCAGAAGAAATTATGAAGCAAGTATATGATATAAATTCTCGTTACAATTCTGTAATTGAGTCTCAAGAAGAAGTTTGCAGAAATGTAAATTGGAAACTTAAAAGTGTTGAGTGGGATAATCTCTTTAATTATGGAGAAAGTAATTCTATTGACTTTGACAAGTTAAATGGAATTGTTGGTATCTTTGGCAAGAACTATTCTGGCAAGTCAAGTATTATTGACTCTATTCTTTATTCAATCTTTAACACAACTTCTAAGAACGAACGCAAAACAACCAATGTAATCAATCAAACTCGTCCTTATGGTCGTGGTAAAGCAGTAATTGAAGTTGATGGATTTGAGTATTATATCAATAGAAAAGCAGAAAAATACACAAAGAAACTAAAAGGTGAAGTAACAGAAGAAGCAAAAACAGAACTATCTCTTAGATGTTTTGACCCACACTCTTGTCAATGGGACCAAATGAACGAACTATCTCGTACAGATACCGATAAGCGTATCCGTAAGATGTTTGGAACCATTGATGATTTCATGCTTACTTCTTTCTCTTCTCAACTTGATTCAATGACTTTTATCAAGGAAGGTTCAACTCGTAGAAAAGAGATTCTTGCTCGCTTCTTGGATTTGGAAATCTTTGATGCCAAATTTAAGATGGCAAAAGAAGAATCAGCAAATCTTAAGGGTCTATTGAAGAAACTTGAAGGCAAAGAATATGATACAGAAATCTTTACCAATCAAACACTTCTCGATGACTACAATCAATTTATTGAAGAAAAAACAAAAGAAATTTCAGCACTAAAAGAAAACATTTCTTCTATGAATACTGAAATTGTTTCTTTGCAATCGCAAATTGCTGATTGTGGTGTTGAGTCAATCGATATTGAACACGTTCTTGGTCACAAAACAAAATGTCAAAACACCCTAAACAAACTTATTGAAACCAAAACTTACAAAGAAAAAGAACTTAATGAAAAACAAGAACTTTATGAAAAGGTTGAAAGTTTCATTGTTTCTTTTGATTTGCAAGAACTAAAGAACAAAAAGGATTTTGTCTCCAGTAAGCAAACAGAATTGAAAAAAATGTTTGATGAAATTGGCTCATCAAGCAGAGAACTTAATCGTTTACAGGATAAAACAAAACTCCTTAATGATATTCCATGTGGTGACAAATTCTTAAGTTGCAAATTTATTAAAGATGCATATTCTGCAAAAATGCAGATCCCTCTTTATCAAGACAGTATTGAAAACGACACAAAAGAACACGAACAACTTAAGAAAGAAGTTGAAAGTTATGATATCGAAAAAATCAATTCACAACTTTCCAAGTACGATCAAATTGTCTTGAAGAAAAGCCAAACAGAAAAAGATGTTCTTAAACTTGAGGTTGAAATCCAAAAACTAACAAACGATATTTCAACCACAGAAACTGAACTTTTCAAGATTGAAACGAATATTGAACAATACAAGAAAAACAATGAGTTGTTCCAAAAAATTGATGAGTTAAATAACAAACTATTCAACTCAAAAAATGAGGCAAATAAACTCAATGATCGCCTCACAAAACTTGATCAACAAGTTATTGACACTTATATCAAAGTTGGTTCAACAAAAAACAAAATTCAAACGTTAGAAAATGAGAAGAAAGAACTTGAACAATACAGAAACGAGTTTGCAGCATATGATTACTTTATGCGTTGTATGCACGCAAATGGAATTTCCTATGAAATCATCAAAAAGAAACTTCCAGTAATTAATGCTGAAATTTCTAAAGTTCTTTCCAACATTGTAGATTTTGAGGTATACTTTGAGGACGACGGAGCAAGATTAAATGTATTCATTAAACATCCTAAATACGATGCTCGCCCAATTGAAATGGGCTCTGGTGCTGAAAAAACTATTGCTGCAATGGCAATTCGTCTTGCTTTGCTCCAAGTTTCCAATCTACCTAAATGCAACTTTATGGTTATGGATGAACCCGGTACTGCCCTCGATGCAGAAAACATGGAAGGATTTGTTAGAATTCTAGATATGGTTAAGAATTATTATGATGTAGTGCTTCTTATCTCACACATGGACGCACTAAAAGATATAGCAGACACAATTATCACAATCGATAAAAAAGATGGATATGCTTATGTCAATGTTTAACTTGAAAGTAATTGACATTGTTAAACAAGAGGACGGCTCTGCTGTTGTTACCTTTGATATTGACAAACCAACAAGAGAATTTATAAAACAACATTATGGTTGGAAAAGATGGAACTCAAAAAAGTTTCAACAACTAATTATTTTATCTTTACAAGAATATGTAAATTATAAAAAAAGTGAGGGTTTCAATGATGGCAATTTTTAAGCATAGTTTAGACAAGTTATTAGGCAAAGTAATTTCAAGAAAATTGCTTGTCTGGATTACAGCAACAGGATTGCTAGCATTTTCCGATCTTGAGTCCGCTGATTGGGTTTTGATTTCAGCCATTTATATTGGAAGTCAAAGCGTAGTTGATATAGTGTCAAAGTTTAAAAATGTTGGATAAATTAAAATACATAAAAATATATTGGAAAGAGATATTTATTGTAGCATATGCAATTTTTATCCCTTTATATTTTTTTCAGTCCACTCAATCAACGCAGAAGGCCCTTGATGCTTCCAGAACATCTTCAAGTAATCAAATAAGTTATTTAGAAGATAGACTAGATGAACAAGCGTTCTATTATGATCAATTGATTGAAGAATATCAAATAAAAATTGATCTGTTAGAACAGAAATACAATGTCGAAATAGATAAAATTAAAGAAAGACAAGCAATACAACAAGAAGAACTAACAATAATATTTAAGAAAAATCCTTCTGCTATTAGTGAGGAACTTAAAAAAAGGTACGGTCTAAAATGATAAGTAGTTTACTATTACTTGCGTCATTGGCAAGTGCAAACGATTTCATCAACATGAAACAAGGTGAACCTGCACCATTTGATGGAACTCTGCTTAAACCAGATGCAATGGCTACTATTTTTGCTACACACGATGCTGAAATTGCAGAGTGCAAATTAAAAGCACAACATGATTTAGAAAAACAACAAATTGATTGTGAACTAGACGTACAAAAAATAGAATATGATTTTGGTTCTTATAAAGTAACTGCTTCTGCAATAATTGAAGAAAAAGATAAAGAATTAGAAAAACTTTATGATTTGTTAAAAAAACAAACAAAGAATCAAACTCCTATGTGGATTGGTGTTGGATTTGCTGGCGGCATTGTAACATCAATAGGTATGATTTATGTTTATGAGGCAGTTAAAAAATGAAAATAGTAATCAAAGAAGAAAAGAAAAAATGTCCTCCTGCAACACAAGATATTGAATTAAATCTTGAAAATAGACAAAAAGCAATACAAGAGCAGGGATACGGTCCACCAGATCCAAATCAACCAAATGATAAGTTCTGGCAAAAGAAAGCAGATATGTGGCAAGTTGATGACTTAAGCGAAGTTAAATCAATGCGTTGCGGAAATTGTGCTGCTTTTGATATTACCAAACATGCTCAATCTTGTATTGCTAAAGGCATCGGTAACGAAGATGATCCTTGGTCAACTATAGATGCTGGTGTATTGGGATACTGCAAATTCTTAAAGTTTAAGTGTGCAGCCAAAAGAACTTGTGATGCTTGGGTAGAAGGTGGGCCAATAAAAGACTAAGGTAAATCAACTTTTAATCTTTTATAATGTTCTTCATTCCAATTATCAAAATACCTTGTTTTATGGAGTGATGCTTCTGCTTTTTCAACTTCCTTTAAGTCTGTGACAATAATAATAGGATATTTATTTGTTCTTGACTTAAATCCGTTGAATATCAAATCTTCGTCTGCCAAACAATAAACTGCCCAATTACTTGGGCATTTTTTGTTTATTATATCTTCAATTTGTTCTTTTGTTTGTCGATTTACTTTATTGTGTGTATCTATTAGAAGAAGAGTGGAATATTTTATAAAATCATTGTTATTTATATTGTCTATTATGTTGTCAACATTAGACAAATCAGTTACAACATAATTGATTTGATTTTGTATTCTTGCTTTTTTTGCAAATGGACAAACAGGTAGGTTTCCAAATATTGGAGTTTTAACTTCAACAAAGTTTATAATCCAAGACTTTATCTCTTCGATTATTTCGTCCATTATAATAAATAGGTTTATAAGTTATGAAAGATTTAAATGAAATTGTAAAGATTGAAAAAGCAATCGCACAGAAATATGGCGAAGATACAATTGCTAATCCAAAGCACTATTGGAACGAAGAAAAAGAAAAAGAATACCTTGAACAACTTAAAGAACTTTCTCAAATAGAAAATAAAAATGATAAAGACCAAAAAGTTGAAGTAAATGGTATTTTTATTTCTAAAAAACTACTTAATAAAGATACTAATAGGACTTGTCCAATCTGCTCCGTTTATTCGTTTGACTTAAAAGATGATTTGTACATGAATCGATTTGATTGTTGTCACAAATGCTATATTCAATGGGTCGAAGGAAGAGAGGAAAGATGGAAGACAGGTTGGAGGCCAAATAAAAAATGAAAATTTCCAAAGCCAGATTGAAAGAGATTATTTTAGAAGAACTCGATATGTACCAAATTGAAGGTCCAGTTGAGCAACCAGAAGAATTATCTGGTGATCCAGAATATGAACAAGAAGGTTATATGTCAAAATCCCAATTGTTCAAGATTAGCGAATATGCTATGAAACTTCACGATATGATTGAAGGTGACGATGATTTGCCAGAGTGGATGCAATACAAAATCTCTGTTATGTCACAAATGATAGGTGACGTTTTCCATGCACTTGATTACGACATGCAAACTGGATACTTTGACCAACAACAAGATGAGTTGCATGGTGAAGAATCAGTTTTTGATTCAGTCAATTTTGACGAAGAAGGATACGAATAAACATGGCAACCACTTATGAAATAATTCAAGGAATTCACCAAGCAGCAGCAAATGCTTACGATGGTTCCCACGTTGAAAAATATGCCTCCGATAGCAAACAACGTTCCATTGGTCTTAAAAGAGAAGATGGTGATCCCATCCTTGACTCAAGAGTTATTGATGGTTTCAAGGTAAAAACAAGTGGTAATATGCTTACTGTCATTTATACATCCGACATTAAGTTGAAAGATGTTTACATGAAGAAAGATTTTGAGGGAGATATGGAAGAAACAATTGAAAAGATCGTTTCTTTCTTGAAGAAAGAATACAAAGACATAACCAAGTCAACTCTTTCATTGGAACCAGTTGGTGAAGTTCATGTTTTTGTTCAACCTATTTCTCGTCAAAGAACATCAGTAGAAGCAAAGAAACATTATAAAATTACATCCTTAAAAGACGTTGAACCTGTTTCTCCACCTTCCCAAGATATTACAAGAGATATAACAAGAAAGTTCTTAGAATTAGGAAGAGACAAAGCAAAGAAACCATCAAACGTTAAGTTTAAGAACGACTAATATGATATGTATAAACTTACCAAACAACAAGTTCAAGATGAAATATTAAAGTGTGGTAAGAACCCAATTTACTTTATAAATACATATTGTAAAATCTCGCACCCTCAACGTGGTCCAATTCCATTTAGGATGTATCCGTTTCAAGAGGATGTAGTTAAGGACTTTCAAGATCATAGATTTAGTGTTATTCTCAAAGCCCGACAACTTGGTTTATCAACCGTAGTTGCGGGCTATATTGCTTGGCTAATGTTATTTCACAGAGATAAGAACGTTTTAGTATTAGCAACCAAACTTCTTTCAGCATCTAACTTAGTTAAGAAAGTAAAGTATATTATCAAGTCTGTTCCAAGTTGGCTTATGATTGCTACTGTAACAATTGATAATAGAAACTCGTTTGAGTTGTCTAACGGTTCTCAAATTAAATCCTCTGCAACTTCTGGTGATGCAGGTCGATCTGAAGCCCTGTCGTTGCTTGTGCTGGACGAGGCTGCATTTATTGAGGGTATGCAAGAACTATGGACAGGTTTGTATCCTACAATGGCTACAGGTGGTCGCTGTATTTCTATCTCAACTCCAAATGGTGTAGGTAATTGGTTCCATCAAACATATATTGATGCTGAGTCATCTGTAAACGAATTTTATCCAATTAAACTACATTGGACAGTACATCCAGAAAGAAACCAAGAGTGGTTCGACAAAGAAACTAAAAACCTTTCTAAACGTGAAATTGCACAAGAATACGAGTGTTCGTTTAATGCATCTGGCGAAACTGTACTTGCAGCAGAAGATTTAGAATATCTATCTTCAATATCTGCCGAACCCAAACTAAGACTTGGTGTTGATAGAAACTTGTGGATTTGGAAAGACTATTATGAAAAGTGTAAATACCTATTAGTTGCAGACGTTGCCCGTGGCGATGGTAAAGACTTTTCAGTATTCCACGTTCTAAATCTTGATACAATGGAACAAGTTGCAGAATATCAAGGCAAACTTAACATTGATGATTTTGCAAACTTATTGATGAACACAGGCAGACAATATGGTAGTGCAATGATT
>SXGQ01481306.1_pt1 | contig 10107 bp, 15 predicted proteins | sample 3178371 | NCBI WGS metagenome assembly SXGQ01 (sample SAMN11356859, study PRJNA531348) | freshwater metagenome | isolation source: freshwater sample F1-20 | place: China: Fuxian Lake, Yuxi | collected 2017-12-25 | reverse complement strand
TTCGATTCCGGTAGGAGGCTCAAATTTATATTTATGGAATTATTTTGGTCCTATTATTTAGTTTGTTTGACATACTGTATGATTATGTCTGTTCGAAGATGGAATCGAGATGTAATGTCTGGTGGTCTCGGTATTTCACCTGGTTTGGATACGTTGGCATTATTGATTATGTGTTGGGCTCTAGCCCCTGTTGATGTATTTTTGACTTGGGTTAAACTTTATAGAGATGTCGAAGAAGCCCGAAGAAAAAATACAAATGTTCTTTAATGGCACATCCAAATCTACACGCAAAATCCTCTGCGAAAAAATTCGGTGGTAAACCTGAAGATTATATTCATCTACACGAATGGTTAGATGAAACAAAGTCTTGGTTTGGAGATTCCTTACATAGGATGTTTCGGCATCATTCTGAGGGTATTTTTGAAATGGAAAAAAGGTTCGGAACAGAATTCCTGAATAGTGATGGTAAGATAGTATACACAAGATACGTAGGGGAACAACATGTTAAAGAAGATTGTAATAATTATATTCCATCGGCCAAAGAATGGATAAATAATTTAAGTGAAAATAAAAGACCTATTTGGATGCTGAAAACGGTCAAATTAGATTTCCAAGATTGAATTTCTCAAGAAAACATAAAATTTTATGGTTCACTCCACTCAGGACCGCTTCGAGGTCTTGTGTACCAATTATGGAATATTTTGATTTTGATATTGTGAAGAATCATGATGAAATTTTCCCTTATGATTCCGATGATTACACAATTATCATGAATGTTCACAATCCTTATAAAAGGTTGTTTTCTGTTTTTTCATTTATTAAAAACGAAAAAAAATCTCAAAATTTAAATTTCAGACCTTGGATTGAAAAAATAATAGAAAATTCCAATAAAACTAATGACAACCCATCACAATTATGGCTCTCGAAATGTTTTTTATCTCTAAAGAGGGAACCTAATCATATTGTGAAAGTCGAAAATCTCATGCAAGATTTGATGAAAATTGATTTCATTTACAAAAATATGACAAATCAATTAGAAAAAATTTTTCATGAAAATATAAATTCAAATCAATACCTTGAAAATAATCCTAATAATTGGAAAATGAATTATGATGAAAATTTATCAAATTATATTTTCAAAAATTTCAAAAATGATTTTGAATTATTTGGGTATGACCAAAACTCTTGGAAATAATTTAATATATTTATTTGTATGAAAACTAAAAAATCTCTACCATCCATCCTATCAAATGATGATAAAAAATATTTAAGGAGTTATACTAGATATCTCAAAGCTTTGGGTATGCGGGAAGGATTATTAGAATTTGAGGCAGATGAAGTGGAATTGAATGTAGATTGGAGTAATTTCACACACTTTTCGAACAACTATAAAATTGAAATCACATCAGAACTTCAAGAAATATTCAAAAAAATCTTTGATTTCATTTCAGAGGAAGATTTGATTGAAGAACCAGAGCATGATATCGATTACAGACGAATTGAAATCGAAATAGATTGTAAAACTGAAGCAATTTCTGTTAGTGATTATTACACTTATTATGAGCCAGCGGAAACTGAGAGTATATTTTATGATGACCCCGAACAAATAAATCCATTATTTGATTCTATTGGAGAAGTTTTTAAATCACAAAATGTACTTGACCGACAATTTACTTTGGGGTTCAACGGTTCAGGGGACAGTGGATATATCGATGATAATTTTGACAATGCAATATCTGTACCTGCAAACGTCCAAGATTGGTGTTATAGAGAGTTAGAAAATCATTTCGGTGGTTGGGAAATCAACGAAGGTTCACAGGGGGAATTCATATTTGATGTCAACGAACCCAGTATAACTTTGAATTTTACTGGAAATATAGAGGAACAAATTACCAATACAATTTTTGAGGAAAAATTTTCAAACTGATTATTTTTTATTATTTTTGATTTATACCTCGGTGTTGAAATAGGTAGACAAGAGAGACTTAAAATCTCTTGGACAGTAATGTCCGTGCCGGTTCGACTCCGGCCCGAGGTACTTTAAGAAAAAAATATGGAAAGACTTTTTTCGCAGACGATTCTTGATAGTTTTTTGAAAGATTTTCAAGAACATAGAAGTGACATTGGTTACATTGGTGACCTATCCGATTTTGGAAACGAAATTGGTATAAGCTTAGGACACATATACCCGAATATGAATGCATCCGAAATTGAAAAGTTTATTATTGGTTTGAGACACGGAATTTCTTTGACTAGTGGTACTCATTAAACTTGATTTTTTCCGTGAAATACATATATTTATAACATAATGAACAAAATGAACTATCATACAGAGTTTAGTGAGCAACAAGAGATTTGTTGGGAAACTAACCTATGCGTAGTTCGGTAAACATGTAAACTCCTGAAGAGTTATATATACAACCTCGGACTACGCAAGTGGTTCGGGGTTTTTTTATTTTCAGAAGTTTTTTGGTTCTTTGAAATATTGGTTGTAAATTTGTAATTATTGGCCCCGTCGTCTAATGGTTAGGACAACACCCTTTCACGGTGTAGATTTCGGTTCGACTCCGTGCGGGGCTACAAAATTTTAAATTTGAGCAATTATTAAATCGGTAATCAAGCTAACTTAGTAGAAGCGTAGGACTGAAAATCCTGAGGAGTTGGAGCGTAACCAACGATTACCACCAAAAAAACAAGTATTATGAAAAAAACGTGCTTAGTAATTTATGTAGGAAATGGTTATTCTGAGTTTGAACTCTCACATGATGGTGCATACACCTATTCCACAGATATGAAAGAAAATTATGAAAATCATCAAGAAAATATTTTTAATTCATTGAAAGAACAAGGATATGATGTTGAGTTTGCTTTATTGACAAATAAACATGAAAAATACGCTGAATATTTTCGTTTTTACAATGCAATCTTTTTGGACTACGATGAGGTAAGTCTCCAAGATGAGGAAGTTATGAAAAACTATTATTTTTGGCGTTATAATGTACCACCAGGTAATTTCCGTAGTGGGGGACGTTTTAAGAAATTAAAGAACAAAATTCCAGATTATGACCTTTATGCTATAATCAGAACCGATACTTTTTTCCTCAAGAGTTTGAATGAACTAACGGTTGATTATGATAAAATAAATTGGTTATGGCCTGAAACTGATTGGCAGATGTTTACAGAATTTAAGGAAGCTTATTTGAGTGATGGGAAAACAGAATTTTGGCCTTGGAAAACACATAAACGAGTGAACGGAAATGTTTTCAACCTTGTACCAAAAAAATTCTTCCGCATGTTTACAAATTACATTTGGATGGAACACGCGGCACTTCATGCGATGTTGACTGAATTGTCACCATTGGTAACTTTGGACGATGTAAACATGATGTTAGGTATGGATAAATGTTATTGTACTGATATCAGATATTGTCAGAATCCTGTTTATACCTTCAATAAAAAAATTATCAAAAACAGGTCTGATGCTAAACTTGAACATTTCGGTAAGAAATAAAAAATGGTCGGTTGGCCGAGCGGTTTAGGTGGAAGTCTGCAAAACTTTCTACACAGGTTCGATTCCTGTACCGACCTCGACATGGTGGCCGTAGCCTAATGGTAGGGCGAAAGTTTGTGGCACTTTCTGTGAGAGTTCGATTCTCTCCGGTCACACTAAATTGGAATATAGCTCAGTAGGTAGAGCACTACTCTGATACGGTAGTTGTCGGCGGTTCGAGCCCGCCTATTCCAACACAAAATTTATGAGAAAGAAAATTATTTTTATTGATATTGATGGACCTTTGGCTTGGGCAACTTGGGGTTATGGTAAGGTCAAGATACCTCACTACAACAAAAGTTTTGATATTCCATATCCATGGGTTCAGGAAGATTGCGACGCACTGAAAAAAATTTGTGATAAAACCAATGCTGAGCTTGTTATTAGTTCTGATTGGAAAAAACATTTTACTTTTTTTCAGCTAAAAAATATTTTTCTTCACTATGGTATTGACGCTAAACTTGTTGATATCACAACTCATCAAAACCTTTGGAGTAAATTGAGCAGACCATCAATTGATTGGGAGAGAGCGGCTGAAATAGTAAAATGGGTTAGAGATAATAAAATCTCAAATTGGATTGCAATTGACGATTTAAACTTATCTCAAGAGTTCAAATTTATGAAACCAAGAATTCCAATGTGGAGACACGTTAAAGTTGATGGTGATTGGGGAAAGGGAGGAAGACTTAGAGATAAAGTTGATGAATGTATCAAAAAATTAGAAAAATAATCATATCTTTGTTTTATGAAAATCAATAGAGCGGACTTGTTATGGTTCCTGAATAACATCCGAAGAAGACATTTTGGGAAAGAATTGACTGATGAAAAATTAGTTGATGAATTCGCACACTACATTGAATCAAACCCGCGTTGTATCGATGTCAATGGGGTTAGCGACTCTGGTCGATTTAGTTATTCGACTGTAGGATATGGTGTATTTAGCTTGATGGGTGAAAAATATAGAATGGGTAGAATTGAGGTATTCGATAAAGAGGATGAAAGCGGTTATCAAGTACACGAGGGAATTTATACGATGCCATTCAGAGCTGCGAGTCAATTTGAAGATTTCATACAATCCATTGAAACTGACTTACCAATAAACATCGAAATCGGTTCTCATAATTGGTGTAAAGAGGAGTGTGCCAAATCTTTAGGTTTCAAAGATTCCGAAGAAATGCATGACCCCGAAAAAGTTGAGGAATATCGTCATAAAAAAAATGATGAGTATGCTCGTGAACAGGGTTATGAAAATTGGGATGATTTGTTGTCAAAAAGTAAATGGACTAAAAAATAGTCACGCGTGTGTAGCTCAATTGGTAGAGTACTGGTTTCCAAACCCAGTTGTTTCAGGTTCGAGTCCTGACATACGCGCAAAAATAGGTTGATTGGGGAAGGGTGATACTAATGACACGAAAGTGTATTTCGGTCAGTATCATCGGAGTTGGGAGAAATACACCTAGGTAACGCCAATCATAAAAGGAGTTGTCCACGCAACCATCTTCTCCTTTCCTATATGGACCCTTAGCTCAGTCGGTTAGAGCAACACACTCATAATGTGAAGGTCCACGGTTCAAATCCGTGAGGGTCCACACAAATTAATTTAATTTGACACCTTAGTATAAAGTTATTATATTTATCTTTGAAAGTTTTATAAAACATTAACCCAAAAAAAACAAAAATGAAAAAAATTTTTGCAATTGTATCACTTGTAGTTTTGTCTGCATGTGGTGGAAACGGAGCATCAACTGAAGTAACAACAACTGATTCTTCAACTGTTGTAGTAGATTCAACTAAAGTAGATTCTGCAGCCGTTCCTGTGGAACCAACAAAAGTTGATGAAGCTCCAAAAGTAGAAGAAGTTAAATAATAAAATTTCTTCCAAATAAAAAAACCCACGTTTGTGGGTTTTTTTATATCTTGTCCTTATATCCAAAGAAATCTTTAATCCAATTTCCTCCTTTAAAAAAATTTTTTAAGTCCTCAGGTATTCCTGAGTTGACATTAGGTGAATTAGTATTATTCTCTGCCTTTTTTGAAACATCAGATGACGCCATTACACCACTTGATGTTCCAGCTTCTACATCCCCATCATATGCTTCATCAGTCATATTAGACACGTGAACATGGTCATCATGGTCCTCGAAACCAAATGTCAAAAAAGCTTTCGGGTTACTTTTACCTTCCGAATTTTTCTTGTATCCCATATTCAAAAGGGTATTTGTAAATTTTTCAACAACCTCTCTGTTTTTAGGTGTAACTACAACTTTTTTTCCATCAGGTAAAATTATATAATCAATATCCACAGCGCCTTGTCTCCAATGTCTACTAACATGACCACTCGCACTCAATTTACGATGTCCTGTTTTTGCCCAATCAATTGTAATTTTGAAATTATTCGCGTCTGCGGCTTTTTGTAAATCATCCAAGAGGGCTTTTGGTAACTTATCCTTTTTTGTTCTCCTATGAAAAATAAGGTTTGGGTACTTTGATTCGTTTGATTCTACATCAATCAAGATTTCATTTATGAAAATTTTGTTTGATAATATTGTATCAAAAGTTTGTGATATTTTATGTTCGACTATGTTCACAAATCATAAATATTTGAGAAATAAAAAAAACCTGTCAGACAGGTTTTTTATAACTTAAAACTTTTTTTCCTTTAGTATCTGAAGGAGGTGGGACAATGGGTTTTTTTTCCTTTTTAGTAGGTGGATTCAATCCGAATTTAATCCATTTGTACCAAATTCTTTCATGAATATAATATTGGATTGGTTTATATATTAGCTCAACAACACCAAAAGCTGCACCAATTTTTATATCTCCTGAAGCCCACCACATACCGAGAAAACCTATTGTTGTACTTAAAATTCTATAAGTAATTGTTTTAGCTAAATGCCTTTTGTAAGATACTTTAGTCTGACTCATATTTTTCTATTGTTGGCGGACCCCCAATACTGGCAAAACCACCATCTCTGATAAAATTTATCCCAACTGCTCTTTCAATCTGAGGAGCTTCGGGGTCTTTATCATTAAATATAACGCGAGTCCCTCTTCCGCAGTCCATCACTAATTGATGGTACTTTAGTCCGACTTTTTCGAGTTCTTGTTTCGTGAATAATTCATATGTAGACGGTCTCGCTGTTGTGACAATTATAATTGACCCTTTTTCATATTGATTGTTTAAATAATCAATAACGTCTTGTATAGGTTCTAAAATTGATTCAGATAGTTTACTGAATTTTCTATACTTGACAATTGTACCATCAATGTCAACAAAAAAGGTCGGATTTTTAATTATTTTATTCATATGTAAAAATAAGTGGCCAGAGGTTGATGGGATTTTACCTCGGGGCTAGCACCCTTTCATTGCTGCAGCAATTACATCAACATAGCCACCATTAGTTAGAATGTAATGTTATCGTTGTACTGTTCCCATTCGGAACTTCCAACAAAAATATTTTCACTACTAACCGTTTTCTTTTTTTTCTTCAATTTCAGAAGATTTAAAATTTTTTTTATTAAGTTCATCAATCGATATTTCATCATTTTTCCAATTTTTCCAAATGTCAAAATCTTTCAAATCTTCGATTGTTTTTTCATGGATTAAAATGAAACCTTCAGGTGCACAACCTTGAAATTTCGTCTTTAACCCTTTTTCTTCAATAAGTTTTTTTAAATCAATCATTGTTCGAAGATAATCAAAATTAAACTATTTATTTCAGAAAACAAAGTCTTAGGACATAAACTTTAAATAGTAATACATGGAAGATGGTGAAAAAAATATCCACTTGGAAAAACACTCTCCAAGACAATTTATCTCAAGTGTTTCTAATGTTAGCACTTTTCTTCAATCCTTTTGGATTCGATGCCGTTCAGTACTCCCTGTTGTTACTGACAGGAAGTTTATGGAAAGCGAACTTCGTTTTGTATTGTATTGCGGCTTTCTTTTTTGGATTATATATCTATTTTCGAAAGCTTTCTAAAGAGCTTTGAGTTCTCCTGATTTGAATGCATCAAAGTTTGGTCCTTTTGTTAAAAAGAATTCTCTACCGACTTTTCTATATCCCAATATACCTGCGTTTTTTGCTGCTGCAAAGAATGAAGCGTGTTGACCTCTTAAATCACGTGGCGTGTATAAATGTTGACCATTGTGTCTTCTGAACATAATTTTCCCATCCTTATTTATTTTGACAATATACCCGATGTCTGTCAAAAAATCTAGTTTCGTTCCTATTTTCCCTGAATCTAAATAATCAACAAGTTTCTTCACCCAACCTTTGTTTTTACTGAATGTATACCCATAAGTTGATGTAAACACCTTTGCAGAACCAACAACTTTTTGTTGTAATTCTGCGTTAGCTTTGACATAATCTAAAACTTTACTTGCGATATGATTTCTGACTGCATCGGCAGTGGTTTGTGGAAATCCTTGAATCATATATTTGGAATCAAAACCCCAACCTTCCAAACCTAAATCGATAAAATCATCTGTATCAATAAAATTATCAGTTCCCATAAAACCAATACTTGCGGAAAATGTGTCTCTATCCTGCGATTTGTATGTTATGAAAATTATATAAGAATCAATCAGTTTTTTATTGTGAGAAATTGAAATTTGTCCGTTTGCATGACCAGGACCTAAGTCATTTATAGTTTCGAATCCTTGAGCTGATACAGTCAGATTACCATCTTTTCTCAAATACTTTTCTATTGTTCTGAGAGAAACTCCTGATGAGTTGAAAACTTCGTTTAAAAATGTTTCTTGTGCGGAGCTCGCAATTTTTTTATAATCCTTTTCTATAACTTCAATCATTTTGGGAAATGCGTATTTGAAAACTTCAACTTCTCTTTCATTCATGCCGTCATCCTGAGAGTCCCAATATCTTGGATTACCCATTCCGTCAAAGTGAATTGCAACTTTTGAGTAGTTTTTATTTTTTGAATTTGTTTTATTGATTACATAATACAGGGCTTGGCTTCCCGATGTATATCTTTTGAAGTGGTCATCAGATTGAGATGTTGTACACCATTTAGTGTTTGCACCATATTTACAAGACGCTTGGTGTGTTTTTGGTTTTATCACAAGAAATTTATCGTCCTCGTAAATTTTTTCTATTTGTTTTTCTAAAATTTTTTCTTTCTCTCTGACTCTGACAGGGTAAAGGGCTTTTTCAAGCTCAAGATAGCTTCCATATTGATTTATATCTTTTTTTTCTAAATTGGGTTGAAATCTATGGAAATCATTTATAAGGTCTATTGCAACGTCAATGTCATCAAATGAAGGATTTTTTGTGAGGTTTTTTAACACGAAGTCCGCATACTTGTAATTGGTACCTTGTAAAACTGAATTACTAAGAATGGCTGACAATTCATCTTCGGAAAATTTTTCTGCATATTTTTTTTCCAAATCTTGTCTTCTACCCTCCTTCAATAAAATGGTCATCAACTTCATATGGTATAAATATACAAAAAGGGAGATATAAATCTCCCTTTGATGGTAGTCCCGCGTGGACTCGAACCACGAATAACTGCTTAGAAGGCAGTGGTTATATCCCTTTAACTACAGGACCATTCATTTCCAAAATAATTGAATCAAAAGTATAACAAAGCTGAGACATAAACAAATTAAAGTTTTTGTTGTCATAGGTTCTTTTAATATCCACCAAGCCATAATGCAAAAAACTATAACTCCAATTGAAAAACCAATTATTCTGTTGGGCCAAGTTTCTCCATTATACAAACTAACCATTTCTCTACTTGCTAAGATAACTAAATAACTAATTGGAATTCCAATTATTGTCATTAAAAATGGATTACGTTTAATCCAATTATTCCACAGATGACCTTGCAATTGATAAAAAGTGAAAGCCTGAGAAAACAAATAAACTGAAAGAATAAATAATATTGATAAAACCTTGTTCATTCTTACAAAGATAATGCATTTTCTGTAATAAAAAACCCCTCCGTTTCGGGAGGGGTTTGTTTTAGTTTTTACACCATCCGAAACAAACTTTACCAAAAGTTATTTTTGTGATGAAATTACAGATGTGTTTCATATGTTGTTTTATTTAATTGCTGGTTGTGGGTCGGCGGTGAATCCGATAAATTCACAAATTACCTGACCACCCTGACCTTGTCTGTTTGTTTGAGACGTATTGATTTGTCCCCACTTGTCAGAACATTTCACATGATATGATGGGTTGTTACACGCTGGTGGTGGTTGGTTACTTTTATATCCCCAATCACACTGATAAGGGAATACACCAGGTATGTTTACACACCCTTCAAGCGTAGACCCATTTGTAGACCCTTTGAAGACCTCTAACTTACCTGTGCTATCTTTGTACCCAAAGTCCCAAAAAGCTCCGAAATTAGGGGAAAGAACACTGTCTACTCTTGGTCCGAAAGATGTAACTCTCTGTTGTAGTATTGAATGAAGTCCATCAACACAAGTGATATCAAATGATTCACCTGCACCTGTAACTTTACCGTTTTGCCACCAAGTGTTTACGGAAAACTCGAAATTATTGATTCCGTATGGGTAGCCGATTGCTTGG
>SXGQ01046060.1_pt1 | contig 10107 bp, 8 predicted proteins | sample 3178371 | NCBI WGS metagenome assembly SXGQ01 (sample SAMN11356859, study PRJNA531348) | freshwater metagenome | isolation source: freshwater sample F1-20 | place: China: Fuxian Lake, Yuxi | collected 2017-12-25 | reverse complement strand
GCGGCGAAGCACGCGGCCTCGTTCTTGTCGGCACTGATGCCGAGGGCCTCGAGGTACCAGCGGTCCTGTCCGTCGTGCTTCTGCGCGAGCTGCGCCCAGAGCTTCGGTGCCTCGGGTGAGGCATGGTGACGGAGCGCGATGGCGCATTCGCGGCGGACGGCGGCGGAGTCATCGGAAGCGAGCTGCTTCACGAGCGGAATCACATCCAGACCGCGCTCGCGGGCAATGCGCAGGCCGGTGATGCGGATGTCGGCGTTATTATCTTTAAGCGCCGCGGCGACATACTTGGCCTCGCTCCCCTTGATGCGCGCGAGCAGGTGCAGCGCGCGCGCGCGTTGATGCGCATCGGTGCCGTTCCAGAGCTTGAGCAACTCGGCCTCGGCCTTGCCCTGCAGCGTGTTCAGCGCGGTCCACGCGAGATAGCGTGTGGCGAGGTTCGGCGATTGCAACGCGGCGGCGGCGCCCGCGGCGGTGCTCAAATCGAGCTTCGGCACGAAACCCTTGTGGCCCTTCGGGGCGATGCGATAGACGCGGCCGGTCATGTTCGTAAGGCTGCGGTCGGCCATGTTGTGCCCGCCGACACCGGCATCGTGCCAGTCGGCGATGAAGACGGAGCCGTCGGGCGCGACACAGACGTCGCTCGGGCGGTACCACGAATCGCTGCTCGTCAGGAGATCCTTCATCACGGCCGTGTAGCCGGCGCCGGCTTTGGTCGCGGGATAAGCGCGGACGGTGCGGGGACCGGCATCGCAGTGGAGCACTTGATTTTGGAACGCGGCCGGGAGCAACTTGCCCTCGTACACACAGAGGCCGGTGGGCGAACCTTGGCCGGTGATGAGCAGGTTGGGGACGACGCCGGGGTCGTTGAGGTGCCAGTGCTGTTGCGGGATGTCCTTCTCCATGTTCGCGCGTTTGGTCCTCCAACCCGCGCCGGTGATCTCGTCGGTGTAGCCATAGTTGCCGAACTCCATCACGTAATTGATGCGCACGGCCTTGTTGCCATCGTCGTCGTTGTCGGATTGCCAGATCGTGCCGAACGAATCCACGTTCACCTCGAAGTTGTTGCGGAAGTTCCAGCCGAGCGTCTCGATGCCGGAGCCGTCGAGGTTGCAGCGGAAGACGAGGCCCTGCCGGTAGGGCTTGCCGCTCCCGGCCACTTCGTTGCCGGCCTTGTCCACGATGAACTTGCTCCCGTCGGCGGTCTTGAGCTGTTTGCCGTCGTTGCCGATGTTGAAGTAGAGCTTGCCGTCCGGACCGAAGACGAACGCGTGCGCGCCGTGATCGTGCTGGACGCCGGCGATGCCGTTAAAAAGAATCTGCGGCGGGCCGTCGGCCTTGTCGTCGCCGTTGGCATCGGTGAAGAGCAGAATCTTCGGCGAGCAGGAAACGATTACCTTGTCGCCCAGGACGCAGATGCCGAGCGCGCAGTTCACGTCGTTGCCCTGGTAGAAGACCTTCTCCTTGTCGGCGACGCCGTCGCCGTTGGTGTCCTCGAGGATCACGATGCGGTCGCCCTCGGCGCGCAGCGGCGGATTGCTCCACTTACGATAGTTGGCGCCCTCGGTGATCCAGACACGGCCCTTGGCGTCGATGTCCATATTCGCGGGGTTGACGACCTGCGGCTCGCTCGCGAAGAGCGTGACCTCGAGGCCATCGGCCGCGGTCATCTTCTTGAGCTCCTCCAGCGCGGCGGCGCGGCCGGTGGGGCGGTTGTGCTGGGCCTGCGCGGACAGCGCGAACGCGGCCAGCAGAACAGTGAGTGCGAGGGCGGTGTGTTTCATAAAGGATGTCTCTGTGCGTTTGCGGGGATGATTAAACCGTAGGCGCGGCGGGGGCGGCAACACTTTCTGCGCGTCACTTCTTCCCCTTCGGATCGAGGTTCGTCTTCAAGTCGTCGGCGGTGAGTGTGGAGGCGACGCCTTCCTTCGGCACGTCGGCCTTGGCGATCCAGAGCAGGGCGTTGAGGACCACCTTGCGGAAATTATCGTTGCCCCAATTCACGTGCTTGTGCCCGCCAGTAAAACCAAATCCGCGCCCGCCCTCCGGCCGCGTCGCCACCCACATCATCGTTTCATCGCGACCCTTCGCCTCTTGAATGTGGGGATACGGCCCGCGCGGGAAAACATACGGGCCGCCGCGCACCGCGTCGCTCGGCTTGGCCACGAGGATGGGCGTGACGCCCTTCATCCCGTCGCGGAAACGCATGTTGAAATACCACTCGTCGAGCACGCTGAACGGCTTCACGCCGTTGGCGACGGGATGGTTCGGAAACTCCTTGAATTCGGGCGACCACATCGGGTTCACGCTGAAGGCGTGCTCGTAATGGCCGCCGATCCACTCCTGCAACGCCGCGCCCGGCTCGCCCTTAGGCACCTCCACACCGTAATGCGCGCAGCCGATGCCGACCCCTTTTTTCACCAGCTCGTTGATGAGCTTGAGCCGCTCGGGCTTGATGGCCGGATGCCCGCCGCCACCATCGGCGTAGATCAGGATCGCGTCCGCGCCCTCGAAGGCCTTGTCATCCTTCGGCCAGCCCATCTCGTGCACCTCGGCCTTGATGCCCGGCACGCCATCGAGGCACTTCTTCAACAGCAGGCAGCCGGCGCGGAACTCGTGGTCGCCCGGCCCGTGGCTCGGGCGGCCGGCGATCAGGAGTATCTTCTTCTCTGCCGCGTCGGCGGAACCCACCGCGACGAGCGCGGCCAACAGGACAAAGAGTTTCATCGTAAACATGCTTGACTAAGCGTGAGCCTAGCCTATTCGAGCGGCTTTGGAAACTTGAAGTTGCCGGCACGCGGCCGGCCTTTTGAATTTTGTAATTACTGCGGAGGCGGCGCCTGCGCGCTGATTTACTTCTTCTCCCCCGGCTTGGGCGCGGGCGTGGTGGAAACCGGCTTCGGTTTCTGTGCGCCTTTCGGGTCGAGGTTCGCCATCAGTTCATCCTGCGTGAAGGAGGATTCCACGCCGGCGGCCGGCACGGGCACTTGAGCGATCCAGAGGATGGCGTTGCCGACGAGCTTGCGCTGGTCGGCGTTGGCCCAGCCGAGGTGGTTGTGGCCGCCAGTGAAACCAAAGCCGCGCCCGCCCTCCGGCCGCGTCGCGGTCCACATCACATGCTGCGGCTCGCGCTTCACGATGGCGGACTGGTAGGCCGCCTCATTGCCGCCGTGGCTCGATCCCTTCTCGCCGGCCTTCCAGCGGACGGTGTTGGTCGGCGGCAGCGCGGTGAGAATCGGCGTGACGCCCTTCATGCCGTCGCGGAAGCGCATGTGGTAATACCACTCGTCGTTCGTCTTGAACGGCTTCACGCCCTGCGTCACCTCGTGCTTCGGGAACACGGTGAAGTCAGCCGTCCAGTGCGGATTCACGCTCCAGAAGGTCTCGAAGCAGCCGCCGGTCCAGTCGCGGAACTCAGCGTTGCCCTTCTGCGTGGTCGGCTCGACGGCGTAATGGATGGTACCGAGGCCGACGCCCTTCTTCATCAGTGCGCCGATCTTCGCCAGCTTGTCGCCCTGCAGGAACGGGTGCCCGCCGCCACCGTCGCTGTACACGACGATGGCCGCGGCGTTCTCGAACGCCTTCTCATCCGCCACCCAGCCGTTGGTGTGGACCTCGGTGGTGATGCCCTTCACGTCGGCAAGCGACTTGGCGAGGAGCAGGCAGCCGGCGCGGTGCTCATGCGAGAGCGGACCGTGGCTCGGCCGGCCGGCGATGAAGAGGATCTTCTTGTCGGCGGCGGCGGCGTCGAAGGCGATGGCTAGCGCGAAGCCGAGTATGAGGAGCGAGCGGAGAGTTTTCATGTGGAAAGGAAAAGGGACTACTTCAGATCCTTGATGCGGACATTCTTGAACTGAACGGTCATCGGCGGACCGACGTGGATTTGCAACGCGAGCACGCCGCTCTTGAGTGCCTTGGGCGATTCGTCGGTGATCTCGGCGGTGACGTTGCCGTTGATGATGTGGGTGAGCTTGTTGCCTTTGGCGATGATCACGAACTCGTTCCAATCCTCTTTCTTGATGGCGGCCTGCAGCTCGGCGGAGCTTTTCTCGGTCTTGCCGGCGGATTCCTTCTTGTTGTCGGCGGTCCACTTCACCTTCTCACCGCGAGCACACATGACACCACGGCCACCGGCCACGCCGCCCTCATCGTAGAGGATGCCGCTGTAAGTGGCGCCGGCCTCGAAGTCGCCCTGATAACCGCCGACGCGCGGGCCGAAAGCGCCCTTGCCGGTGACCTTGCTGCGATACTGCACGCCGGAATTGCCGGCCACGATGCGGTAGCTGAAGCGCAGCTCGAAATCGCTCACCTCATCCTTGTGCACGAGAAAGGTGTTGTGATTGATCTTGTTGTCCGGATCGCTGCCGGTGACGCCGGTGATGGCGCCGTCCTTCACGCTCCAGAGCTTGGGGTTGCCATCCCAGCCGGTGAGGTCCTTGCCATTGAAGAGCGGCTTGAAGCCCTCCTCGGCGGCGAAGGCGAGCGTGGCGCTGGTGATGAGGGCGAGGGTGAGTTGTGCGAGTTTCATTTTGATTTCGTGGTTGAAGTGACGCAGTTCGTGCGAGGCGGATTCAGTGTTTACTTTTTGCCGAAGAACTTCTGCAGATTGGCGAGGCCCTTGGTGGCGATCTCGTCACGCGTCGGCTCCATCTTCCGCCAGATGGCGGCGGCGCGCGCGATGACTTTCACGTCCGTGGTGAAGGACTCGATGACGACGTCGCCCTTGTAATGAAGAGACTTGAGCGCGGCGACGATCGGCTTCCAGTCGAGCGAGTCGTTGCCGGGCGTGCCGCGGTCGGTGCCGCAGGCATGGAAGTGGACGAGGTGCTTGCCGGCCTTCTTGATGGCGGCGGCTTGGTTCTTCTCCTCGATGTTCATGTGGAACGTGTCGAGGTGCAGCCCCACCGCCTTCGAGCCGACGGCCTTGATGAGCTTGAGGCCTTGATCGCAGGTGTTGAGGAAATCGGTCTCGAAGCGGTTGAGCGGCTCGATGCAGAGGGTGATGCCCTTCTGCTCGGCGTACTTGGCGAGCACCTTGAGGTTCTTCACCACGTCGGCGAAATGCTTCTTCTTCGTGGCATCGTCGTGCGCGCCGATGAGGCCCACCACCGAGTAGATCGGCCCGATGATGCGCGGGCAACCGAGCACGACGGCTTGGTCCACGAGCTTCTTGCAGTAATCCATCGCCGTCTGCTGCTCGGCGGCGGTGCCGCGGAAATCGCGGCCCGGCCCCATGCAGGCGCAGATGGAGCCGCACGCCAGCCCGGCCTTGTCCAGCTCGCGGCGGACATGCGCGGGATCGATGTGCGAGGGATCCTCGATGGGGATTTCGACCGTGGCGAAACCCCACTTCTTGAACTTGGTGAAAAGCTTCGTGCTTTCGTTGGTGAAGGGCGAGGTGAACAGGAACGAATTGATGCCAAATCTCATAAGGGTGGTTGTACGTTGCGTGTTACGGGGCGCCCAGCGTAGCGGAAGTGGGGGCCGTGTCAAAAAGTTTTCCGTTGGCGACATCCACTCGGTCGGCTTAAATCCGTCCATGCGAAAACCCGCTGCCCGTCGTCCTGTCGTCGCCATCGTGGATTGGAAATCCGCGCCCCAGAGCGAGCGCGGGGTGCTCGTGGAGCGCCGGCTCATCGGCCGCGCGGCGGAGGTGCGCTATTTCCTCTCCGAATCGGAGAATGATTTTCCGCCCGCGATTTTGGACGCCGATGTGCTGATCATCTGGCACAATCTCGCCATCACCGCCGCGGGCATCGGCCGGCTCCGCCGTTGCCGCGCCATCATCCGCAACGGCGTCGGCTTCGACAGCGTAGATATCACCGCGGCCGCGGCGCAGGGCATCGCCGTCTGCAACGTGCCCGATTATGGCACCGAAGAAGTGGCCGACCACGCCATCGCGCTCGCGCTCGCGCTCTGCCGCCAACTCTTCCCGCTCGATGCCGAGGCGAAGGCGCTCGGCTGGAACATCCATGTCACCCCGCGCCTGCGGCGCCTGCGCACGCTCACCTTCGCCATCGTCGGCCTCGGCCGCATCGGCACCGCCACGGCACTGCGCGCGAAGGCGCTCGGGTTCGACGTCGTCTTCTTCGATCCGCATCTTCCCAACGGCGTCGAGAAAGCCATCGGCGTGCGCCGCGTGCGGACGCTGCCCCAGTTGTTGCGCCAGGCCGATTTGCTCTCGCTTCATTGCCCGCTCAACGCCGGGACGCGCCATCTGATCGCCGGACGCGAGCTGGCGTTGATGAAACCGACGGCGTTCGTGGTGAACACCGCGCGCGGGGCGGTGATCCAGAAGACCGCGATCCTCGCCGCGCTGCGGAAGGGGATGCTGGCCGGCGCGGGCCTGGACGTGATCGAGGATGAGCCGTTGCGCACCGCGACCGAGGCGGCCACGCCGAACCTCATCGCCACCTGTCACGCGGCCTTTTGCAGCGTGGAATCAAAGCAGGAGATGCGCGCCACCTCGGCGCGGATCGCCCGGGCCGCCGCCCTCGGCGAACCGCTGGAGAATGTGGTGAACGCCCCCCTGCCCGCACGCAGGGCGTAACTGCGGAAAGGGCCCTCTTCAACGGGGTGAACCGCCAAGCCGCCAAGGGCGCCAAGGAACGGAGTGGTGACACGGATTTCACGGATTATCACGAATTACCGACTTCGGGAGGGGTTTTCATTTCTGCCATGCCTTTCATCCGTGTGAATCCGTGAAATCCGTGTCTTTTTCTGAAGCTTGGCGTTCTTGGCGACTTGGCGGTTCGTCCTTCACACCCTAAAAGCAAAAACCCCTTCCGGTTGCCCGGAAGGGGTCAAGGTTTCTAATCTGAGATTAGAAGTTGTAGATCACGTTCGCAATGACCGCGCTGTTGTGCTTGCGGTTGTTGATCTCGTCGTCCATCGAGCTGTCGAGACGATACTCGATGCGGCTGATGACGTTGGCCCAGAGCTTGTAGTCGAGGCCGATCGTGGTGCCGAGGGCTTCGCTGCCATTCACAGTCGAACCCACAGTCTCGCTGGCGTCCAGATACTCGACGCGGGCGTTAGCGGTCAGCTTGTCGCTCACCTTGTAGCTCAGGTAGGCAGCAACCACCGAGGTGTCGCTCGCGTTGTCGCGGGTCTTGTTGTCCCAAGCCACGCCCAAGGAGAGGCCCGTGATCGGGAGCGGGATGGTGCCGCCGATGTAGATGCTGTCCACAGTCGTGGAGCCAGCGTTCGCGCGGCCACCGACCCAACCGGCGGTCACCGAGGTGCCCTTGAGGAAGCCGAAGCTGTCCGGAGCAGTCAGGGTGGCAGCGGCCATGTAGGTCTTGCGGCTGCCGTTGGTGGCGCTGCCGTTGATCACAGCGTCCGTGGTGTTGGCGATGCCGGCCGAGAGGCTGATGGCGTCGCTCACGCGGTAGCTGGCGAGCAGGCCGGTGTGCTGGGTCGGCTCAATCGAGAAACCCCAGGAGTGGCTGTAGAAGGGGTTCACGTTGCGGTCGGTGGATTCGTAACCGATGATGGTGTCGAACACGCCGAGCTTGAGATCCACACCGGTGCCGAGCGGCGCGCGGAGCGAGATGTAAGCGTTCTTGATGGCGAAGTCAGCGCCAGAGTCAGCCGTGCCGAGGGAAGCGGCGTCGGGACCGGCCCAGATCTGAGCCTTGTAGCCAGCGGCCCATTCACCTTCACCGGCCTTGGAGGCAACGGTGAGGCTGATGACGTCGAGGCTCACGCGATCGGTCTTGCCGTTTTCGCCGTTGAACGCATAGTATTGAAGACCCGCGGTCTTGCTGGGGGTCCAGTTGACTGAGGTGCTGACGTAGCCGCTCAGGGTGGTGGAAGCCGCGAGCGTCTTGACGGTCTCTTTGGCTTCCTGGGCATTGGCGACCGAGGCGAGACTGACAACGCCAGCGGCGGCCAGTGCAACGGTCCATTTATTGATGTTCATTACTGTTATTTCTCCTGCGATTTTGTTGGTTGTTTTTTAACTGCAGTTTTTCAAACAGAGGCTAAACCGGTTAGCCCCAGCACCCAAAAAGGTGCAAACGCGAGGCGAAAGTAGGACAAAGGGTCGGTTTGTTGCAAGTACTTTTTTGACTTTCTTTCGGGTAACACTTTGAGCAGACGCGCGATGGATAAATCCCCACCCGCTCTGGAAACGGCGCTGAACCGGCGAGGCGGCTGAATACCCCGGAAAAAGTGGCGTCGGATGAGGCGGTTCCAGTCGTTTGCTTCGGCTGGAGTCAGAGGGGGTAAAACAGGTTGGGTAAAGGCCCGTCGGGTGCGAACTCGGCGGGCTTTTCCGTTGATTCCCTCTGTATCCCTCGTTGTAGAAGACGATTCTGATTGTTTGTTGACCCATCAAGTCGCCACGTGTGGCCGCACACTTCGTGGCGCGCCGGGGATTCGGGAGGGGCCGAGCGAGGAAATGGATTGCCTTGGACGCGGACCGGGCTTAAATCGACCGCATGGGCGATACTGTGGGGCTTGTGGCGCAATTCGAACGGCATCTCCGCCGACAGCCGACTCTCGGCACGGGCGTGTACCTCGCGAAGACGGCCGTGGTGCTGGGGGACGTGACGCTCGGCGACCACTCCAGCGTCTGGTACGGCGCGGTGCTGCGCGGGGACATCAACCGCATCGTCGTCGGCCATCACACGAATATCCAAGACAACGCTGTGCTCCACCTCGCCGATGATTTCCCCTGCATCGTCGGCAGCTGGGTCACCATCGGCCACTCGGCCGTCGTCCACGCCTGCACCGTCGGCGACGAGTGCCTCATCGGCATGGGCTCGGTGATCCTCGACGGCGCGGAGATCGGCGCGCAGTCGATCATCGGCGCCAAGGCGCTCGTCACGCAGGGGATGAAAGTGCCGCCCGGCTCGCTGGTGCTCGGCACGCCGGCCAAAGTGGTGCGCGCGCTTTCCGCCGAAGAGCGGGCCGGCTTGCGGCATTGGGCGCAAAAGTACGTGGACAACGGTGCTTATTGCCTGAAGCACGGCATCAACGTCGGCGCGCCATTGCGGAGCTGAAGCCCCCTTCCACCAAAACTGTACTGGACAGGACCGGCGGGGGCATTAGGATCCCGTGCCAAATGAAACATATGCTTCTTGTCGTTGTAGCGCTGCTCGCCGCAGGTGCCTTCCAAGTCCAATCCGCGCGAGCCGACGAGTTCGACCTCTTCCACCCCTCGCTCAAGCGCTTGGATGACCAGCCGCGCAGCGCCGAGGATCAGGCCAAGGTGGATCTTGGTCGCCATCTATTTTACGAGAAGCGCATCAGCCTGAACAACTCGATGTCGTGCAACAGCTGCCACGACCTCAAACGCTACGGCGTCGATGGCGAGACCTTCTCCAAAGGGGTCCCCGGCGACCGCCTGGGGCGCAACTCGCCCACGGTGTACAATGCCTACGCCCACATCGCGCAGTTCTGGGACGGCCGCGCCCCGACCGTCGAGGAACAGGCCAAGGGCCCCATCCTCGCCGGCAAGGAGATGGGGATGCCGAACGCCGCCGAGGTGGTGAAACGGCTCAAGTCCTTCCCCGAATACGCGCCGCTCTTCAAGGCGGCCTTTCCCCGCAGCGCCGACGCCGTCAACTACGACCACGTCGGCGCGGCCATCGGCGCCTTCGAGCGCAACCTCGCCACGCCGTCGCGTTGGGACGCCTTCCTCGACGGCAAGAAAGACGCGCTCAGCGCGACCGAACTGGCCGGCGCACGGTTGTTCGTCTCCAAAAGCTGCACCACCTGCCACGCCGGCACGCTCGTCGGCGGCCAGGCCTACATGAAGCTCGGCCTCGTCAACCCGTGGCCGAACCAAAAGGACCAAGGCCGCTTCGACCTCACCAAAGCCGAGGCCGACAAGATGTTCTTCAAGGTGCCCAGCCTGCGGAACATCGCCGAGACCGGCCCCTACTTCCACGACAGCTCCTCCACCGCGCTCGGGGACGCGATCAAACGCATGGGCAAACACCAGCTCGGCCTCGACTTGACCGCCAAGGAAGTGGCCGACCTCACCGCCTTCCTCAAGTCGCTCACCGGCCCGCTGCCCGAGGCGTACATCAAGCCCCGGCCGTTCCCCGGCAAGGGCGGCACGGGCTCCTTGGAGTGATTCGTCCCCGGGGGCGGCAGATT
>SXGQ01389260.1_pt1 | contig 10109 bp, 5 predicted proteins | sample 3178371 | NCBI WGS metagenome assembly SXGQ01 (sample SAMN11356859, study PRJNA531348) | freshwater metagenome | isolation source: freshwater sample F1-20 | place: China: Fuxian Lake, Yuxi | collected 2017-12-25 | reverse complement strand
TTCGCCCCGCAGTGGTTGCGCATTTGTGATTTCAATCACGGCCACCGCGCCCTTGGCAAAATCAATCGCGCGCTCGCTGGCGCCCATCAAGCGCGAAATAAGTTCGCTGAGCACTGGCTCGTGGCCCACCAGCGCCACGCATTTTTCATTCTGATATTTGGACAGCAATTGCAGAAGTACTTCCACCGCGGCAAACCCACCTCCCGTTTCAAGCGCTTCACAGCGCTTGGCGGCTGGCCATTTGGATTGCGAATGAAGAATGTCGGCGGTATCCCAAGCCCGCGTCCAACCACTCGCCAACACAAGCGACGGCGCCTCTAGCCAACGGGGAATGCGCCGCGCGAACTTCACAAATTCACGGCGGCCGTTGGCGCTCAGTGGCCGCTGAGAGTCGTCTGGAAATCTTTTGGCGTCCTGTTCCTTGGCTTTGGCGTGGCGCACAACGATCAGTTTCATGCCGAGCATGTTACTTCAACGGGCACTACCTTTGCCACAATGGGAATGCTTTCAATCATCAACGCGCGTGTGATCACCATGAATACGCGCGCGCATGGCGCCACGAATGATGCGCAACTTGGCGCGCGCCACGGCGCCGCAATGAGCGATCTTGGCGTGATTGAGAATGGTCATGTGTGCGCGAGCGACGGCGTGATCACTTCTGTCGCGCCTGGCCAGCCCGCTTCGCTTGTTGGTGAAGTGATTGACGCGGGTGGTCGCGTGTGCATGCCCGCACTGATTGATTGCCACACGCACTTATGTTTTGCCGGCAATCGCTGGAGTGAATGGGAGCAATTGCGCGCGGGCGAAAATTATGAATCTATTTTGGCGGCGGGCGGCGGAATTATGTCAACGGTGCGCGCAACCAAGCAAGCCACAGTGGCTGCGTTGGCGCAGGAGCTTGGCGATCGCTTGCGCGCGTTGGCAAATTTGGGCGTGGGCAGCGTTGAAGTGAAGAGCGGCTACGGACTTGATTGGCAGAGCGAAATGAAAATACTCAACGCAATTGGCGAAGCCGCAAAAAGTACTCCGCAACTTGTTGTGGCCACTTGTTTGGGTGGCCACGCAATTCCCGCGGACAACGCGGCGTGGCCCGAACAATTGGCGGCGCATATCGCGGAGTTGGCGCGGAAATTTCCTGGCGTGGCGGTGGACGCATTTTGTGAACGCAGCGCGCTGAGCGTGCAGCAATGCCGCGAGATTTTTGCGCAGGCGAAAAAATTCAATGTGCCACGGCGCCTGCATACAGATCAGTTCAATTCAATGGGCGGCGTTGCCATGGCGATTGAATGCGGCGCGACCACCGTTGATCATTTGGAAGCCGCCGATGAGAAATCAATCACGGCGCTGGCACAATCAAAGACAATCGCGGTGCTGTTGCCGTGCTCCGTGTACGCGCTTGGCGGCGCCTACGCGCGCGGCCGATCCATGATTGATCAAGGCGCGGCCGTGGCGGTTGCCAGCAACGCAAATCCTGGCAGCGCCCCCACCATTGACATGCGATTTGCAATGCACTTGGCGGTGCGCCACTGCGGCCTAAGCACCAACGAGGCGCTTACGGCCGCGACTTGGAACGCCGCGTGCGCGCTTAGCATTGAAACAAAAGTTGGAAGCCTGCAAGTTGGCAAGCGCGCCGACGCCATTGTTCTAGAAGAGCGTGATGAACGCGCATTAACGCATGGTTTCGCTGGTCCGCCGCCGCGCCATGTTGTGCTGGCGGGCAAGCTGATCAGCTATCGTCATTAGCGTGTTGCGGCTTGCGTAATACGCGGCGTGTATTTGCCCCAAATTCAAGAATCTGAATTTGCACTTTTCAAGTGCGTCAAGTCGCGCTTCAATGTGAGTAAGCGCCCCGCTTGAATATGTATGGGCGCTAGTATCTTGCGCTTCATGGTTGCATCTTCTCCACGAGATATTTCTGACGCGCGCGCAGCGGCGCAATGTGTGGTTGAAACACACCGACGACTTGCGCAGTGGCTGCGCGTTGGCTTGACCCTTGCGGAGGTGGATTCTTTTTGCGTGGAAGTGTTCAAAGAGTTGAAATGCGAAAGCGCTTTCAAGGGCTACAAAGTGCGCGGGCATCCGCCATTTAAAAGCCACACATGTCTGAGCTTGAATGACATGGTGGTTCACGGCGAGCACGATTCCATTGTGGAACCGCTGAAAGAAGGCGATTTGTTGGCGCTAGATATTGGCGTGAAGCACCGCGGATTTATTGGCGACGCCGCGTGGACCTACTCCATTGGCTCCGCCACCGAAATGGGTTTGCGATTACAAAAGTGTGGCCGCGAAAGTTTGCGCCGCGGTATCGCCGCCATTCGACCGGGTCGCCCGTTGATTGAATGGGCCAAGGCTGTGCAGGGATATGTGGAAAAAGAAAGTGGATTTTATTTAGTGCGCGGTCTTGGCGGCCACGGCATTGGTCGCTCGCTGCATGAATCGCCCTACATTTCAAACACCGCGCCAACGTATCCCGGCGAGTGGAATGAAGCGTGGAAGACATTCGAGCCCGGCATGTTGCTGGCGGTTGAGCCCATGATTTCTCTTGGCACCAATGAAGTTCGCTCCAATGGAAGCGCGTGGCCAATTTATACCGCCGACGGAAGTTTAAGCGTGCACTATGAGGCCGATGTCATGGTGACCGCGAATGGATGCGAAGATTTAACCGCGGGCATGAGCGACTTGCCCGATGTGGTGGGATGCAAAAATTGAAACACGCGAGTGAAACAACCAAGCCACGCGTGGCACTGTTTGAAGCGGTTCACCCAGTGGCGGCGACCATTTTGCAAGAGCATGGTTTCACAGTGGACTCCATGAATCACAGCCCTAGCGCGCAGGAATTGGCGGATCTTGCCAAAACATCCACGCTGATTGGCGTGCGCAGTAAAACAAAACTCTCGGCGCAATTACTGCGCGCCTCACCTGAACTGACGGCCATTGGGTGTTTCTGCATTGGAACGGACCAAGTGGACGCCTCCGCGGCGGCATTGGGAATTCCAATCTTCAACGCGCCATTTTCCAACACGCGCAGCGTGGCTGAAATGACATTGGCGGAAATTATTTGTCTTTCGCGCGCGCTGTTTCAGAAAAGTTCGCAATTGCATGTTGGGCGCTGGGACAAAAGTTCCAAAAATTCGCGCGAGGTGCGCGGGCGCACGCTTGGAATTATTGGATACGGACACATTGGAAGCCAACTCAGCGTGCTTGCGGAATCATTGGGAATGCGTGTTGTTTATTTCGACACCGCGCGCAAGTTGGCGCTGGGCAACGCTCAATCGCTGCCAACACTGGACGCGGTGTTGGCGACCGCTGATTTTGTTTCGCTTCATGTGCCCGACATTGCCTCCACGCGCGGTTTAATTGGCGCGGCGCAATTGAAACAAATGAAGCCGGGCGCCATGTTGGTGAACAACAGTCGCGGCAAAGTGGTTGACCTTGTGGCGTTGGCTGCGGCCCTGAAAAGTGGCCATGTTGGCGGCGCGGCGGTTGATGTTTTTCCAGAGGAACCCGCAGAAAATGGCGCGGGTTTCTCCACGCCTCTCGCGGGCTTACCCAATGTGATTCTTACGCCGCACATTGGCGGCAGCACCGAGGAGGCGCAAGAGGCGATCGCGGTGGATGTGGCTGAAAAACTGGCTCGCTTCTGGACGCAAGGCGGCACAGCGGCCAGCGTGAATTTTCCACAGGTTGATCTTCCCAATATGCGAAGCGGACAAGTTCGCATTTTGCATGTGCATCAAAATGTGCCCGGCGTGTTAAGTAAAATGCACACGCTTCTTGCCCATGCCGGCGTGAACATTAACGCCGAGCATTTGCAAAGCGACCAAAATACTTCGTATGTGATTTTGGATGTGGATGCTTTTCAAGACACCAACATTATGAACTCGTTGCGAACGCTTCCTGAAACAATTCGCATGCGCGTGGCGGGTTAAGAAACTTTAAACTGAATTTTCCGCGCGGCCCCGCAAGCATTTTCACAACACATTTACGCGGTTTTTTAAACGATTTAAACATTCGCCCCGCGGGCGCGCAACACCTCACTATCATTGGCGCATGCTCACAACCATTGCAATTCAACTCGTTGGCCAACTTATTTCCACGCACATATTTCTAAGCACACTGGCGTTTGCCCCGCCAGTTGAGCAAGCGCAACCATCCATCATGGCGCCGGTTGTGGAAACCGTGCAAGGTGAGCAATTCACCGATGAAAACCGCTGGTTGGAGTCGCTTGAAAAAGATTCGCCCGCGGTGCGCGACTGGACCACATTGCAACTTGATCGCACACGCGCCGCGCTTGACGCCCTGCCCTGCCGCGCCGCAATCGCCGCGCAACTTGAGCCGCTTATGAAATTGCCCGGAATGGGAACGCCCGTGATGGCTGGCTCGAACATTTTCTATGGCCAGCGCAGCGGCGATCAAAATCAAAGCGTGCTCATGACGCGCGCCTCCGCCACTGCAACGCCACGCGTGTTGCTTGATCCAAACAAGATGAATGAAAAAGGTTTGCTGTCGCTTGATTGGTGGCGGCCAACTCAGGATGGAAAATTGTTGGCCTATGGCAGCAGCATGTCTGGCAGCGAGATGAGCGAACTGCGCGTGATTGATGTGGCCACTGGCGTGGCGTTGCCTGATGTGATCACTGGCAAAGTAAGTTTTGAATCCTGGACCCCCAAGGGCGATGGCATTCTGTATTCGTCGTTGCGCGACGCGAAAGATCCGTACAGCCGCGAAGTGCGCTTTCACACTTTGGGTCAACCCGTTGAAAGCGACGCGCTGTTGTTGAAGCAGACCACGCCAAGTGATGTGCCATTTGGTGGTCTCAGCCGCGACGGCAAGTGGTTGATGCTGGGATACAGCCATGGTTGGCAAGCCAACGATTTGTCCGTTGCGAATTTTCAAAACTGGATGCAAAGCGGCAAAAAAGACCTGAAAATTGTCCCCGTGGCAGTTGGCCTTGCGGCTAAATTTTCGCCCGTGGAAGTGCGCGGCGACATTATGTTCATGCAAACCACCCTCAACGCATCCAACGCAACATTGATGGCGGTGAACCTGAACCACACGGAGCAAGCCAATTGGAAAGTCATCATTCCAGAGCGCAAGGATGAAGTTCTTGAGGGCGTCAGTTTTTCACTGGACGAAATGATTGGCAGTTACACCAAGCATGTGTGCTCGCGACTTGAGCGATTTGATTTCACTGGCAAGTCGCTGGGTGAAATCCCGCTGCCTGGTTTGGGCAGCGCCAGCATAAGCACCGATGAGGAACACACCGACGCGTACATGAGCTACACCAGCTACGACGAACCGCGCACCATTTATAGAATTGAAAATCTTTCAAAGCCAACACTTTCCGTGTGGTGGAAGCCCAACATTCCGGTTGATCTTTCCAAGTTCATGGTGGAGCGTGTGCGCGTGGCAAGCAAAGATGGAACCATGATTCCGCTGTTCATGGTGCGCAAGAAAAGTCTTTCCCCCATGGGCGCATGTCCCACACTTTTGTACGGATATGGCGGCTTTAACGTGAGTTTGGAACCGGGCTTCAACCCCACGATTATCCCTTGGATTGAAGCGGGCGGCATCTATGCCGTGGCCAACTTGCGCGGCGGCGGCGAGTACGGCGAAAGTTGGCACGAGGCCGGCATGCTTGGCAATAAGCAAAATGTTTTTGACGACTTCTACGCCTGCGCCGAATGGTTGATTGGGAATAAATGGACCGACTCTTCGCACCTTGCAATTCAAGGCGGAAGCAACGGTGGATTGCTTACGGGCGTGGCAATTACGCAACGACCCGAATTGTTCGCCGCGGCCATTAGCGCGGTGCCGTTGCTTGACATGTTGCGCTATCAACAATTCTTGCTGGCCAAATATTGGGTGCCTGAATATGGCTCAAGCGAGGACGCCAAACAATTCGCGTGGTTGCGCGCGTACTCGCCGTACCAGAACGTGAAGGCCAACACCAAGTACCCCGCGGTCATGTTCACCGCCGGTGAAAATGACAGCCGCGTGCATCCACTTCACGCGCGCAAGATGACGGCGCGCATGCAAGCCATGAGCGCCAATCAAAAAGATGCCAAGCCGATTTATCTTTGGGTGGACCGCGATGCGGGACACGGCCAAGGAAAGCCACTTGCTAGCCGCATACGGGAAAGCGTGGATATTTGGTCGTTTTTGATGTCTCAAACAGGTCTTTGCAATCCCATTTCAACGGGCGCATCGGCGGCGGTGGCCCCAGCTGGAACAAGCAAAAATTAATTTCGGACGACGCAGTTAGCCAACAACTTGTAGCCGCGCGAATTCAAGCACCAGGGATTTCACGCCCACCTTTTGAAACTTCACGCGCACCATGGTGCTGCTGCCGCGCGGCGACAATGTTTCAATAACGCCCAGACCAAACAGCGGATGTTGCACGCGCATGCCGGCCTTCATACCGCTTCCACCAGTCGGCGCGTCAACGCCATCATCGGTGGATTCACCTTGATCGGCGTCCATTTCATTTTCATCCCAGCGCTGCCCGCGGGCGCGGTCGTCGCGCTCCACGCTGTCGGGCAGTTCGCGTATGAAACCACTTTCAATGCACGACATGGGCGTGCCGCGCTGAGTCCGCACCGCCGCCGCGGTGATTAAAAGTTTTTTCTCCGCGCGCGTCATGCCCACAAATAACAAGCGCCGCTCCTCCTCCATTTCCTCGGCGCTTTCAAAACTGCGCACGTGGGGCAAACTTCCTTGCTCCACGCCAATGATGCAAACAAAGGGAAATTCAAGCCCTTTTGAAGCATGCAGCGTCATCAGCGTCACGGCGCCAAGCTCCGGATCAAACGCGTCGGAGTCCGCCACCAACGACACTTGCTCCAGGTACGCGCGCAACGCGTCAAGCAATGTGTTCATGGGAGATACGGCTTCATCCATGTCGCCGCCGCTTTCGCGCTTGAGCCTGTCCACAACAAAATCAGCGGACGCGCTGACCACCTGCGCCAGATTTTCGGTTCGCGATTCATCAGCTTCCGTGTCGGTTCGATCGGCCAACAAGTAGTAGGACTCCAATCCGCTCTCCTTGAGAATGCGCGCGGTGAAATCTCCCAGCTCGTCTGGCAATCCATTTTCTGCGGCGTGCCGCCACGACGCGATGCGCGTGGCCAACTCCATGGCGCTGCCCGCGGCGCGCTTGGTGGCGCCGGAACTTTCCGCATGACGCAAACCCTCGAGCAGCGTCACGCCATTTTTGGCTGCCCACAATTCAATCTTGTCGAAACTGGTGGAGCCCAAGCCGCGCGTGGGTGTGTTGGCAATTCGACCCAGCGCCAAGTCGTCGCTTGGATTGGCCGCAAGGCGCAAATATGCCAGTAAATCCTTCACTTCCCGACGGTCATAGAACGCGGTTCCCCGCACCACTTGATAGGGAATCGAACGCCGCCGCAGCGCCTCCTCCATCACCCGGCTCAGCGAATTCATGCGATACAAAACCGCCATGCCGCGCCAAGTAATTCCTTGATCAGTGGCCTGCGCGATGCGGTCAGCGACCAACGCGGCCTCCGCATGTTCATCAGCGCAGCGCACATATTTTGGCGCCTCGCCATCGCCCTTCATGGACTTTAATTCTTTGTGCCTGCGTTGGCGATTTCTGGAAATCAAACTGGCGGCCGCGTCGACGATGGGTTTGGTGGAGCGAAAATTTTCACCAAGCGGAATCACTTTGGCGCCAGGAAAATGCTCCTCGAAGTTGAGAATATTTCCAATGTCGGCGCCACGCCAACCGTAGATGCTTTGATCGGGATCGCCCACCACGCACAAGTTGCGATGCGATTTTGCAATCTCCAACACAATTGAGAATTGCGCGAAGTTGGTGTCTTGATATTCATCCACCGACACATATTGAAAGCGGCGCTGAAGCGTCTCGCGAACGGATTGATTGCTCTGCAATAAAATCGCCAATTTGCCCAATAAATCATCAAAATCAAGACTGGCGTTGCGCGCCATCACTTTTTGATACGCGTCAAAAATTCGCGCCACAACTTTGCTGCGCCAATCGGTCGCGGATGAAATGGCTTGGCTTGGAGTGATCAATTTATTTTTTAAATTTGAAATTTCACTCAGCACGCTCGCGGGCGTGAATCGACTATCACTTTCGCCGGCATGTTTGATGGCGGCTTTGCACGCGGCGCGTTGATCATCCACATCAAGCACATTGAAATTTGGATCTAGATTCGCCTCCATCGCGAAGCGACGCAACACGCGCACGCCAAAGGAGTGGAATGTTCCCGCGAAAACTCGTCCACGATCTGGAAGATCTTGCGGCAACAACAACTCAACGCGTCTGCGCATTTCGCCCGCCGCCTTGTTGGTGAATGTCAAAGACAAAATGCTCCACGGCGGAATCCCTTGCGACACCAAATGCGCGATGCGGTGCACGATGACTCGAGTTTTTCCAGAGCCCGGTCCAGCCAACACAAGCAACGGCCCATCGGTATGCAAAACGGCTTGGCGTTGTGGTTGTGTTAATCCTTCGAGCAATTGATTTTGAAGCACTTGAAGAGTCTAGTGACAAAAAAATTCATGTTTTGCAGTGAAAATGAATTACAAACACCATTTGTGGTGTTACAAGCCCCTAACGACAAGATTTACACACAAAATATGGTGATGTTTAAAATAATTAACCGATACGCAAAGGCTGTTTGAATATGAACTTGTATATTAAATTTACGAAATCACAATATTGTGTGTCCCTGCTACTTGCCGCCCCCAACGGATAGGGGTACGATTGAGATGAATCGTGGTTTTTGGGGTAATTTCCAATGCTTCGACTCAAAAAAGTGTTTATTTGTGGGTTGATTTAAATTTAATTTTTAAGCTTAAAACTTTACTTGGATTTTCTTTAAAGAAATAAGACAAATGAGTCAAAATTTGAATCTCAAACAGTTCACACTTCAAACGCCACGCACTCTCTAAATAGTCCACGCCCTCTGCTTTCTTCCAATATTTTCGCCACCTCGTTAAAGGATTGCACAACATGAAGATCACGCCACGATTCACCCGTCCAGGACAAGACGTCTTCAGCACCGTTGAGTGGAGCACGCGAACCAGTCGCATAAGTAATAGCGACGGGTCGACGGTGTTTGAAATGAATGACGCTGAAATCCCGGCGTCGTGGAGCCAATTGGCGACGGACATTGTGGTGAGCAAATATTTCCGCAAGGCGGGCGTGCCGCAAGTGGACGCGGCCGGCAAGACCAAAGTGGATGCCTCTGGAAAATCCGTTCTTGGTCCAGAGCGATCCGTGAAACAAGTGGTGCATCGGCTCGCTGGCTGCTGGAAACACTGGGGCGAAAAGTTTGGCTACTTCTCCACCCCGCAGGATGCGCAAGCGTTCTACAACGAAATTTCTTGGATGTTGCTCAATCAAGTCGCGGCGCCAAATAGTCCGCAATGGTTCAACACTGGCTTGCATTGGGCTTACGGAATTAATGGTCCCGCGCAGGGACATTGGATCGCGGAACACGACACCGGCGCAGTTTCACTGGCCACCGATGCGTACAGCCATCCGCAACCGCACGCGTGCTTTATTCAAAGTGTGCGCGACGATCTTGTGGGCGATGGCGGCATCATGGATTTGTGGACACGCGAGGCGCGCCTGTTTAAATATGGATCTGGCACAGGAACCAATTTCAGCCAACTTCGTGGCGACAATGAGCCGCTTTCAGGTGGCGGTAAAAGTTCCGGCCTGATGAGTTTCTTGAAAATTGGCGATCGCGCCGCGGGTGCGATCAAGAGTGGTGGAACAACTCGCCGCGCCGCCAAGATGGTGTGCTTGGACGTGAATCATCCCGACATTGAGGCCTTTGTGAATTGGAAAGTTCGCGAGGAACTCAAAGTGGCGGCCCTTGTTGAAGGCGCCAAAAAGTTCACTCCAGAGCAAGCGGAAATTGCCAAACGTCTGAAGTTGAAACTGGATTTTGATTTCAATGGCGAGTGCTATCAAACAGTGAGCGGTCAAAATTCCAACAACTCAATCCGCCTTTTGGACGAGTTCATGAACGCCGTTGACACCAACGCGCAGTGGGATTTAATTCAGCGCACCGATGGAAAAATCTCAAAGACACTTCCAGCGCGCGACCTGTGGC
>SXGQ01154969.1_pt1 | contig 10109 bp, 4 predicted proteins | sample 3178371 | NCBI WGS metagenome assembly SXGQ01 (sample SAMN11356859, study PRJNA531348) | freshwater metagenome | isolation source: freshwater sample F1-20 | place: China: Fuxian Lake, Yuxi | collected 2017-12-25 | reverse complement strand
ACTTGCCATAATAATAAAAATAATTTTCTACCGCTGACTTATAATCTAACAAAGACGTGTCCAAAGGGAATGGTATTTTCAATATAGTACCATCAGGTATTTCGATTTCACTACCACCAGAAAATCCATTAGATTGTAATATTAACCAACCAAAATATGGAGTACCATAATATTGTTGTGATACTTTATCTAATCTAGAAACTCCAAGTTTGTAAATGTAAACTTTATCAGATATTTTTGCGGGGATTTGAACAAAGGGAACATTTGTAAATGAGCCATTGGAAAAAAAATTTACATATCTATTATAATATTCGTTAGCCATTTTAATTAAAATTTACCTTTCCGTTAAATGTTTGTACATCTTGGTTAACATTTACTGTTTTATACAAATCTGTAATTATTCCAACCTCAGTAGTTCCTTGTGTCAAGTTAGAAAAGTCAAATGTCCTCACTTTTTGACTTAATGATAACCCATTCCTTTGGGGGTTGAATAATAAATATGTTTTATATTCTTGATTTAAGTTTATCAAATTAGTGTAAAAGATATTTTCTTCTGTTTTTTCTTGTAGAAATTTTGTTACGTACCCGTCAAGTATTGTTGTTACCGCATCCCTTGTGATTTGAGCAGTATCTGAAGTTAAATTCTCACATAAACTTTCTTTTAATTTTTGTCTTTTATTTGAGTCGAGTATATTATCTGAAAATAAAGTATACATTAAATTGAAAGAATCCTCGGTAACAAGTGTTGTACTATTTAAACTGTCTGTCATTGGTGTAAATATGGTATTAGTTGACCCTGATGTATATATAACTTTATTAGTTAAACAAAAAGTATAAAATTGTGTCAACGAACTGTATATGACATTATAATCATTTCTGAACGCAACTTGTGTATCTTCATTATTTTCACTAATACCTGTCAAATTTAATACCTCAGCATTTCCATCAGGTTTCTTTTTACCATCAATACCATAAGATATAACATCCATTTTTCTAAAAAATTGATTGTAATTAGATTCTGAATTCGCAAACGCTTGAATTTTTGAACTAAGTTGGGTATATCCATTTGCTATCTTTTCTACAACAATATTGTTGAAGTTATAGGTCACTATTTCCAAATCTGAAATATCTATGGGGTAATTGAATCTTAACACTGCCTGTATTGGGTCGTCTTGAATATTGATTAACTCTCTGAATTGTGTTCCTACTGCGGTCAAATTAGTTTGCCAAGTTGAGGGCTTACCAAATATATTTAACGGTTTAGTGTTTGGTGCTTGTAATTGATTTAAGTATCCTGTTGAGTAATTTCTATTGAGACAGAGTTGTTTTAGTATTCCCAAATTATAGCTCGACACAACGTCTTGTGCAAAATTTACAGTATTTACAAAATAATCATGAGTCTGTTCAATGAAAGTATTAAAAAATTCTTGATACTTTGTTTGTCCGCTAGTATTACCGCTTAATAAATCAACTTGGTTTACAAAAGTACCAATTATGGTACCACCTAAATTACTTTGTGATGTATTATTATTTGAAAATGGTTGTGAAACAATTGATTGTAAGAATGCATTATCAATTGCGGTTGTATCTTCAGTTGCCACCGCTCTATCATCATACATTTCAGTATTTGCATAATAATTAAATGATAGAGCATTTTGAATTTTTTCAATCGGTTCTTTCAAACCACTACCACCTATAAAATCAAATGACATTTGAACCTTAGCAATCATAGGTTGGACTCCAATTCCTTGTGGATTAATATCTAAACCTTCATAACTAAATTGTATCGAACTTGGGACAATTTTGGTGTTGTAGAAATCGCCGACTCTTAATACAAGTATTGGTGGTTTTCCAAAGCTTGTATTAACCACATTAGTATTTGTAACATTACCTTCATTAGTTTTGATTGGAATTGTGTTACCTGGTCTTGTACATTGATTCAAAAATACTAGTCTTGAGTTTAATCCCTCAGGGGTTATTGCGTGAAAAGCAGGATTAAAATATTTAATTTTTTCTTTAATTGACTGATAAACAAATGGGTCAGAATCTTTAATAACATCAAAATAATTACATTCGGATAATAATTTTCTAATTAAGAATTTTGAAACTGAACTTGGTTTGTTCGCAACATCAGTATCTTGTTGTGGTTTTAATCCATTTTGTTGTGTTTCTTGAACGGGTTGGGCATCGTTTGAAAGTGTTGGTGTGACTGTCGCGCTTCTAACTCTTAAAGCCCTACAAGCCATGGCATTTGGTGAATAAACATCGTTTGGTGGTGTTAGAATATTAACACAATTAAATTCAACGCCGTTTGATAATGTTACAGTATTTACCGAATCTGGTAATAATTCTATCACTATTGTGCCATTATCAAATGGTTCATTATTTATATCAACACTGTCCTTAAAAAAAGATGTAATACTGTCCAAATAAGTGTTATTTCTTTCACTTGAGTTTGTGGTATTTGATAATTTTGACCCTTCCATCAAAATTTTTATTGTACCTTTTTTTTCTTCAATTATTTTTTTTACCTCTTTTGCAAAATCAAAAAGTGTGTTATAATTCGGTACTATAATATCTGAAAAAAATGTATTTATTTGTCCAGATAAAGAAGGTATTTGACTATAATATTCTGATATTCTAACGTCTGAGGTATAATCTTGATATTGTGGATAATAATCTTCAACAGTTGCATTATTGTCAAAATAAAACCCTTTATTTTTATAATCTGTGGTAAATGTGACGGTTTCATTATTTGTCGGATTTTTGTTTGTTGTAGGAGCGATTCCATTTGCCGCACTTTGTTTCTCTTCATCTGAAGTTGTGGTACTCCCCATAACCTCTTGGTATAGAGCTGTTAAATCAGTAAAAGATAAAGTATTGAATTTAGCCGCAAGTTCGTATAAATCGTATTTTTTACATCCGGCAAAAAATGAATTAACCACACCATTAACAGTTGCAGAATCTGTTTTAGACAATTCTTTATCAACAATTAAATTTAATACAGATGGATGGTCAACAATAATTGACCAATTTAATGTACCTCCTCTTTTTGTGGTATTATAAGTATATACAGGTTCAGGTCTACCTAAAAAATTTGTACTTTCAAATTGTGGCGTTGTAGTGTCTGTAAAAGTCAAATCGTATGGTGGAAACCACATTATTCTACCACCATTAGGACCTTTCTCACAAGCCGGTAAATCATTCCAATCAGCAGTTCCTTTCCATGCCAAATTTTCAATTGAGAACATGTATTTTTTAACGGAACCTTCTCTTGTAATGTTTGTTGAGCCATTACCTCTTAAAGGAGCAATGTTTAAATTAAAAGTTGAGTCTAATACTGAATATGAAGATTTTCTTATATTACCATTAATTATTGACCCACTATCATTTGAAACTGTTTGTTGTAAGTTATTGTAAGCGTAGTACGGATTATCTTTTGCAAAAATTCTTCCGTATTCTTTACCAACCTCAACCCCTTTTTCGTTCACATATTTCTTAACTCTTGAACCTTTTGTAATTTCTCTATACCCATCATTAAAAACTTTGGATACTTGGTTTATTGCATTTCCAGCGTGTTGTAATCTTTTAGCTCCTTTTGGTGTTGAGTCAATTAATCTTTGTGTCTCATCTAAAATTGAGCCGGGTGTAAAAACTTTTTTGTCGGTAGAAGATGCGTTAAGATAATATGAACTTATTCCATTCCCAACAAAATTTGTATAATCACCAAAAGCAGTTTCACCCCCCGCCCCCACTTTCATACCAGCAGCACCAATTGTATCAGAAGACGCCCAAACTAAACCTCCATCGTTACTTGGTCGTTGGTCGTATGGTTTTTCCGCGAGTCCAAACTGATAATTTTTATAAACTTCACCTTCATAAACTTTTGACATTTTATCAGGACCATACACTACTGAACTTGTTTGATTACCTAAATAATCTACAGGTGAATCTTGCGATGGAGAATTCACTTTAGATGGGTCAGTTACATCACTTCCAACATAATAATTTGTAAGTGGTGTTTCTTCACTATTGAATATTCTATTGAAAAATGAACCAATTTGTGTTTTAGTTGTGTCGTAGTTTGGTTTGAAGGTATTGTAATTTAAACTTGCAAATAATACCGATTTTTGTCCTGAACCAGTATTATTTAAGAATTTCTTTGACGGGTTGTTATTTGGGTCGGCCGGTTTATAAAAACCGGGTAAAACTCTATCTAATAATTGTCTTACAGTCCCTCTTTTGTTGTCAGGTTCATTAAAATAACTACCTTCTATTGGTGACGATGGTAGAAGGGTTCCTCCCATTTTTTGAATAAGGTACTTCGCTTGGTCAAAAACTCCATCAGGTACTGTTATTGTCCAATTTTTTTGAACTAAGGTTTCTTGTCCTGTGGCAAGTTCAGCTATCGAAAAAGGATTAGTTAAAGCTTGGAAATTGGCTCTACCAGCCGTGTTTCTATAAATTTCTCGGTCAATGTTTGCCTGAATTTGAAATTCTAAATAATTCGCAGATAATTGTGATAAATATGAATCTTGACTTAGATTACTATTTCCCTTTAATACGTCGTCAACAGTGAAAACAGAATTTATAAAATTTGGATAAACACCCTTTGATTTACCGTTTAATATTAAAGGATTATCACTAACAAAGAATAAACTATTATACCCTTCTTCTGACACATATTTGTTTAATATGGATATAGTATCAATACTTAATTCATTCACTATGTCCATATTGGTTTCCGTTAATGGCCAATATGGTTGGTTATTCGAAATTGAAAACGAAGTTCCGTCGTTAAGAGTTATACCTCCGTCCGATTGGTTTTGATTAGGTAAGGATATCACATCCGCAATATCAATTCTGTAGTCAGGTCCACCAGGACCATAGGAGTTATATCTTGTGGCCTCCTCAACAGTTTTGTTTTTTCCATCAACAGTCTCACTTATATTTTGAGAATCATTAACGTAACTATTTTGGAAATTTATTGTTACAACTTCTTCTATGTTTGGATTGTTTTGGGAGAAGTACCCTGTCAAATTATAAGGTGACAAATTTCTACCTAACAAAACATTTCTGAATTGCTCTGAGCCTTGGAACGATAGTAGATTTTCTCCCATTTATATCTTTATTTATAAATAGAAACAATTGGATTTTTTAAGCGATTGAAATTTGCTCAACGTAGTTTTGATATGGGTTGTCTGAGTCCACTTGATAATTACTTTTTTTAATTTCTAAACTTTGAATGATTTTTGACTTGAATCTATCGTCGTTTTGAAATTTATCAGCAATTTGTTGTAAAGCTTTGTTATTACCTTCAGCCTTGAAAGTGATTGTGATTTGATGGTTTATTTTGGTTTCTCTTGGTGTTGTGGTGGTTTCTACTTCTTTAGGTTTATTTAAAACCTCATTTACAGGTAATGTTTGTTTGACAGGTTCAACAACTTTTGGTATTGTAATTGAATTTATAATTCTTCCAATTTCTTCAATTGGCATATCAAATCCTTTATCTAAAGTTTGTGATAATTGTGTAATTTCATTATTTAGATTTTGATTTACAACTGTTTCATTTATATTTTTTGTATTTACTACATTTTGAGTATTTTTGGTATTAAATAAATTTTCAGTACTCTGAATTATTTCAGGTAGTTCGTTACTAAATGATTTTGTAAAATTTTCAACAAAACTTGTTAATTGTGTATTTGTATTTTGAATTAAATTATTTTGATTTGTTATATTTGTTTCATTGGTGTTTTGTTCTCCAAGTATCTTAAATTCATTTTTTAACATTTCCATCAACTCTCTTTGTTGATTAATTACCTCAACTTTAGGGTTAACATTTATTGCCAATTTTTCAATTGAATCACTCAAATCTAATATTTCATTAGAAATTGTTTGAATTGTTTTTTCTTGGTTGGTGGTATTATAATTAATATTAGTTGGTTGAGTTGTTTTGGAAATTAATTGACTATATATTCTGTTTATAGATTCTTCATCAATTAAATTTGTTTGTGGTAATTCTTGCCCAAGTTTTAAAGTATTAATTGCTGAAATTATACTTTGACTAAAATCAGGTATTTCAATTTTTGGCATTATAACTTCTTGTGTCTGAGGTGTTTCAGGATTAATATTTTCTTTTTGAGCAAAAACCACCAAATCATTTTTGTCTTTGTTAATAACTTGATTTTGTTCCGGAAAATAAACAGCGTCTTCAACACCGAAAGATGTCTTTAATTTACTCATCCCAAGAGTGTCTAAAAGACTTGATAATCCTGTGTTTGTTAATCCAATTGATTTACCAAAGTCCTTTAATTTATCAGTTGCCTGTCCCGCCGAGTCACTCATTAATGAAAGAAAATCTAATTTACCATCACTTGTAATATATCTATCAGCCCCAGCAACAGTTCCTGCTTTGTATTGGTCTTTCTGACCTCGATACCCCCCCTTAACCCCTGGCTGGTACAATCCCTGCTGAGCCTCAGCATATACATTTACCCCCTCAGTTGCCGTTTTTAATACCGTTTGACCTTTTTGTGTCGATGAAATTTGTAATCCTAATGATTTTGTCATAGCTTCTAAATTTGCCACCATTTCCCCTGTTAATCCAAGTTGTTGTTTGGCTAAATCCATCATTTTTTCCTCAGTTGTTTTACCAGCCTCTTCTTCCAAACCTGAAATATATTCTTGAAGTCCTCCAATATCACCGGAATAACTTTCTAATAATTTTTGAACTGATACTAAATCACCATTTTTTGTAGTTATTGTATATTCACCAGTATCTTTATCTAATGTTGCAAGATTTGCAATTGCACTTTTTGTATCTTCACTTATACCATTAAAACTACTAAAATCAATGTCCGCCAATTTTTTATCTAAACTTGCAGTCCCTAATGCCATTTTTTCAATTTCAGATTGTGGTATTTGTAATTCCTTTGCAAGTTCCCTTATTTTTCCTTTAGCGTCAGGAAAAAATTCAAAAGCTTGTGTTTCCTCGTTAAAGAAAGTATATTGTTTAAATAAACCACTCAATTGATTTTGTAACTCAGGCACATTGTTTTGAGCCAAATCCATCAGTTTTAATGGGTCAATTAAATCGGATGATACATTCCCCAATCTTTGGAGTGCCGCAGACATGTTAATCGCATCCTCAGGATTTAACATTTTTTCAGCAAAATCCAAAGTTTGTTTCATGTCAATCCTTAACATTGCGGCCTTTGCTGCCATTTTTGCTAAACCATCAACACCATTTACAAAGTTAAATCTATTAAGTTGTTCCAAGTTATTAACCACATTTTTACTAACAACTTGTGATGAAACACCCATGTCTCTTGCAATTTTTGCAGTGTTGTACATTTGTTCAGTAATATGAGTGATTGACATACCGGCTTTATCAAAACCGTCTAATAATTCTCCCGCAGCAACTCCTGCAACTTTTGTTGTTGCGTAAAGTTTAGCATACATATCCTCACTTAAAACAATATTTTTGTTAAACTGATTTACAACTTCATTCTGTAATGCGGTAGCGGATTTGATGTCTCCTCCTAATTTTAAAACCGCATAAGCTCCTTTAGATAAGTTATCCTTAATCGCTGCAGAGTAACCTACACCAACACCCATGTTTTGCATGATTGAATTGAACTGTTTGTCAATATCAACCATTGTGTCAGGAATCGATGTAAAAATTTCTGCAGTGTCTTCAGCAATTTGTTTTGCCAATTCTAAAGGTCTTAAAAGACTTTTTAACCTGTCAGTTTCTCCACTGTCGGGAGTAGTTCCCTGATATAGTAACATAATTATGTTTTGGGTGTGTTAATTTCTATGACTTTATCCACAAGATATCGTCTTTGATAAATAGGCATAGACAAAAAATCTGAATAGGACGTATTCAAATATTTTGACAATAAAATGTATTGGTCTAATAAATAAACTACATAATCAGAAGAAAGGGCGAAAAAACTCCGCCCCAAAGGTAATACGGGTGAGTACCTTTTTTCCAGACGGGGCTATAATTTCTCTTGTTAAGTCTACTCTTGGTTCATTCCTATCAATAAAGTTTTTAATAAACTTTGAGTCCATGATAGGCATTTGCTCTAAAAATTTAGCAATAGTACCCAATTCTCTATTACCATTTAACTCAATAATTTGTTTTTGAAGTCTCCAAGTAACTGTTGGTGGTACTAATCCTTTTGGGTAATTTTCTAACTGTCTTGCAAGTTCCAAACTTTCACCAAATGTTAACGGTTTTAATTTAACTTGAGCATTTGATTTTGGTAAAACAGTTGTGAAACTTCCGTCCTCATCCGGCTCAACTTCAGGTTTAATAAAATTTAGTTCAGTAAGTAATATTGTTGCTTCGAATTGTTTACCTGTTTCAGGGTCAGTCAAATTAAATGTATATTCAGGACCAAAAGAAGAGTTTCTCAAAAATATCAAAATCACCTCCAAGTCACCGTCCAATAAATCTTCGGGTTTCAAATCGGGTTCATATAATTTATTACGGACAAGTTGAGCAATTAAACCTTCCCCTCCATTTTTAGTTGCGTTAACTAAAATATTTTCATCAGATGCGGTTAAATAACCGACTTTAACTGATTTCTTTTTATTTTTATAATATCTTCCCCCACTTGGTAGAGTTATTACGTCGTGTGGTAGATTAAAACCTTCTTGACTATATTGATTGTTTTCCATACTTTTTTAAATAAAAAATCCACACATTGTGTGGATTTGTAAATAGTATTTTGATTATATTAGAATAATAAGATACATCTGTCAGGACGAAGAGTTGCTTGAATTTTAGCTAATCCGTCTTGAGCGTAATCTAAACTTTGGAAATCTACGTTTGTTAAGAAACAACTTTGTAATAACCATTTTTCGATTACAACTCCTGTAGGGTCTAACATTTCCAAATTAATGTCCTTCTTATAACCCGCAGCGTATCCCATACGACCTGTTACAGACTCGGCATGAAGACGAACCCATTCCATAAGAGCTTGAGCCGCTGATGGACCTATTGGGTCACGGAAGGTTACATTTATTTCACCCCACTCAAACATACCAGCAACATAGGTTTTGGTGTTCAAAAATGGAATTTCAGTACTTTTAATAGTAATTTTTGGACGTGATGTAGACTCAACATACCACTCATTGATACCCAATGTAGTGTCCACCCATCTCATTATAAATCGGTTTTGCCTTTTGGGTTCGTAAGGTACCGGCATTTGCATTAGTAAATCAGCCATGTCTATTCTTTTTTAATTTTTTCTTTTATTTATTTATAAATATCGTCTTGTATTAATTTTTCTATTTACTTTGAATTTTTTTTAAAACATACTTACTATAAGACCAGTAATTATTATTTTATTTATTATATGGTTTTTTTTCACCTCCATGTGTAGAATAAAGTTGATAAATATTTTCTGGGTCTTGTTTTAATTCTTTATCTAGTGTTTCTAAATTTCTTAAATCGTCATCTGAAAAACCAATAGTCGGTACAAAATTATTTGATATGTCATTTTTCATATGTGGTGAACCTCCTATTTTTGTAGAAATACTTTTCACATAGTCTTGAAACTCTCTTGCAGCTTGGACTTTTAATTCTTCAGGTTTTGCAGCGGAACCTTGGCCAAAAGTAACAGGATAATATTTACAAAGTTTGAAAACATAAAAATCAACTAACCTGTTGTCAGATACGTTTGGATTCTGTTGGACGATTTTGTTATATTTTCTCAAGTTCCAAACTAATTCTTTCTCAGATAAACCGTTAACATTACCTTCTATTAATTTTCTAACTGACAACGCTAATGTTTTTGGGTTGTGTCCCCTGGCAGTAACAATTGCAAATACCGACCCTCCATTAACACACTCTACAAAATCATCCCAAGCCGGACCTGTTTTTGCAACCATAGAGTCAATCAAGAATCTTTTGTCACCCTTTACACCAAAATTTCTAAAAGGGTCATCAGCAAAACCAACAATATTTTTTCCTTTATATTCAAACGGAGTTTTTCCTACGTCAACTCTATACTCGGCAAAATCTTCTGTCCCCATACCCACTTCATTTCCTTTATCGTCTTTTAAAACAATTTTAGTTGGCATATACATTAAATTGT
>SXGQ01515101.1_pt1 | contig 10110 bp, 8 predicted proteins | sample 3178371 | NCBI WGS metagenome assembly SXGQ01 (sample SAMN11356859, study PRJNA531348) | freshwater metagenome | isolation source: freshwater sample F1-20 | place: China: Fuxian Lake, Yuxi | collected 2017-12-25 | reverse complement strand
TGATAGATAGCTGATCGCACCAACTCTTTCCAATGACATGACCGTTTCCACCCAAGGCATTGAGCTTGACTCAGACTCCCGCGTCTGGCGCAGCGTGGTGGAGCTGTTGTCGTCGATGCGATTTTCGATCTCCCTGCTCACGCTCATCTGCATTTCATCGGTCATCGGTACGGTGCTCAAGCAGCAGGAACCCTTTTCCAATTACGTCAACCAGTTCGGTCCCTTCTGGGCCCAGGTGTTCAGCCTGAGCAGCCTGAACACGGTTTACAGCGCCTGGTGGTTTTTACTGATTCTGGCTTTTTTGGTCTTGAGCACCAGTTTGTGCATCAGCCGTAACGCCCCCAAAATCCTGGCCGAGCTCAAGCACTACAAAGAAGACATTCGCGAGCAAAGCCTCAAGGCCTTTGGTCACCGCGCAGAAGGCAAGCTGACCGAAATGCCGGACGCCGCCGCCCGGCGCATCGGCCAGACACTGGTGCAGGGCGGCTGGCGCGTCAAGCTTCAGCAGCGTGATGCAGGCTGGATGGTGGCCGCCAAAAAGGGTGCTGCCAACAAGCTCGGCTACATTGCGGCGCACAGCGCCATTGTGTTGGTATGCCTGGGTGGTTTGCTCGATGGCGATCTGATGGTGCGCGCGCAGATGTGGTTCAACGACAAATCTGTGTTTGCCGGCGGCGGCTTGATTGCCGACGTGCCCGACAAGCACCGCTTGAGCAGCGCCAACCCGACTTTCCGCGCCAATTTGCTGGTGGCTGAAGGTTCGCAGTCGAGCACGGCCATGCTCAATCAGCCCGGCGGTGTGCTCCTGCAGGAGCTGCCTTTTTCCATCGAGCTGAAAAAATTCGTGGTCGAGTATTACTCGACCGGCATGCCTAAATTGTTTGCCAGTGACATCGTGATCCACGACAAAGAAAGCGGCGAAGAAATTCCGGCCCGTGTCGAGGTCAATCATCCGGTGCGCCACCGGGGTATTGAGATTTTTCAGTCCAGCTTTGACGATGGCGGCTCCAGCGTCACGCTGCAAGCGGTTCCCATGAATGCCGCCACCAAGCCCTTTGAAATTCAGGGCACTATCGGCGGCTCCAGCAATTTGAGCAATGGCCCCGAAAAGCTCACACTTGAATTCACCGCGCTGCGCGTGATCAATGTGGAAAACTTCGGCAACAGCGGCAGTCAGGCCGAGGGTTCAGGCGCTGACGTGCGCAAGGTGGACCTGCGCCAGGCGATTGACGCCCGTCTGGGGGCAGCCAACAAGACCAGCACGCAAAAAGAGCTGCGCAATGTCGGGCCCAGTGTGAGCTACAAGTTGCGCGATGCCGCCGGTCAGGCCCGTGAATTTCAAAACTACATGCTGCCGGTGCGCATGGACGCCAACCCCGACAGCACGGCCGTCTTTTTGTTGGGTGTGCGTGAAACGCCGGCGGATTCCTTTCAGTTTTTGCGCGTGCCGGCGGATGCTGAAAGCAGTATGGCCACCTTCTTGGCCGCGCGTGCCGCCCTGGCCGATCCGCTCAAGCGTGACGAAGCGGTCAGGCGCTATGTGCGCCAGGCCATCGCCACCGACAGACCCGACCTCGCTGCGCAGCTCACGGCGTCTGCCGGCAGGGCGCTGGCTTTGTTTGCGGGGGCGCAAAGCGTCCAGCCCGCGGCTGCCAGTCCGGCATTGCCCGTTGCCAAACCGGTGGCCGGCTTGCAGGCGATTTCAGACTTCATGGAAATCAACGTACCGCAAGAAGAGCGCAACCGCGCCAGCGAAGTGCTGGTGCGCATACTCAATGGCGTGCTGTTCGAGCTGGTCGCTCAAACGCGCCAGGACGCCGGCCTTGCGCCCCTGACGCGGGACGAAAAAGCGCAGAACTTCATGTCCCAGATGGTCCTCAGTTTGAGTGACGCATTCCACTACCCTGCGCCCATGGCTTTTGAATTGACCGGGTTTTCGCAAGTGCAAGCCAGCGTTTTCCAGGTGACGCGCTCCCCGGGGCGTAACATCGTCTACTTGGGTTGCGCCTTCTTGATTCTGGGTATTTTTGCCATGCTTTATGTGCGCGAGCGACGGCTTTGGGTTTGGCTGTCGGCCCCGCATATGCAGGCAGAACCCGCTCAGGCAGACTCGCCCGCCTGTCACGCCACCATGGCGCTGTCGTCCAACCGCAAGACCATGGATGGCGATAAAGAGTTTGAAATGCTGAAATCCCGACTGTTACAGGAACGCTCATGACCACCCAAACCACCACCTTGCAAAACAGCGGCGGTCAGGACGCTTTTATTTTGCAAGAGGGTTATTTCGTGCGTCGCAACGTGCTGGACTGGCTGTTCGCTGCGCTGGTGTTGGCCGGTGGTGTTTTTGCTTTTATGCGTTACCAGTCGGCCATGGATGGCTATGAACAAGCTATCTTGCTGGGCACGATACCGGCGGCCATCGCCATGGGCTGGTTCTGGCGGCCCTTGCGCGCCCTGATGCTGGTGGTGACGCTGGCCTCACTGCTGGGCATCTGGTCTTACCAGGGTGATCTGGCGCGTGCCGAGCAGGTGTTTTGGCTCAAATATTTCTTGTCCAGTCAGTCCGCTATTTTATGGATGAGCGTCTTGTTTTTCATGGGCACGCTGTTTTACTGGCTGGGCATGATCGCAGGCCAGGGAGAGGGTGGGCGCAGTGCCAGCTTCGAGTTGATGGGCTCGCGCATTGTCTGGGCCGCCATCGCCATGGCGCTGATTGGGACCATGGTGCGCTGGTACGAAGGCTATTTGATGGGCCCCGATATCGGCCACATCCCGGTCAGCAATCTGTACGAGGTTTTCGTTTTGTTCAGCTGGATGACGGCGGCCTTTTATCTTTATTTTTAAGCGCAGTACAAGACCCGTTCGCTGGGCGCTTTTGTCATGCTGGTGGTCAGTGCCGCTGTTGGCTTTTTGCTTTGGTACACCGTTGTGCGCGAAGCCCACGAGATACAGCCCTTGGTGCCGGCGCTCAAGAGTTGGTGGATGAAGCTTCATGTACCGGCCAACTTCATCGGCTACGGCATGTTTGCATTGGCTGCCATGGTGGCGCTGGCTTATCTGGTCAAGCAGCAGGCCGGCGAGAAGCGCTGGTACAAGCTCACGCCGCTGTGGCTGCTGGGTGTGGTGATGTGTTTTGTGCCTATCGTCTTTCGCAAGTCATCGGCTGCCGCCGGTGGCAGCTACTGGCTCGGTTACCTGCTGGTGTCGGCGCTGGTCGCGGGCGGCATTTTGTGGGGACGCCAGCGCCTGGCTGAACGCCTGCCCAGCTTTGAAGTTCTGGACGATGTGATGTACAAAGCCATTGCCGTAGGTTTTGCTTTTTTCACCATTGCCACCGTGCTCGGTGCGCTGTGGGCTGCCGAAGCCTGGGGCGGTTACTGGAGCTGGGATCCGAAAGAAACCTGGGCCTTGATCGTCTGGCTCAACTATGCGGCCTGGCTGCACATGCGGCTGATGAAGGGATTGCGCGGCACAGTCGCTGCCTGGTGGGCCTTGGTCGGGCTGGCGGTGACCACGTTTGCATTTCTGGGCGTTAATATGTTTTTGTCGGGTCTGCACAGCTACGGTGAGCTGTAAGGCTTGCGGTATTTTCCGCACTGATGTTTGAAAGGGTCACCCATGTTGATCAAAACACTGAACAATGGTTTTATACATCCCGCTTCCAGCGAGATCACCACTGAGCGCCTGTACCGCGAACGGCGCAACCTGATCAAGCTGATGGCTTCGGGTGCTGCTGGTGCTGCCATGGCCTCCTGGGCCAGCCGTGAGGCGATGGCACAAGAGCTGTCGCGGCCGGGTAAAAATCCGGCACTGCCGGGGCGCAAGTCCCCGGTAGCCGGCGCGGTGACCATGGACAAGCTCACAGACTACAAAGACGCCAGCGGCTACAACAACTTCTATGAGTTCGGCACGGACAAAGCAGACCCGGCTAAAAATGCAGGCTCGCTGGTCACCTCCCCGTGGACCGTAGAGGTCGAAGGCTTGGTTAAAAAACCAGCCAAATATGCGATCGAAGATTTGCTCAAGCTCAGCGCGCAGGAAGAGCGTATCTACCGCCTGCGCTGTGTCGAAGGTTGGTCTATGGTGATTCCTTGGGTGGGCTATTCGGTGGCGGAGCTCATCAAAAAAGTGGAACCCCTGGGCAGCGCCAAGTTTGTCGAGTTCATCACCCTGGCGGACCCCAAGACCATGCCTTTTGTGGGCTCGCGCGTGCTCGAATGGCCTTACACCGAAGCGCTGCGCATGGACGAAGCCATGCACCCGCTGGCCATGCTGGCCTTCGGTATGTACGGCGAGACAATGCCCAAGCAAAACGGCGCACCGCTGCGCCTGGTGGTGCCCTGGAAATACGGCTTCAAGAGCGGCAAGAGCATTGTCAAAATCCGCTTCACGGACAAAGAACCCAAGACCTCCTGGAACAAGTCGGCGCCGCAGGAATACGGTTTTTATTCCAATGTCAACCCGACGGTTGACCACCCGCGCTGGAGCCAGGCCAGCGAGAGGCGCATCGGTGAAGACGGCTTGTTCGCCAAAAAACGCAAGACGCTGATGTTCAACGGTTACGAGGCCCAGGTGGGGCAGCTGTATGCCGGCATGGACCTCAAGAAGTTTTTCTAAACCCGCGCGCGTTTCAGGCTGCAAGGGCTTGCGGGCTGTTTGTTGATGAACCGGCTGTTGTCCCACCGCTGGGCCAAGCCTTTGGTTTTTGCCCTGTGTCTGCTGCCTCTTAGCTGGCTGCTTTACCGGGTGGTGCAGGACCAGCTGGGAGCGAACCCGCAAGAGGCTTTGATACGCGCTACCGGCGACTGGGCCTTGCGCTTTTTAGTGATCGTGCTGGCAGTGACACCGCTGCGCGAGCTCAGCGGGCTGTCAGCGCTGGCGCGTTACCGGCGCATGTTGGGCGTGTTCATGTATTTTTATGCACTGCTGCATTTCTTGAGCTACAGCGGCTTTGACATGGGCTTTGATGTGGCCGACATCTTCAATGACATTGTCAAGCGGCCCTTTATTTTGGTGGGCTCGCTGGCGCTGCTGCTGCTCACGCCGCTGGCCGCAACTTCATTTAACGCAGCCATACGGGCCGTGGGTGCGCAGCGATGGCAGCGCCTGCACCGGCTGGTGTATGCGGTGGCAGGGCTGGCGATCTTGCATTTCTTCTGGATGCGCGCTGGCAAAAACGATTTTGCTGAAGTACTGGTTTACGCCGGCATTCTGGCGCTCTTGCTGGGTTGGCGACTGCTCAAGCTGCGGCCTCGGCCGCGTTAAAAACTCAGCGTCAGGGCACTAAGCGCTCATGGCGCATCTGCTCAGCCGCACTCTCGCGCTCGCGAATGACATGCACTGTGCTGCCGTCGACCAAGAGCTCGGCAGCACGACCGCGGGTGTTGTAGTTGCTGGCCATGCTCATGCAATAGGCGCCTGCGGACAGCACGGCCAATTGGTCGCCGGCTTGCACGGCCAGTGTGCGGTCACGGCCTATCCAGTCGCCGCTTTCGCAAACCGGGCCGACCACGTCGTACACCGCCTGCGTGCGCGCGCCGGCTGCTTGCTGCAGCGGAACAATCGCGTGAAAAGCCTGGTACATGGCCGGGCGGGGCAGATCGTTCATGGCGGCGTCGATGATGCAAAAATTTTTTTGCTCGCCGGGTTTGACATACAGCACCTCGGTCAGGCAAACGCCGGCGTTGCCCACCAGTGAGCGGCCGGGCTCGATCATGAGTTTTTTCTTCCCGAAACCGCGGGCGTCAAGTTTGCTCAGCAGTTGCGCCCACAGCACGTCTGCAGCCGGCGGCGTGTCGCTGTTGTAGTTGATGCCCAGACCGCCGCCAAAGTCGATGTGCGGAAGCACCGTGCCGTCAGCCTCGATGCCGGCGACCAGGTCGAGCACGCGGTCCATGGCGTCCAGGTAGGGTTCGGTCTCTGTGATCTGCGATCCGATGTGGCAGTCAATTCCAACGACACGCAAACCACTCAGGCTGCCGGCATGCCGGTAGATGCGCAGCGCATCCTCATGCGCCACGCCAAACTTGTTACCTTTGAGACCGGTGGAAATATAAGGATGGGTTTTAGGGTCTACGTTCGGGTTCACGCGAATGCTGACCGGAGCGCGCAGGTTCATCGACAGCGCCACCTCACTGAGCACATTGAGCTCGGCTTCACTCTCCACATTGAAGCAGCCGATGCCCGCTTGCAGTGCCTGGCGCATTTCACTGCGCGTCTTGCCGACGCCTGAAAAAATGACCTTGGAGGCCTGCCCGCCGGCGGCCAGTACGCGTTCAAGTTCGCCGCCCGAGACGATGTCAAAGCCGCAGCCGGCCTGGGCAAAAACCTGCAAGACGCCCAGCGAGGAGTTGGCCTTCATGGCGTAGCAGATTTGCGCATCGCGGCCGGCAAAGCCGCGCTGGTAGGCGGCCAGTGCAGACAGCATGGCCGCTTTGGAATAGACAAACAGCGGCGTGCCGTGTTGCGCCGCCAGGATGCTCAATGCCACGTCTTCTATTTGCAATGCTGCGCCGTGGTAGGCCACAAAAGGGTGTCCGGGCAGGGCTGCCGTGATGGTTGGGCTCACAGGGTGCGGCGTCATGGTGCGGAGGGGGCTTTGACAGCAGCTGGTGCCTGCAGGATTGGTGCTGCAGTGTTGGGGGCGGGTATGACAGCTGCGGGCACAGCTTGTCCTGGTGGCAAAAACAGCGGGCCTTTTTGGCCGCAGCCGGTCAATGCCAGGAGCAGCAGGGCGCTGAGTCCATATGCCGCAAGACCATGCGGGCGGGTCGCCAGCGCACGGCGGCCTAGAATTTGGTTGTGACGAAGAAGTAAAGCAAACATGATGGGATTGTAATGACCGAGCTCGAATACCTGGACCTGGCTGAGGCCGTTTTGCAAGCGGTAGAGCGGTCTTGTGACCGCATCAACGATGAAACGGACGCCGACATCGACAACCAGCGCACCGGCGGCATGGTCACGCTGAGCTTTGACAACCGCAGCCAGATCATCATCAATTTGCAAAAGCCTTTGCAGGAAATCTGGATGGCCGCGCGCGCGGGCGGCTTTCATTACAAGTGCGTGGACGGCCGTTGGCAAGACACCAAGGGCGCGGGCGAATTTTTTGCCGACTTGTCGCGCTACGCCAGCGAGCAGGCCGGCCGGCCCTTGCGTTTCAGTTCTTGAACAGGTCCAGGATACGACGGCGTTCATCGGCCGCCGGCATCACCTGGACGGGTGGCGCTGCCCCCGGCTGGGACGGGTTGCCGGCGTCAAGCGGTAAACCCGAGGGTCGGCCTTCGATGCCTAAGCTGCTGACGCCGGCGCCACGTGCAAATTCGTCATAAAACCACTCGCCAGCGACGTTGACCACCCCGGGGGGTACCGGGATTTCGGTCACCGGCGTTGATTTGAGCGCTGTTTCCATGAAGGTGATCCAAATCGGCAAACTCAGGCCGCCGCCGGTTTCGCGGTCGCCGAGTTTGCGGGGCTTGTCATAGCCCATCCAGACCGCCGCTGTGAGCGTGGGTTGGTAGCCGACAAACCAGGTGTCAATCGAGTCGTTGGTGGTGCCGGTCTTGCCGTACAGGTCGGGGCGTTTGAGCGTGGCCTGCGCGCGGGCGGCCGTGCCTGAGCGGGTGACTTCCTGCAACAGGCTGGACATCATGAAGGCATTGCGTGGCTCGATGGCGCGCATGCTCTCATTGAGAACGGGTGCCGGTGTCTCCACCAAGGTGCGTCCTTGCTGGTTGGTGATTTTGGTGATCAGGTAGGGGTTGATGCGGTAGCCGCCGTTGGCAAACACCGAGTAGCCCGTGGCCATCTGCATCGTCGTCACCGATCCGGCACCAAGCGCCATGGTCAGGTAGGCCGGGTGCTTGTCAGCTTCGAAGCCGAAGCGGGCAATCCAGTCTTGCGCGTTTTGCGGACCAACCGCTTGCAAAATCCGGATGGACACCATGTTCTTGGATTTCTTCAGGGCTGTACGCAGGCTCATGGGCCCGTCAAAAGTGCCGTCGTAATTTTTGGGCTCCCAAGGTTGGCTGCCGGTCACGCTGGCGTCAAAAAACAGCGGCGCGTCATTGATGACAGTGGCCGGCGTGAAGCCTTTTTCAAGCGCTGCCGAATAGATGAAGGGCTTGAAGCTCGAGCCCGGCTGCCGCCAGGCCTGCGTCACGTGGTTGAATTTATTTTTATCAAAATCAAAACCGCCAACCAGGGCGCGTATGGCGCCGTTGCGCGGGTCCAAAGCGATAAAAGCGCCCTCGACTTCAGGCAGCTGGGTGATCTCCCAGGCCGTCTCCGAGGTCTTGGCCACCCGGATCAGCGCGCCGCGGCGCAGCCGGATGTTGGCCGGCGCCTTGGCGCTGAGCCCTGACTCGGCGGGCTTCAAACCATCGCCAGTGATCTCGACAAGCTCACCGTTTTGCCGCACTGCTTTGATTTTTTTGGGCGAAGCTTCCAGCACCACGGCGGACATCACGTCGCCGTTGTCCGGGTTGTCGGCCAGCGCATCGTCAATCACATCCTCGGCCTCTTTCGGATCTTCAGGCAGGGTGAGGAATTTTTCAGGGCCACGGTAAATCTGGCGCCGTTCGAAATCCATGATGCCCTTGCGCAGCGCTCTGTAGGCGGCCGTTTGTTCCACCGAAGAAAGCGTCGTGTAGACATTCAGGCCACGGGTGTAGGTGTCATCCCCGTATTGGCTGTAGACCAGTTGGCGAACTGTCTCGGCCACGTACTCTGCATGCACCCGCCCGTCGTCTTGGCCTTTGCGTATTTTGAGCTGCTCTTTTTTGGCCGCAATCGCTTGCTCTGCGGTGATGAACTTGTTTTCCTCCATGCGCTCAATGATGTAGAGCTGGCGGGAGCGGGCTCGCTGCGGGTTGCTGATCGGGTTGTAGGCCGAAGGGGCTTTGGGCAGGCCGGCCAGCATCGCGGCTTCGGCGATGGTTATTTTTTGCAGGGGTTTGCCGAAATAGGCTTCTGAGGCGGCGGCAAATCCGTAAGCACGTTGTCCCAGAAAAATCTGGTTCATGTAGATCTCAAGGATCTGGTCTTTGGTGAGCAGGTGTTCGAGCTTGAAGGTCAGCAAAATTTCATAAATTTTGCGCATGTAGCTTTTTTCGGCAGACAAATACACATTGCGTGCCACTTGCATGGTGATGGTGGATGCACCCTGGCTTTTGGAACGGCCCACATTGGCCAGGCCGGCGCGCACCACGCCCAGATAGTCCACGCCGCCGTGCTGGAAAAAGCGCGCGTCTTCGATGGCCAGAACCGCGTCTTTCATCACCTGCGGAATGTCTTTGATGGGCGTCAGGCTGCGCCGCTCTTCGCCGAACTCACCGATCAGTGCGCCATCTGCTGAAAAAACACGCATCGGCAGCTTGGGCCGGTAGTTCAGCATGTCCGAAACATCGGGCAAATTGGGATAGGCCACTGACAAAGCCAGCGCAATCACCATCAGCAGCGCCAGCATGCCGGCCGTCGCCAGGCCTGCGGCCCATTTCAGCAGCCGGATCAACAGGTTCAGTGGCGTGGCCTCAGGAGGGCTTGGGGTCTGGCTTGCGGGCTTTGGGGTGTCTGTGGGTTTCCGGGGCATGGACTCAATCGTGGGAACAGCCGGCCATTATAAAAAACGGCCTGACGGTTCAGGGTGTCTGCGGGTCTCAGTCGACAAACTATACGTGCGCCGTAGCGCTCAGCGACTTGGCCTGCGCAAGGGTAGAAGTTGAAAAATCTAAAAAGAGTATTTTGGTATTGTTAAATAGCGTTTGATTGTCCATACTTGAGTTCTTTAAATTTAATTTAATTCTTTGATCTCTTTTTTCCAAGCCCAACCTGAGCCGCTGATCGGCTTGGACATCGGCGCTGACAGCCTGCATTGGGTGGAGTTGGCCCGCAACGGGCGTGCGCGCTTAGGGCTAGAACGCTGCGCTGCAGAGTCTCTTGCACCCGGCTGCATCGTGCAAGGACAAATCGAGCGCTTTGAGGACGTTAGCGCTGCCCTGAAGCGCTTGGTACAAGCCACCGGCAGCAAGCACCGACGCGTGGCCTTGGCCATGCCTGCTTCCGCCGTCCAGACCCAGGTGTTGAACCTGCCCGGCCCTTGGCGTCCGAGCGCTC
>SXGQ01035275.1_pt1 | contig 10110 bp, 7 predicted proteins | sample 3178371 | NCBI WGS metagenome assembly SXGQ01 (sample SAMN11356859, study PRJNA531348) | freshwater metagenome | isolation source: freshwater sample F1-20 | place: China: Fuxian Lake, Yuxi | collected 2017-12-25 | reverse complement strand
GCGCGCAGCGCGTCAGCGCGCGGATTTCATCGGCGGACCAGTCCATCAGATGCTTCCAGTGCGATGCTTCCACCAGGCGCTGGCCAGCAGGCTGGCGCGCTGCCAACGGCTGATCTGCGGACGGCCCAGACAGGTCTCGCCGTTCCAATCCTGAATCCGCGACATGATCGCCCGACAGCCCGCGCCGAAGAGCCAGACCACGGCGCGATTCTCCGGGCGCAGTCGCTCCACCAGTGATTCGCCGGTACGCAGGAATGGCCAAGTCTGCTTCATGGCCGCGTCCATCGCCTCATGGAACACGCCCAGGAACTCACGATCGGGAGCGTGCCCGTGCTGGCAGGTGAGTCTCAGCCGCGCCTCGAAGTCACCCCGGGCGCGGGCGGCGATGAACTCTCGTGGCAGGTAGATGCGATTGCGCTCGAGCAGATCGCCTTTGACATCCTGCCAGTGATTGGCCAATTGCAGGGCGGTACACAGGCAATCGCTCATCAGCGGCTGTGCGCCGTCGCGGTCTTCCCCCAGCAACATCAACACCAGCCGACCCACCGGATTGGCGCTCAGTCGGCAGTAGCCAAGCAGGTCCTCGAAGGTGGCGTAGCGGGTCTTGCGTTGGTCCTGTTCGAAGGCCGAGAGAAGTTGCTCGAACGGCTTGGCCGGAAGCCGATGCTTACGGATTACCACGGCCAAGGCCACGAACACCGGATGGTGAGGCTCGCCCGCTAGGCATTTCTGAAGTTCTCCCCGCCACCAGACCAGCAGTTCCAGAGCGTGGTCCGGGCTGCCCACTTCATCACCCAGATCATCGGCGCAGCGACAGAACGAGTAGAGGGCGGCGAAGTCCTCGCGCAATTCAGGACGCAACACTCGGCTGAGCACCGCGAAGTTCTCGCGGCGGCCCATGGTCAGGCGGCGGCAGAACTGGGCCGCCTCCTCCGGCGAGGCGGGGCGCGGCGTGGAGGAGAACGCGCCTTCCCAAGCCACGCTGGCCGGCAGCGATTGCGGGTCCATCGGGTCAACTCTACCGGAGGACTCCCGAGTGAGGGTGAGGGCTCGGCCTATGATGGCCGCTGATGAAGTTTGTGCTGGCCAACCCACGCGGAATCTGCGCCGGTGTCTACATGGCGATCGACACCGTCGACCAGATCCTGGACATTTGTGGTGGGGAGACGGTGTTTGTCTATCACGAGATCGTCCACAATCGGCATGTGGTCGATCGCTTCCGGCAGCGGGGCGTCCGCTTTGTGGAATCAATCGCCGAGGTCCCGCCCGGCTCGATCCTGGTGTTCAGCGCCCACGGAATCAGCCCGGAGGTGCGCGCTGAAGCAGCGGCCAAGGGGCTGACCGCAATCGATGCCACCTGCCCACTGGTGATGAAGGTGCACGCCGAAGCGATCCGCTACGCCCGCAAGGGATTCCAGATTCTGCTCATCGGCCACGCCAATCACCAGGAGGTAATCGGCACGCGCGGCGAGGCACCCGATGCCATTCAGATCGTGGAGCATCCCAACGACATCCCCCGCCTGCGGGTCAATGATCCGGATCGCTTGGTTTACCTGACCCAGACCACACTCTCGATCGATGATGCCGAGACCATAATCCACGCCCTGAAGTTGGCCTTCCCCAGTATCAAGTCACCCCCGGAGAGCGACATCTGCTACGCGACAACCAATCGGCAGGTGGCGGTGCGAGCCATCGCGCCGGATGTCGATCTGGTGCTGGTGGTTGGCAGCCGCAACAGCAGCAACTCGGTGCGCCTGACTGAAATCAGTACCAGCGTCGGAACTCCTGCCCATCTGATCGACGACGCCAGCGAGTTGCGCGATGAGTGGTTCACCGGGGTCGACAGTGTGCTGGTGACCGCCGGAGCCAGTGCGCCGGAGGATCTGGTTCACTCACTGGTGGAGACGCTCATCCAACGCTTCGGCGGCCACATCGAGCAGCGCGATATCTCCCACGAACAAGTCGAGTTCGGCCTGCCGGGCACACTGAAAGATCTGATGCGCCAGCGCGGTATTGATCCTGAAGGCCGTCGGGTAGTGCGTAAGGATGCCGATGGCCCATTGCGCTCTTGGGCAACCGCCGCGGGCATTTCGTTTCAGACCATCGATCTGACCATCTCCACGGGCGCTTCGCGCCACTGACCATGCGCCACTTCTTCGACGAGACTCCGAAGACGCTGGAGGAGTGGGCGGCCGATTGCTCGCTGCCACGCCACGCTGGCGCGCAACTCACTCAGTGGGTCTACGGCAAGGGGGTGCTCGAGCCCACCGCCATGACCGACCTCTCGCGGCTGACCCGCGAAGCTGTCACTCGCGATTTCAACTTCTGCCGCGGCGCGATCGCTCAGCACCAGTGCGCCACGGATGAGACCCAGAAACTGCTGGTGGAGTGGCCCGGTGAAGTGGCCAGCGATCCGCTGGCTCTGGCCCCGCGCCCGCGCCGCACCGAGTGTGTGCTCATTCCCGCCGATGGCCGCCGCACCGCCTGCATCTCCAGTCAGGTGGGCTGCCCAGTCGGCTGCGCCTTCTGCGCCAGCGGAGTTGGCGGGCTGGAGGGCAATCTCACTGCGGGCCAGATCGTCGAACAGGTCGCCCACCTGCGCGCCCTGCCCGGCATCGACCGCATCAGCCATGTGGTGTTCATGGGGATGGGCGAACCGCTGGCCAACTTCTCAGCGGTCACTGCCGCCATCCGCACCCTCAATGCGCCGTGGGGATTCGGCATCTCGGCACGGCGCATCACCGTGTCGACGGTCGGCTTGCCCGCCGCCATCCGGCGGCTGTGCACCTTCGAGTTGCCGGTGACCCTGGCTCTGAGCCTCCATGCGCCGAACGATGAACTGCGGCGTCAGATCATTCCTTGGGCCGAGTACGCCACCATCGCCGAACTGCTCGAGGCCTGCGAAGAGTGGTTCGCCAAGACCGGCCGCGAGATCACCCTTGAGTACATCCTGCTTGGCAAGTTCAACGATCGGCCAGAGCACGCGCTGGAACTGGCCGGTCTGGCCCGGCGCCTGCGGGCCAATGTGAACTTGATCCGGTACAACGAGGTCCGCGGCATGCCGTTCTCCCGGCCCGGTACCGATGATGTGCGGGCTTTCCAAGAAGTGCTGCGCGGCCGCGGCGTCAACGCCCACATCCGCGCCTCGCGCGGCCGAGACATCGCCGCCGCCTGCGGCCAGTTACGCCACCAGGCCGCCGGGGTCTGAACCCGCCGCCATATCACCCGGGGCCAGAGCGGCTATCTCATCAGCGGTCATGCTGTGCAGGCGGCCCGACTCAGCGGCATCGTGCAGAGTGCGAGCAAAGGGCACCCAGCGGCCGGGCCGTCCTTCCAAGGCCGCCCGCTCGAAAGCTGAGCAGACCACCTCCTGACGGCGGCGAGCTTCGGGGGAGACTCGCCAGGCCTGAGGAACGAGCGAACGAACCAGCCGCAACACCCGCGCCGGCCAGTCGCTGGTGCGAAAGTCCACGAGCCAGCGCCGGTGGCCGAGAGTGAGGTCGATGCGGCTCAGGTAACGGCGCTCAACTTCATCGCCGCGCGCGGTGCGCACTCCCAGGGCCTGACGGATGCGCCGACGATGTTCAAAGCTCACCGACATCAGCCCGACATAGATGAGGTCGCGCGGCAGCATGGCCTCGGCAATGGCCAGCACCGCCGGGGCCGAGAGCGCCCCGCCGCCGTGGGCGTGAAGTCGAATCACCATGTCCGAGTAGCGGCGGGCGTGCGCTAGCCCCCCCCAGATTGCGCAGCGCTCAATCGCCAATACCAGATCGCTGGCTGCTTCGGCTCCATCGGCGGCGTTCTCCAGTCCGGTCGTGGCGCGTGAGGTGTGCTCAATGAGACTGCGCAGCGCGGTGGCCCGCAGGTGAGCGCGTCGGCCGCGCAGCGCGCCACCGAGGCTGATGCGCCGGGCCTGGCGCTGGGGACTTCCCGCGGGCGCGTCGGGCGGGCCTTGCGCAATCCCGCCCTCGGCCAGTAGTCGCCCCAGATTCAATGCCTCCTGACAGCGGGCCACACCGTTGGATTGAATGCGCCCGAGGGCCGCTTCCAGTGCGGCAATCGGCAGCGGAACGAAACCGCGCTGCCAGGCCACCCCGAGCAGCACCAATTCGAGCAACCCTTCCGATAGGAGGAATCGCCGCACCTGCGAATGGAAGTCGGCGATGTGCACTGCATTGGGCAGGCAGCAGGCCCGCAACACTCCTGGCAATGCCTCGAGCATCGCAGTGGCCTGTTCATCGGTTGACCTTTCCGGGCGCGGGACATCGACCACGGCCGCAGTGCGCGTTGGCGCGGCGATCCGCAACTCCGGATCTACGATCAGCGCACGGGCAGTCTCCGGCTGGTCAAGGCCAATCAGCAGGTCGGCCTCACCTTGTGGAATCTGCGGCGAAAATTGCCCGGCCTCGGGACCGACTGGCGCCCGTGAGAAGGTGACCTGGCTCCACGCCCTTCGTCCGGCCGCGGTCCACTCCGGCTGGGAGATCGCATCGACCCGGAACCCGGCAGCGCGTCCTGCCTCGCAGAGGACCTGCGCCGCAAATCCTGGCGGCGTGCCGGCCGGAGCGGCAATGTGGGCTCGCCACATGCCGCATTCAGCGTGACGGAACATCGGCATCGGCAGGCGCGGCACCTCACGCAATCCCTCCATCAGTCCCGGCGGGCGCACGCGACGCACTTCAACCTGCTCCAGAAGCGGTTCAACCCGCAGGCGGAACCCCACCCCCGGCGGCGCCTGCATCCTCTCCACGCGCGCCTCGCGCGGCAGTTCCCATCCAGCGCGATCGCGTTGAACGATTCGCGCTTCGCGGCTGGCTTCGCGCACATCGCAGGCGGTGTCGGCCGGCCAGACGGCCCGCTGCAAGCGGCGGAATCCAGTCTGATCAAGACCGGCGCGTTCTCGTTCAAGCAGCTCTGGGGAAATGCGCGCCGGCGGACCATCCTTGGCAATCAGCAGTGTCGCCGCAGGAGAGTCGGCCGCGGCCACGATTGCGGCCCGCAGCGCCCCGGAATCGTTCAAGTCCAACCGCTGGACACGCAGCTCGGCGTCCGCCTCGGCACCCAGCACCCCGCGCGCCAGACGCTCCGGGTCTGGGTCACAATCGCCGCCGAGATCGAACACCACCATGACACTGCGTCGCGCGCCCTGAAACACCGCGCGAACTTCCAGGGCACTGAGCCGGGCGAACTCTCGCCGCGATCGGCACTCCACCCACACCGATCGCCGGTGCGGGCTGTCGCCACTGTTAGACCAGCGCAGGCCATATCTGGCTTCAGCGTCGGCGCGCGAATCGATCTCGCTGGCGGCCCACTCGAGCGCCAGTTGGATCGCCTGCCGGGCCGCAGGCTCACCAAGCGATGCCCCACGAGGAGGAAGCGAGAGCAGCACCGAGTCGCCGGGAGTTACCGCCAACTGGTCGACGACCCGCAGCCCGGGCCGCACTTGGTGCAGCAGATGAATCACCCGCCGCACCAGCGTGGAGGTGCGAAATCCATCCCCGGGAAGGAGGCGTTCGATCACTGCGCGGCCGTCGATCTCTCCTGATGGCAACTCGCCAGTCCAGATTCGCGCCGCTGGCAGACCCGCCGCGCGGCGCCGATCGGCGATGCGCAGCGGCTGCTCGGCGAATGCGCCGGGCCGCGACTCCACCACCACTAGGTCGATGCAGCGCTCGATGATTCGTTCGAGCATTGCCTCGTCGCCGGGCTCGGTGATTCCTAGGCGCAGCAGCGGAATCCGGCCCGAGAGCGAGAGCTCAGCCAGACTGTGGAGCACCGGGATCGCGCAGGCGCCCAAGGCCACAAACCCGACCGGTTCGCGCTCCCCGGGGGACGGCAGGCTGAACAGCCGGTTCCACTCGGAGCGCCGGGCAGTGCGCAAGGCGTCAGCGGCTTCGACCGGGCGGGTGGCTCGGCGGCGCAGCAGCCAACTGGCCTGATCCAAACTGCTCACCAGTCGATTGGCGCGCATAGTGACGGTGGACCGGGTGCGCAGCAGCAGCGACGACACCACCAACATGCAGCGCTGTCGGTCCATGCAGAGCCGCCATGCGAGGTCCACACCGTCTCGCAAACTGGCCATGTCCCACGGCTCGACCACCGCCATGCCGGCGCGGGCACCGAGGCCGCGCGGCGCGGTCATGCTCACCGCCGGATCATCTTCCACAACAGCGATGAATGAACCACGGACGCCGACTCGGCACGCTGCGGCGACCAACGCCCCAGAGAGGGCATCTAGTGACTCCGCCGACACCAGCGCCACCGCCCGCGCCCCACCGGCGGCCTCGTCGGCGGCGATCTCGATGGCCCGGCCCTCGGGTGCCTCACACAGCCTGATGCCGTGGCGCGTCAGGCACTCGTGCGCCTGATCTTCCCGACCGGCCCGAAAGAGCGGGGCGAATGGCCCGTCGAGGCTTCCCGCCACCAGCGTGGACTCGAAGTCTGATTCCAAGAGCCCCTTGAGGATCGCCTCGCCAGAGTCAATCAGCGCATCGCCATCAGCGCGCGTCAGCGGCGGTGTCCACGCCTGCCGTGCCGACGGTGCCTCTGCCATGCGCCAATCCTACGAGGTGCTCCAGGCACCTGTGCATTGGAGCAGCCGCCCAATCGCCTCAGCCACGCCACTCTGGTTGTGATGCCCGACCCGATGGGTGGCGATCGCGGCGATGCGTGGATCGGCGTTGGCCATGGCGAAACTGACCCCGGCCTTGCGGATCAACTCCAGATCGTTGAGGCCGTCGCCGATCGCTGCAATCTCACTGCAGTCGATGCCCCGCTGGCGCGCCAGGCGCTGCACCATGGTCCACTTGTCCACGCCGGGGGCGAAGATTTCCAGCATGTGGGTCGATGAACCGATCGCCTCGGTCGCCGTGACTGCGGGCCAGTGACGCAGTTCGGCCCCCTGGCCGACTCGCGCGGCGATTCGCCCCGCAATCGGGCCGATCGCCCCCTCGTCGGCCACCGCCCCAACTCGCAGGGCGTGCCGGACCAGCCCGCGCTGGCGCCACTGAGAGAAGCAAGTCAAAGCACGCCGCCGCACCGGGTGCAGCCCAAACCACCAACGGCTGGCCGGATCGAGCGGGCCTTCGCCGATGATGAGGTACTCGTCGCTGGCGACCGAACTGTCCAGCAGCACCTGCGCCAACTGACCGGCGGCAAGCAACTCGGCCACGCAGCCAGCCACCACCTCTTCATCCATGTGCACGGCGTCCTCGACCGCGCCGGTGGCGGCGTTATGCAGGGCCGCCCCGCCGACGGTGATGGCATGGGTCAGGCCGGGCAACTCACCGATCTGTTCATGCGCCTCCGGCCAGGCTCGCCCAGTGGCTACAACAACCTCAACTCCCGCCCTACCGGCCTCCTCGACCGCCTGCCGATTGCGCGACGAGACGCGGTGATCCGAGTCAAGCAGCGTGCCGTCCAAGTCGATGACCAGCAAGCGGATGGCCACGGCCGACGCTACACTAGACGATTCAACATGGACCGCAAGCGCCTAAGCCAAGTTCAGCAGCAGGACCTCACCGAGAGTCGGCTCAACGACGACTTCCTGCTTTGGATGCGCACCAGCGGCTCGAATTGGCTGCTAGCAGTGCTGCTTATCGCCTGCGCCTTCCTCGGCTGGGAATGGTGGAAGCGTCGCGCTGAGACGACCCGGGATGCGGCGTGGGATGAGTTGGCCGCCGCGACCACGCCGGCTGCGCTGCGAGATCTGGCGGCGCGCAACCCCACCGATGATGCCTTGGGAATATTGGCCTCGCTCTCGGCTGGCGATGGACTGTTGGCCAGCATCCAGAGCGGCACCCGATTTGATCGCGAGGCGACCGCGGCCGACGCCGCTCTCACCCGAGATCTCCGCGAGCAGTATCTGGCTGATGCCGACGCGTCGTACGCTCAGGCCCAGATGGACGCGGCGGCCATGCCCGGCTTCACCGGCAAGCCGCTGCTGGTGCCCGCGCTGCTCGGCCGCGCCGCAGTTGCTGAGTGCCGGGGAGATTTCAAGGTGGCTGGCGAGTTTCTTTCTCAGGCCGAAAAGACCGCTCACCCCGAGTACCCAGTGCTGGCTACCCGGGCCGCATCCCGCTTGAAGACGCTCGACCGCCTCACCAACCCGTATCCAATTCCCGAGGCGCCGATCGTTATCCCGCCGCTCTTGGGCGACAGCACCACGACCCCGACAGCCCCGCTGCCCGGCGCGCCGAGCAGCGACGATGCGCTGCGCACTCTGATCGGCGGTGATTCGGCCCCCACTCCGGCGGCACCTAGCACCGAGCCAACGGCACCGGCGCCTGCCCCGCCGACGCCGTGAGCGGCAGCGGCCTGCCCGCTGAGCCCTCGCCCGACGAAGGTCCGGCACTCTCCGATTCCGCTGGGGCGCTCGACACCGCGGCGCTGTTCGATCTATATGAGTCGCGCCGGGACGCCGATGATGAGGCGCCGGTCACCGTGGAGTTCGTGCTGGCTCGCGACATCGACAAGCGCCTCGACCGCTATCTGGTTGATCGCGTCCCATTCCTCTCGCGCACCAGTCTGCAACGGCTTATTCGCGAGGAATCGATCACTGTCAACGGCCGCGTCCCCAAGCCGAGCACCCATGTGCGGCTGGGCGACCACATCGTGGCCGTGTTGCCTCCCCCTCCATCAGACCGCATTCCGGCCGAAGACCTGCCGTTGCACATTCTGTATGAAGACGACGACCTGATCGTGCTCAACAAGCAGGCCGACATCATTGTGCATCCGGCGCGGGGCAACAAGACCGGCACGATGATCAACGCGCTGGCTTGGCACTTCATGCACCGGTCCAGCGGCGCGCTCTCAACCGTCGGCGCTGAGTTCGCCCGCCCCGGGGTGGTGCACCGACTGGACCGCTTCACCACCGGAGTGATGGTGGCCGCCAAGACTGACACCGCGCATTGGCGCCTGGGGCGGCAGTTCGAACTGCGGCAGACCAGGAAAACTTATCTGGCGCTGGTGCATGGCAGGGTCGAGCCAGCCGCGGACGTGATTGACCTGCCACTTGGAAAGCACCTCACCATCCGCGAGCGCTATGCCGTGCGCCACGACGACACTGGCAAGCCGAGCCAGACTGCCTACACAGTGCTGGAGCGCTTCCCCGGTTTCACGCTGCTGGAGATCCGCCTACTCACCGGGCGTACTCACCAGATTCGCGTGCATCTTTCGCACTTGGGCTGGCCGATCGCTGGTGATGATCTCTACGGTGGTCGGCATCTGCGCGGGCGCGATCTGGATCCGGGAGCGGGAGATGAATTGGTGCAGGCGCGTCAGGCGCTACATGCCCGGCGACTGGAGTTCCGTCACCCGATCAGCGAGAAACCGATGGCGTTCGAGGCGCCGCTCTGGCCGGACATGGAGCGCACTCTGGCGCTGTTGCGCGGCGGCCTCACGGCGCCGGAGCCGGATCAGCCGCCGGGTTCGCGGGGCTGGGACTAGTCACCGGCGGGCTGTGCGGCCAGAGAACCCAGTCGCCCCGGAGTGGTGAGGTCCCCAGCCAGTTGGGGATCAGCAACCAGCCCTGCTGCAGTTCCGGCTCGGGAGCCGGTCCCTCGGCGGCCGCCCCCTCGTGAATGATTCCCGCATATCCCGGCCCCACTGCGGGCCCAGCTGGGCCATATGGGTCCAGCATCGGCCGACCCCCTTCATCGGTTCGATCCTCGCCCAGCGACCAGACCCGCAGTGATTCATCAACCTGTCCCACTCGTAGCGGTTCACCAGTCCATGGGTCCACGGGCAAGTCCCCGCCGAGCAGGTCCGTCAGTTCGGCACTGGACTGCGGCCACCTGCCCATGGCGCGGCGAAACTGCTCCGCGGCGACCACCAGCCGTGCCGCCCCAGTCATCGCCTCGGTGCGGGCAGCAGCCGACATTGCGGGGCCGAAGGCGGGAGTTAACGAAAAGAACAGTTCGTATCGAAAGCGCTCCAGCTCCGAGGCGCGGTTCACCTCGATGTCCATCAGGAAGGCCGTGTCGGCATCGCGTACCCACGGCTCCCGGTCGGCCTCCGACTGCAACCTGTCCATGTAATCGTTCCATCGCTCCACCAGTTCGCGGCGCGAGGCCACCACAATCAAATGAAGTGGCGCCGCGGCAATTG
>SXGQ01451656.1_pt1 | contig 10111 bp, 11 predicted proteins | sample 3178371 | NCBI WGS metagenome assembly SXGQ01 (sample SAMN11356859, study PRJNA531348) | freshwater metagenome | isolation source: freshwater sample F1-20 | place: China: Fuxian Lake, Yuxi | collected 2017-12-25 | reverse complement strand
TTGATATTCCCTGACGCAGCGTCTCGTGCGCTGATCGTTGCGTTGACTGCGACATTAGCCATTGCTTACTCCTACCCTGCTCGCAGGTTAGACATATTGGGAGAGATACCGAAGACTCCAGCATCTCGCCGTAGTTGCCGTACTCGTGCCGTGTGTGCGATTGCCTTGACCTTATCGCTCGCCTCTCGGCGACGCTTACCCTCAGCCTGGAGCGGCGTGAGTGGTCCGATGAAGTCAGGCTTGTTCCAGTGCCGGAGCGCCTGCTCTGACTGAAACTTGGTCGCCGTGCCGTTGGCGTACTCGATCTCCAGACCGAGCACCTTGTTGCGCTTTGCAACATCGGTCATCAACAGCACGATGGTCTTCGCCATCGCGTCCTGACCTACCTTGATCTTACGCTCTACGGTCTGGATGATGAAGTTGTTGCCACGAGTACCTGGATGCTCAATGACTTTGGTGGTGCTGAAGAGGTTGCGCGCGGTGATCTTTGGGATGGTGTGGGGCCTGGTTCCCTTGACCACCAGCCACGCGTACCACGCGCCGCGCTTGCCACCGACAGGACCGACCACGGCACCTGGTCGAGTGATCTTTGAGCGACGGCCGCGCACGCTCTTGGCGAGAGACTTGGAATCCTCCGGTGCAGCGTCTCGGACATAGGGTGCAAGGGCGCGAGCAGCGTTCACCGTGGCGAACTGCTCCAACTTGCGAACGCCCTTCCAGCCAAGCGTCTCTAGAAAGGTCTTCTGGAGCGCCTCGGTCTGCTTCCGAACATCGCCCTGAATCTCTAGTTCTAGACCATTGACTGCCACTTACTTACCTTTCGGCTGCATCTCGGCGTGGAGTTCCCACGCCTGCATTACCTCTTCTATCGGTAGGCTCGCCACTTGTGAAGGCCACATCCCATACTTCTCGCCAAGGATTGCCCAGATGATTTCCGGCGGTGGCACGATTGCTTGACCGTGTGCCATCCGCCGAGCAGCGAGCCTTACTTGGGGTCCAGTCGGTTCCCCTTCGCCCACTCCGTCATCAGCGCGACGAGCGCCTCAACTGGAGCGTCAAGAATGTCGGCGACCGGCTCACCATCTACACCCTTGAAGTTGTGGCTGACCACGATTCCAGCGAAGGCTGGAAGGACGCGGCTCGCCTCGGCAGATTGAATGTCAAGCATAAACCGTGCGCTGATGTTGCCGCGCACTTCTGCGTGCCACCCAGCGAACTCGCCCTCTAGGGCGACCTTGCGATTCTCGGCCATATTGACCCTCCTACTAGCGCGCTAGGCGCTGCTCTTTACGGCGCTGTTGCCAGCGGCGACTCAACGATGATCTCTAGCGACTTGCCGGAGGTCACATCGAACGCCAGTCGGCAGGTGACCTCATTGACCACCACGCCATCCATATCCGCTGACAGCGGCACAACATTCTCGATCTCCCACGAGCCGAGGATGTAGACACCGTAGTTATCAGCCGTGAGGCCGTAGAGGCGCAGGTACTTCTGCGTCGCAATGTCAGCGATGCCGAAGGTTGAGAGCGCCGCAGCGTTGCTCACGACGGTGAAGGTCAGCGTCGCATCGAGCGCGCCAGTGAGCGCAGCCGTAGCTGCGGTCAGGCTGCCGTCTAGGGCATTGACCATCCCTACGCCTGTGGTGAGCGTCATATTGAAGTTCATCACGCTGGAGTAGTCGGTCGCGCCGGTGCCTGACTCGTCAGGGAAGTTGCTGTCGGTGCTCATCTTCATCAAGCGACCAGGCAGCATTGGGTTCTCTGGGAGCGCCGTAGGGAAGGCGAGCGAAGAGACCGAGGCCGTTGTAGCGGCGAAGGTTGCACCCATCTGCAAGAGACCTGAAGCATCTGCCGAGAGGGTGATCTCGGTCGGAGCTGCGTCGCGTACGAGATACTTCTGCACGCCATCGGTCACGAGGAACGAGTAGAAGACCAGCGTGTCCACATCGGTCTGCGTTGGCGAGTAGGTCCACTGGTACGGTCCTGCACCACTTGTGGTTGCACCAATGGCATCGAGGACGAGCGGAAGCGTTCGGAGGGAGGCAGGACCCTCTGCAATCGTCAGCACCGGCTGCTTCGCCGTGATGGTTGGTCGCAGTGCCTGAATGGCGGTGCGTCGACCAACTGAGGTGGTCTCGCCAAGGTCAACGGTCACGCCCAAGTCGAGCGCGCCGATGGTCTCGTTGAACAGAATCTCTCCAGTTGCCGTGCCGATTGAGGCGGCCGTGCCGAATGCAGCCTGCGACGCAGTAGCGATCCGCGTCAGAGCCTTTGCGCCGATGGTTGCCATCTAAGTTCTCCTTGCTCTACGCGGTGAATGCCACGGTGTCATAGACCGTGACTTCCGCAGTTGCTTCCACCGTCAGGTAGTCCTGATCAGCGTATTTGTCTGTGCCGAGTGTAGTACCGGTCACTGCTACCTGAACGGCGTTTCCACTAACCGTGACCGCTCCATCGAACACGGTGCGGAGCCACGAGCGCCAAGTGTAGAGGTCGCGGTATTTCTCATCCATCCGTGGGATGGGTAGCAGGTAGATGACGATATTGACGGTCAGGACCGTGACGCGGTTGCCGTTGCCCACGGTGATCGTATCGTTGCCTGGGAAGAGCACGGCGCACGGCGTGACCGGCAGAGCTTCTGGTGGCGTGGCGTATGCCTTGCGGAGTGTGTAGCCAGCCGGATCGGTCGCAGCCTCTAGGCGCGTGGCGATAGCGTCAAGAATCGTAAGATCGGTCATACCGCCAATCCGTTGCGCTTACGGTACGGCTCTAGGATCAGCGCGGCCTCTGGATGCAGCGCTCGACTCATCCTCAGGATGCCGCCAAGGTCAGCCGATCCGATCACGCCGAACGGAGCGGTGCGGCTATTCCACACAGCTCCAGCCTGGATGATCTCCGCCTGTACGACGGCGGCTGGAGTCGAAGGGAAGCCGAACACGCCGACCACCTTCACGCCAAGGAAGATCCCCTTGGGGAAGTTCTTTGTGAAGGCGTTGCTGCGGCTGATGCCGGTGTAAGGCAGGCCGTCGAGCGCGTAGTTCTTTGGCGTGAGCTGGAAGTCGGTGTTGGCAGTCCAAGTTCCAGAGTAGGTGCCGTTCTCAAGATCATCAGTGGTCAGTGTCGTGACGCTCACGAGATCATCGGTCAGCACATAGTCATAGGCTTCAGCCGTGTAGTAGCGCGTCTCGGTTGCGGTGCCGAAGCCAGTCTTGCGGTCGCAGTAGAGATCGATCAGCGTGTCGGTAGCGTCCAGCACATTCTGGAGCGCGGTGTCATCGGTATTGTCGGTGATGCCAACTGCAGCCTTGAACTGGGCGAGTGTCGCGTAGCTCATCCCTCATCCTCCACGATCTCCGCCACGCTGGCGGTTGTTGTAGGCACGGTAGCAGTCCTCGTGCTCTTCTTGACTTGAGCGCGCTCTACTAGACGCATTGGTGCCTCTGCGTCGACATCTGCAACAGCCTCAGCCAAGCCAAAGCCAACAAGGCTCTGCGCCTCTGCCGTAGGCAGATCAACCACAGCCCCTGACGGATATTCACCGCGTCGCTTGCAGAGTCGGACGAGCATCTTGTTCTCCTTACTTGCGGTTCAGGGGAGCCGCCGAAGCGGCTCCCCATCCCCACTAACTAGCCGAGCTAGTTGATTAGGCGTTCTTCAGGAACTTGACAGCCGAAGACTGTGCAAGTCCGGTCGCGCCACGGACCTGAACCTTGTACGAGACAAGGCCGAGGTTCCACGCATACTCGCGTGAAGCCTCAACGGTCACGCCGCCAACGATGGCGGTCTTGATCTGTCCAAGGTCACCGAACAGCACGGCCTTCGCACCGGTCGCAGGGACCGCAATGCCAGGAGCCGTGTAGACAGGCTTGCCAAGGAGGCGATCAACGCCACCCTGACCACCTGGCTGGAACAAAGGCAGCGACGATGAAGTCGTGCCAAGGATCTGGCCAAGAGCCGTATCGCTCATAAGGAACGCGCTCTTTGGCGCGTTTCGGTACTGCTGCTTGACCGAATACTGAAGGGCGACAAGCTCGGCGTATGTGTATACGACGGTGCCTGCGGCCGTTCCACCGGTACCAGCAGCGTTGACAACAGCGGTGCTCGCGGCTGCGCCGTGGGCAATCGCCATCTCCTGTCCAGCGGCTTCGCTGATCATCGACGCAACATCAAATGCCGCATCCTGAATCAGCTCGTCCGAGACCTGGACAAGCACTGCGAACTTCGTTGGGGTGAGGCTCAACGCCGACCCTGTGAAGTCATCTTCCGTGATCGTGCCAGCTTCGGCGACTGAACCAGCCGTCGTGCCAAGCGCGGTCACAGTTGGGAACTTGATGTTGTTGCCGGTGGCAACATTGATCACATCCACAACTGCTGGGTTGATGTAGGGGTTGATCTGCGAGGCAATAACATTCACACGATTGAAGACCGAGACTGGGTTTCCGAGACCGGTCGAGGTCGTGATGTCACGATACTCGAAAGTATCAACGCCACCAGCCATACCGATTGCACGAAGGCGGTCATTGTCCGAAGCAGCCTTAGGAGCCGTTGGAGCAACAACAGCGGCGAACTCGGCGCGAGCCTCGTCAGCAGCCTTGCGAGCCTCGTCAGAAGCCTTCTCGGCGCGGAGAGCCTCGGCGATTACGCCAGCCTCAGCAACGAGCTTCTCGAAGCGTGCCTTGTCTTCACCCTCAAGGGCGATTCCCTTGTCGGCTGCCTCTACGGCAATGCCGCGAGCCTCAACCAAAAGATGCGCTCGCTTGTCAGCAAGCTTTGCGATGTCAGACATTGGTCTGCATCCTTTCTCCGCGCATAGGCGGACTAACTATTTGTGCTCTCCTCGGTGGGATACCTGATCTGCGGACTCGCCGACGAAGGGCGGTGGGGCAGTGGCTCGTGACCTAGAGTGCGTCACTTTCTGCCGCCGAGACCGTCAGCAAAGCAGCGGCGATTGACGGATCAATCCCCACAGGCTTTGGCGCGAGCTTGGAACGGACAGCATCAATAACAGCCACTTCCTCGCTGGACAGTTCTCGTCCAGCCTTGACTGATTCCAGGGTGGCAAGCAGCGCCTCAGCCTCTACGCCGATCTTTGGCGCGGTGACTTGGCGGATTGCCGTGAGACCAAGGGTTGCAGGGTAGGCAGGGGTCTGACCACCGGCGGCAAGGATGCTCACCTCAAAGAGATTGGCTTCCTTGATCGTGCGGTTGTTGCCATCCCACGCATCCTGAACCTTCTGAAAGCCGAACGACATACCGGCAGCGGCGCTCTCGTGCGTCAGCATCGAGATGACCTTTGCTGCGTCTGGATCGGCTGGATCTAGTTTGGCTTCTACGCGAAGGCCAGTCTCGTCCTCAGTCAACTGAAGGCGACCACTTGCCGTGGTGGCAAGGGCGCGTGTCTCATCGTGACCAAAGAGGAAGGCGATAATCTTCTGCCCAGCAGCTGCGCGTGAGAGTGAACGCTTGAATGCGTTTGGCGCAATCTTCTCCTCGAATGGCAGACCAGCAGACGCGCTGTTCCAGATAGAGGCGTAGCCGGTGAAAGTTCGCTGCCCATCCGCATCTGCCTCGGCAAGTCGGAACTCGCCCATCGGTACGGATCGAGTTTCTTTCTCTTTCATATCAACAATCTCCCTATCTTCAGCCGCGATAATGGCATCTGCCCACGAGAGTACGCGATCAGTTGCCTCGCGGTCAGTCGTTTCCACACCCCAGAGGAATCCAGCAACAGCCCCTGGACCTGGGAAGTCCTCATCTGTGCGGTCGCTGTTCTTTGGTACGCCCTCCCAGTCGCCACGGTGGCGGCGAATCCACGCGGCCATACGGATCACCTTGTCGGAATCAGCACGCCCTGCTGCGAGTTCTCGTGCGTCACGGACAGTCTCGGCGACAAGACCGTCACCAGAGAGACCCTGCTCGTGCCACTCCAAGCCTTTGCGTGCAGCCTCGCGGATGTATTGCGGCACATCGTAGACGGCGCGATTCTCGACGCTGCGCTCTTTCTCTGCGTAGCGCGGATGCTCAGAGTTGAGCAGGTCATTGTCTCCGACATAGGCTGGGTTCTCTGGCGCACCAGTGCGAGCCAGATAGAGGAAGGCGTTGACTCGTGCCATTGACCACGCAGCTCGGCTAACGCCTGGGCGGTGTGAGGTTGAGTACGCGCCTGAACCTCGGCGATAGACGGCCTCAAGGGCAGGCACGCGCACGCGCGTCCAGCTCGGACGATCACGCTCGGTCATTGCCTTGTTGTGATCCTCGGCCTTGTTCTTCAGTGCGGTGACGGTCGCCTCGGTCAAGGTGATGTCGCCACCCTGTCCGGATGCGGATCCAGGAGCGTTGGTGTCTGAGCCTTCGATCTGATCCTCTTCCGGTGCAGGTGCATCTGCGCGATACCCTGACGAGCCGGACGAATCGGCAGGCATAGCGCCCTTGTTCACAACTGCGTCGTAAGCGGCGTGCGTGCGGCACGGCATATAGATCGTCTGGCCGTTCTCGTCGATTGTGTGTGTACCTTCGCAGCCGATCTGTTCTGCCCTGGCGAGCGCCTCATCCCTCGTGGTGAACTTATCCTTGCCAGCCACAGGGGCGCGCATCTCGTCGGCAAGATACTCTTCTGGCGAGTTGGCTTCAATGCCGAGCTTGCGCGCCATCTCGCGCACGGCTGGATCGTTATCGATTGCCTTCTCCAGCTCGTCGCCGTACTCCTCTTTCAAGAGGCCGTACTTGTATTCCTTGAAGGCGAAGCCGGTAGCGAAGGCACTTCCCTCAAAGTCGTTGAGATGCACCTCTTCAACGCCAGCCACCTTGTTCTCTTGCAGCCACGCGCGCGTCTCTTGCAGTCGGTCGATCTTGCGCGCAGAGACCACGATGATCTCCGTGTCGCCAGACATCACCTCTTCGTTGAGCGCGTCAATCAGCGGCTGGTTCGGCTGCTCGCCGTCCAGCACGAGCGTGCCGTCAAGGTCAACGATTGTGTAGCTCAAGCCTATTACTCCTCAGCTACCACGCCGATATTCAGCGGCTTCCAGAACTGATCGCCGCCCTCTGGGAGCGGTGGCCGATCCTCTAGCGCGCGCACCTCGTTCAGATTGAGGATGCCTGAGTTCAAGGCGACGGCGTAGGAGTCCATTCGCTCCTTGGTCGTAGGTCGCAGCAGGCCGTCAATGTTGAACTTGATGAAGGTGGTCTCACCAACGATCAGGCGCTGAAGCCCTGCCTCAATGCGTGCAATGAGCGGTCCAAGACCAAGGCGCAGCCATTCGATGCTGATGACTTCCACGCTGCTGTACGAGGTGTTGCCACCTGGGTACTGGAGCAGGTGGAGTGGCACACCATAGATACGAGCGATGGATTCAACGCCCCAGTGCATCGTCTCAATCATCTGCATATCGGTGATCTTGGCGCTCATCTGCTGGAAGTCTGCGCCACCAGTTAGCACCGCCACCTTGTGCATTTTTTCTACGCCGCTGTGACGCTGGCTGAATGATGCGCGCAGCGTATCGGCAACATCCTGCGTCAACTCACCTGGCACCTTGATGACGGCACTTGGCGCTGCGCCATTCTCGTAGAACTTTGCAGCGTAGAGCTGCGTGGCGGAGGCAAGTCCGAGTGTCGTGCGGTGGTGCTCGACTGGCGACATTCCGCGCATCGTGCCAGCGGTGGCAAAGAGTGGGATGTGAATCATCTGGTCAGGACCAACGCTGAACGCGGTGGCTCCGGTTGAGACGGTGTAGACAGGAACGCCCATCTCGTCCAACTTGATCTCGACCTTCTGCGGATCAAGGACGCGCGTCTCAACGACATCTCCAAGGCGGTCGGTGAGGAACAGGATGAAAGCGTTGCCGTCAAGCAAGAGGCTGGTCACAATCGCGTGACGCATTTGGAAGCCGGTGTAGTTTGGGTTCGCAGGGATCGGATTCTCCAACCAGCGCGGTCGAGTCACCGGTCGGCGCACGCCGCCATCACGGATGAAGGCACCAACTGGGAGGCTCGCTACGGTGTCGGCATACAACTTCACGGCCGCATAGAGCGCGCCGATTGATGTTGCGTTCTGCTGATTGAGTTGGACTCCAGCTGACGATTCTGCTGGCTTATCGCTGAGCCACTGTCCTGCATAGAAGTTGCGCTGCTCGGTGCCAAGTAGGCGACGAAGGATGCTCACTTACGGTCTCCTAGCGTATAGCCCAGCGCAGCTAAGGCTACGCCTGTGGCAATCAATGCGACTGGGATTGAGAATAGCGCGAGACCTGCAATCACAAGCACCGCACCCACAACCTCAAGGATATTCGGAATCATAGGTTCACCCACTCCACTTTCGCTGCTGACTTAGGTTCAATCTGCAGGAACTTTACACCTTGGAATGCGACCACGGCAGATACGGCAGCGTCGATGCGGTCAGGCGAAGCCTTGTACGCCTTGGTCAAGACCTGCCCATAGCGCGTCAGGCGCGTATGCACATTGCTGATATGGCGTGCCAAGAGCGGTGAGCCGTCGTGGCGCAGCCCTTCGCCAGTCGCCACAGCCGTGAAGAAGCGGTCAACGGCTGGACCCATCCGCTCGATGGTGGCGGTGTTGAAGACTGCCACGCGCTTGCCGTACCGGCGCGTCCACTCTTCGATCTCGGATGACCAGCCAGGAGGGTCAGCGAAGAGCGTTGCGTCGTAGGTCTCCATCATCTGATCGACCAGTGCGTCTACCTCGGAGCGCGGCACGGTCCAGTCAGGGTCTCGGTTGGTGGCGGCTTTCTCCCACGCCTTGATCAGAAAGATGTGGCCGTCCATCGTGCAGGCCGTGAGCACCGTAGCGTCGCGCGCATACGAGCCGTCAAAGCCTAGGCTCAGGCGCTCGCCTGGGATCAGTTTGCGCTGGCGGTCTGCGAGCTTCATCCACGCCTCAGCGCCGATCCAGCGATCAGGTGCCTGCACAAAGCGGTTGAGGTGATAGCGCTGCCACTCGTGCATCGGCACCTCGTTGGCTCGTGCCAACAGTCTGTCAATGTCTACAAATGCCGGTGCGCTTGGGTTCGCCTGTTCTAGCGCACTCTTGCGGCCCTCCTCGGTCTCTAGGTCGTGGCTGTCGGCTGCCGCCCACCACTCTGCAAGAAAGGAGCCGTCGGTCACCTCGCCAGAGGCGATGCGCTTGGCGTAGGTCAGCATTCGTCCGAGCAGCGTGTTCTCGTCCGAGCCTGCGGTCGAGATGTTCAACTCCAGCGCCTCGGCGCGCTTGGCGAGAGAGTTAGACAGCACGAGATGCACGCGCTCTTTGTTGCCTGTCCACTCGTGCAACTCGTCAGCGATAAAGCAGGTAGGGCGACCGCCGTCGTTGGTGCCTGCCGCAGCAGCCACGCGATACATACGCCCAGGGCGATCCTTGATCAGGATCTCGGTGTCATAGACCTCAAAGAGTTTGGCGAGTGGACCCTGCGTGAGCATTATCCGCGCCGTGCCGAAGAGCAGGTCAGCCTGCTCGAATGACGCAGCCGCGATAGGGATGTTCGGCGAGAGCGGAGCCTTCGGTCCTGCCAGTTCTGCCAAGGCGATGGCTGCGAGCAGCTCGGTCTTGCCGTTGCCCTTTGGCGTACCCAAGAGCGCGCGCTTGACTAGGCGCTTGCCGGTGGCTGCGTCGTATTCGTAGAGCCGCCAGATGAAGGCGCGCTGCCACGGCTCTAGGCGGACTGGGTCGCCAAACTTGTCACCCTCACCGTGGACCAGATTCGTCTCAATCCAGCGGCAGATCAGACCGCCCCACGAGGGTGGCGGTGGAGTGCTAATCGGCGATGCGTACAGCGGCCTCTTCTGGGGCGGCTTCTGACTCGACATATCTTGGGTCTTCTTCCGCCTCGCCTTCTGCGATGGCGGCGTTGGCGATACGAGCATTCAGTTCCTCCAGACTCCTAGCGGCTTCACCGTAGACGATACCAAGCGTCAGCCCTGCCTTGGGGTGCAGACCAAACCGATCCTCTAGTTGCCGGATCTCAGCGTCCATTGCCGACCTCTGACGATAGAGCGGATTCAAGATTGTCTGCCCTTTGTGTCCGATCATCATAGGGTTCGCCCTCAGCTCAGCGTCCATACGGTCACGCTCGTCGTACATCGAGAAGAGTCGTTCGAGCG
>SXGQ01023291.1_pt1 | contig 10112 bp, 13 predicted proteins | sample 3178371 | NCBI WGS metagenome assembly SXGQ01 (sample SAMN11356859, study PRJNA531348) | freshwater metagenome | isolation source: freshwater sample F1-20 | place: China: Fuxian Lake, Yuxi | collected 2017-12-25 | reverse complement strand
GGCCACCGGCACCGGTCTGGATCTGCTGGAGAAGGCCCGCCCGCACCAATACTTAGATGTGGGCATCGCCGAGCAGCACGCGGTGACCATGGCCGCCGGCATGGCCTGTGAGGGCCTGCGGCCGGTGTGTGCCATCTACAGCACCTTCCTGCAGCGGGCCTACGACCAGCTGATCCACGACGTAGGCATTCAGAACCTGCCCGTCACCTTCGTCATGGACCGGGCCGGCATCGTGGGGGCCGATGGCTCGACCCACCAGGGCCAGTACGACATCAGTTACCTGCGCTGTGTGCCCAACTTCACGGTGATGGCACCGAAGGATGAGGCCGAACTGCAGCGGATGCTGATCACCTGCCTGCAGCACAACGGCCCCACCGCCCTGCGCATTCCCCGCGGCGAAGGGGAGGGTGCGCCGCTGCTGGAGGAGGGCTGGCAGCCCCTGGAGATCGGCCGTGGCGAGCTGCTGGCCGATGGCGACGACCTCCTGATCGTGGCCTACGGCGCCATGGTGGCCCCCGCCATGGCCACCGCCGGCCTGCTGCAGGAGCAGGGGGTGCGGGCCGCCGTGATCAACGCCCGCTTCCTGCGCCCCCTGGATGAGGCCCTGATCCTGCCTATGGCGCGCCGCATCGGCCGCGTGGTGACCATGGAGGAGGGCTGCCTCGCCGGTGGCTTCGGCGCCGCCGTGGTGGAAACCCTCAACGACCACGACGTGCTCGTGCCGGTGCATCGCATCGGCATCCCCGACCAGCTGGTGGACCATGCCAGCCCCGACCAGAGCAAGCAGGCCCTGGGGCTGACCCCGCCCCAGATGGCCGACGGCATCCTCCAGCGCTTCACCAGCCTGCGCCGCCAGCCGGTGGGTGTCTGATCCCGAGGTGTTGATCGTCGGTGCCGGCCCCGCCGGTGCCGACCTGGCCTGGCGGCTGGCCCGTGCCGGCATCCCGGTGCTGCTGATCGATCGGCTGCCGGATCTGCGCCAGGCGGCCTTCAGCAGTGCCGCCCTGCCCTGGTCTGCGGTGGAGCAACACGGCCTGCCGGAGTCGGTGATCGCAGCCCGTTGGCAGGGCTGGCAGCTGCTGGGCCCCGCCCAGGGGCGCCGCCAGTGGCGGGCACCCCACACCCTCGGCGCCGTGCTGGATTTCGGTGCCCTGCGCTGTTGGTTGGCGGAGCGGGCCGCCGCCGCCGGGGCCGTGGTGGAGCTGGGCTCCACCGCTGAACACTGGCAACCCGATGGGGAAGGGGCCCGGGTGCAGTTGCGCGACGGCACAGGCCGGCGCCGGCTGCTGCATCCCCGCTGGCTGGTGGATGCCACGGGGCAGCAGCGGGCCCTTCTGGGGGATCCCCCGGCGCCGGCCCACCCCCTGGTGAGTGGCGTTGGGGTGGAGTGGCTGCTGCAGGTGGATGCCCAGCTATGGGGGCAGTGGGCGAATCAGCTGAGCTTCATGCTCGGCAGCGACTGGGTGCCCCAGGGCTACGGCTGGGTGTTTCCCATGGGGCCGGGGGTGCTCAAGCTCGGCATTTGCCGGCTGACGGATGCCGCCCATCCGCAACCCCCACTGCAGGGCCTGCTGCAACAGCTGCAGCGGCGTCTGGGACTGGAGGGGGCCGCCGTGCTCGATCGCCACGGCGGCCTGGTGCGCAGCAGCATCCGCCGCCGTGAACCCCACCAGCGGGGCCCGCTGCTGGGGCTGGGGGATGCGGTGAGCACCGCCAACCTGCTGGGGGGCGAGGGCATCCGACACGCCCTGAGCAGCAGCGCGGTGTTGGCGCCGCTGCTGCTCAGGGCCCTGCAGGGCGACGCCCGATGCCTGCGGCACTATCCGGCGCAGTTGCGCCGCCGCCTGGGGTGGCGCTGGAGCCTCAGCGGGCACCTGGCCCAACGCACCTGGCTGGGGCTGCGATCAGCGGCGGCGGATCGCCGCCTGGCCCGCCTGCTGGGGGGCCTGGAGGTCTGCAGTGCCGATGACCTCTCGGCTCTGCTGTTCGACTACCGCTTTGAACGCTACGGGCTGCGGGCCCTGCCCTACGCCCTGGGCTGGCGGTAAGGGTTGGTGGGTTGAGTGCTGGCGGAGCCGGGGCGACGTTCGGTCACCCCGGCCCGCTGGCCTCAAAGGGCTGGACTCAGACCACGCCGCGGGCGGCCAGCCCCAGGATCGCGCCCATCCCCAGGATGTGGCCGAAGGAGGTGGTGGCCAGCAGGGCGGCGTGGCTCATGCCACCGAACATGGTGGGGTTCGGCAGCTGGGCACCCTCATTGGGGTACTTCATGGTGGCTTTGCCGATGCCGATGGCGATCACATTGGCAACGATCATCACCAGGCCCACCTTCGGGGACCAGGCAACGGAAGCGGGGGCGATGGCCAGCAGGGGAGCGAGCATCGAAATCTCAGGCGACACCTCATCTTCTGAGGGGGAGAGGCCTGCGGCCTGGGCCGCTTAAGACTTGTTCACCGCCCCGGGGCCGGCCGGCCTTTCCCGAAATCCCAGCAACACCAGCAGATTGCTGAGGGTGAGAAAGGCTTCGGCACCCCCATGCAGCGGATCCACATCCGCCAGCTGCCGTCCGTACACCCCCTCGGCCACCAGGGCGGCGGCGATGGTCACCAGCACGAACAACAGGGTGAGGCAAAAGCCCCAGAAGGCCAGCCGGGGCATGCGGCCGCTGCGCCAGCTCCACCACAGGAACAGCAGGTAAGGGGCCAGGGAGCCGGCGAACAGCGGTGCGGGGTCGATGGCCGCGAGGCTCTGCAGCAGTGCCGTGGCCATGGCTCAGGCCCCCGCCCGTCGGTTGAGGTTCCAGGCCGCCAGTGCCAGGGTGCCGTTGCCGAGCAGCGTGCAACCGGCCTGCAGCACCACCAGGCCATCGAGGGCCGGCGCATTGTCAAACAGGTGCCAGGTGCAGGCCGCCATGGCACTTACCAGGGCCGGGGCCATGGCCAGGGAGAGCCAGCTCCACTCCGGTTCACCGCGCCGCTGGCCCCAGCGTTGGATCGCCACCATGGCCAGGCCCCACTCCAACACGGAGGCCACGTGGATCCACCAGGTGGGTAAGGAGAGGGCGTGCATGCCCCCGGTCTAGGCGGCCATCACTCGACCGTGTGGCTGCTGAACTGTTCGAAGACGGTGCGCAGCACCGCCGCCATCTCGGGCTTCAGCTCACAGCCCGCCGTGGTCTGGGAGGCCAGCAGCAGCAGGGCACAGGCATCCACGAGGGAGGCGGCCTCATCACTGCTGAGACTGATCAGGTGCTCATCCCCGCAGTGTGTGACGTGCAAGCGATCCCTACGGATTTGTAGTGCAGGATACTTTTTTGCAGGGTCAATGCGGCAATCAGCAGGTTTGCTTCACCTTTCCCCTGTGATCTCCGCCTGATTTCCCTCTGGAACAGGCCCTGAATGCAGCTGTTCAACGGCAATGAAGCTGGAGCGCTGATGAAAATCGGGCTCCGCGGCGCAATGGCGTAAAGCCCAGTATTGGCAACCCATCTGCCGATGCTCCAGCACCGCGGTGAGCGACAGCTCGAGCCGGGGATCAACGGTTGTCAGCCAGCCGCCCCAGGGGAGGCTGAGCTCCAGATCGAGTTGTGTGGCGCTGCGCTGCAGCGCGATGGGCAGGGCCTGGATCCAGGGTTCCTCCCCCCCACCACTGCGGTACCCCTCAAAGCGATAGAGGTTCCAATCGCCGCTGCAGCTGAGGTTGAGCTCCCAGTACTGGCGCTCCCCCACCACCCCCAGGAAGGCTTCGAAGCAGGTGCTCTGCCACAGCCCATCGCGGCGCTGGGGATCGGCGCTGGGCTCCCCCAGCACCAACTGCTCCAGGGGGCCCCGCAGGCGGTAGCGGATCCGCAGGGCTTCGCCCTGGCGCCCCACCCAGCCCTCCAGGCAGAAGGGATCCACGGCGGGGCCGGGGCCAAAGGGCCGCAGGGTGGCCATCAGGCCGGCTGCCCTTGGGCGCCCTGCAGGCGACGCACCAGCTGGCGCAGGGGCTCCATCTGGGCCTCGATGCTGGCGGTGAGGCGGAACTGCACCAGGGCCCGCTGCAGGTTGTGCTGCGGATGCCGGGCCTTGAAGTACACGTTGCCGTTGAGGTGGTCGGTGAAGAACCGCAGCCCCAGTTCGAAGCTGATCAGCCGCGCCGCATCGGGCAGCAACGCCACCTCCTGGGCCGTGAGCAGCGCTCCGGCCTCCGCCAGATAGCCCTCCAGAATCGCCGCTGCCAGCGGCAGATCAAACACCACGCCGTTGAGGTCGGTGGTTTCCTCCCCCATGGGGTTGCAACAGGAGCGCAGGCAGTCGCCGATGTCGTAGTGCACCAGGCCGGGTTTCACCGTGTCCAGATCGATCAGGGCCACGGCTCGGCCACTGCTGCGATCCAGCATCACGTTGTTGATCTTGGGGTCACCGTGGATCGGGCGCAGCGGCAGCTCGCCGCGGCCCTTGGCTTCCTCCAGCAACGGCGCCAGGGCTTCGCGCTCGCGGATGAAGGCCATGCAGAAGCGGCTGGCGTCGTCGGCCGGTGGGGGAGCTGCCGCCAGCGCCCGCCGATACGCCTCCAGATAGAGGGGGGTGATGTGGAAGCCCTCCAGCGGGTCCGCCAGGGCGTCCACCGGCAGGTCGCTGATCAGGCTGTGGAACACCCCCAGGCCGCTGCCCAGTTCACGGGCCTGGGCCGCCCCCGCGATCACATCCACGGTGTCGGCCTGGGGAATGAAGCTGAGGCTGCGCCAGAAGCCACCGGCCTCACAGCAGTGCCAGGTTTGGTCGCCGTTGCGGGTGCAGATCAACTGCGGATGCTCCCAGCGCCTGGAGCCCAGGGCAGGGTGGCCCTGCTGCAGCTTGCGTTGCATGTGCAGCGACAGTTGATGCAGGTTGTGCATCACCAGCTCCGGTCGCTGGAACACGGCGGTGTTGATGCGCTGCAGCACGCTGAGGCCGCCGGCGCTGTTCACCAGGTAAGTGTCGTTGACGTTGCCGCTGCCCAGGGGATCGATGGCGCTGACGCAGCCCTCCCCGTGGAAGGCCTCCGCCACGCGCCAGAGGCGCGACCCGTCACCGGCACTCACGCCTGTTCGGCCTGCTGCTGCTCGATTTCCCGCAGCAGCTGGTGGCGAATGTGGTCGGGGGATTTGTACTGACGGGGCAGGCAGTTATGCAGCGTGGTCAGACGGCTCCAGGCCAGGGTCTTTTCAATCCGTGCCACTGGCCGGCCTTCCAGCAGAAGCTGTTTGAGGGCCTTGCGATACAGGAAATACTTCGACTCCAGCTCACCGATGGTGAGACCCTGGGTTTCGCTCATGAAGCTCCTGGCTTGCAGGCCAACAGCTTCAAGCTATGCGAAAGCCGCCGACCCCAGGCTGGATCGGGTCCAGTTGGTGGTGAGGCGTCACACAGCGGCGGCGCCCTCAGAGGGTGCTGCAGGCCCTCTGGAAGCGCAGCAGCTGCTCCCGCTGGGCCGGCGTGGCCCGGTCCGCCCGCTGTTGCATCAGCCCCTGCGCCCGCTGCACCTGGCCGCAGGCCAGGTCGTTCTCACCACGATTGAACTGGTCGTCGGCGCTGGCCAGGGCCGCCTGCAGCTGCCGGCGGGCCTGGGGTTCCGTGGGGCCGTCGGTGGGTGCCGCTGTGGGGGGCGCCGCGGGGGCCGCCGGTGTCGGGGGGCTGGGGCGGGGCCGCCCACAGGCCGTCAGGCCCAGGGCCAGCACCAGGGCGAGCAGCGGCCGCCAGCGGTGGCCCGGGAGCCGGAGGCTCATGCCAGCACCGCCGCCTGCTCGGCCGTCAGCCGTCCCGCCGCCACCAGGGTGCGGGTGATGGTCTCGATGTCCAGCACGGCGTGCACGCGGTAGCCGGCCCCCTGCAGCCGTTCGCGGGCGCGGCGATCCCGCTGCCCCCCATGGTCGATGAACACCACCACGTCCTCCACCACCAGGCCGGAGCTCTCCAGTTTGCTGATGCCCTCGAGCACGCTGCCGCCGGTGATCAGGATGTCGTCCACCACCACCACCCGGTCGCCGTCGTTGAAATCCCCTTCGATCAGGCGCCGGGCCCCATGGGCCTTCACCTCCTTGCGGGGGTAGATCAGGGGCTTGTGCAGCGCCAGCGACAGCCCGGTGGCGGTGGGCAGGGAGCCGTAGGGAATGCCCGCGATGCGGTTGAAGTCAAGCCCCTCCAGCAGGGCGCCGTAGCTGTGCAGCACCCGATGGAAGAGGTTGGGATCCGAAATGATCTGGCGCAGATCCACGTAATAGTTGAACACCGCTCCGGAGGCCTGCACGTAGTCGCCGAACAGCAGGCAGCCGATGTCAAACAGATCGAGGATCAGATCCCTGCCCGCATCCGGCGCCGGGCTGGTGGCCGTGGGGGGCTCCGCCACCCAGAGGGCACAGCTGTTGCCCTCGGCCCGGGGGTGTTGGTTGAGCCAGCGCTCCCGGCGCCGGTTGATCAGACCCTTGAGGGCGGCCGCCTGTTCCCCCAGGTCGTCCTCCACCAGGAGGTTCTGGGGCAGGGGCAGCAGCAGCCCATCGGCGGCGTCGTTGAAGCCGGCCTCCAGCAGGCCATCGAGCCGCTCCTCCTCGCTCCAGATGCTGCGCAGCATCAACACCCGCTCCGGGGCCGCCTGGCGCACCTGCCCCAGCACCGTGGGGTCGCTGGTGCCCACCTCCAGCAGCAGTTGGTCGGGGGTGCCCCACAGCTGGCACTCCCGCACGATCTGGAGAAACAGCGGATCCCCCTCGGAGGGGTGGTACTGGATCCGTTTGGCGGCGGGATTGGAGCTGCGGCAGGTGATCACCACCGCCTTGTCGGCGTAAAGCAGAAACGGTGCGGCGATGTCCTGCCCTGCCAGGGGGGAGAGGGTCACCGCGTCCACCCCCAGGTCCTTGAACAGGTAATGGGCCAGGGCGGTGGAGGAATTGAGATCGCCGTGTTTGGCATCGATGATCAGCGGCAGGTCGCGCGGCACCAGGTCGCGCACCTCCAGCAGCAGCTCCAACCCCAGGGGGCCCAGGGCCTGGTAGAAGCCGAGGCTGGCCTTGATCGCACACACGTGGGGGCTGGTTTCCTCCACCACCGCCTTGATCCAATGGCGGGCCTGGCTGAGGAAGGAGCGGTTGGCCATGCCGCGCCGCTGGGCCCAGCTCTGCAACATCTCCGGATTCGGGTCGAGCCCGGTCATCAGGAGCGACTGCCGCTCGGCGATGGCTTCGGTGAGTTGAACGAAGAAGCCCATCGCCCCCTGGATGGCGTGTTGCGTTGCTAAGCGATCCCCCCGGCCTGCGGTGGAGGGGGTCACAGGTCGTAGCAAATCAGGGTTGACGGCCCCGCTTTCGGGGGGCAAGCGCCAGGGGGCAAGCTTCCGATCTGGCCACCGCCGCTGGCCGGAGCCAACGGCAGGCGATGTGATCCGCTCGCTGCGGAGTGCGGGTGAACCAGGAGCTGGATCGTCGATGTCTGGAGCTGGCCCTGGCGGATCTGCGGCAGCTGCAGCCGACGCAGCGGCGCCTGGCCCTCGCCCAGTTCCAGGCCATTGATCCCGCCCTGGCCAGCCGCCTCCAGCTGGAACTCACGTTCCACCTGTTTTGATCCCCTGTTCTGAGGTCGCCGTGCTCGAGCTGTTCCACGCGGCCCCGTCGTACTACTCGATGGTGGCGCGGTTGGCGCTGGCGGAGGCCGGCATCCCCTTCACCTCACGGCTGATCGACATCCATCTGGCCAAGCAGCAGCTCAGCGATCCCTACCGGGCCCTGAACCCCCACATGACCGTGCCCACGTTGCGGGGGCCTGATCTGCTGCTCACCGATAGCTCCGAGATCCTGGCTTTTGTCGCGTCCCGCGCCGGTGACGCCTGGTGCGATGCCGATGCGGCCCAGGCGCCGGCCATCCGCGCTGCTGTGCAGGGCCACTACTACATCTCGATCGAGACCCTCACCTTCAGCAAGCTGCTGACCAGCCGGCCGCTGCTCAAGCCGTTGGTGACACGTCTGCTGTCCGGCCTGAGCCGGCAGCTGGAGCAACGGGCCGCCCACACCGCCGTGGACCCCGAAGCCCTGCGGGCCAAGGCCCAGCAGGATCGGCAACGGCTGCACACGTTCACAGCCACCCCAGCCGCCGAGACCCTGGCGGCGCAGCGCGCCCAGGTGCAGGCCTACCTCCACGGTCTCCCTGCGCTGCAGGACGGCCCATGGCTGTTCGGCAGCCGCATCAGCAGCGCCGATGTGGTGCTGGCGGTGTTGTTGGCCCGCCTCTCCATGGCGGGGGAGCTGGCGTTGCTTGAGCGGGCGGATCTGCAGCGGTGGTGGCAGCGCTACCAGGGCCGCCCGGCGGTGCAATCCGCCGATCTGTGGACCCGGTTCCAGCGCCGCCGCTTCGTGGCGGCGCTGCTGCAGGCCCGTCGCACACCCATTGTCAGCTCGGCGGCTTGACGGGGCAGTCCCGCGCCGCCAGTACCGCCGCCTGTCCCTTGCCGTCACGGCGCAGGGGTTGCACCCCGAAGTCGTCCTCGCTGACGTCGAAACCGCCGCTGCTGCAGAACAGGGTCAGCTCCCGGCGGGTGTAGCTGCCATGGGCCCGGCCCTTGCCCTGCTCCATGGCCATGCCGAGGCACTGCTGCTGATTGCCCCAGACGCAACTGGCGGCCCCCAGTAGCCCCCCGAGCACGTTGGTGGCGATCTGTTGGCTGCGGTCGATCTCAAAACGCTGCACCTGATAGCGCCGGCGCCCCAGCTGCTGATCCAGGGGATCCGGCGGCAGTGGGCGGCTGAAGGCCTCCTGGCTGTCCACCGTCCAGGGGCCGAGCCGTTGCCCCACCGTGAGCTGGCTGGCCAGGCCGCGGGTGAGGGCTTCAAAGCGCTCCTTCGGAAAGCCGTGGTGCTGGAAGGAGATCCGCTCGTAATCCCCCATTTCAAACAGGAGGTTCGCCGTGCGGGCGAAGTCCTCCACGCTGAGGGCGTTGTTGGCCATCAACCACCCCAGGAAGGTGCCGGTGCGCCAATCCGCCGCCAGTTCCTCCTGTTTCACCGTGATGCCCAGACCGCCGCGGTAGGGCCCGCGCCCCTGTTCGCGGTTGACGTGGTGCCCCCATTCGTGGGCCAGCACCGAGAGATCCAGCAGCAACAGTTCCGCATCGGTCTGCCCCCGGGCGGATTTCACAGTGCGCCTCAGGTTGAGGGCCATGGCGATCTGCTTACTGGGGGGGCAGTAGAAGGCCATCGGATGCTCCACGCGGGCCACGCCGCAGCCTTCGGCGCTGTCGCCCGCAAACAGCAGGGTGGGTTGCTCACGGGTGCCCCAATAGCGCTGCAGGAGCTCATGGGCCGCCCGCAAATAGCGCTTGCGCTGCTCCGCCGGCGACCCCTGGCTGTCGCTGCGCAGGGTTTCCAGCGCGCGGGCCTGGGCTGGATCCGCGGGTTTGGGGGCCGGCGGGGGCGGCTCCTGGCCGGGTGCCCAGGGCTCAGCCCGGAGCGGTGCCGCCAGGCTCAGGCTGAGCAGCAGTGGCCAGCGGCGCTTCAGCGGCATGGCTGCTCGACTGGTGTCTCCGCTGGTTCCTGAGCCGCCGTCAGCCGGCAGCGCAGCACCGCCAGGGCCTCATCGGGTAGGTCCAGGAAGCGATCGAGCCAGGGGGCGCCACAGGGGGGCACCGTGGCCACCCCCGCCACGGTGGTGTTGCCATGGCCATTGCGGGCTTCACCCTGGCGTTGATGGCGCAGGCTGCGGCAACCGCCGCTGCTCAGCTGGGCCTCCACGCTCAGATCCGGTGGGGCCAGCTGCCACAGGCGCCCCACCCGAATCCGGAAACGGAAGGCGGCCCGAAACCACAGCTGCAGCTCTCCGGATGTGGTCTGGAGCTGTCCCGTCAGCGCCTGGGGCACGATGCTGATCGACAGGCCCGGGGGCAGGGGCAGCCCAAGCACCGTGGTGGTGCGGCCATCCAGGGGGGGGATGGTGATGCCCTCAGGGGGAAACACCAGCTCCAGACCATCACCGCCGGCGCAGGCCTGGGCCTCCCCCACGGCGACCCCACCCCGGGCGTCGTAGCGAAACAGCGGGTAGCCGCCGATGGCCAGCTCGCAACCCTCCAGGGTGTCCAGCCGCCACGGGCCTGGGGTCGCCGGGTTCACG
>SXGQ01120394.1_pt1 | contig 10113 bp, 11 predicted proteins | sample 3178371 | NCBI WGS metagenome assembly SXGQ01 (sample SAMN11356859, study PRJNA531348) | freshwater metagenome | isolation source: freshwater sample F1-20 | place: China: Fuxian Lake, Yuxi | collected 2017-12-25 | reverse complement strand
TTGGCTGCTGTGAAACAAAACGGGCTTGCTTTGCAATTTGTCAAGGAACAAACCCCAGAAATCTGCTTGGCTGCTGTGGAACAAAACGGGCTTGCTTTGCAATTTGTTGAAGAACAAACCCCGGAAATCTGCTTGGCTGCTGTTAACCAACGCGGGTGTGCTTTGCAATGTGTTAAAGAACAAACCCCAGAAATTTGCTTGGCGGCTGTGAAAGAAAACGGTAATGCTTTGGAATACGTGAAGGAACAAACACCAGAAATTTGCTTGGCTGCTGTTAACCAACGCGGGTGTGCTTTGAAATGGGTTAAAGAACAAACCCCGGAAATCTGCTTGGAGGCTGTGAAACAAAATTGGTTAGCGTTGAAATATGTTGAAGAACAAACTCCGGAAACACACATGGCGGCTTTCGACCAAGATCATTACGCGTCTGAATATGCTAAAGAATTCCGTCTCATGATGTGAGGTAAAAAAGAATAATCATCAATATAATATTACCGACGCGAAGATGTAATATTGTAAAATAGTGCAATAAAATATATATTTTTATTTTAATTTGTTTTTTTTTGCATGAACAGCTTGCCTAGCTTGCCTGAATTTGTTTGAAGTAAATACATTTGTTTTGTAAATAATTTAAAAAAATAATTTAAAAAATGCTTGTTAGTACTATTATTTGTAGTATGGCGTCTTTTTGTTCATGTGATACAAACTATGAGAGATGTATTATTTCAGAAAATGAAGGAACCATCTACTATAACCGATACGTTCATGCAGAATACCTAAAAGTATGCAAACACCTAGACATACTACATAATGGACATAGTTGTCTATTCCCCTCTGGAATGTGTGCTATTACCACCGCATTTCATATTTCAATGATGAACTTTAAATGGACATCTACAAATATTGTTATTTCACGAGAAACATACTGTGATACACCTAGAGTAGTCACATATATTAATGAAAATTACACGAATGTAAATACATTTAAAATCGATGTGCACGATAATAAAAACGTCATGGACACTTTCAACCACAAAATAGACAAAAATAAACCGACTATCTTATTTATTGAAACATGCACTAATCCAAATGGTGATGTTTTTGACTTCGAACTTCTTAAAGAAATTGTAAGCATTGTTGGGCGTGATAAAATACGCATTATTGTAGACAATACGTGGATCACATCGGCAATCTTTCAACCACTAAAACATTCACAATGTATTGACATGGTTGTCATGTCGCTTACAAAATATTATGGTGCTGGTAGGTCGGGTATTATGGGTGCCATTGTATGCAGAGACGAATCATTGAACCAAAGAGTGTTTGAATATGGAAGAAACTGTGGTCTACATGTTAATCCTTTTTATTGTCAAGAAATGGCGAAAAATATTGTCTCACTCCGTAAACGCATAGAAACAAGTTCAGAAACAACAAAAAATGTTGCGGAGTATCTAGAACTTAGAAAAATTAAAGTGAACTATCCAATGCTATCCAGTCATCGTTCACATAGATTAGCACAACAGTTATTCAAAAACATCGGTCCAAGCGTATTTACATTTGAAGTGCCACTTAAAAAAGAAGATGCACTTAAATGGATGCGTAGTTCTAAGTTTGATTGTACAACTAGTTTCGGTGCACACGACACTCGTTTTGACCAATGGCCACGTCAAACAAAGAATGGCACACTATGTCGTATTTCAATAGGGTTTAATTCTTCATTTGATGAAATCGTGAATGAACTCAATCGAATGTTTTTAACCATAAATTTGTAAATTGGTGTTTGAATTGTAAAAAGGAATTTCTATCTCGTTAGATGAGTTCAAGTTTGTAAATTTATAATATTATAATAAAAGTATATAAAGTTAATTATAATGCTAATCTAAATAAAAAAAATGTTTAGATCCAAAGACCATATGCTTCATGAGATCAGATTAGCAAAAAAAAAGAATTGCAACAAAGATGGTAAAGAGGCAAGTACAGATAAAACGGATTTACATAGGTTCGAGTTAAAAGGTATTCAACAAGAATTGGTTAAAGAAGGTATTAGAGTGCATGTCAATGACCTTCGTGCTCTTCGTCACACCTGTTTACATGATTTAACAGATGAGGATAAACAATTGCCAGTTGGTAACACAACAATGGGCGTATTATTTGAAAAAATGAATAAAAATTCTTGGGATTGTTATGGATTTGGTGGAAAATCAGATGTTGTTGCCAAAACACATGATATGACTAGATGGTCAGATAATAAAGAGAAAACAAAAATACGTAAAAATAATAGAATTGATAAAATGGGTTGGGAGGATAACCAACTTAACCAATGATGTCAATGTTGTCAATGATGGTAATTGATTGGTTCGTCAATCATTAAAAAAATAAATTTTTGATTATTATCATTTAAAAAATAATAATCAATGTAAATAAAAATAAAAATGTCAAGTTGCGGTATTTGTCTTGAACAATTTACTGACAATGAGAATGAAAATCCAGTTATTGCGGTTGCATTTGATTGTAATCATAAATTATGCATGAGTTGTCTTCCTAATTCAATAAGAAACCAAGAAAAACTGGATTCATTTGAAATTAAATGTTATTTTCCGAACTGTAATGGAAAATTACCAATAGAAAAAATACGTGATTTACCAAAAAATGAAGATTATAAACAAATTATAGATGAACTACTTATAGTAATTGGAAATACAAACAATATTAAAAATGATAAAAATGAACATTCACCAACAATTGATTTTCACTTGGCGTTAAGTGATCATTGTCCCAACTGTAAAAGATTAACAGTTGAATTGCAAAATGTGGATGCATGTTGTGTCATTACATGTTTAGGATGTAATACCAAATATTGCAAAGCATGCAATTATTATATGTCCTATGAAAATTATATACTTTATAGAATTATGGTGCAATCTCCATTAGAGCATGAATCAGTTATAGCACAACACATTAGAGTATTTCATAATAAGCAAACAACATTTCTTCATGAGGATTTTATAAAACCAATCCAGACAAATGAAAAACTTTTTAAAATTCAAGAACTTGGAAAAAACCATACTGATGAACAAAAACAAAATGTTCTTTTACAACATGACATACAAGAACTTATCAAGAATGCAAATATAAAATACGGATTAGAACCACACACAATTAAAAAAATTTATTTGGGAGAATATGATAAAAAATTTTCTACTATGTCTCAATTAGATCATATTGGATTATTAGGAAGAGTTGTAGAAACAGTAGAAACAGTAGGTATAGGTACGGCATGGGGGTTAATGTTTGTAGGCGGGATTATAGGTTGTAAGTTACAATCTGAAATGGAATCAAAGGTTTCTACAGGAATGTATGTGATGGCATCAACGGCTTCTACAGCTGGTATATCTACAATGACAATGTCTGCTGCAGGATTGACTGCGATGGCATCAACTGCTTCTACAGGATTATCTGCGATGGCATCAACGACTTCTACAGCTGGTATATCTACAATGATGATGTCAGTTGCTGGCACTGGAACTGGTGCAATTACCACCGCAACTGCTTTAACAGGTGCTAGCATTGCTTGTTTAAGTATAGGAATTGGACTTGTTTTTACTATACCAGTAATTGCATCATTTTTTTTCAAAAAAAAACCAAATCCAGATAGTGTGTAATCTTTTCTCTGCATAATGTAATTGTAATTGCATGATGAAATCCCTAATAAATTTTCGTCTAAAACCACGAAACAAAACCGTCAAGGTGTCTAAGGCATCCAAAGCACGCATCAATAAGAATAAGAAGGCGTGCACCTACAAAAAGCCCAACGGTTCAATCAATGTCTCAAAATACATGCGGTGTATCGCAAACGATACACAATTCGGTAAACCAAAACACATTTATGAAATCAACGACAACGCCGCGTCTCCGTTTGTGGTGGTTGATTATGGTGCCGGACGCGCGTTCATTTACAATAACAAATTCAACGAATTAACGAATCGGGGCGAGTTGAATGACAAGCTCATGGATGTGAAATACGATCAGCTGTTTCTGGGGGAAAAGAATGACCCCTATTGGCGAGATTACGAGAAGGGCAACAACATTCTCATGCAAACGGGCAAGGGCAAATACCTCTTTGTGGGCAAGGGAATTCTCTCGTTTTCGGCTAGGAACGGCGACACCATTCGCCGGTTTTATTCGCCGATGGGCGGAAACTATGACTCCTTTCCATACGCAGTGGGCGACAAGTACGTGTATTTGCTGAATGAGAGAAAATGCGCGCCCATCAGCAAGTTTGACATGACTAAAGACGTCATGAGGCAGTATTATTGCTATGAAACGGGCGGCGAATGCAAAAAATACAAGACAAGCACGCTGCCTATGAAAACGATATATAAACCGTTTCACGGGTATTATTGATCAGCAAAAAAATATAAACGGATTGTCTTTTTATATTTTTTATATGTATGCTCTGCAATGGATGAACCATTTTTACCACCCAGAAGGTCAAATCAACCCAAACCCCGATCTAATCAAGGTCTGCTGCCGCCCGAGTTCTTGATGCCGCTGCCCTTTTGCAAATTGGCGTGCAATTGGTTAACTGCCTGTTTTAGTAGAAGTAGCAATAGCAGTGGCAGTAGAAGTAGCAGTAGCAGTAGCACCTAGTTAATCATTAATCATGTTTCAATCGTTTCAATCATTCTTTTCTTTGAGTTCGGCGGGTTTGGGTGGCGACGGCATTTCGTTCATGTCGCCGAATTCGCCGAGTTCATCGCGTTCGCACTCAATGGTGCAGTGGTTGCGGAATAAAGCGCGGAATTCGCGGCTGCTCCGGCACAAGTCCTCCTTGTGCACCAGCATGTGGTAGCAGCGCAGCGTCACAATGGTGTCAATCTTGGAGTTGTGCGCATTTTTGGGCACGCGCTGGAACAGGTGCTCGTGTAGCTCCAGCAGTTTGGGCCACTTGTAGCCCAAGCCGTGCGGCGACGGCAGTTTGCACAGGTCGGTGCTGACCTTCATCGTGCAGAATGGAGAAGGGAAGTAGAACGACATTCGGTTGCGCTGAGCCTCCATTTGAAGCATGCGGCTATCAAATTCAAAGTTGTGGGCGACGCACTTGCCGCACTGGGCAAGCGCCATTTTGAAATCAAACAGCGCAATGCGGATGTCAATGCCTTGTTGCAGAGACATTGCGCGGGTGATGCCGTGAATGGCCACGCTTTCATCGGGCAGCGGGATGTGCGTGCCGAGGCTGATGATGACGTCCTTGAAATCTTGGATTTTGTCGGCATCGGTGTCGTATATCAAGTAGCTTAGTTGAATGATGTGCGGCCATTGCGCGGGGTCCATGCACTGGCGGTTCTTGGGAGGCAGTCCGGTGGTTTCGGTGTCAAATACCATGATCTTCATTTTGCTTGATGTTGTTGCGATTACTTGGTTGCGATTACTTGTTGTTGTTGTTATTGCTGTTTAAATTCAACCCGATTTGCAATCAATTTTTAAAATAATATTGTTCATAAATGCATTTTTTATAAATAATATTATAACATAATTTATATATAGCACCTAATATAAATCATAAGATTTCTCTCGGAATGAAACTTACCAAAGTGCATTTGTTTGTGGTGCTGCTGTTGGCCCTGGTGTTTTGCTCTTTCCTGGGCGGGGCTTGTGGCGGTGGTTTAGAAGGATTCAACATGCCGTCTGACACCAGTCCTTACAGAGGCAAGGGACAGTACTCGGACCAGTTTTCAAGTTACGGCGACATGTATTCCGCCAACAAGCAGTTTGCCAAGCAGCAAGACGCAATCAATGATCGCAAGGACAAACCCGCGCCCCCTGATTACAATCCTGATTATACGCCATCCAATCCGGGCGATGACGACGCCGATTCCAAGTTTGCCCCGTTTTCTGCGAATGGCTCGGGCACAAGCGCAGCGGGCTCAAGCGCAGCGGGCACAAGCGCAGCGGGCACAAGCGCAGCGGGCTCAAGCGCAGCGGGCACAAGCGCAGCGGGCTCAAGCGCAGCGGGCTCAAGCGCAGCGGGCATTCCCGCCAGCCAAATCATTCCCGGCCAGGAGGACATGTACATATTGAAATCCAGCGTAGTTCCCCCGGTTTGTCCGGCCTGCCCTGCGGTGAGATGCAATGGTAATAGTAGTGGTAATGGTAAGCATGGCGATGGTGCTAACAACAGCACGCCCGCAAAATGCCCTCCGTGTCCGCCGTGCGCACGCTGCCCCGAACCCTCGTTTGAATGCAAGAAGGTTCCGAATTACAGCCTTTCAAACAACAACGCGCTGCCGCGTCCGGTGCTGAGCAGTTTCAGCCAGTTTGGGTTGTAGCGTGCGCCATTTCTTTCAATATTTCATTCCATTAAATCCTTTCGTTTGATGCACTGTCGGTCAATGGACAGTGTCTCATTGGGTGCATCCTGCGGCACAATTTTAAGCAAGCATTTGGAATACTTTCCGTAAAGCGGTTCAGTGCAGCCATTGTGTTTCTTGTGTTTCCGGGTGTTGTTTTTGAGCATACGGGGTTTAGGGTCGTCCGTGCACCGAGCCCGGAAGTGTTCGTAGCGTTCGCGCACGTCGCAATACGACAGTCCGGACGTCTTGCCCAACAGCTTGTTCACAATTTCATGCAGTTCGTACACGTATCTGGAAAAGGCTTCACGGCTGGCCAAGTGGCACGCGCGCAGCGGGTGGTTCCTAAAATTAGTTTTCAAATTGGTGCGGCAGTGTCCACAAGGCAGAATGTGCTGCAGCCCTTTTATGAACGCGCCGTAGTTGCGTTTGTCTGCGGCCGTGGGGTGCACGGGGTAATTGAAACTCATGGTGTGTAAAAAGTGCCACATGGGCGGACCCCATACGGTGGTCAAAAAGCCGTCCCCCGACAAAAAATCCTTGTCTGAGAAGACGCGTTTATTATGTTTAACCGTTTTTGGCATGGAATGGTGCGTGCTACTTCATTATATTACAATGGCAAAATATAATAAAGCATAAGAATTGTAAGCAAGCGCACTTAAACCATGGTGGTAATGAATTTTTGAAGGGTGGGTTGATCCACCTTGGCATCGTACTCAATGTTTTGGCCGTTCTTTGTGAGCACAACGGTGGGATAGCCCTGAATCTTGAAGTCGTTCACCAGGGCTTCGTTGGCGGGGTCCTCGCCGTCCACCACCACAAGGCTGAGCTTATGACCGTTCACAACCTTTCCGTCGTATTGGTCTTGAACGGCTTGAAATTCGGGCAGCGCCTTTTTGCAGTGCGGGCACCAATCCACCTTGAACATGCGAATGACCGCAACGGAATGATTGTCTGCACCGGAATCGGACGACGCATTGGAGTAGCCTTCAATCTGCGAGTTGTTTTTGTTGTTGTTGTTGATGTAGCGGTTGTATAACTGTTGCGCAAGCACCGCAAAAAACACCGCAATCAAAACGTATCCAATGACCTTTTTATTATGGAGGATCCACTCCGCTGATTTTCTGAAACTGTCCATTCCGGGGTTGTTTTGGTTCTTGGTTCTTGTTTCTTGTTTATAATAAACTAGAGAGAAATTATTCATCATTGTGAAACGAATTACTCTACGCTCGTCCCATGAGCGTGGGTCAAGAATTGTTGGGCAAATGCAACCCCGTTTTCAATCCACGCTAAACGCTGGGCCGCATCCGACATGATGGAAAACCACTCCGCTGGTGTGATGCCCGGTTTCACGTGGCACACCACTTCATTTGGAATGCAGTGAGCCGGCGCACTGCGATTGACCATGCGCACGAGCTGCAAGTTGATGAAGCGCAAGTATTCCACGAGCGACGACTGGTCGCCAATGCGTTCGTTGGGGTTGTTCCATTCGTTTTTCAGACCCAGAACTTCGTCGTCGCGGCACTGCGTGTCCTGCATGCATTCGTGCAGCGGGTAATTGGAGATGGCGCCGCCGTCAATGTAGCAGCAGTTGTCGCGAATGATGGGCTGAAAGAGCATCGGCATGCACGCGCTCATTTTTATGGCATCCATGAGCGGCAAATCGGGGTGCGTTGCGTGCGACAGTTGCACCTTTTGGAACGTGTTCAATTCCACGGTGAACACATTGAGAGCAATGCCCGAGTGCGCGTGGAACTCGGCCAGCGTGACCGTCAACGACAAGTCCTTGGATTCCAGCAACGGCTGCATGATGTCGTCCAGCAGCTTGGGTTTGGACATGCCTTTGCATGAAAACAGCTCAAACATTTCAAGCGAATTCACCACCACTTTTTCCCAAGGGCGCTTAATGATGTAGTCGTCCAGGGTGGACCAATCGTGCTTCAGGCACAGCATGGCGCCAATGAGCGCACCGATGGACGTGCCGTAAATGGTTTCAATGTTGTCGTGCGACCAGAACCCTTGTTCAGCCAAGTGCTTGGCTGCGCCGTATGAAAGCAGTCCGGTGGGGCCACCCCCGCAAATGACGATGTGTTTGATTACCATGCGAACGGCTTATGCAATTTACCCAATGGTTTGTGTTTAATTCATGTTTTTCACATTCGTTCCATTCCAATCCAATCCATTCCATTTTCGTTCGTTGCAATGATTTATTAAAAAATCTAAAGTGGTGTTAATAGTGCCTCTGACAGGTATCATGGACAACATTTTTTCAAATCGCAACGAAGAGAACCGAGAGAATGTGGAAAAGCTGAACTTGGACGAATTGTACGAACAAAAAAAACAGGAGGATTTAGCAAAGTTGTACACGTTCAACCGCATCTTGACTCGGGTGCACGACAAAATCAAGGTGGCCGCCCGTCAAAAGAACAGCCAGCAATTTTGCTGGTACTTGGTGCCGGAAATGTTGATGGGGGTGCCGAATTATGACAAGAACGCGTGCATCACGTACATGATCAGCAAGCTGGAGGAAAACGATTTTGTCGTGCGATACACGCACCCCAACCTGCTGTTCATTTCGTGGAAGCACTACGTGCCCAACTATGTGCGCACCGAAATCAAAAAGAAGACGGGAACCGTGATTGACAAGTTTGGAAATTATGTTTCGGATGCGGACCCAGCCACGGCGGCAGCAGACGGCACGCCGGACAGCGACCTGAACCTGATGATGTACAACAAGAAGGGCGCCACAGCGGCAGCAACCGCGTCAGCTAAAAAACCCGCGGGGGAGTTCAAACCGATTGCGTCGTACAAACCCACCGGCAACCTCATTTACAATCAAGATTTGTTCAAAAAAATAGAGGATCGCGTGTAAAGTCATGCATTTGGTCGGTCATGCATTTGGTCATGCATTTAGGTCATTGAGTTCGGCAATGAGCGCATCGTATATCCGTTGCTCTATTGCCGCCTCCCGGATTTTGATGCAGCGCAACTGGTTGGAGGTGCAACCGCGTTCCATGATGTCGTGCACTTGTAACTCCAATGCATCCAATGTTGCATCGGTCAAGTCGGGGTGCACTCTCCTATTTTCGGATTCAGGATCCAAAATGATGGTCCGCATAATCCGTGCAAAATGTTCCCGATTTTCTCTCTGTTTATTGCGCATGTTTTCCAATTCAGTTGCATAAGCGCGCTGCAACTGGTCTTCTGACTGTTCCGATTGTTCTGATTGTTCTGATTGTTCTGACTGTTCTGACTGTTGCATTTGCTGTAATTCGTTCAAGATGCGCGCTCGCAGGTTTGCAATGCGCCTGTAAAATCGGGCCAAATTCCGAGCGGCGTCCTTGTCGGACGGCATGTCGCGCAATTCGTCCATGCTCATTGTGTCGTTGAACCCCTTTTTCAACCGCATGTGCATTTGAATGGGGTTGTACTTGCCACGCAAGAGCGCGTCCACAATGATGGCCTCCTCCGTATCGTGATCCAGCAAACCCAGTTCTGTTTCAAATTTGTGCAAATCCATGTTAGACTACTTATTACTATTTACTATTACCTATTATTACTTATTTATTATTTTTATTGTTGTAAGTATTATTCGGTGCCAAAAAAATAATAAATCTAAAAATTGAATTAAACACATGCCAACAAAGCATGGTTAGACATCAACATGAATCGGATAAATTCAGCAAGGACCCACAAAAACAGGGCCGTTACTGGGGAGCAGCGCTTGAATAAAACCGAATTGTGGACGAAATTGGAGTCGCTC
>SXGQ01529006.1_pt1 | contig 10114 bp, 6 predicted proteins | sample 3178371 | NCBI WGS metagenome assembly SXGQ01 (sample SAMN11356859, study PRJNA531348) | freshwater metagenome | isolation source: freshwater sample F1-20 | place: China: Fuxian Lake, Yuxi | collected 2017-12-25 | reverse complement strand
TTATCAGAACAACACCTATCCCCAAGCCTATCACAATCGAGGAAAGCACCTCACGCTGAACCATTACCCCATCAAGACGCAGGTGTTGGACCGGGTTATTCTTATTGATTCTGGGCGATGGTTCTCACAATCTGTGACAAATCAAACGTATGTGGGATTGGTGGATATGGCACTCTTTTCCTATGTGGACCTGCACCAAGAAGTGGATTCCGCGCGAGGGTTGATCATTACACGCATAGTAGCCAAAGCGGTACCCCGTATTTATACCCAAATCGAACCACAAGGACTGTATTCTCCTCAAGGAAGTTCGGGAACCAACTTTCAAACGCAAAGTCAGCGATCGTTCGGTTTGGCTGGCATCATGTCGTTCAACAACCGAAATGCCTTGGGCAACGGAGAAAACCTAAAAATCAGTTCCATCACTTCATACGAAGCAATCTTCAAGCGCGGTGATTTGGGTAACTTCCAATACGCCTTGCAGCAAGGTTTCAACATGACGCTATCGCTGCCCAACTTCACCATTCTCGAAAAATTCAACCTTCGAAATCCATATCAACGCAAAAACACAGTTTTCTCTCTCAGCTATCAATCGGAAAACAACCCAAACTTCAGGCGGAGTTCACTGCCTGCATCCGTTTCATTGCAGTTTATCCGACCAAATTTCAGTTGGTATTACACACCCATCGAACTTAGCTTCAACCGAAACGAAATTGACCCATCGTTCTTGCCGCGATTGCCTCAGCTCGACCAAGATTTTGTGAAACGCGTGTTTACCGACCAATTTATTACCGCCGCCAAACTCGGGGCGATTTATACCAACAACCGGAACAAACCCGGACAAACATACTTTTTCGGCAGGGTGGGATTTGAGACTTCGGGCAATTGGCATCGCCTGGCCCGATACCTCTTCCAAGAAAACTACAATCCCGATAGTTCTTACCAATTTCTGGGCGTTAACTACTTTCAATATGCCAAGGTGGAATCAGAAATACGCATACACCAGCACATCGACGAACTCAACAGCATTGCATTCCGTGCCAACTTTGGCATGGCACTACCCTATTGGAACAGCAATGTCATTCCCTACGACAAACGGTATTTTATTGGTGGAAGCAACAGTTTGCGCGGTTGGCGTCCGCGTGGCATCGGTCCGGGCAATACGCCAAAAAGTTCAGGTTCAATTATTGACCGATCCGGCGAGTTCTTGATCGAAGCCAATTTGGAATATCGCTTCACGTTGATCAAAAACTTCATTGAAAGCGCCCTGTTTTTGGATGCGGGTAACATTTGGAACCTCAGCGCCGCTGGGTCGTCGAATGGCTACGGCGTAATCAACCGGAATACCTTTTTATCGGAAGTTGCGGTAAACACGGGCATTGGCTTTCGATTTGACTTGAGCGTTTTCCTCTTCCGCATAGATTGGGGACTCCCCATTCGCGACCCGAGCAAAGCCGCCGACAGTAGGTGGGTGATGACCAAACAAGTATCGGGATCATTGGGTAAATACCTCGTTGATGAAACCGCCATTGCCATCGGCATTGGCTATCCATTCTAACAATTCAAGCCACCCATTCGCGAACACATTCTTTCGCACGGGTAATTTTGGCATCATTTTTGGCTATTGGGGGATACTCGAAACTCCCATGAAATACCGTTACCCCCTTATTGCCATCGCAGCTGTGGGCCTCATTACCCTCGCAGGATGTTCTAATTGGCTCGGAACAGTAAACATCTTCCCCGTGGAGCAAGATGTTGCACTGGGTCAACAAGTGGCCGCAAGTTTTGAATCTGGATCGGCCGCAGTTGTTCTGGACTCAGCAAAAAACCGCACGCTGTATCAATACATTTACAATGTGAGAGACACCATTTTGAGTACCAATTTGTTGGTGCATAAGAATGACTTTCCGTGGCGCGTTCGAATCATTCACAACGACACCATACAAAACGCCTTCTGTACGCCAGGTGGGTACATTTATGTGTACACCGGCTTGATGAAATACCTTGAAAGTGAAGACCAACTCGCTGGTGTTATGGGACATGAAATGGCGCATGCCGAAAAACGACATTCCACCGATGCCATGACCCGTGAGTTCGGGGCCAATTTGTTGCTCGAACTCATCTTTGGTACAAACAAAGCACAATTGCTGCAAGTTGCTACAGGTTTGGCGCAGTTGAGTTTTGGGAGGGATGCAGAAACCGAGGCCGACAACTGTTCCGTGGATTGGCTCTATCAAACCAGTTACAACCCAGTGGGTGCCGCTGGCTTTTTTGAAAAGATCCAAAAGGAGAAAAACCAAGTCAATATTCCTGAATTCTTGAGCACCCACCCCGATCCGGGCAACCGCGTGGCCAACATGAAAAAACGCTGGGCTGAAAAAGGGGGTAAAACCGGAGCCACCTACACCGAGCGATACAAAAAAATGCTCACCTGTCTTCCTTAATTCATTTTATTACGCGAATTCCAACAAACCATTGCCCCTGTGATCAAAAAACTCATTCTTGCCGCTATCTTGTTCACTACCAATTTATTGTCGGCCCAAACCGACTCGTTGGTAGGTGAAAATAACATGGATTTGGTGGCCATCAACGAGTTATTGAAGGAGGCTGGAAAACATTTAGGTACCCATTACCGGGGAGGTGGAAAAACGCCTGCGGGTTTTGATTGTAGCGGCTTCGTTGGCTATTGCTACAACACCACTTTGGGTATTCGCACACCGGCGAGTTCTTCGTTGTTTCACAATGCTGGGGTTCATATTTCCATCGCGCATGCGCGTCCGGGCGATGTGATTTGTTTCAAAGGCCATAGCACAAGTCGGAGGGTCATGGGACACGTCGGCATTATCACCGAGGTTACTCCCACGGAGATCTACTTTATCCATTCTGCCACCAGTGGTGGGATTCGTTACGATGTATTGAGTTCTCAATATTACCGACTGCGGTTTATGGACATCCGACGATTTTTCTAACTCAGATTAAACCGTCTGTAAACGGAAGAGGCGCCGCAGGAACTGCGGCGCCTCTTCTGTTAAATTCCACTTCGAATTATTCTTCCGATTTCTTCTCGGTTTTTGCTTTGGTAGCGCGTGGCTTTTTGGGAGCGTCCAACGCCTTCGTTTCTGCGGCAGCACTTTCCGCAACAGGCAAAGCCTTGACTGGCGTAAAATTCAATTCCTCCGCCCCTTCTGCATGATCCACCTGAAGTTCATCACCTTCCTTCAAATTGCCCTGTAAAACTTGCTCTGCGAGCGGTTCCTCAAGGAACTTTTGCAAGGCGCGCTGCAGGGGTCTCGCACCAAAATCAGCATCAAAACCCTTGTCTGCCAGGAAGGCCTTTGCGCCCTCGCTCAGACTTACACGGTATCCAATTTCACCAATGCGCTTCAACATCTTCGCCATCCGCACATCCAAAATCTTGATAATCTGTTCCTTCTCCAAAGAGTTAAACACCACCACATCATCGATACGGTTCAAAAACTCGGGCGAGAAAAACTTACGCAACTGATTTTCAATCACTTGCTTGCTATCTCGCTCTTTGTTCACCTCTTTGGTGTTGGTGCCAAAACCCACGCCAGTACCAAACTCTTTCAACTGCCTCGAACCAATATTCGATGTCATGATGATTACGGTATTCCTGAAGTCAATCTTTCGGCCCATTGAGTCCGTCATCTGTCCTTCATCCAACACCTGCAACAACAAATTGAAGACATCGGGGTGCGCTTTTTCTACCTCATCGAACAGAATCACAGAATAAGGCTTGCGACGTACTTTCTCGGTAAGCATTCCACCCTCTTCGTAACCCACATAACCTGGAGGCGCCCCCACCAAACGACTTACCGCAAATTTCTCCATAAACTCACTCATGTCGATACGAATCATTGCATCGTCCGCATCGAACAAAAACTCACTCAAGGCCTTGGCCAATTCGGTTTTTCCCACACCTGTGGGGCCCAAGAATATGAATGAACCAATGGGTCTGTTGGGCTCTTTGAAACCCGCCCTGGTACGCTGTATGGTTTTGGTCAACTTTTCGATGGCCTTATCCTGTCCGATTACCCGCTTCCGCAGCGTATCGGCCATGGTCAACAAACGACGCGATTCATCCTCGGCCATGCGTTTCACGGGTATACCCGTAATCATCGAGATCACCGCGGCAATGTCATCTTCGGTTACCATGAACTTTTCAGTAGCAGAGTGTGCCTCCCAACGGGCTTTCGCGGTTTCTAGGTCTTCGAGCAATCGCTTTTCGGTATCACGCAATTTGGCGGCTTCCTCAAAATTCTGACTTTTCACCACCTTGTTTTTCTCCAGCTTGATGCCTTCGATTTGCGATTCCAATTCCAAAATTTCATTGGGCACATTGATATTGCTGATGTGCACCCTGGCTCCTGCTTCGTCCAAAATATCGATGGCTTTGTCGGGCAGGTGACGATCGCTCATGTATCGAACACTCAACTCCACGCAAGCTTTGATGGCCTCAGGGGTATATTTCACACTGTGGTGTTCCTCGTATTTGTTGCAGATATTGTGCAAAATCTCCACGGTTTCTTCGGCTGAAGCTGGTTCAATCAGCACCATCTGGAATCTACGTTCCAACGCACCATCTTTTTCTATGTACTGACGGTATTCATCCAATGTTGTGGCACCGATGCATTGGATTTCTCCACGGGCCAGAGCCGGCTTGAACATGTTGGAGGCATCCAAGGAGCCACTGGCACCACCAGCACCAACGATGGTGTGAATTTCATCGATGAACAAAATCACGTCATCCGCTTTTTCCAACTCCATCATCAAGGCTTTCATGCGCTCTTCAAACTGACCGCGGTATTTGGTACCCGCAACCATGGATGCGATATCTAAGTTCACCACGCGTTTGTTAAACAACACGCGACTTACTTTCCGCTGTATGATGCGCAACGCCAAACCTTCTGCGATGGCAGTTTTACCCACACCGGGTTCACCAATGAGCACAGGGTTGTTCTTTTTGCGTCGGCTTAACACCTGACTCACACGCTCAATTTCTTTTTCACGGCCTACGATAGGATCCAATTTGCCTTCTTCAGCGGCTTTGGTCAGATCTCTGCCAAAATTATCCAACACGGGAGTCTTTGTTTTTGACTTTCCCCCTTTGCGGGCTTCAGCGGCCTTTTGTTCTTCGTTGTAAAAATCCTCTGGCGTATCGTTTTCTTCGCTCGATGATTCGCTACGGATTTGGGGATTATCTACCCCTTCTTCCAAGGCCGATTTGAATACATCGTAATTCACCCCATATTGATTCAAAATCTTAGATGCCACATTGTCTTCATCGCGCAGAATGGAAAGCAACAAATGTTCTGTTCCAATAAGGTCTGTCTTGAAAATTTTGGCTTCCAGATAGGTTATTTTCAGCGCCTTTTCAGCCTGCTTGGTTAGGGGGATATTCCCCAAGTTTGTGGTTTTTGTGGCCGTGGTTCTGATAGCATCTTCAATGCTTTTTTTCAAGCGCAAGGCATCAATATCCAACAATTTGATTGTTTGAATGGCTTTACCCTCCCCTTCACGAATGATTCCCAACAACAAGTGCTCACAACCGATGTAATCGTGGCCCAAGCGAATGGCTTCTTCCCGACTGTATTGAATTACCTCCTTAACCCTTTGAGAAAATTTTGCTTCCATTTTTGCTCTGCTTAATTACAAATGTATGGGCTGTTCATGGCATTTCATCAACCAAAAACAAACAAGCCCGCACACTGTATCTTTTGTTAGATATAACACATACCGTACCCATTTTGTTGGACCCAAAACCTCTGTCATTTTGTCGCAACCAAGGCAAGAAATCGACTTTGAAAATGTTTACAAGTTTTGTCCTTCAAAGTTGAAAAATCTTTGTCGATTTGATTTTACTTTGTAGGTCCTATGGACGATAACTCCAACTACAAAACCACACGCAAGAAAAGCCAAGTGCCCAAAATCATCGGTCCCGATGCCAGCGGTCGCATGCCCCCAAATGCCCGTGAATTGGAGGAAGCCGTACTCGGAGCGATGATGCTTGAGCGGGATAAAATCCACGCCGTCATTGAGATACTTACCGAAGCCCACTTCTATGCCCCTGAAAACGGCAAAATTTTCGGTGCCATCAGAAAATTGTACACCGAGGGTGGCGCCGTGGATTTGCTTACGGTCGCAAATGAATTGCGCAACGCAGGGGAATTAGATATTGTGGGCGGTGCATATTACCTCGCATCACTCACAAGCAAAGTATCCTCCGCAGCCAACTTAGAATACCACGCACGCATTCTTACCCAGAAATTTGTTCAACGACAGTTAATCAGGGTATCGGGTGAAATTGCCGTAGATGCCTACGACGACACACTGGATTCCTTTGAAATGTTGGATGATTGCGAACGCAAACTGTATGAAATTAAAAATGCGGGTTTGAAGAGGAGCTTCCGCGACATCAATGCACTGGTTCAACAGGCATTGAAAGAATTGGAATTACGTCAAGCCACCGATAATTCAGGTATCACGGGTGTTGCCACAGGCTTCAGCGATTTGGATCGCATCACCAGTGGTTGGCAACCCTCCGATTTGATCATCCTTGCAGCCCGTCCGGCGATGGGTAAAACCGCCTTTGCATTGAGTTTGATGCGCAATGCAGCATTGGACTTTAACAAAAAAGTAATGATTTTCTCTTTGGAGATGGCCGATGTGCAGCTGGTGAATCGTTTGATCAGTGGCGAAGCGGAAATCGAATCGGACAAAATCAAGAAAAGCAACCTAACTGAGCAAGAGTGGCAGCGACTGCACGACAAAACCGTGCATTTGTCCAACGCGGGAATTTATATTGACGATACCCCTCAGCTTAGTATTTTCGACCTCACTGCCAAATGTCGTCGAATTCACTCGCAAAGTGGATTGGACCTAGTTGTGGTAGATTACTTACAGTTATTGCGTCACGAAACCAAAGGTCAAGGAAACCGCGAGCAAGAAATTGCATTCATTTCTCGGGCACTGAAAGGGTTGGCCAAGGAATTAGCAATACCCGTCATTGCACTGGCACAGTTGAGTCGGGAAGTAGAAAAACGAAGCAACAAACGCCCCCAACTCTCAGATTTGCGAGAATCGGGATCCATAGAACAAGATGCCGATATGGTGATGTTCTTATACCGCGACGAGTATTACCAAAAAATGGGCATGAACGAACCCGGCCAGCAGTCTGAGGCTGCTCCGGGAAGCGAAATTGCAGGTCTTACGGAAATCATCATTGGTAAAAACCGCCATGGGGAAACCGGTTCTGCTTTCGCCAAGTTTGTGGGACAGTTTTCAAAGTTCGTGGATTTGGACCCACAGGATCGGATGATGTTGGAGAACAAAGGAGGTGATTTCAATTTCTATCAACCGCAGAGCGTCACGGTGCAAAGTAAAATGAATAGCAGCAGTCCCTTCGTTGAGGACAACGGCTGGAACTCAGGCATCACGCCGAACATTTCTGAAGATTTTTAATGCTAAAAACAAGAAGGGGCCGGCGAATGCCGGCCCCTTCTTGTTCAATGATATTATCTAAGAATCAATCTTTCCTCGGCAACTTCACTGCAAAAACGCGCTCCTTCTTATCCGCGGTGTAACCCTCAATGGTGATCGCACCCGACAGCGATTTCAACAAACTCACCGCCCCCTTGGCAGAATATACCGGCTCATTGTTGATGTGCGTAATCACAAAACCCACCGGAATGCCCGCCTCCTTGAACAACCCCTTGTCAATGGCACCAACCTTCACACCCGACTTCACGCCCAAAGCCACCTTCTCCTCCCGCGTTACATTGTCCATCTTCATCCCCTGATACGCATCCGACACCTCAGTTTCTGCCACTTCCAACTTGGTTTTACCCTCGGCGTTCAGCAAAGTGGCCTCCAACTCCATCTCCGCATTTTTTCTGCGAATGGTGATCATCACCTTGTCGCCAGGACGGTATTTCCCCACCTCTTCTTGCAAGCGCGACGATGAATTCACCTCAATGCCGGCTACCTTCAAAATCACATCGCCCTTCTTGATCCCCGCCTTTTCACCAGCGCCATTTTCCACCACCTCGGCCACATAAACGCCCTTCAAATCTTTCAGCCCCTGCGCATCCGCCAACTCTTGGCTAATTTCTTGAATCGATACGCCCAGCAACGCCCTTTGCACCTTGCCATACTTCATGATATCATTCACCACCTTCTTCACCAAATTCACTGGCACCGCAAAACCATAACCCGCATAACTGCCCGTTTCCGAAGCGATGGCCGTGTTAATCCCAATCAGCTCTCCCGCCGTATTCACCAAAGCCCCACCCGAGTTTCCCGGATTGATAGCCGCATCCGTCTGAATGAAATTCTCAATGGCGTATTTGTTACCCTTGCTGCGAATCAAATCGATGTTTCTACCCATCGCACTCACAATTCCCAAGGTTACCGTGCTGTTCAAATTGAAAGGATTCCCCACAGCCACGACCCACTGACCCACCTTTACCTCATCGGAATTGCCCAGCTTCAAAAAGGGCAAATCTTTTTCACCGATGCGCAACAGGGCGATGTCGGTATTGGGGTCCGTCCCCACCAGCTCGGCCACATAAGTTCGTTTGTCGTTCAGTACTACCTCGATCTTAGAGGCGCCTTCAACCACGTGATTGTTTGTAACCACATAGCCATCATCGCTCAAAATCACGCCTGATCCGCTGCTTTGTCGGGGACCTTGTTGCTGAAACTCCATGCCCGGACCACCACGGAAGAATTCAAATGGATCCATGGGCATCTGCTGCTGACGAGAGCCATCGCCCATACTGGCCCCAGAAATGGTAGATTTAATGTGTACGACCGCCGGATTTGCTATTTCACTCACTCCGGTAAAATCGAAAGCGGGATTGCTGTTCAAACTGGCGTATCGGGCCAACTGTCCAGAAGCATTCTGCTTGGCTTCTATGGAAGTGGCTTGATTAGAGGCCACAACCATGTACCCTCCCAAACTGGCAACGCCACCGGCAACACCGGCCAATACGAGGGTCAAGATTTTGTGTTTGTCTAATAACTGTTTCATGTTCGATCGAGAATCAAAATTTGTACCGAATTTTAACGCAGAACCAACCTAGTTCGTTTAATTTGTACTACGAAGCGTTTACCTTTTTCGATGAACGCGTATTAAGCCTCCGTGCAATGTACAAAGCATCCCTGTTAGACCGCAGAATCATTGACCGCATCCGCGAAGGAGACAGGGAAGTATTGATCGAATTGTACAAAGCACATGAAGGAATGATTGCCAATTACGTTTACCAGCACTCAGGCAACGAAGACGATGTCAAGGACCTCATGCAGGACACGCTTGTGGCAATTTGGCAGAATGTGCGCAAACCCCAATTTGAACTGTCAGCCAAACTCAGCACTTACCTGTTTGCCATCGCCAAGAATTTGTGGTTGAAACAGCTCGATAAACGCAAGCGCACCAAAAACGAAGACTACATCACCGGCAAAGAAGTGGCCGATTCGGTGGATCCCACCCAGCGCATGGATTACAGCATCGTACAGAAAGCCCTGGATTTACTGCAAGACAAATGCAGAAACATTTTGATGATGTTTTACTTTGATGGGTTCGATATGGATACCATTGCCAAGGCCAACGGATTAGCGAGTGCGTCGGTCGCCAAAGCCAAGAAACACCAATGCCTGAAAGGACTGGAGACCATCATCAAACAGAAATACAACGCCACTGATTTTTACCTCAACAAACCCTAAATCATGGAAATCAACGACCCAAAAATCGACGCCTACCTGAACGGGGAACTGAGTGAATCAGAACGCATCGCCTTTGAAAATGAGGCGAAACTATCGCCCGAAACTTGGGAGCACATTCATTTTCAGCAATTCATGATTGAAGGGATTCGCACAGAGGGGGCTGCTGAACTCAAGGATTTTATCGCCAACCGCATCACAGAAGACGAACAAAATGAAACCACTCGCTCGGGATTGTGGTGGTCCATTGCCGCTACATTCGTTGTATTGGCGGTGGGATTTGTCATCAACTACAAGAGCGCCAGCCGAACCTTGGAATCCAAAACGATGGCCGATAACAAACAGCAAAGTGAAACTTCCGCCGCAGATTCTGCCT
>SXGQ01494367.1_pt1 | contig 10115 bp, 6 predicted proteins | sample 3178371 | NCBI WGS metagenome assembly SXGQ01 (sample SAMN11356859, study PRJNA531348) | freshwater metagenome | isolation source: freshwater sample F1-20 | place: China: Fuxian Lake, Yuxi | collected 2017-12-25 | reverse complement strand
GAATCGAAATGAGTCCCACATGAGGCTCGGTGATGTGGAGCATGTAATGGCTGCGCTGAGGGCAGGCGCTCATCCGGTGCACGTCTATGGGAGAGACATCGTCAAGTCGGTTGAGTACGCCGCCGAGTTGATGGGAGGCACAAAGTGACTGACACCCTGCCTGACACCAATGCCAATCCCATGGGGCGGCCGCTGCGCCGCAAGGAGGATGCACGCCTGCTCCATGGTCAGACCAACTGGACCGACAACATCCAGTTGCCGGGGACGCTGCACATGGCGATCCTGCGCAGCCCGATGGCCCACGCCAAGATCACGAATCTCGACGTGACCCCCGCGCTCAAGCGCCCCCACGTCGTGGCCGCCTTCACCGCCAAGGATCTCGGCGACCTCAACGGCTCGGTCCCCTGCGTGTGGCCGGTGACGGACGACATCCAGATGCCGGGCTTCCCCGCACTGGCCGTCGACAAGGTCCGCCACGTGGGCGACTGTGTCGCGGTCGTGCTGGCCACCGACAATTACGCCGCCGCCGACGCCCTGGATGCCATCGAGGTCGACTACGAACCCCTCCCGGCGGTCATCGATATGGAGGCGGCGATCAAGCAGGGCTCGACAGCCGTTCATGACGCTGCCGACGGCAGCCTCGGCACCAACGTCTGCTACGAGTTCCCGCTCAAGCCGCAGGGCGATGGCGCCTTCGATGCCGCTGTCAAGGCAGCGGGTGACGATGTCGTCGTCGTGAAGCGCCGCTTCATCAACCAGCGCATCATCGCCGGCTACATGGAGCCGCGGGCTGTCGTGGCCTCACCCATGGGCATGAGCAATGAGATGACCATCTGGTCAGCCACGCAGATCCCGCACGTCCTGCGCGTGCTCCTCGCGCTCGTCACGGGAATGCCGGAGAACTCCCTGCGCGTCATCGCCCCCGATGTCGGAGGCGGATTCGGTGGCAAGCTGCAGTGCTACCGCGAGGAGATTCTCGCGGTGCAGATCGCCCGCCACCTGGGTCGCCCAGTCAAGTGGACCGAGACCCGCAGTGAGGACATGGTCGCCTCCCATCACGGTCGCGACCAGATCCAGAACATCGAGATCGCCTCCACCAAGGACGGCAAGATCATCGGCCTCAAGGTCGATCTCATCGCCAACATGGGTGCCTACCTGCAGATCATCACCCCGGGCATCCCGCTGCTGGGCATGTTCATGTACCCGGCGATCTACAAGATGCCCGTCTACGAGTTCAACTGCGTGGGTGTCTTCACCAACACGACGCCGACCGACGCCATCCGTGGTGCCGGGCGCCCGGAGGCGACGTTCGCCATCGAGCGCATCGTCGATGAGCTCGCCGCCGAGCTGGACATGGATCCCATGAAGCTCCGCGAGATGAATTGGATCAAGCACCAGGAGTTCCCCTACGCCACCGTGGCCGGTCTCACCTACGACACCGGCAACTACGAGGCCGCTACGGCCAAGGCCATGGACCTTTTCGGCTACGACGCACTGCGCGCAGAGCAGGAGCAGCGGCGAGCATCGGGTGACCCCGTGCAACTGGGCATCGGCATCTCCACCTTCACGGAGATGTGCGGCCTGGCGCCGTCACGCACACTCGGCGCCCTGAAGTACGTCGCAGGCGGGTGGGAGCACTGCACGATTCGTGCGCTCCCCACCGGCAAGATCGAGCTCGTCACCGGCACGTCACCCCACGGCCAGGGACATGAGACAGCGTGGAGCCAGATCGCCGCAAGCATCCTCGGCGTCCCTGTCGATGACATCGAGGTCATCCACAGCGACACCGGTCGCGCCCCCTACGGCATGGACACCTCCGGCTCGCGCTCGCTCGCGGTCGGTGGCCAGGCCATCAAGAAGGCGGCCGAGCGCCTGGTCGAGAAGGCCAAGGTCATCGCGGCGCACCAGCTCGAGTGCTCGGTGGACGACCTGGAGTTCATCCAGGGAGCCTTCCGCGTCAAGGGCGACCCGGCCAAGTCGCAGCCGCTTGCCGCGGTTGCCTTCGAGGCCTTCTCCGCACACAACCTGCCGGACGGCGTCGAGCCGACCCTGCAGGCGGAGGCCACGGTGGACCCGGATGACTTCTCCTACCCGCATGGGACTCACCTGTGCGCGATCGAGGTCGACACGGAGACCGGCAAGTCGAAGATCCGCAGCTACGTCGCGGTCGATGATGTCGGCATCCAGGTCAATCCGCTCATCGTCGAGGGCCAGGTGCACGGTGGAATCGCGTGTGGCATCGGTCAGGCGCTCTACGAGGGCGTGGAGTACGACTCCGACGGCAACCTGCTCACCGCGAGCTTTGCCGACTACCTCATCCCGAGTGCGGCGGACCTGCCGAACTTCACCACCGACCGCACGGTGACCCCGTCGTCGACCAACCCCCTCGGCACGAAGGGTGTTGGCGAGGCTGGCGCCATCGCGTCGCCGCCGGCGATCATCAACGCCATCGTGGACGCGCTGCGCCCCATGGGCGTGACCGACGTCAAGATGCCGGCCACGCCGGAGAACGTCTGGCGAGCTATCCAGGCCGGCAAGGGAGGTGCCCAGTGATTCCCATGGCATTCGACTACGTCCGTCCGAGCACGGTCGACGAGGCCATCTCGGCCCTCGCGGCTGCCGGCGAGGATGGCAAGGTGATCTCCGGTGGTCAGTCGCTCATGCCGGTCCTTCGCCTGCGCATGGCCGCACCGACCACCCTGGTCGACATCGGCTCCATCGCGGAGATGAAGGGCGTGACCGACGGTGGCGATCACCTCGTCGTGGGAGCCAACGCGACCCACTACGAGGTGATGAACGACGCCCTCGTCAAGCAGCATGCACCGCTGCTGGCCCAGGCGGCGGGGACGGTGGCCGATCCGGCCATCCGTCACCGCGGCACCTTCGGCGGCTCCCTCGCCCACGCCGATCCGGCTGGCGACCTGCCGACCGTAGCGCTGGCGCTCGACGCGACCATGGTCGCCAAGGGCCCCAGGGGCACACGTGAGATCGCGGCGAAGGACTTCTTCGTCGACTACTTCACCAGTGCCCTGGAGCCCGAGGAGATCCTCGTGGCGGTCAAGGTTCCCAAGCTCGGCGACGGGTGGAGCACCCACTACGAGAAGTTCAACCGCACCGCCCAGGCCTGGGCGACGGTCGGTGTCGCTGCTGCCGTGAAGCGGCAGAACGGCACCATCTCCGAGGCCCGCGTCGCGCTGACCAACATGGGGCCCTCCCCCGTGCGCGCCAGCAGTGTCGAAGCAGCTCTCGCGGGAGCAGCGGCATCAGCCGAGGTGATCGCAGCGGCGGCTGCCAATGCAGCCGATGGCACTCGCCCGACGAGTGACCTGCACGCATCTGCGGAGTTCCGCGAGCACCTGGCCAAGGTGCTCACCAAGCGCGCTGTGGCTCAGGCCGCCGGCGTCTAGCAGTACTCGCAACGCACTGTGAGCCGGACCTTCGGGGCCGGCCCACAGTGCGTTGTGTGGCATCAACGAGAGTCGGCCGTCACGCCACGGAAACCGCGCAGAAGGGCAAGAGCAGCAAGACCTAGGACCGCGACGAACGTCGCGGCAGCGACCGTCGAGAAGGGGACAACGACCGCGGTGAGCAGGATCGCCGAGCCGGCGATGAGCAGGCTGCGCGCGGCCGCCATGCCGCCCGTGAGACGGCCGCGGACCTCATCCGGCACCTGCTGCTGCACCAGGGCCGCCAGGAGACCCTGGGCATACGCCGTCGTTGCGCTGCCCACAAAGAGCACGACAGCTGGGATCCAGACTGCGGTGTAGATGACAGACGTCGCGATGAGCGGGATACCCAGCAGGGCGAGTGCGACGAAGGTGCCGTAGCTCTCGAGCAGTTCACGCCGGACGACTCCGTGGGAGCCGGTGAGGGAGAGGACGAGTCGTCCCACGAGCACTCCGAGCACGCCGCTGACGAGCACGGGAGTCACCAGCGACTCTTCCCAGTCGCTCGCGAGGATGACATTGGCGAATTGCGTCGGCACAGCGACGCACAAAACCAAGTCGGCGACGACCACCCGACGGAGCACAGGATGGCTCGCCAGAGTGGCGAGGACGCGACCGCTTTCCTCGCGCTCGTCTCCGCGACGCGCAATGGGGACCGGGCGCGTGATGACCGCAATCGGCCACGCCACGAGGCAGAGGACCACCCCGACGGCAACGAGTGTCACCCCCAAACTGGGGCTGAGGTTGGCAAGGAAGAGACCGAGTGTCGCTCCGATGCCGAGCCGCAGGATGCTGATGATCTCGGCGGCACCGCGAGCACCGCTGGGCACCATGGCTGCCTGGGTGGTCGCCAGCGCCGGGATGCATGCACCGGCAAAGATGCCATCGAGCAACGTCAGTGCGACGAAGGCGCTGTCGGCCGTCACGTCATTGAGCAGCAGGCCGGCCGTTACAAGGCTGACGACTCCCTGCAGCACCATGCCGACGATGAGAAGCCGCCGCGGATCGAATCGATCGGAGATGGGCCCGCTGACGAGGCCGCCGATCGCCAATCCCACAGCGAATGGCCGCCGCGATGCCGATACCGAGTGCGTCACCGGTGAGCTCCGTCGTGTACCGAAGGCGACTCACGTCGCGGCCGCCGTAGCCGATCGCCGCGACAAGCATGACGAGCATGAGCGCGAGGAACCGCGGGGAGTGGCGGACCTCGCCCAGGGCGGAGCGCCGCAAGGCGCTAGGGAACACGGGCTAGCGGACCTCGACGATCGGCAAGCGAAGGGCGCCCGGAGCGTGCTCGGGGACGAAGGGGTTCTTGGGCGCCACGGCCTGGACGGCGACGTAGGCGCTGCCGAGCTCAGGCCGGACATCCTGCTCGCCCCTGTTGGGCCACATCGCCATGGCGCGCTCGGCCTGCGCCGTGATGGTGAGCGAGGGATTGACCCCGAGGTTGGCCGTGATCGCGGAACCGTCGACCACGTGAAGGCCGGGATGCCCAAAGGCCCGGTGATAGGCATCCACGACACCGGACTCCTCGTCAGCACCGATCACGCAACCGCCGACGAAGTGTGCGGTCATCACCGCGTCGAAGTTGTCGAAGGCATTGGAGCCGGCCACCCCGTCGATCTGATCGGCGATCCGGTGCACGACCTCGTCAGAGATGGGGATGTACGACGGCGCCGGGTTGGACTCGTCCTTGTTGGTCGCCAGGCGCCAACCCAGTCGTCCGCGCTTGCCGGTGAGTGTGAGCGAGTTATCGACGGGCTGCATGACGAGGGAGATCACCGCACGCTCACTCCACTTGCGCACGTTGACCAGGTAGGCGGCATTCGCGCGCTGGCGCCAGATCTCCTTGGTCCACGTGCGCCAGCGAGGCTCGCCGGGCCGCGGCACCGTGATGACCGACTGGAGCAGGCCCATGGAGTTGGAGCCCTTGCCGTAGCGGCACGGCTCGACGTGGGTGCCGACGTCGTCGGGGAAGAAGCTCGAGGTGATCGCGACGCCGCGGGTGTAGTCCGCATCCGGCGACTTGGCCACGGCACCGAGGATCGACTCGGAGTTGGTGCGTGAGAGCCGCCCGAGCATCCGCGAGAGTCGGGGCAGCTTGCCCTCATCCTTCATGCGATGGAGGAGCTTCTGGGTGTTGTAGGTGCCCGCCGCCATCACGACCTGCTCCGCCGTGAAGGTCCGCGTGCGTCGCGAGAGGCTGCCGGTGCGCTTGGTGGTGATCGTGTAGCCACCACCCGGACGCTGCTCGATGGAAGTGACCGTCGTCAGCGGATGCACGACCGCCCCCGCTGCCTCGGCGAGGCCGAGGTAGTTCTTGGGCAGGGTGTTCTTGGCATTGTGACGGCACCCCGTCATGCACTCGCCGCACTCGGTGCAGCCGGTGCGCACCGGGCCCACACCGCCGAAGAAGGGATCGGGCTTGGCGACTCCGGGTCCATCGCCGAAGTAGACACCGACGGGCGTCATCTGGAAGGTATGACCCACGCCCATCTCATCCGCGACCGCCTTCATGACGACGTCACTGGGGGTCATGGTCGGGTTGGTGACTACGCCGAGCATGCGAGATGCCTGGTCGTAGTAGGGGGCCAGCTCACTCGCCCAGTCGGTGATGTGGGCCCACTGCTTGTCCTCGAAGAACCGCTTCGGCGGCACGTAGAGGGTGTTGGCATAGACAAGGGAACCGCCACCCACTCCCGCTCCCGCGAGGACCACGACGTCCTTGAGCACATGGATGCGCTGGATACCGGTGCATCCGAGGGCGGGGGCCCATAGGAACCGGCGCAGGCGCCACGAGGTCTTGGGGAAGTCGGCATCGTTGAAGCGCCGACCGGCTTCGAGCACGCCGACCCGGTAGCCCTTCTCCGTGAGGCGCAGCGCGGCGACCGACCCGCCGAAGCCAGAGCCCACGACGAGGACGTCATAGTCGAAGCCGGACACCATCCGCCTCCCTGTGATCGGAGTTCAGCCTGCCTTGCCTGAAGACTAGAGCCGCAGTCGTCCCATCGTGCCCACCGCCGTGGCGAGGAACTGGCCCCATCGTTGCGCGTCCAGGCCCAACTGGGGGCCGAAGCCGAGAAGTCGCTGTGTCGCGATGGCCTGGGGCTCGGTGTAGTTGAGCAGGCCACCCTCGCCGTGACGGTGGCCCAGGCCGGAGTCGCCCACTCCCCCCATGGCGGCGGCGGTGGAACCCCACGAGGCGGCGTAGCCCTCGTTGACGTTGACCGACCCCGTCCGCAGTCGCCGAGCCAGGCGCCGCCCGGCACGCAGGTCGCGGGTGAGGATCGAGGCATTGAGTCCGTACGTCGTGTCATTGGCCCGGCCTACCGCCTCCTCGTCGTCGTGCACCGGGTAGACGGCCGCGACGGGACCGAAGGTCTCTTCGCGGCACAGCGTCATGGACTCGGTGACGTCGGCGAGCACGGTCGGCTCGAAGGCAAGCGGACCGATGTCGGGGCGGGCCCGGCCACCGGCGAGGACCGTGGCTCCTAGCGCCACGGCTTCATCGACATGGGCCGTGACCCGCCCGAGGTGCACGGGCGAAATGAGGCAGCCGATGTCACCGTCCCATCCGGGCCCGGATGCGATCCGCATCGAAAGGACGCGCGGGATGAAGTGAGCGAGGAAGGCGTCGTAGACGTCGACGTGGACGTAGATGCGCTCCATCGAGATGCACAGCTGCCCGGCGTTGGCGAAGCACGCACGGACGGCCGTCTCAGCGGCCTTGGCCGGATCGACATCGGCGCGCACGATCATGGCGTTCTTGCCGCCCAACTCGAGGGTGCACTCGACGAGGCGTTTCGCGCACCTCTCGGCGACGATGCGGCCCGTGGCGGTGGATCCCGTGAACATCACGTGGTCCGAGGCATCGATGACGAGAGGACCGGCTACGGGCCCTTCGCCCGGCACGATGGCCATGAGCCCGTCGGGCAGGCCCGCGAGGAGGAATTGCTCCAGCACCCACGCGGCGACGAGGGTCGTCTGGGGATCAGGCTTCAACAGCACGCCATTGCCCGCAAGGAGCGCGGGCACCGCGTCGCTTGCGGCAAGGGTGAGCGGGTAGTTCCACGGCGCGATGATGCCGACAAGGCCGACAGGCTTGCGGAGTTCCTCGACCCCCACCAGCACGGGCAGGGCTCCGCGCACACGACGCGTGCGGAGGAGCCTGGCGGCGGTGCGCGTGTAGTACTGCGTCACGACGGCGACATCGAGGACCTCCTCGAGCGCATCAGCCCGCGACTTGCCTACCTCCCACTGCAGCAGGTCGAGTGCCTCATCGCGCTTCGCGATGACAAGATCATGGAAACGCCGCATGATGCGCGCTCGATCGCGCACCGGACGCTCCGCCCATTCGCGCTGCACAGACCGCGCTCGCGCTGCTGCGCTCTGCACGTCGTACTCGGTCGACAGGGGCAGGCGGTAGAGAAGATCACCGGTGAAAGGCGCGTGCACGTCGCGCGTCTCGGAATCGGGCGCGACAGCGAGACGGGACACGAGGGACGCGGCTGCGGGCGGCGCCGACAGGATGGCCATGCGGCCAGACTACGCGCGAATGAGGGGGTGGCGGTCGGCGTACGCCGCGATCTCTGTCGCCACGCGTGCCTCATCCCAGCCCAGGAGGGGGGCGATCAGGGGGGCGACGGCCGTGGCCGCAGCACGGCCGTGGTCGGGCGACTCCGGCGTGATCCGCAGCCGCCGCACGAGGACATCCTCGAGGTCCAGGGCCCCCTGGGAGGTCACCGCCACCACGGCCTCGGCCGCCAGGTGCCGGCCCTCGGGAGGCAGCGGCGTGCGGAGGCTCGGATCGGCGTCGAGAGCATCGAAGACTTCGCTCACGCGCGAGCCGTGCCGTCGCAGCAGGCGCTCCACGGTCTCGCCCGGCAGATCCCACCGCTCCGCAAGGCTCGCCCGATCGGCCCAGAGATCTGCGAAGCCCACGGCGCCGACGAGGGGAATGTCGGCGGTCGAGGACGCGGGACGGGAATCCTCGTCGAGATCAGCCACGGCGGCGTCGACCGCATCCGCGGCCATGACGCGGTACGTCGTGTACTTGCCTCCGGCGATGGCCACCAGTCCCGGCACGGGGTGGAAAACCATATGCTCGCGCGAGACCTGCGTGGTCGCCTCGGCAGACTCCTCGGCGACCAGGGGCCGGTAGCCGGCGTAGGTGCCGATGACGTCTTCGCATCGCAGCGGTCGCGCGAGCCAGCGATTGGCCTGGCCGAGGAGGTAGGCGATCTCGTCTTCCGTCGCCTCAGGATCGGCCAGGCTCTCGTCGTCATTGCGCTCGGTGTCGGTCGTGCCGACGATCCAGTCGCCGCCCCAGGGCAGCAGGAAGAGCACGCTCGCGGGAGTCCGGGCAATGATCGCCGTGGTCGACCGGATGGCCTCGCCACGCACGACGAGATGCACTCCCTTGCTCTGCTGGACGCGCTCGGGTGCCTCAGCATCGACGAGCCGCAGGATCTCATCGGTCCAGATGCCGACCGCGGCGATGACCACGCGGGCACGGATGTCGAGGTGCGTGCCGGTGACGTCATCCTCCACGCGGACACCCGTCACGCGATCACCTTCTCGGAGCAGCTCAGTGACCCGGGTGCGCGTCAGCACATGGGCACCGTGCCCGGCTGCCGTGCGCGCCACGGCCACGGTGTGCCGGGCATCGTCGATCTGCGCGTCATGGAAGCGCACAGCACCGGCGATCTCCCCTGCGTCCAGATCCGGGGCGAGCTCCTTGGCCTCCTCGACATTGAGGCTCTTGGGTCTCGGCATCGTGCCGCCGTAGCTGCCGATGCGGCTGAGGGCGTCATAGAGGCGCACCCCGGAGGCGACGTAGGGCCGCTCCCATTTCTTGCCGACGGGGAAGAGGAAGGGAATGGGGCGCACCAGGTGGGGAGCCAGCCGGTCCAGCAGGAGACCGCGCTCCGTGAGCGCCTCATGGACGAGGGAGAACTCCCGCTGCTCGAGGTAACGCAGTCCGCCGTGGGCCAGGCGGGACGATCGCGAGGAGGTGCCGGCGGCGAGATCGCTCTGCTCGACCAGGGCAACGGAGAGTCCACGAGCGGCCGCGTCGAGTGCCGCTCCGCATCCCACGACCCCGCCTCCGATGACGACCACGTCGACGTCGTGGTCGCGCAGGTAGTCGATCGACCGTGCCCGCGAAGCGGTGCTGAGGCGATCATCGACGTCGTTCACGTGACCATTCTCCTCCCCCGTCCTGTGCGTGTCTTGACGAGTGTGTACGTGCGAGCACGATGCGACTTGGACTCCTGCACGCTACTGCGCACTTGACGCGTCACTCAGGGTCGAGGACGACGTCGATGCGCTGAAACTCCTTGAGGTCGCTATAGCCCGTCGTCGCCATGGCCTTGCGCAGCGCGCCGATGATGTTGGCGGAGCCATCGGCGTGGGTGGATGGCCCACGCAGGATCTGCTCCAGCGTGCCGACGACACCGAGCTCCTTACGCTCTCCGCGAGGCAGGTGCGCATGCCAGGCCTCAGCGCCCCAGTGGACGCCGCCACCGGGTGCATCGCTCGCCCGGGCCAGCAGGGAACCCACCATGGCCGCATCCGCACCGCAGGCAATCGCCTTGACGAGCGCCCCTGAGGATCCCACCGAGCCGTCGGCGATGACATGGACATAGCGGCCACCGGACTCGTCGAGGT
>SXGQ01859082.1_pt1 | contig 10116 bp, 10 predicted proteins | sample 3178371 | NCBI WGS metagenome assembly SXGQ01 (sample SAMN11356859, study PRJNA531348) | freshwater metagenome | isolation source: freshwater sample F1-20 | place: China: Fuxian Lake, Yuxi | collected 2017-12-25 | reverse complement strand
ATGTCATCAAAGAATACTTCGCAAATTATTTCCTACATATGTCTGATATCACCTTCGATATGAGCGAAAACCATATGGAAGTACACCAAAAAAAGGCGGAGCCTTGGCGCGTTACGCTGGTTGATACGGGTAATGAGACTCTTACTGGTGGCCGGCTCAAACGGGTAGCAGCATACGTAAAAGATGAGTCAGAATTTTGTTTTACCTACGGTGATGGTGTGGCAAATATCGATATAAGTTCTCAACTTGCCTTTCACCGCAAACACGGCAAGTTAGCGACAGTAACGGCTGTTCAACCTCCAGGCCGATATGGTGCACTCTTGCGAGCAGGTAGTGAAGTGCTTGGCTTTCAGGAAAAACCTCCTGGAGATGGAGCATGGATAAACGGGGGATTTTTTATAGTAAATCCCAAAGTCATTGACTTTGTTGATGGAGACCAAAGTTCATGGGAGAGTGATACCTTAGCTAGGCTTGCAGATCAAAGACAGCTCGAAGCTTTTGAGCATGCTGGTTTCTGGCAACCCATGGACACTCTTCGGGATAAGAATCACCTCGAACAACTTTGGGCTTCTGGGGTTGCACCGTGGAAGACTTGGAAATGAAACTATTTTCTAATAGTTATGCGAACAAGCGTGTCCTAGTTACTGGTCATACTGGATTCAAAGGTAGTTGGCTTGCTCTATGGCTAACAGAGCTTGGTGCTGAAGTTAGTGGCATTTCCTTGCCTGCAAATGAGTTAACTAGTCATTGGAGCTTATTGAAGCTGAAGCTTGATGATCATCGTCTAGATATACGCGAAGTTGAAACCCTGCGGCAGGCACTTGCAAAAATACAGCCGGAGATCGTGTTCCATTTGGCGGCCCAATCCCTAGTAAGGCGTTCATATCTTGACCCCTTAGAAACGTGGTCTACCAATCTAATGGGCACAGCAAATCTACTAGAAGCTTGCCGCAAAATACCAAGTATTCGTTCGATTGTAGTCATTACAAGTGATAAATGTTACGAAAACAGAGAGTGGCAATGGGGCTATCGGGAAAGTGACAGCCTTGGAGGATATGACCCGTACAGCGCGTCTAAAGCAGGGGCTGAATTAGTGGCGTCAAGTTATCGGAATGCATATCTGAACAAAGAAACAGCTAAATTGCTGGCAACGGCAAGAGCCGGTAATGTAATTGGTGGTGGAGACTGGTCAGAAGACCGACTTATCCCAGATCTGATCCGTGCGCTTGAAAATAATCAGTCCTTAGAAATTCGCTCACCCCTAGCAACTCGACCCTGGCAGCACGTTCTCGAATCCCTGAGTGGCTATTTGATGCTTGGACAAAAGCTTCAAACAGGTAATACGGAATTTGCAGAGGCTTGGAACTTCGGCCCTCCACTAGAAGATAGCCGTACGGTTTCAGAAGTGCTTGTTAGACTGGGACAACAATGGGAAAGCATGCGCTGGCACACAACAGACCAGCCGCAGCCGCACGAGTCCAACTTGCTGTACCTCGATAGTTCTAAAGCTCGTATTAAGCTTGGGTGGCAACCAGTATGGAATATTGACACCACTCTCGAAAAAACTACTGAGTGGTACCGAGCTTGGCTTGTAAATCAAGAAGTCATCAGTCGCCAGCAATTGGGTACATTTATCGATGCTGCCGTTCAAGCTAAGAACGAATGGGTTGAATTGTGAACATTCTGCATTCTTCAATAAATGGATTGACGGTAGTTGAAACAACTCCGTATGAAGATGAACGAGGCGCGTTTGCTAGGCTGTATTGTGAGCAAGAATTAAGCGATTTGATTGGACACCGAAGAATCCAACAAATCAACTATTCGCGAACATCCAGTGTTGGTGCTGTACGCGGTATGCATTATCAGCATTACCCACACGCCGAAATGAAACTGGTACGTTGTATTAAAGGTAGTGTGTGGGATGTCGCTGTGGATTTACGCTTTCAATCGCCAACTTTCCTCAAGTGGTACGCTGAAGAACTAACGCCTACAAATAATCGAATGATGGTGATACCTGAAGGTTTTGCCCATGGTTTTCAGGTACTTAAGCCAGATAGCGAAATTCTTTATATTCATACAGCTTTTTATGCGCCTAACTCTGAGGTTGGACTGCGTCATGACGATCCAATGCTTGGGGTTAAGTGGCCTATTGCTGTTACCGACCTTTCCAAGCGCGATGCCGAGCATCCATTTATGGATTCCAATTTCCAGGGGGTGTGTCTATGAATTGCCGTCACTGCGGAACATTGCTCACCCACACTTTCCTTGACTTAGGTCATGCCCCACCCTCAAATGCATATCTGACGAAAGAAGATCTAAGCCGACCAGAACTCTTCTATCCACTAAAGATCAAAGTTTGTGATCAGTGTTGGCTTGTTCAAACCGAAGACTATGCCAATGCTGATGCGCTTTTTACCTCTGAATACGCTTACTTTTCTAGCACTTCAAGCAGTTGGTTAGCACACTCCAAAAGATACGCTCAAAAAATGATCGAAGATTTGGCTCTTTGTTCCAACAGTTATGTAATTGAAATTGCATCTAATGATGGCTATTTGCTGAAAAATTTCTTAGATGCTGGGATTCCTTGTCTTGGTATCGAGCCAACCGCCAGTACAGCTGCTGCTGCGGAAGAAATAGGGATCCCAGTTATGCGCAAATTTTTTGGTGAGGCCATCGGGAAAAGACTAGCTGCTGAGGGTAAAAAAGCAGATTTAATTGTTGGGAACAATGTATACGCACATGTCCCAGATATAAATGACTTCACCCGTGGGCTAAAAGCCGCGCTTAAGTTTGGCGGCACTGTGACGCTTGAGTTTCCGCACTTGATGCAACTAATTCAACATACCCAATTTGATACTGTTTACCACGAGCATTTTTCTTATCTTTCTCTTCATACTGTCAATCGTATCTTCGATACTGTTGGTTTGCGAATTCGGGATGTGGAAGAACTTGATACCCACGGCGGTAGCTTGCGCGTTTATGGCTGTCACACTGAAGACTTTCGTACAACCCAAGCATCAGTTGCCAAGCTGCTGCAACAGGAGACTGATTGTGGTTTGCAGTGTCTGGAAACCTATCTGTGTTTTCAACCACGAGCAGATAAGATAAAAAATGACTTACTCACCTTTTTAATTGAGCAAAAAAAGAGTGGAAAAAAAGTTGCCGCATTTGGTGCCGCTGCAAAGGGCAATACTATTCTTAACTATGCTGGCATCAAGTCTGATTTACTCCCCTTTGTGTGCGATACCTCAACGTCAAAACAAGGTAAATTTTTGCCTGGAAGTCATATCCCAATCTTGTCTCCCAAGGAGTTGTCAAGCTACGAACTTAATTTCTTACTGATACTGCCATGGAACATAGCGTCAGAAGTACAGCAGCAAAATATTAGTCTTAAAGAAAAGGGTGTGCGTTTTGTTATAGCAGTGCCGGAGCTTTCCATATTATGAAGTCTCGCATCCTTTATACAAAACCCTCGATTACTGATCTTGAGTTACGGTATACCGCAGACGCTGCGGCGAACGGTTGGGGCGATCAGTGCTACGCATACATCAATCGATTTGAAGAATTGTTCAAGAAGCATCTTGGCGTAAATTATGCGATAGCTACTTCAAGCTGTACTGGTGCATTGCACATGGGTATGGCTGCACTCGGTATAGGCCCTGGAGATGAGGTCATCATGGCTGATACCAATTGGATTGCAACTGCGTCACCCATAATCAAACTTGGTGCTACACCAGTTTTTGTAGATATAAAGTCCGATTCATGGTGTATTGATCCTCATAAGGTCGAATCAGCTATCACTCCAAATACAAAGGCTATTATTGCTGTCCACCTTTATGGTAATTTGTGTGAAATGAATCTCCTTTTAGCAATAGGAGAAAAGCACAATATCCCGATCATTGAGGACGCTGCAGAAGCCGTAGGATCGATATGGCATGGTAAACGTGCTGGTTCGATGGGAAAGTTTGGCACTTTTTCTTTTCATGGTACCAAAACACTGACTACTGGTGAAGGCGGAATGTTCGTTACCAACGATGCGGAGCTTTTTGAGCGTGTTTTGACTTTAAGTAATCATGGACGATCAAGAGACCACCCCAAACAGTTTTGGCCGGAGGTAATTGGTTACAAATACAAAATGTCAAATCTTCAGGCTGCTGTTGGGTGTGCTCAAGTCGAGAGAGTCGAAGAGCTAATCGATCGAAAACGCGAAATCTTGGCCATGTATCGCAGCTGTTTGGCAGAGCTGCCGGGTCTAAGTATGAACCCAGAACCAGCAGGAACGGTGAATGGCGCTTGGATGCCAACTGTAGTCTTTGCACCAGAAAATGGAATTACCCGGGAGAAATTGCAGGATGCATTTTTTGCTGAAAATGTCGATGCGAGGGTATTTTTTTGGCCACTTTCAAGTCTTCCAATGTTTAGGCCAATCACTTCAAATATTCAATCTTGGTCCATACCGCAGAGAGCAATAAACTTGCCAAGCTATCACGACTTAAAAGAAGATGATCTAATTCGAGTGTGCCGAGTAGTTGTAAATCTAGTCAACGCTAAAGGATAAAAAGGTTATGAGCAGGATCCTTACTGATGGGCAGGTTTCAGAATTCTCCAGTAACGGAGTAATTGTCATCCCTGACTTTTATCGCACCGAAGAAATTCTTCCTATAAAGCGCGGAATTTATGATGTCATCGGACATGTAATGATAAAAAACGGTATTTCAGACACACGGGAGTCATTTACTCCAGAGACCTTTGATCAGGGGTATATGGAGTTAATAAGAAAGAACCGTGTCATGGGTGGAGAGGTCTACGATGGTATCAAGCAGATCCCCGCTTTCTTGCGTTTGGTTGCGCATCCTGTTCATGAAACTGTCATGTCTGAGTTACGAGCGGGGGCGCAACCAGGAGTAGCAGCGGGTGGTTACGGTATTCGAATCGATAATCCATTTGAGGATAAATTCCGTGCAATGTGGCACCAAGAATATCCAGCCCAGTTGCGTAGCAGAGATGGCCTAGTATTCTGGTCTCCACTTATATCCGTAACCCAAGACTTGGGCCCAGTAGACTTTTGCCTAGGATCCCAAATCGAGGGCCCTTTACCTGTGTGTCAAGCTGATCCTGAAGGGGTTGGCCGAAGCGGAGCATATGCCTTACAAATACACAATGTGGAAAAATTCATTTCAAAGTACAAAAAGTTTTCCCCACTAACCAAACCGGGAGATCTAGTGATCATTGATTTTTTGGTCCTTCATGCCTCTGGTTACAACCGCGGCACGCGGCCGCGTTGGACTATGCAGTTTCGTTATTTCAACTTTGCCGAACCTACCGGTAGAAGCCACGCTTGGAGAGGCTCATTTGCTACTGGAGAGGATTTTAGCAAAATACATCCAGAGCTATACATTTCTTAATAGGGCCTAAATATGCTCTGTAGCATCTGCCAAACCAAATTGGGATCGCCTCTTTATGAGGCACATTCAAACAAAGCACTCACTTCGCTCTGCGAGCTTCGCACTGGCAAGGTAAAGGTCTGGCTTTGCTCAAACTGCGGTCATTTGAGTGGCGAGTCAATGTCAAATAGTCATGATTACTATGCAAAAGATTATCGAATTTTGTTAGACCATCATGATGAGGATCAAATCTACGAGGTGAAGGACGGTGAAATTGTTTTCCGAACTGACCATCAGATAAATACTCTTTTGGGCAGATTGGATTTGCCTCAAGGCGCACGTTTGCTGGATTATGGCTGTGCTAAAGCTTCTATGCCACGGAGACTACTAAATCGACGACCAGACTTGTATGTTCACCTTTTTGATGTCAGTGAGATGTATTTAGGCTATTGGCAGAAATTTCTCTCAGAGGACCGCTGGGCTATTCATAGCACACCATCTGACTGGCAAGGGTTATTCGATGTGGTCACTTCCTTTTTTGCACTCGAGCACATACCTGATCCGCATGAATCAGTCATTAAAATTGCGTCGCTGCTAACCCCGGAAGGGGTTTTTTATGGGATCGTTCCTGACACTTTTGGCAACGTTGCAGATTTTGTGGTGATAGATCATGTAAACCACTTCACGGAGAGTTCTTTACACTTTCTCTTGCGATCAGCAGGGTTTACAGACATCCTAATTGATTCCACCGTTCACCGAGGTGCTTTAGTTTTTACTGCACGCAAGTTAGGCCCCATCTCTAATCCACCGAATGTTTCCGGATGCTTAGCCTCTAGCTATAAATTGGCAAACTACTGGTCCAGCATGGACAATTTAGTTCTTTCTGCTGAGGCTATACACCGCGATATTCCAGCAGCTATCTATGGCTCTGGTTTTTATGGTGCCTATATTGCTAGCACACTGTCAGAACTTGATAGAGTGAGTTGCTTCTTGGATGCGAGCCCTTTTCAGCAGGGAAAGTCTCTTTTTGGTCGTGAAATTTTGCCGCCACATGAACTGCCTAAAGCGGTCCGTTTGCTCTATGTTGGGCTAAACCCGAGTATTGCTCGCGCTACTATATTGAACATGGAATGGTTGCGCGACCGCAATCTTGAGCTTGTATTCTTGGATAAGGATGACTCATGCTAACTGGTAAAAGCGTTCATTTAAGGGCTTGGCGTGAAGAAGATTTACCCGTTCTCACAGAACTGCGTAATGATGTGCAGCTTCAAGCCCAACTTCTTGCAAGAGCGCGCGGTAGTCGGCCTGAGCAAGTTCGTGAATGGTTACATAGCCGTAGCGAAAAAGTAGATAGCCTTCTTTTTATCATCTCCGATTGTCACAGTGAAGAAGCGCAAGGCTTTATCCAAGTAAGTGGACTAGATAGAGTGGATAGCCATGCAGACCTTGGTATCTGCTTAATAGGCAAGGCCCAAGGTTGCGGTAAGGGAGGAGAGTCAATCTCATTACTAGCGAATTACCTTCGAGAACATTGGCGCATACGTAAACTCAACCTGCGAGTGCGTGCAGATAATGATGTTGCTTTGCGATGCTATCAAAAGGTTGGTTTTGAGCGTTGTGGACTGCTTCGTCAGCACATATTCATCGAAGGTGGTTGGCAAGATGTCGCGCTGATGGAGTACTTCCTAAACAAGGCAGATTGAAAAATGCAGATTGTTATTTCCCAATCAATGTACTTTCCTTGGATGGGATTTATTGAGCAGTTGCGTTTGGCTGATACCTTCGTGCTTTATGACGATGTTCAGTTTTCAAAAGGTAGTTTCACAAACCGGGTTCAGATTAAGACCGCCACCGGTCCTCAATGGCTAAGTGTGCCTCTTATGGGCCTGCGGCTTGGTCAGCATATCAACGATGTGCAATTGGACGAGCGCAGCGACTGGCGAACTAAGCATCGCGATCAACTCTCAGATGCATACAGGAAGGCTCCGTTTGTTTCTGACATGCTAGCTTTAGTGGATGATGTGTTTGCTCAACCTGCAGCAACACTTTCGCAACTAGCTTGGACCTCAACTTTGGCATTGGCGGACTACTTTGGATGTGTCTCTCATTTAAAGCTATATGACTCAGCTAGCATGCAGATTGATGGCAGTAGTAGCCAACGAGTTTTAGACATTGTTCGCAATCTTGGTGGATCAATTTATATAACTGGGCATGGTGCACGTAATTATCTTAACCACGCCTCCTTTGAGAAAATAGGCGTCGATGTCCGTTACATGGACTATCGTTGCGAACCTTATGTGCAGCTACACGGAGAATTTACACCCTATGTTTCTGCTCTTGATCTAGTCGCTAACTGCGGCCGGGATGGAAGACGGTACATGCAATCTTCTACTAACTCATGGAAAGTGTTCACCAATGAATCTAAATAACCAATTTCGCGAGGAAGTGCAAAAAAATATCGAAAACCTTGGAAATGATTTGGACTTGCAAGCCTTATCTCGAGTTTGGGTTCGTGAGGTCTCTCCGTATAAATGGGCATACAACTTTAGCTGGCTTGGTCGACCTGCGATTCAGTTTCCTAACGATGCCTGGGCTATGCAAGAGTTGATTTGGGCAATCCAGCCGGACCTAATTATCGAGACGGGCATAGCTCATGGCGGATCACTAGTGTTTAGTGCCTCTATGTTGGCATTGTTGGATATGGCAGATGCTATTGCTCAAAACTCTTCCTTCGATCCAAGAAATTCAAAGAGAAAAGTTTTAGGGATAGATATTGATATCCGCCAGCACAATCGAGAAGCTATTGAAGCACATCCTATGGCGTCGCGAATCCAAATGATCCAAGGCTCAAGTATTTCGCCAGTGGTCGTCAAACAAGTAGCCGATTACACAAAGGACTATCAGCGCATACTTGTTTGCCTTGACAGCAACCATACCCACGAACATGTATTGGCAGAGCTAAATGCCTACGCCTCTTTCACAAGTGTAGGTAGCTACTGCGTAGTTTTTGATACCTTAGTCGAGGACTTGCCCAGGGCAATTTCTCCTGATCGTCCTTGGGGGCCTGGCAATAACCCTAAAACAGCAGTTCTTGAATATCTAAAAACACATCCAGAATTTGAGGTTGACAAGAGCATTCAGCACAAACTGCTTATTACTGTAGCTCCTGAAGGCTATTTAAAGCGTATTGCTTAGATATACAGAGAGGATAGTGTTGTAGTTTAACTGTCAGCTAGAAAGCATGAGAATTGAAAAGATTTTGATTTTAAAAATGACCTTCCAAATAGATTTAAACGATTCATCAAATTCATGATTTCAACACTATCTTCGCAACCAATACTGAGCATTTGCGTACCTACGTTTAACCGTGCGAGATATCTTGAATGCCTCTTGCAGGACTTAGCTGAACAAATCGGTAAGCTTGGATTGTCATATGAGTTATTGATTGGCGATAACTGCTCCCAAGACAACACTGAAGAAATTGTGGCTAAATACAATCAACAACTGAATATAGTTTATTTTAGGCGCCATCAAAACCTAGGCTCTTCTGAAAACCTCAATCAGTTGTATCGAGCCGCAAAAGGTCGATACACCATCTACCTAGCTGACGATGATTTTCTTATCTTGGATGTCGTGCGCGACATCATTTTGGTAATGGAAGAATATCCAAATATCGGTGTGACTTTTGCACCTTGGTTTATCCACGATCGTATTTCAGGTCACGACATTTCGCAGTTTTATTCCGTGGAGTCTGACACTGTAATTACCAGAGGAAATCATGCAAACCTATTCAAAATCTTGATTGAAAGGCACATTTTTCCAGAGATTTATATTGCTCGGACTGAGTTGCGTCGGGCAATCGATTTGCCATTATGCCCATCTGCTTATATCTTTTTCACGCAAGCTGCCATTATGGTAGATCGAACTTCGGTTTTGTTTGCCCAAAAACCCTTCTATCGTTCAGTAAGCAAATATTTTGAAGATGAGGCGCGTTTTCAAGCAGGAAACGAAGAGGTCAAGGTTGGATGGGACACATACCGAGGTGGGCTAGAGTACATTCTTTCACGTTTTTATAGCCAAGTCTCAGTGGAAGACTTGGCGAAATGCCGTTCGGCTATAGATCGTTTTACAGCTATTCGAATGAGCGTTGGTCTTCGACTGAGAACTGCTGAAAACTGTAACTTTATGGATAACTATTATTTGGCTTCCCGCCTACGTAGTGCTGGCTTTGACAATCTACTTCCAGTGCCATACGAACTTTATCGAGTCAATGCAGCACTTGAGTACTTACTTAGCCTAAATCCTTTTTTACCTCAGACAACAATTTTCGCATATTCAGCTAACGACCCCCCACTCGGTCTTATATATGCGCATGGTTTTGCCCAAGCGCCCTTTCAAGTAATACATGACACATCTCCACCAATAATTGAACCCACTGTTTTCGTAACGACAAACCATACCAGGGCTTTCTCGGAGGGAGTAATGGTTATCAATGAAGCTGACTTATTAGACCTATTTCCATAAACAAGTATGCATCCTTATATATTTTTCAAGGCCCACTCAATAAGTTTTGTTTCTAGAATACCTCGCAGTGTTCAGGAGATAAATCAGCCTGATAGCGCTCATAAATCTGTATGAAAGCAGCCTCGATGTGTTTGGTAAAAAGTTCTGTATCAAACAGTGGCGTGGTTAGTCTATTGCGATCTAATTTTTCTTTGAGTGCATTTAATTT
>SXGQ01657294.1_pt1 | contig 10116 bp, 12 predicted proteins | sample 3178371 | NCBI WGS metagenome assembly SXGQ01 (sample SAMN11356859, study PRJNA531348) | freshwater metagenome | isolation source: freshwater sample F1-20 | place: China: Fuxian Lake, Yuxi | collected 2017-12-25 | reverse complement strand
CCCGCTCCCATCATGCATACAAACCATATATCCAAATAATGACAAACCATATATCCACATATGGCCCAAATGATGGTTTGATGGTTTGAAGATATAAGGTTTGGGGTTTTTTTATATAGAACAAGACAACCCCGCTCCCATCATGCATACAAACCATATATCCAAATAATGACAAACCATATATCCACATATGGCCCAAATGATGGTTTGATGGTTTGAAGATATAAGGTTTGGGGTTTTTTTATATATAACAAGACAACCCCGCTCCCAATACCAAAATACCTATGGAGGATAATTAGTGAAATGAGAACAGGCATGTCGCAAGGGCCAAGAAGGCCAAGATTAATAAAAGGGGATGGAGAAGCCCTTACATTAGATTTCTCTCTTGAAGCAGCAACAATAAAATCTCTAACAGCAGCAACATGGTTAGATGAGGCAGATTTAGGTGCAGCAGTACAGGCAGTCCAATTAGCACAAACTATGGATTCTATGCCTGATAGAAGGCACCAGATAGCCCCTATCTACATTGGTCTATTAGCCAATTTAGGGCTACTCAATAACAGAGAAAATGATGTGTCCCTAACACCACAGGAGATGTTGCAGCAGATTGCCCTGGGATAGAAATGGATTGGCTTCCTACACATTACACACAACCATTGTCTGATGATTTTATTAGTGATGGACAAAAACTAATAAATATCAGTGAAGCAATATGGAAACTACCTGAAAAACACAATGCTCCACTTAAATTAACAGATTGGCAGAAGTGGTTAATACAACATGTCTTAGAGCGTTATCCAGATACCCATAGCAACCCAGATTTGGCTGGTAGGCTGAGGTATAAGCAGGTGTGTATCTCTATGCCTCGCAAAAATGGTAAGAGCCTTATAGGGGCCTTATTTGCCCTTTATGGCATGTTGTTACATGAACCAGCACCTGAAGTTATTTCTGTTGCAGCATCATCAGACCAAGCCAAGATTGTTTATAGAAGATTATTACATCAGACAAATACATCTGACATTTTAAAATCTCTATTCAGTAGGTCTACAGAACACAGGGGCCTATGGACTGCTGATGGCACTGGTGTTTATAAAGTCATTGCAGCAAAGGCTGCTACTGCTCAAGGTCTACATCCATCCCTTGTGGTATTTGATGAACTACATGTTGCTAATGAGGATGTCTGGACTGCCATGGCTCTTGGCTCTGGTACCAGACTTGATGGCATAACCATTGGCATTACAACTGCAGGAGATGACACAAGTAACCTGCTCAAAGATTTATATAAGAGAGGTGCTGCATCCGTTGATGGCTCTGCTGATTTAGAAAGGTTTGGCTTTTTCTGTTGGGAAGCACCTATGGGCTGTGAAGTATTGGATGAAGAGGCTGTAAGGCGTTCCAATCCTAATTTAGCCTCTGGAATATTGTCCTGGGAGTCAGTAAAGAATGAATTAGCAACCATGCCTGAAGCAGATGCACGAAGATATCGCCTAAATCAGTTTGTTTCTTCAATGAATGCATGGCTTCCTGTAGGGGCTTGGCAGCAATTACCACATGGAAAACCAGTAAATCCCAAGGTATTTGCAGTGGATAGAACACCTGGTTGGGACCATGCAAGCATAGTTGCCTGCTCCTTGGAAGAAGGGGATTTGGTAGCAACAGAGTTAGTTGCATCATTTAATAATACAAATATTGATGAATTGCTCAAAGCCTGCATTGGATTAAACAAATTTGGGGCACCATTTATTGTAGATAGTTATATAAATCAGGATTTGGCACATGCTTTGAGACAAAGAGGAATTAGGGTCCATATGGCTTCTCATAAGGATTTAATCAGTGCCTCAAACAACGCATATCGTAGAATAATGAGAAGGACATTAGTTCATCCAAAAGATGAAATAGTTTCGCTGCAAATGTCAAGGGCAGTCAGGAAAAATGTTGGAGAATCATGGAAGATTACCCGCAAAGATTCTGGAACAGATATTGATGCAGCAATAGCAACAGTATTAGGAGTCTGGTTTGTGGATACACAAAAACCACCAACACAGATGGTGCATTAGGAGAAATAATGGGAATTAGAGACAGGATAGTTGAGAGACTTGGATATGTTTTAGATGAGGCATATGTCCCAGATACAGAGAATCGTGCGATTCAGATTCCAGCAAGAAGTCAATCAATTATTAATGAAGACAAGGCATTGCAGTTAATTCCAGTATCAAGATGTATTTCTGTTCTTGAAACTGCAGTTGCACAGATACCAGTAGAGGTATTCAGAGGAATAGATAAACTACCAACACCAGGATGGTTAGAACTACCTGATGTAACTAACAATGTAAATCAATCAGAATTTTTAGGACAAACAGTTGTATCCATGGCACTTTATGGTAATGCTTTCTGGTATTTAGCCAGGGGAGCCAGAGGAATAACCAACTTAGAATTAATACCAGCAGGTAATGTAAACATAGAGAAGCATGATGATGGCAGTTATGAATATTATGTAAATGGAATAAAGACACCTGGAGATAGAATTAAACACTTAAGATTATGGCAGATTCCAGGTGACATATTGGGCTATGGTCCACTACAACGCCACAAATCAATCATTCAAGCATCATTAGACCTACAATCATATGCAGATAACTGGTTTAGACAGTCTGCAGTTCCAACAGGAACATTAACAACATCTGAGTTTCTATCTCCTGAAGTTGCATTGGCAAATAAGCAAGCCTTTGTTGATTCTCAGGTGAATAGAAGTGTTGCTGTCCTTTCTTCAGGACTCTCCTACCAATCTATATCGCTCAATCCTGAAGAAGCACAGTTCTTAGAAAACCAAAAATTCGTGACAAGGCAGATAGCCACAATGTTTGGTGTTCCAAGTATGTATCTATCTTTATCAGTAGAAGGTTCTGGACTTACCTATACAAATGGTAATGAAGACAGAAAGAAACTATATGAAGATGGATTACAGCAATACATAATCAGAATACAAGAAGCCATCTCTGACTTACTACCAAGAGGTCAGAAAGCGGCATTCAACATGACTGAATTCTTGAAACCCAATGTTTCTATGAGATATCAGGCATACCAAGTGGCATTAAACAGTGGCTTCATGACAGTTGATGAAGTCAGGGAACTTGAGGGATTACCAAAGATTCAAATGCCAGAACCTGTTGCAGAGCAGGTACCACAACCAGTAGTAGAAGAAGTTGTGGAAGAACCTGCAGAATAAAATAGGTACAAGGAGTAATAATGGAAAAACGAAACTTTGAGATAAGAGAGGCAGACTATGACAAGAGAGAAGTCATAGGTAGAGCAGTACCTTACAACGAACCAATTGATATTGGTGGAGGTAAGACAGAAGAATTCGCAGCAGGGTCAGTAGACCTTGATGCAGATGTAAAATTATTTAGGGACCACAAAGATGTAATTGGTAAGGTCCAACAGTTAGAAGACCGCAAAGATGGTCTATGGGTCAGAGCAAAAGTCTCTAAGACCCAATTAGGTGACGAAACCCTTGAACTTGTAAAAGATGGGGGCATTCGTTCATTCTCAGTAGGTTTCATCCCATTAGTGGATGAGAAGCAGGATAGAAAAATAATTCGTAAGAAAGTTGACCTGAAAGAAATTTCATTAGTCGCTTTCCCTGCTTATGAAAACGCTTCCGTAGTTGAAATACGAGAAGAAATTCAGGAGGAGAAATCCATGGAAAACACAAACACAGATGCCTCCACTCAGATTGCAGAAGTTCGTTCATTTGCAGAAGAGTTAGAGAGAAAGATTGAAGTTCTCTCAACCGCAAAAGTAGCAACTCCTGCTTCTCCAGCATTCCGTTCCTTTGGCGAATATGCCAAAGCAGTGGCTGCTGGTGATGAGAAGGCACTCACACTCCATCGTGACTTTACAGGTGGAAAATTAGCAGACAGCATTGTAAACAATGTCTGGGTCAAGACAACAATTGATATTCTTGACAAAGGTCGTCCAACCTTCTCTGCATTCGCAACTCAGGCACTTCCTGCAGAAGGAATGAATGTTGAGTATGTTGAATTGGAAACAGACACAACTGCAATTGCAGAACAGGCTAATGAAGGTGACACCCTTGCATTTGGTAAGGTAACACTTAAGAGCGCAACTGCACCAGTCAAGACAATTGGTGGTTACTCATCAATGTCACGCCAAGTCATGGACCGCAGTTCCGTTGCATATGTAGATGCTATTTTCAGAGCACTTGCAATTAAGTATGCATCAAAGACAAACGACATGATTAAGGCCCTTCTTGTTGCACAAGCAGCAAGCCTAAATACCGCAACAGTAGCAAGCAATAACTTTGAGGGATGGGTTTCAGCAATTGCTGAGTCATCTGCAGAGTCATTCAATGAGACAGGACTTGTTCCAGATTTCATGCTTTGCGATATTCAAGCATTCATCAAGATTGCTAAAATCAAGAATGGAGATGCTCCACTTCTTGCAGGAAATAACATTCCAGCCAACATTGGTTCATTGAATCCAGTTGGTCTAACTGGTCAGGTTTATGGACTACCACTTGTTGTAGACCCATCACTACCAGCAAACACTGCATATGTTGCAAATCGTTCTGCTCTCGTAAATTACGAAGCAGCAGGTGCACCATTCAGATTGTCACAGGACGAAATCACCAACCTAACTTCAGACTTCTCAGTATGGGGTTACTTGGCATCAACTCTTCCTACACCAAAGGCAATTACCAAGTTAACACTTGCATAATTAATTAGGAGTTATTGATATGAACTGGGAAGACTTAAAAGGATATGTAGGTGCAATAGAAGCAGATGATGCTTATGTTGAGGAATGCTGGGATACAGCAGAGGACCTGATTGCTTCTTATATTAGAAGTACAAAGGTGCCTGCTCAAATACTAAAGCGTTGCTACCTTGAAGTTGGTTCTGAGTTGTATCACAGGCGTAACTCACCAATGGGAATATCTCAATATGCTACTTATGACGGAGCACCTATCCGTATAGCAAGAGACCCTCTCATTGGTGTTTACCCACTTCTAAATCGTTACATGGTGAGATTTGCATGATTCAGTATGCATTGGACAACCTGGTAGTTAAATTAAATGAGATTGATGCAACTGGCACTGTTTATTCAGTACCACCAGCAGCACCAAATATTCCATGTGTGATTGCAGAACCTAACAATAGTTGGGTGAATGTAAGACCAGATGAATATGAATCAAGTTGGGGCAGTAACTGGAGACTAACTGTATTAGTTAGACCAGCACACAACACACTTGAGATGACTAATTTAATAACCATGGTTGACAACATTGCAACAGATTTATGGGAATGGGAATCAGTAACAAATATAACGATTGATAAGCCATTTATCATAGAGGTAAATGGAGCATCATGTTTAAGTACATATATGAATGTAGAAATTGATATGCAAGGAGGAAATTAACATGTCAAGACTTAAAGGAAAGACAATTAAGTTTGAAGTAGACAATGTTGAATACTCTGGAAGCGTAAAGAATGTCACATTTTCTTCAGAAGTTGGAGAAATGGGATTTGGAGATTATGCAGATAATCTTGAATATCGCTGCCAGATTGAAGGGTTCCAGGATTATGCTGCTAACAGCCTATGGTCTAAATTGTTTGATACTCCAGGAGCAACAATTGCTCTTGAGTTCACACCACATGGAAACACAACACTATCTGCTTCACAACCAAAATTCACAGCATCAGGCTATGCAGAAGTTATCCCAGTATTGGGTGGCACTGCAGGCGAATACTTTGTTTGGGATGTAACCATTATTCTTAATGGCAAGCCAGTCAAAGTAACTGCTTAAGTAGGTGTTGGGCAGTGGCACAATTTACTGTAAAGGTAAAAGGCGTAAATGATGTAGTTAGGTCCTTCAAACAATATGAAGGTGCCATAGATGACCTTAAGAATGCCAATTCAGCCATAGGCACAAAGGTTGCATCCACAGCAAAAGCCACTGCTCCAATCCTATTAGGAAACTTAAGTAGAAGCATTAGACCAAATCGTGCTTCATCAAGAGTTCAAATTAAAGCAGGAGGAGCATCAGTTCCTTATGCAGGTGTCATTGAATATGGATGGCCTGCCAGAGGAATTCAAGCACAACCATTCTTGCGAAGGGCAGCATGGCAAGAAAGAGATTATACAAAAGAGCAGTACACACAAAATTTAATGCAGTTAAGTAGAAAATATATTGGAGGCAGATAATGATTAACAATTTAAAGATGAAAGAACTTTCAGAGATAGAAACTCTCTCAGGTTACAACATGGATGAGTGGGAAACCTGTCCAAAGGTAAAACTAACCATGGCTATTACATTTGTGATGGCAAGAAAAGACAAACCAGAATTAACATGGGATGACATAGAGAACATGACCCTTGATGAGATGCAAGGAATCATTGGAGAAGAAGTCCCAAAAGTGAAGGTCTCTTAGAACTAATGGGTGAATTCTGTGCAGCCACAGGATATACACCACAGCAGTTTTGGGAGATGGAAAGACAAGAAGTGGAATACATAGCAAGGGGGTTGAGGAAGAAGAATGGCTAATACAATAACAATTGATATTCTTGCCAATACCAGAGGCTTGGTTAATGGTGTCAATGAAACCAATAACCAACTTGGTAAGTTAAACAATTCTGCCAACTCAATTATTGCAGGCTTCAAAAGATTAGGTGCAGCAATAGGTTTAACTGTTGGTGTTAATGAGATTAAGAATGCCATCAAAGACCTTGCAGCAGAAGAGAAAGCCTTTGCAGCCCTTGAAGAGTTATATGGTGCAGACTTCAAAGCCATATCAGACAAGATAGGAAACATATCTAAGATTTTCTATGTAGATGATGGCACGATAGCAGACCTGGTTTTGAAACTACGAGGCTCTCTCAAAGCAGAACTTGACCCACTTGCAGATGAATTTGCAGAAGCAGCAATTGTTTTATCTAAGATAACAAACAAGCCATTAGAAGAGATAAGTGCCAAACTTGTTAAAGCCCTCAAGGATGGGAAACTTACAGTTACTGAGATTCAGGGATTAGGAATTGAATTAAGCGAAGAACAACAGAAGGCATTTGATGCTGCTCAGAAATCAGGAAAGGGCCTTGAATATATACTTAGCGTCATCTTGTCTGAAGAGAATATAAAGAAGGCAAAAAGACTTACAACCCCATGGGAGAAACTTTCATTCACTGTAAACGAATTAAAAGAGAATGCTGTAAAGCCACTACTCAAAGCATTTGAAAAACTATTTGATTTCTTTACAGATGAAGATGAAAATGGAATTCCTACAGTCAATGACAACTTCCTCATTATGAGGGACTTGATGATAACTATTGGTACTGCTGTTGCAGCAGCAAAGATTATTGGATTTCTAAAAGGATGGGCTGCAGCGAATGCAGGATTAACCATTACGCAGGTTGCCTTGAACATTGCAATGAGAGCAAATCCAATTGGATTAATAATTACAGCATTAACAATATTGGTAGGAATCATCATCATTGTTGTACGCAAATGGGATGAGATTAAAGAAGCATTTAGCAAGGTAGCAGAAGTCGTAGGTGGAGTTGTTACGAAGTTTATAGGTGGATTAAAGACTCTATTCAGCAAAGTAGTAGAAGAAGTAAAGACATGGCCTGGACGAATTTATCAATCAGGTAAAGACCTAATCATGGGTATCTGGAATGGTATTAAAGATATGGGTCAATGGATTAAAGACAAGATAAGTGGCTTCTTTAAGAATAATGTTTTAGGAACTGTAAAGAAACTATTTGGAATTGGTTCTCCTTCCAAGGTATTTGCAGGGTATGGAAAGAACTTAATGCAAGGATTATCAGTTGGTATTAATAAGAACTCAGGCTTGGCTATGAAGGCTTTGAATGGTCTGGACATGAGTCCTTCATTTGCATTTGCAGGCTCTGCATCTTCAAAGGGCAGTGTAGTAAACAATGTAACCATTAACGCTGGTGTTGGTACTGACCCATATGAACTTGGCAGAGTTGTTTCTGCTGCATTGGATAAGTATCAAGGTGTTAATGGGCGATGAAAATACAAGATGAATTTGATATAGAACTAAGAACCAGGATTGATGGCTTATTTGTAATTGGTGAGAATGCTCCTGGTGATGGTGAGAATGGTGCACCAATAGCATCAGACTTAGATTTACAGAATGACTTGCAGTATGAATGGCAAGACATGAAGGAAGGAATCCTCTCTATAAGTATTAAGAGAGGTGTAGATGTTTATACAGGTGCCCTGCCACTTCCAATACCTTCTGTAGGCATAATGCATATCAGGACTATTAACAAATCCTTTGACCCTAACTACAACAGATTTATGGAACCTAAGAGCAAGGTCAGATTAAAACGAGGGAATGAAGTAATCTTCCAAGGAAGAATCAATAACCTTGCAGTTGACTATAGAAGTGATAAAGACAAGCCTTTAATTACCTTTGATGTTATGGACCCAATCTCAGAATTACAACAGGCTACAACAGAACTAAACAATATCCAGACCCATGGAACACAAACATGGACACAGAGAGTCCAGACTCTATTTACCAATGCCAAGAAGCAGGACTACCAGATATGGCAAAGAAATATTGTTGGTGGAGGAACCACAAAGCATGGCTATTGGAAAGACCAGAAAACATTATGGGAAGCATTGACCTTAGCCTCTGACACAGAGGGTGCCTTTATTTATTATGACAAGGGCAATGTTCTTAATTGCTATGCATCAGGTGCTATACCAGCAGGCACATTACTCATGTCATTTGATAATGCAGATAGCACTAAGTTTGGATACAAGAATATTGGAATAGATTATTCAGTCAGTAGCACCATCAATGAAGTCCAGGCTAACAATGAGTATGGTGTCTACAAATCAGAATGGGACCCAGATGCAGTACCTGAAGGATTTAGTGAAGGGGATTTCTACACACCTGGAGCCTTCAAGACAATAGAAGAAGTAGTGGTTGAGCCACTTACTATCAAGAGAAAACAAGCCATGATTAACAGGTATGGAACAAATGCATTGAATAGCAAGACTAACTTCAATGTGCAAGATGGAGAAGATATCTATATCTCATGGGCTACATCTATATTGGAGAAGTGGAAGAAGCCAACTCCACTTGTAAATTCTATTGAATGGGATGCCAAGAAGTCCTTAATAAAAGCGGCATCATCAGAGATATTAGACAGAGTTAATGTAAAACATTACACACCAAATTTTACCTACGAGGAACAACTAACAATCATTGGAATCCAACATGAAATAAATGCTGGTGACAATTCCTGGAAGGTAAAATATATATTGTTTCCAAGGAGTAAATTCGTATGACAATCAGATATATAGACTTCGCTGATGGACAAGTCCTTACAGCAGAGCAACTCCTTGACCTACAGGACAACGGCGTTATTCAGGTAGATTCTTTTGCAGAACTCTCTGGTGTTAACTCCAATGTTAATGCAGCCTATGTAGAAGGCGATAGTGCTTTCTATATTAAGAAGTCTGATGGGTCATGGGGTAGCGTTGGTGGCCTTGCAGTAGTGCAAGCAGCAGCACCAACAGCACCACAAGTTGGACAGATTTGGTTTGATACAGATGCTGTATTACCTAATCCTGTCAAGCATTATTACGAGGGTAGCGAGACTGTAACAAACACAGCAGCCTTCACAGCATTATCAAATCTAAATGGACAATCAATAGTTCTAACAGAACCAGCATGGGTCCATGTTTCCTATGGTGTTACAGAACCAGTAGGAGATAGCACAGCAGGTGTTTCTTATGCTGTCCAGTTATCAGGAGCAACTACAAGAGCAGTAAATGCAGCAGACTCTGCAGTCTCTTATGTGCAAAGCAAGAACTCTGTATCAAATGATTTCTATGCAATCTTTAATGCAGGAACAACAGTAGTAACACCAGTAGCAAGAAAACTGGGTACAGGAACAGTATCTGTAACTAACCCATATATGAACATTGCAGCAATCAGGTGGTCATAGTCAATGCATAAAGTCTGGGATGGAACTGAGTGGTCAAGTGCTAAGGCTCTAAAGGTGTGGAATGGTACACAATTTAAAGCAAATTATAAGTTGAAGGTAAGAACTTCTACT
>SXGQ01454603.1_pt1 | contig 10116 bp, 16 predicted proteins | sample 3178371 | NCBI WGS metagenome assembly SXGQ01 (sample SAMN11356859, study PRJNA531348) | freshwater metagenome | isolation source: freshwater sample F1-20 | place: China: Fuxian Lake, Yuxi | collected 2017-12-25 | reverse complement strand
GAAAAACCTAAAAAGATATATTAACTTTTTTAAGGAAAACTTACAAAACTCAAATAAAAAAATATACGTTTTAGTAGGACCACCATCAGTTGGTAAATCAACTTGGATAAAACAAACATTTGTTGATATCGAACCTTATGTCATAAACAGAGACGAGATAGTTGAACAAGTTGCAAAAACTTATGGTTGGACTTATGATGATTTATTCGTAGCTCCACTACCAGATCAAGGTGAAGGTGATGTAAGTGAAAAATATGGAACTGTTGTTAAATCACCAGAATATATGACATGGCAACCTTTATCATATGATAAAGTATTAGAAGCTAACGGTAAAGTTGCTGAACTTTTCAATAAAAAAGTGTTAGAAGCAAAAGGTCAAGAAAACATCGTAGTTGATATGACTAATATGAATGTTGGTTCAAGAAAAGGAGCTCTTAAAGCAATTGAAGGATCTGAAGATGAGTATAAAAAAATAGCTGTTGTTTTCAACTTTAAGGGAGCTGAAGAAATAATTAAAAAAGTTGCTCAAAAAAGAGCAGAAGAAGCTAAAAGACAAGGTTTATCAAAAACTATTCCACCTGAAGCATTTGATAGAATGTTTAAGTCATTCCAAGAAGTATCTCCAGAAGAAGGTTTTGATGAAGTTATAAATGTTGATAATACTGAGAAACTTAAAAACTCAATGATGTGAAAATAGAAGGTTGGTGGGTTGCTAAGACCGAAAAAGAGAATTTAACACCTGGTAAGAAATACCTTATTTATAAAAATAAATGGGGGTATATAGAACTTATAAATGATAAAGATAAAAGAGTAGTTCTAAATAATGAAGAAGATATGAATTGGAACCAATTCTTTGAAATGTTTCAATCTATTGAAAATTGGAGAGATAGTCAACTTAAAAAAATTGGAATAGTATAAAATACTCTTTTATGAATAAAAGTATGAGTGATAAGGTAAAAGTTATATGTATTAAAATCGGAAAATACACACACCACCAGAAATTAGAAATAGGTAAAGTTTATCTTTCTAAAGATGTTGGAAACGCAACACTCTCAACCTATAACTTAGAAGATGGTAAATTTATAGGATATTTTCACAAAGATATGTTTGAAGATTGGATCACCAGAAATAGAGAAAATATCTTAAACGATTTAGGTATATAAAATATTTTTATTATCTTTACAAAAGATAGAGTAATACGTAATGGCAAAATGGCATGTCATCCCATGTGGTTGTATCGTTGTGGGTTCGAATCCCATCTCTATCTCTAAATCATTTGTAATGAAAAACTTGAAATTAAATATTAAAGCTATATCAATTTTTATTTTAGTCACACTTGTAATAATACCATATTATATACTTAAATTGTTTAAGTAATATGAAACTACTTATACCATTACTATTACTAATCTTTTCTTGTAATGTAAATTACATTTCAATCAAAAATACTAATACCAGTATCTCGATAGGAAAGAAATTAAAAAAAGTTAGTTTATATAAGTTACACTCTAAAGTTTGGTTACAAGATAGTGATCACATCCAACCTATTGATGGTACTACTTATTTTAGATGGGATAAACTAGACTCTGTTAATCTAAAACTAGATACAACTAAAGTAAGAACACTACTAATAGAATCATTTAATGAATTTAGAGAAGGTTATTGTGTACCACCAGTAATCGAAAATAAACAACTTACCTCAGAGTCTTCTGATTATGCTAAAAAAATATCAGTTGTTTATAAACACGATGATATAAAACGTGGATGTGAATGTATAGCCAAACTACCCATATTGCTTTTTGCCAACATAAAACCATCTTACGGAGATTTTAATAAGCTTGTATCAGAATGTGTTTTTGATGTTTTTAGAGCTTCTAAACCACATATGGATATATTAACTAGTCGAGAATATACTGAATGGGGATTTGGTATTTACTTAAAAGATAATACCTTACATATTGTTATTAGAGGAATATAAAATAAAAGTAAAATAGAAAAATTAGGAATATGAAACAATGGAACGTAAAACATGACTGGGTAGACGTTAGTAAAGAAAAACCAGGTTACTTTATAAGTAAAATAACTTCTATTTGTAAAGGATGTGGTATGGAAAGAATACAAACAAGTTCAGGAAGTAATTGGAATTATAAATATTATATCAACAATATTCAACAGTATAATTCTATGAATTGTAACTCTGTTAAGCAAGAAAAAAGAAATAGTATATTAGAAAAGTTAGGAATATGAATGTAGTTTGTATAGATAATTCAAAATTGAGTAAAAATAAACTTACCGTAGATAAAACTTATCGAGTTCTAAACAATTCAAAAGACCCACAATTCTATATAGTCAGAGACGATACTGGTTTAACTCAAGCCTATCAAAAATCTCGATTTATACCACAAGATGAATATCGTGAAAATAAATTAAATGAGTTATTAGATTAATACCTCATCGATTAGTTGAGATAATCTAATATCTTTATCAGTAATAATATCACCAGCATCATGTGTAGATAAACTTAAAGTTATTTTATTATAAATCCAGTTTATCTCTGGATGATGATTCTCTGATTCAAAAATATTTGATATCTTATTTATAAACTCTAATGCTTGACTGAAATCAGAAAACTTAAAATCCTTACAAAGCTTTCCATCAATCTCTACCCAACTATTATTTGATTCAAGTAATCTATCTTTATAGACTTTATCATATAAAGAATATGTTTTAATTTTTCTCATAGAATATATATTAAATAACATAAACAAATAACATACTATTTATATATAATGCCTAGTAGACATACATAAAAATTAATATAATATCATGGAAACAAATTTTAAATTAATTGATAAAGAAATGGTGTCTAATTTACACTTTCATAAAGAAGTTGAAATCGATCAAAGTTCTGAAATAAAATCTAAATTAGAAAATGCCATGTTACTTGGAAATAATTACCAAACTAAAGTAGGTATACTTTTTCACGATGACGAAGGACCTAAAAAGATAGAAACAACTATCTGGGCAGTAGGAACTAAATTTATATGTTTAAAAGGAGGACTTTGGCTACCTATATCTAGAATTGAAGATATCGACTTCTCACATTAAAGAATAAAAAAAGGAGTTAATTAATTTTAACTCCTTTTTTTATTAATATGCTTCGTATAAAATATTATCCCAGAATTCTTTCGGTAAAAAGATATTTGTAATTTCTTCAGCTCTACTGAATAATGGAGCAATTTGTTCTACTTCATAACCACCAAATCCAGTTCCTAATTTAGTTACTAAGAAAGTAGTATTTTGATTTTTATCAGCAAAATCTAAGAACTCATCTACATAAGTTTTTATTTCTGAAAGTGATAATGGTCTTCTATTACTTTGTGTAGGAATACCATAAGCTTTACCACTTTTACTAAGTCCTGATATTTGACCATAATCAGCCCATCCTTTATCGATAGCAAATCTACCAGACCCTCTTGTGTGAATTCCCTGTAAGTTACTTCCAAATACAAAACATTCATTTGGTTTTAGATCATTAATTGAATCACTTGTAACTCTTGTTAATCTATTAACCTCTAAGTTAGGATTAACATTAAATTCTTCGTATATTTTTAAGTATTTCATAAATAAATTATATTTTTACTTATATATTAATTTTATAATATAATATATAAGATATATAAAAAAATATTAAAATTTAATGAAATTAAAAAGTTATATAGATTTTTCTAATAATCGAACATTAAATGAAGAGTTTGTTGGTAAACTTTGGAGAGATATTACCGGCAAAAATAAGGATAGAATTAGTGAATGTAGAAATAGTATAGATACTATACTTCTTGAATTAAGAAAGAAAAAAGATTTTTTTGAAAAACATAGTTACTTATTTAAAGAATATCCTTTTTCTGAAATATCCATTGATACAGTTAGAAATTTAAATTTTGATGATTACGTAAAAAGAATTATTAATGAATCAGTAGATGAATTAACAATAGAAGTAAAAAAGAATTATCCAAGCGGAAGTTGTTATACAGAGATTGAAAAATTCTTTAAAGAAATTTTTATAGAATTATTTGAAAAAGATAGTTATCTTATAATACAATCTCAAATAGAATTCATCAAAAAATATGATAGTGATGAATATTCAATTTTTGTAACCTATATAAACAAAATTATTTATAGTTTAGATAGTTCTGATAAATCATATGGTGTGAGTAGCAACGATAATAGGAATTTTATTTATTCAATGTCTAGAAAAATAGAAGAAGAATTTTTAACAGATTTAATTATTCATATTTTAAAAGAAAGCAATCAAATAAGATCAAATTATCTAAATATTTATCAGCAAATTAAAGAACAAGATGAGAATTTATTTTATTATTTAAATGTTTTAACAAAAGGAGATATTAAAGATGATCATTATTACCATACCTTATCGAATTTTTTAAAATCATTAGTATTAAGACTAAGGCAAAAAAATCATAAGTATATAATCACACAAGATGAACTTAATAATTATAAGTACGTGGATTCAATTACCAATGATAGTCATACAACCTATGCTAGTGAGTATGGTGTCAATTTTTTAGATAAAATAAAAATAGATTTAACAAAAACTAAAGTATCTGATTTAGAATCATTCAAATCTCTAAAAGAATCAATTAAAAGATTAGAGAAATTTACTAAATTAGATGAAAATATCAAAAGTTTTAATCAAATTATAGATAATATTTCTTCTTATATAAAGCAAGTTGGATATAAGTTGGAATATAAATTCCCTGATTTATTGGAAAAAATTAAAGAAAATAATATTGTTTTAAACACCCAAAATCAATTAATATGGCAGATTGAAGGTAGAAAAATTAATATAGATAATCTAAAATATCTTAAAGATGACTATACAGAAATTGTGGGACCTGAAGAATCTAAATATTATGAAGATATCACATTAAAAAAACTTAATAAACCAAAATATGGGTCAACACCAACCATTTTAATAGATTTTAAAGCAATAATAAATAATTTTCAAATTTTCGAAAAAAGTTATGGTGATTCTATCATACAAGACTTACTAGTAAAAAGTGGTAATCAATTTAAAGGAATCAATACAATTAAAATAGTTGAAAAGGACACAACAAATATATGGCGGGAAGACGAACAACTTTTAGGAGGAAATGTTCTCTACCACGGATCAATACATTATAACCTAGATAAACCAGGTGAGATAAAAAAGTTAATTTATAAAAATTCACCATATACATTAAAATATTCTGGATATGGAATGTATTTAACAAACCTTCTATCATCAGCCGCTCATTATCAACATCTTAGAGCGACACAAGGAACTGTAAATTCCGAAAGTGGTGGTCTTGACTATAAAATTAAACAAGCCTTTGAAACACCAAATTCTGAATACTTTCCAACCATTTATAGAATTACATTAAAACCAGGTGTAGTATTTGAACATAAACCTCAGGGTGATACAACATGTGATTGGAATGAATTAAATCATTATAGAAATATTGGTTCAGCTGGATATCACTCAGGTAACTCGGCTGTTAGTGGTGGTGACACAGTTGAAGTAACAATAGTAGATGAAAACTCTATTATTAAAGTAGAAAAAGTTAAACCATCCGAAATTCTAAATTTAGATGATGATATTTGGAATAGAGGTAGTAAACAACTATCAAAAGATGAATTCCTAAAATGGTATAAAGATTTAATTCAAAAAAGAAAAGAAAATTTAGAATAAGATTTATAAACTTTTAAGAAAATATTCGATAAATAAAAAGGAGTTAAAATTATTTAACTCCTTTTTTTATTATGATAACTATATCAATCGGAATGACGGGAGCACTCTTTATACTCTTCTTAATAGTAGAGATGGGTATGATAAATCTTCAAAAAAGAACCATTATCGGTTCTATCATACCCTATATTATATTAGTAAGAAGTATTAATCGACAATTACCTTGGGGTTGGAAAGTAAAAGCATTTGAAGGGTTTATATTTATGTGGAAAACTAAATTCATTCAAAGACAACCAGTTTATAACTCATTTATACGTTTAGAAAGTAAAGTAATTAAAAAATCATCTCAATCACACTCTTCATTAGGACTTTCAATAAATGGAAATATACTCTTTAATTGGAAAGGTCAAATGTTAGATGATACTCAACTAAAAATGATGATATGGAATTGTAATAAGAAAAATGAAGTTGTAAGGGCAGAGATTAGAGAAAATAAATTAGAAGAACTCGGAATAAACTAAAAAAACAAAGTTTATCATCTATCATATAATAATAAAAATATTTTATTATATGAATTCTGATTTCACACAAAATAATGATAACGAGATTTTTAATCTTATCTCAGAAGAAAAAAATAGACAACTACACGGTATAGAATTAATTGCCTCTGAAAACTTCGTCAGTAATGATGTAATGATGGCAATGGGTTCTGTTCTAACCAATAAATATGCCGAAGGTTTACCAGGTAAAAGATATTATGGTGGATGTGAAATCGTTGATAAAGTAGAACAAATAGCAATCGATAGACTTTGTAAATTATTTAAAGCAACCTGGGCTAATGTTCAACCTCATTCTGGAGCTCAAGCCAATGCCGCTGTTTTCTTGGCTTGTCTAAAACCTGGAGATAAAATACTTGGATTTGATTTATCTCACGGTGGTCACTTAACACACGGTTCAACTGTTAACTTCTCTGGTAAATTATACCAACCTTTCTTTTATGGTGTTTCAAAAGAAACAGGTAGAGTTGATTATGATCAAATGGAAGAAATAGCACTTAAAGAAAAACCTAAGATGATTATTTGTGGAGCTTCAGCTCACTCTAGAGATTGGGACTATAAACGAATAAGAACAATCGCTGACCAAATCAATGCTATCGTTTTAGCCGATATATCACACACAGCTGGACTTATAGCAACTGGACTATTAAACGATCCATTAGAATATTGTCATATCGTAACATCAACAACACATAAAACTTTAAGAGGACCAAGAGGTGGAATTATTATGATGAGATATAATATTGATAATCCATTTGGATTGAAATGGAATAATGGTAACTTAAAATCAATGGGTTCATTATTAGACGCAGCTGTTTTCCCAGGAACTCAAGGTGGTCCACTTGAACACGTTATCGCAGCTAAAGCAGTAGCATTCTTAGAAGCTTCTAAACCAGAATATAAAACATATATGGAACAAGTTAAAAAGAATGCTTCAACAATGGCTGAAGAGTTTATGAAACTAGGATATAATATCGTATCATCTGGAACTGATAATCATAACATGTTAATTGATTTAAGAAATAAAGGAGTTACTGGTAAAGATGCTGAGAATAGTTTAGTTAAAGCTGATATAACAGTAAATAAAAATATGATACCATTTGATACAGAAAGTCCTTTTATTACATCCGGTATTAGAATTGGAACATCAGCTATCACCACAAGAGGAATAAAAGAAAGAGAAATTAAAATCATCGTAGAACTAATTGACCAAGTGATATCAAATATAAATAACGAAGAAGTGATACTTAATGTTAGAACTAAGGTGAATAATATGATGAGAGATTATCCTTTGTTTGCTTAATATTTATTTAGTATATTTACAATATTAATTTTTAGATATGAAATATTCAACGAAACTTTTACTTCTCATCCTTCTTCCAATTGGACTGTGGTCGACTATATTCGTTATACAATTAATGATAGGACATTTCTTACCACCAATGCTTACAGGAGCTCTCTCCGCAATCACTGGAGTTATAATCGGATCATGGTTAGCAAGACAATAATCAAAAAGATAATGATAAATAAAGAAATAGTTCGTCAAATATCAATAGAGGAATGTCTCGTCAAATATCCGGATCTAACTCCAGATAACATAGTAGAAATGTATAGAGTTGAATCCATAGAGAACCAATGGATATCAGTTGGATTACTCATAGATAATAATAAGGTAATGACTATTACTATACCAATGAATTACTATCATGATTATGTTTCGAACCTGAGAGAAGGTAAAATAAACGAATTATTCTACAAATAAAACTTTTTAAAACTTAAACCATATAAACTTTACTTTTGGCCAAAGTTGAATTTATTGATATGCTATGATAGATATCAAATAAGAAATTAAAAATAATATGGAAAACAAATTACCGATGAACGTAGTTACTACGTCCACAATTCTAACTCAAATTTACACCACAACAAACTATTCAATGTTTGGATTTGTTGGAGGTAATAGAAATTTAGATAATTCTAATCTAAATAAAATCAAACAATCAATCAGTAAGAAACACATTAAAACAAATGCAGTTATCTGTATCTTTGATGAATATGATCAAACACATCCACTTAAAATAGTTGATGGCCAACACAGATTTGAAGCTTGTCAAAGCTTAAATATTCCTGTTTCATTTGTGATTGATAGTGGTCTTACTATGACTAGCATCTTAAATGATATTACTCTACTAAACACAGCATCAAAAGAATGGGATGTTTCTGACTTTATGAGAAGTGAAGCTCAAAAAGGAAATCAAAACTATATCCTATACTCAAGTGTTTATGGAATGTTCTCTAATGTATTTGACCACGAAGCATTGTTCTACATACTAAATAGTAAACCTAATAGAGAATGTCCAAAAATATCATATCCACTATTTAAAAACGGTGAATTGATATTCAATGAATCTGACTATAACTACTTAGTAGATAGATTGAATGATATTTCATCATTCAATCAATATAGTGAACTTGGTGGTAAAAGATATTATCAAAAAGCCTTAAACCAATTATTCAACACAAATGGATTTAATGCTGATCAGATGTTATCAAAACTACAATTAAGACAATCTAACGTTGTTAAATGTACAACAGTAGAAGGAGCTTTAAGACAATTAGCTGATATTTATAACTGGAAATCACATTCAGAAAGAATTCTATTCTTAGGAACAAGAGATAAAATAGAAGAAATAATTATCAGATAATAATTTTTCACATTTTAAAATCAACAGATCCAAAAATCTGTTGATTTTTTTAATATACTTGTATTATGGAAACATATGAACAAATGATACCCGAATTCGCAAAATGGATTGGCTATCACGCCAGAAAAAAATGGATCCAAAGCCTCACTTTAGAACAACTCAAAATTTTTAAAGAAGGACTCCTTAACGATAAACTAAGAAATTCATCTTTCGAACTATACTCATGGACTAAAACTTGGATACCAATCATAGACGAATTAATAAGTGATAAAATTGTAGAAATTAGAAATAATAAACTAAACCAAATTATAAAATAAAATTTTTGTGTTAATTTTTTTATATATAGAATATAAAAAAATATTATAATATGAAATACATAAAGGGTTTTAAAATGTTTGAGTCTGCTGACTCAGATGATTTCATTATAACTGATGAAACTACACTACAAGAGTTTGAAAAAGAACTTGAAAGCCAACTTGATGGTAGATACAGTTATGGTTGTCAACATACATTCCAAGATATCGTTACTTATATAACAGGTGTTAGTATCGAGGCTACTGGTAAAACTAGTGATGAAGCTAACGATATGACTTCTCAATTAGAAAGTCTTTTCGATTACAATGAGAAAAGTATCGAAAATGAGTTTTCTGACTATGGTAGAGATGTAGAAGGAACAAATACTTATAGAGGTAAAAAAGTATGTGAATACGAAGCTGGTGGTGATGGATACGCATTTAGCGCTACGATACTTGATATTACAGAACTTTTTGAAGATATTAAAAGACTTATGAGTACAGGTGATGTAAATGAGTTATAAAAATAACAATAGGAAATAAAAAAAGGAGTAAATTAAATTTACTCCTTTTTTTATTCTAATCACTTAAAGAAATCCATAAATCTTTTTATAAAAGACTTCTTTTCAATTGGTTTCTTTTCTAATTCCTCTTTATCTGGTGTAGTCGGCTCAGGTATACTTTTTATATTTGAAACAGACTTATTTACTTTCTCAGCTGCCTTATTAGCAAAGTCATCTATATTTTTATTTATTCTCGACTTAATTTTATTATAATCTTCAGTTTCTTTATAAGCTTTCATTCTTCTTTCT
>SXGQ01352346.1_pt1 | contig 10116 bp, 10 predicted proteins | sample 3178371 | NCBI WGS metagenome assembly SXGQ01 (sample SAMN11356859, study PRJNA531348) | freshwater metagenome | isolation source: freshwater sample F1-20 | place: China: Fuxian Lake, Yuxi | collected 2017-12-25 | reverse complement strand
CTGCTGTCGGTTGGCTTCCCTCTTGAGTGGTCCGACTGGAGTCTGGGTGCCGTGTCGGTTGAGGCCTGGGCATCAATTCTTTATCTCGGCGCCGGTGGTACGGCGCTGGCCTTCGTCTGGTATGCGCAGGGTTTGGCCAAGCTTGGGCCGGCGCGGGCGTCCGTGTTCAACAACCTCGTTCCCGTTTTTGGCGTGTTGCTGGGCACGTGGCTCCTCGATGAGGCATTACTCGCCTCGATGGTGGTTGGCGGTTTGATTGCACTACTCGGCGTCAGTCTTACCAATTGGACTCCCCGTCCGAAGTAGACGAAAAGTCGAAAACTGAGTCGGCACCCGCCACGGCTGCGCTTGAAGCAGTTCCGTCAAAAACAGAATCAGCTTGTTGGTCAGCAACAGCTCCTCGCTCCAGACGGATTACGCTAAACAGGCCCGTGCCTCTGATATAGTTTGACGCCATATCATATATTGCACTGAGGACACCATGCCTGCTCGACGCGATGTACTCAGATTGATCGGGGGTGGAACGGTCATGGCTGTCGCCGTGAGCAGCGCGGGATGTGCCTTAGGCTCCAGCGCCTCGGAGTTAGCGCGGGAGCCGTGGCGACAAGCCGGGCGGCATGATGACTTTCGCAAACGCGCGCTGTCCTACGCGTTGCTGGCGCCGAATCCTCACAATCGCCAGCCATGGTTAGCGCGGCTTGAGGGCGGAGATGGGTTGACGCTGTATGTAGATCTCGATCGGCGGCTACCCGCCACGGATCCATTCGATCGCCAAATCACCATCGGGACCGGTGCGTTTCTCGAGCTACTGTCGATCGCCGCTGCCGAGGAGGGTTACCGCACTGCGATGACATTCTTTCCGGACGGCGAGGACATGAAGAGTCTCGATCGACGGTCGATCGCTCAGGTCAAGTTTGTGGCCGGCGAGGGCGTTCGGGATCCGCTGTTTGCACACGTCTTGAATCGTCGGTCCAATAAGGAGATCTACGAGGCGCGCGATGTCCCTGATCGCACGCTCAGGGCGTTGGCGGAGGCAACCCGCAGCTACGGTGTGACGACATCAACGGTTGGCAACGATTCGCTGAGCGAGAGACTTCGTGATCTGACTTGGCGGGCTCACCTCAAGGAGGTGACGACGCCGACCTCCAATCAGGAGTCGGTTGATTTGATGCGAATCGGAGCGGACGAGATCGCGGCGAATCCGGATGGTATCGGGCTCGAAGGGGCCATGATCGAAGTCGGGCGAAGATTCGGTCTTGTTACTCGACAGGCATTGGCCGATCCGACGTCGACTGCGTTCAAGCAGGGTCTGGCGCTCTACGAGAAAATGGCGAGGTCCGCACGTGCATTTGGATGGATCTCGAATGGCAACCAATCCCGTATCGATCAGCTCAACGCAGGGCGCGCTTACTTGAGAATGAACCTGCAGGCGACGGCGTTGGGGCTTGCCGTTCATCCTTGGAGTCAGTCTTTGCAGGAGTACCCCGAGATGTCCGATCTATTTCGAGAAGTGCACGACCTCATCGGAAACGGAAACACTCTGCAGATGTTGTACCGTATCGGTTATGCAGAAACCATCGGACCGGCTCCGCGGCGCGGGCTCAAAGCGCACCTTGTCTAGCGTTGCCGACCTCGCCTCACCCTCGGATGAAGAACTGCTGTTCAAGTACTTTCTTGAGATCGGAATCATCCATCAACTGGTGAGCACCGCCTTTCAAAAAGTACTGCCGCACGGACTCACTGGGGCGCAATTCACCGTCCTCAATCACTGTGTGCGTATGGGAGACAACCAGACGCCGGCCCAGTTAGCCGATATTCTTCAGGTGACAAGGGGAACTCTGACGAGCACCTTATCTCGACTCGAGTCGAAAAAGTTTATTCGTTTAATGCCCGATGAAATCGATGGCCGCTCGAAGCGCGTCCGCCTCACTGCAGCTGGACGAAAAGCGAGAGACGAGTCCATTCGGGCCGCATGGCCATTGCTTGCCGACGTCAAAAGTATCTTGCCCCGACGTATCGTGGAAGATGAGTTGCCCAAGCTCGGGAAGTTACGGAGTTGGCTTGACCAACATCGTTGGGAAGAGAGGGTGAGTACCCCCAAGCCCATTCGGAAGATCCGATGACGGCCTGCCAAATGCGCACTCCTCTGCGGACACGGTCGTAACGAGAGCCCAACGGATCCGCATGAAGACCTTGCGGGATCATGCTGAAAATTCATTACGAATCCGACGGGACAGTTCGAGCACTAGCAACGGCACCAGCCAACACAGCCAGCCGATGGTGGTCGAGACCTCCGCTTCTGTGCCTAGTCCTTCGATCCATGGTATCTCGAGCAGCAGCCGAAAGATGACGAAGGTAAAGGTCAGCGTGTAACTACGCTGCATCCATTCGCGGTGTGCTTTGATGCGTCGCTGCAAGGCTGCCACCAGCCCCATTGCGGTGGTCGCCAGCCAAATGACACCGCCGACGAACAGCGCGACACCGAAGGTCCAGCTCTCGGTGTTGAACGCCAGTTGCAGTGCGGTTATCGCACCGAGGGCGGCGCCCAGTACGTAGAGTCGGCCAGACCATCGATGGAGCGTCAAGTGACGCCGGCTGATGCCCGACCAGAGTTGGACAGGTCCACTCAGCAACGCGAGCGACCCACCGACGACGTGACTCAGGAGCCAGCCGGTGCGGTGCCAAAAGCGACCATAAGATTCTTCGGTGACGGCGAAGTAGGGTAGGGCGTCGTCGATGAAGAACCACATGGAGAGCATTGCCATCAGCCCCGCACCGATCGAGGCGATCACGCGCCACGATCGATGCGGGTTGCCGAGAGGTGAATCTGGACTGAACTCTCTCATTCCCTACCGAACTGCCACACGAGCGCCAGCGATACCTCGAACTCGTTGTCTTTGCGCGCAATCGGGCTGTTGCCGATGTCGCTCGAATAGAATTCGACGCCTGCCTGCGCGATCGCATGGAGCTTGCGCGTCAGGTGCCGGCGGTGCACCAGTTGGATACCCGTCGAGCGATACCCACCGCTCAATGTCGTCTGGCGTAACCCTGAGCCTGCGGCATCGGCGGCGGTGACGCCGAAGTCCTTGTTGATGAAGTTGTCATCACCGAACGTGACGAACCCATAGACCTCCGTGCCTGTGCCATCGAGTTGTTGCCCGAACCGACGACCGGCGGCAAGTACGCCGAGCAGCCCGAAGTCGCGGGGTCCGCCCATGACCCGCGCAGCGACCCAGTTGCGCCAGTCGCTGCCGAGTCCACGGCGAACCTCAAGAAATCCGACCACATGTGAGTCGCGCGGTTGGATGCCCTTCAGCTTGCCGTCTTCAGAGTCATCGGGCTCAAGGCCGCCCTCGTTGCGTATACCGGCCTGTACCAACCAGACGTCGGCCACTCGACTTCGCCATCCGAGTTCCATTCCCTCCCAGAAAAAGAGGTGATTACCCCTGCGATAGTGCACGGCGCCGGCTGGCTCAACCGCAAGCTCGGTTTCGTCGGCCCCGTCGTACGCACTTTCGTACTCGACACCGGCGCCGAGTGCGATGCCGAAACCCTCTCCCTGCGTGAAGTCGAGGACGGACGGCAACGGCACGAGAGCCGGCTCGGCCGATTGCTCGGCATATGTGGGATGGACGAACAAGAGCGATACGAGGCTCAACACGGCGCCGCGGATGCTGGCTTTCCCTGTAGTCATTTGTGGTGCCTCGCTGCGCTTCAGAATCGCCAACCGAACGACACGGTAGCGGCCAATGGTTCGTAGTCCGCTTTGATCCGACCGACGGTCCCAGCCTCGCCATCGAGATCCACACTCGATGCCAGCAAATAGCGAACCCCCGCGTCGATGAATGCACGCTCACCGAGCAAATACCGCGCACCGAGCAGCACCTGGAAACCCGTACCGGACCCGCTGAACGAACGTTCGACCCCCGCGTTTTCGAAATCCACATCCACTTCCGTGAGGTACACGGCGCCAACTCCCGCGTAGGTCCGAGCGCGCGGCGAACCGAACAGGTCAAATTCGCGCACCGCATTCGCGGCGATGCTCGTCGAGGCGTAGTTGCCATCGCCCGAGGGGCCGCCGGCTGCCAGTGTGAAGACCGGGTGGTCGACGGACTGATACGCGAACTCTGCTTCGAGGCGCCACGTGTCCCCGAAATAGCGACCGATCGAGCCGCCGGCGAGGAAGCCGGTATCGAGGGGGAGGGTTGGCGATGTCACACCCGCGACTCCGAGGCGGGAGTAGGCGAGCTTCTGGTCTGATTGAGACACGACTCCGACCGTACCCGTGGCGTACCACCCCTGCGCCCCGACGGCCATGCTGGCGCTGGCGATACCAGCTGCGGCGATTGCCCCCCATCCTGCCGACCGTCGACGCTTCGCCGACACCGAACCCGACACCGAATCACTGAACATAAACTCACTCCATGTGACTTGATTGATCCAAACGAGATCGCCGCACCCTGCGAACGATGCGGCGATAGACCGCAACGGTAGGTTCGGAGTTGCCGGTTGTCGTGCGCTCTTGAACGAGCGGTCGCGACGATGAATGAGTGGCGGTAGTGGAAGGACTTTGCGGTCGATTGATACACTGCGCGCCCGCTGCAGCAACCGGTTGAGAAGACGTGGGCGTCGACGATAAGTCTTTGATTCGTTTTGACTTCGTTGAGCCGACGTACCTGATGGCGGTGGGCGTCGTGTTGCTCGGTGCGGTGGTTTCGCTGGGCGGCGATCTCGGTCTTGGGGCGCCGCTCATCGTGATAGGCATCGTTTGGGCGCTGCATCTGTCCGTGGGTCTCGTAGCCCTGCGTGTCAGCGTGATTGGTCTGTCGCGGTGGCGGGCCACGGCCGGGTGGTCGGATCCGTCTTTGTTGGCTGCCGCGGGCCTGCTCACCTCCTTGGTATTGGCGCCGTTTTCCCTCGCGATCGATCAGGTGCTGACCGCCCGTGGGGTGGTGACCGGCGATCAACCCCTCGCCGACCTCGGGCAGTGGCCAGCCGCGATACTCGAGGAGTGGACTCTTATCGTGGGGCCAGCCTTACTGGTCGCCTTGCTGCTCGGACTGCCGGGTTGGTGGGCCCGGCGAAATGCATCCCCGCAAACCGTCGCGCCCGTCGAGCTGCGGCCGCCGGTCGTTGAGTCGGAAATTGTTCCGCCCGAAGTGGCCGATGTGGCCGATGTGCCTGATGTGGCCGAAGTGGCCGGATCGTGTTTGCAGCGCTTGCCTCCGGCCCTTGGGACCGAGTTGATCGCTGTCCGTTCGGAACTTCAGTACGTTCGCGTTTACACAACGCGCGGTGACGCTCTGGTGCTTGGGGCGCTCAAAGACATCGCCGAGCAGCGAGAGGCGGATGGGCAGCTCGTGCATCGGTCATGGTGGGTGTCGACTCGACACGTTCGTACGCTGCGCCGGCGGGGTACGCGTTACATGCTCACGATGACGAATGGCCTAGAGATTCCCGTCAGCCGCCGACGTCAACAGGCCTTGATCAGTCAGTTCGGTGTCAGCACCACGCTGAGTTGATCGCTGGCTGTACCCTCAAGTCGGCGTTACGGGCGCCAGCGCAGCGTCATGATGGAGCGATCCTGCTGCCATGCGACTTGGATCGATCCATCGGTGTGGGCTGCGATCGTAGGCAGCCGTGCGACGCCCCCAGGAATCGGCAGGATCGTCGGTTCGGAAAAATTCTGTCCACCGTCGTCGGAGACACTGGCGAACAGGCGATAGTCGCCGGCATCGAGTCGTGCCTGCCACACCACGAAAAGTCGACGACCTCCGAAGACCAACGTGGGCGCATCGGATCGCGTTGCCTCGGGGTGCAAGGCGCGCGGCACAGACCAGGTATTGCCGCCATCGTTGGACCAGGCCGTGTACACGCCATCAGGGCGCTCCGCGCCGGCGTAAAACGCGGTCGCCCACTGGTTATCTCGTACGGCGATCGCCGTAGGCTTTCGTGGACAACCCTCCAATTCCCAGCGCGCACCGGCCACGCGACGACGAGAGTCGAGGCGGCGGCCCTGATCGGAGAATACGACGATTTCATTGTCGCGATATTTTCCATCGACGAGTCGTATGCCGAGGGCCAGTCGCCCTTGCGAGTCGACAGCGGACGACAGTTGGCAGCAGGGACATACCATCGACGGGAGGATTTCGAAGTCCGGTGAGAAGGTCTTGCCGTCATCGCGCGAGATCGTCAACGCAGCGCGTGCGGTTTCGCCGCTCGTCATGGTTCTCGTGTCAATCCATGCTGCGTATACCTGCTGCTGCGGACCGGTAATGATCGTCGCGAAGCTGCCACCGTCATCTTTGGTGAGCGTATCCGTCAGTGCATCGACGTTAAGCCGGCGCGGCGTTTCGAAGACCAGTCGGTCGCTCGTCGCCCGGGCATACAGCGCTACCGTTTCGTTTTCGCCGGTGGTGGCGTTGCGCGCGTTGCCGGGATAGAGGATGTGAATGACTCCGCCCTCACTGATCGCGATACGCGGCTTGCTAATCGAGAATCCCCAGACGTCACCTTTGCCCCGATTGACTTGTTGAGGTGAGGAGAACGATCGTCCGCCGTCGGTTGATCGCGCGAAGTAGAGATTGGTCGATGAGTCGTGGGAGTGCCCTCGAGCCGCGATCTGGGCTGCATTGGGTGGCGCGGTGTTCTCGCCGAGCCATACGATGTTGATTGAGCCATCGGGTCCAATCGCGAGATCTGGGCTCTGAGCCGCCATCGATGACGGGCTGACCGCGGTCAGTTCAAACGTGCCCGGTGCGACGCGGCTGTCGGCGGCAAGGGCGGCGGCTCCCTGATACAGCAGCAGGGCCGCCGCCCATGCAATCGCATTGGAAACGTTGGAGCGCATTACTGCCCAGGAACCGTTGTCGCCCACACTCGATCTGCTTGCTGCCAGATAAGCTGAAATTTGCCGTCTGATCTCACGGCAGCCACAGGGTTCTGGGCAAGGCCCGGGGCTGAATCAAGTTCCTGAATCTCTCCCACGGGATCGCCGGAGGGACTATAGAAACGGTAGTAGACGCGTCGCGGGCCACCCGCCACCTTGGCGTGCCACGCCAGCAAGACGCGAGAGCCGTTCACTGCAATCGTCGGTGCATCCGAGACCGCTGCGGCCGGATGAACGACGCCCCGAGCCTTAAAGGATTTCCCCGCATCGCTCGATACGGAAAAGATGACTCCGGGCGTCTCTTCGCCGCCGCTATGAACCGCAGCGAACACATGCTTGTCATGCACAGCGACGACGGTGGGCTTCAAGGGACACCCGGCGATTTGCCATGGCGCGCCGCCGATCGGCTGTCGATCATGGACGGCAGTGTCCTTGCTCGAAAGGGTCATGACCGTCGCGGGTCGAAAGCTGTCTTTTTCGACTCTTCTGGATCCCAATAAAATCTCCGACTTCGAATTGGCCACCGCCGTGAGCTGACAGCAGGGGCACACGCTCGTGTCGATCAATTGCTTCTCGATTGAAAACGTCTTGCCATCGTCGCGTGACAAGGCGCTGTAGAGGGCGCCGGAGTCACTGTCAGGTTGCATGTGACGGGTATCAATCCAATAGACATGCACACTGCCATCCGGTGCAGCAGCAATGGTTCCGAACGCGGCAGCACTCGCGAAGCCACCGTGGATGACGCCGCTCATGTCTTGATCGGTTATTGCAGACAACCGCTTCGGAGCCTCAAAGGAACGACCACCATCGTTGGAGCGGGTGTAGTGAGTCGTGAGTACGGTCTTCTTCAATGCCGGATGAAGGTCGTTGGCGGCGTAAGACACGTGCCACGTACCGTTGGGCGTGCCGACGACGCGAGGCCGGCTGACCTGTTGCCCCCACACGGCACCAGCCGACAGATTAACTTTGACTGGAGCGGCGAAACTGGCGCCGCCATCCTTGGAGATGGCCACGTAAACATCCGTGACGGCGATATGACGGTCATGGCTCTGCGCGCCACCCGACATTTCCTGCGGCGATCGGTCGACCCACAGCACCGCAATGTCGCCTTTTGAGTTGACTGCGATGTCAGGCGCTGCGGCTTTTTGTCCCTCGGGCGAGATACCGAGCGTTGCTGAGTGACCTGCGAGGCTGAACAGTGCCAGCCACACGACCGTCAAAGTGATTTTTGGTGTCATTGCTTGTCCCCCGTACTGAATCTTCTTATGGCGATGCGTATCGCTGCTACGAAATAGAGCAGGAAGCCTATATTAAAAAAAAGATGATGTATGTGAATGAAAAGTGGATTGCCTGGCGTCGTTTGGTGACTCGCCATGTCGTGCTGCTCGGCACCGATGCCCAGCAGCACAAAGATTCCCTTGAGGAAGAGGCCGCTGAGGCCCAACGTCGCACCGCTGGCGATCAGGCGGTCAGTCGATCGGTCTGCGAGCCAAGATGCGAGTCCGCAAACGAACGCCGCAACGGCCAGCACTTCAGCGACTGAAAACTGCTTGAAAACCCGTGTCGCGATGATGCTCGATACCGCCAATGCAAACGCTCCTGCGGTCAGCGAGTGTCGGGTGAGCCGGATGTCCATAAGGGCGAGGCTGCGCGGCCGAATCGCCTCCGTCAAGGGTGCTAGGATAGGCCGTGCGTAAGTGGATCTGGGTACTGCTGTCATCATTCGGCTTGGTCGCGCTGGTTCGGGCCGACTCCGTGCCGACCTTTGCGCGGATCCTGCGAGCTGAGGCGCCGTCTGGCGGACAACCGAACGTCGTCACCGAGCGCGGTCACGGGTTCCTGATGACCTGGCAGAGCGTGCGACAGGACGTGGCATCGCTGAACTGGATGACCCTCGATTTAGAGGGGCGCCCGACGGGGCAGGGTGTGATCTCTGCAGGCTCGAACTGGTTCGTGAACTGGGCGGACATCCCGGCTCTCGTCGTTCTCGATAATGGGGATTGGGTCGCATTTTGGCTCGAGCGAAACGACCCAGATATGCCGGAGGGGTACGACATCCGGGTCGTCCGCTCCATCGATCGCGGCAAGACATGGTCCTCACCGATGTCGCCGCACCGCGATGGCACCAAGACGCAGCATGGCTTCGTGTCAATGATCGCCGACGGTGAGGATCGCGTGCTGATGTCTTGGCTCGATGGACGACGCGCTGCAGACGCGGGCGCGACGTCACATGCGGCCCACGACCATGAAAGTGCGCCGATGACCTTGCGTTCGGCAGTTATCGATCGCGCGGGAAACATCACCCGTGAATACGAGATCGACAATCGAACCTGCAGCTGCTGCCAGACGGATATGGCGCGCTGGAATGAGCAGAAACTCATCGTGTATCGCGACCGAACAGAGGCGGAGATCCGCGATATTTCGGTTGCCATCAATTCCTCGGGGCGATGGGAAGCGCCGTCCGTTGTACATGACGACCAGTGGAAAATCGAAGGCTGTCCTGTCAATGGACCGGCCATCGCCGCCAACGGTGAGCGAGGTTTGATTTTTTGGCCGACCGTCACGGATGACAAAATGACCTTGCGCTATGTGGTTGCGGACTCACCGAGGGCTCTCTCGGACAAACCGCAGATGCGCACACTGCCGGTAACGCAGATGCCTTCAGGTCGAGTCGATGCCATTGCATGGCAGGACGGTTTCCTGCTGACTTGGATCAGCCGCGCTCGTGACCGTCCTGCCGTCGACTATGCATACGTACACCCCGATGGACGCGTGGAAGCAGGGCTCTCGATTGCTGAGCCGGCGCTGCGAGGGCGGGCCACCGGGTTCCCGCGAGCAGCGAGCGATGGCAAGACCGCGATCGTGGTGTGGCCGGAGTTGGACGTCAATGGGAACGCGGTGATCGGTGTTGCAATGACACGTTAGAGCCCTCTCCTTCGGCCGCCGGCGGATTATCCGGCCCCCGATAGGTCTGGTCGATCAGAGGCATCGAAACTATCTATTTAACGACCTTCTGCAGCCGGCGCATGCTGCTCGAGTTGGAAAAACCCCGAGGAGGGAAATCAATGCGTCGATCCATGTTAACGATGGTCGCTACGGCGGCGTTGGTCAGTGCTGCAGCCATGCACGCTGCGCCGACCGAGGCTGCGGGTAAGCCGACTTCGAACCAGTTCTGGTGGCCCGATAAGCTCGATCTTCGACCCTTGCGTCAGCACGGCTCGGAGTCG
>SXGQ01192652.1_pt1 | contig 10118 bp, 14 predicted proteins | sample 3178371 | NCBI WGS metagenome assembly SXGQ01 (sample SAMN11356859, study PRJNA531348) | freshwater metagenome | isolation source: freshwater sample F1-20 | place: China: Fuxian Lake, Yuxi | collected 2017-12-25 | reverse complement strand
TTAAGCGTGCTTCGCCTGCAACAAACTCAATCTGCGCCGCAAAGATAAAAAGATTCTCTGCGTGCTGATCAAACCCTGTGTTTCTGGCAATGCCCATCACATCGCCAATGGTCAAATCTTTCACGTCAATACCTCCTTAATGTGTTGAGGCACCCTTGGCAGTGGCGCCCAGGCAACCGCCCACTCGGACCAGGTGCCAATGACGCACACGCCGCCAGGATTCAGCAACAGCATCTTTACGCCTAGTGGCGGCGGGTCATCTTCGGGCGTGCGCCAGGTAGCCTGGCCTGCGAGGTAGTCTTTCATGTCCTTGCTCGTATGGCGGCGGCAAGCGCATAGCCTTCGTCGTTCCATGCGCCGCAGTAATCTTCGACAACCTTTGCACACGCCTCACGCTCACGCTCTTTGATCTGCCACTCCAACTCTTTTAGCAAATCTTTGATCGTGTCTCCGTGGCCGGTTGCGTAACCTTGGCTCATCATCCATGCGGCAACTTTTTCACGCTCGGCAGCAGCAACAAGGGCGGCGAAGCGTTCAATTTGTGGAGCAGTGCCGACATTGAACCCAGCCTCACGCGCCATGCTGATTATTTCTTCCCGATCCATCACGCCGCCTTAATGCCAAATGGGTTATGCCACAGCACCGGTGCTTTAGGCTTACGCGGCTTAAAGGTCTTGTACTGCTCCTTAACCTCGAAGTAGTTCACCATCACTTTCTTCCAAGGTATCTCAACGTCTTTTATCCCCTTGGACTTCACAATAAGATCATCTCCAGCCAACTCGGTCATAAGTTGATCAATCCTTTTGGTGGTCATGTCAAACTTTGCCGCCAAATGCCAAGCATTCACAGGGTTCTTCAACCCCTTCAAATAATCAAAAATCATCTTCTTGCTTTCTGATCTACGCATTTTTCGTTTTGCCATTTCTACCCCTCTCGATTAAACAACTGCCCTCAAGTTCCTCTTAATCGGCTTACCCCACTGCGAGTTGTAAGCCTTCCCGTACAACGCTGTTCCTGCATCGCTTGCAAAGGTCAACGCCAAAGCATCAGCCATATCAGGTGATCCAATCCCGCGTTTCCGCATCTCGTCTTTGCTCTCTAGCTTCATCTTCCCGTTGCTATTGAACGAATAACGCGGCGAGACAAGTTCCGCCAAAAGCGACTCATCTTTAGGAATCTTGCAATCGCGCTTTTCCAACCACGCTTTCATCTTCCCCCATAGCTCGGCACGCAAGTTCACATAAATCGTTCCCATGGCGGGAGACTCAGCCACGTTGATCCCACGCGCAGGCAGATTCAATTCGCGCAAGCGGTCCACAACACCGGCCCCCAAGCCAATCGAATCGACAAGAATTTCAACGGGCCTGTCTTCTGGCTTCATGGCCTCGTATTCAGCAACAACCGCGCCCGTGGTCTGCATCAAATCCAACCCACGCCACTTGCGTATCTCAGTCACCGCATTACCCTTACGCTTTGCCAACGCCGTGGCGTCCGTACCAAATCGCGCCACATCCAACCCCCAAACCGTTTGCGTATCCGTCGTTTCAACATCACGGTGAAAAGCGCTGTCCACCAACTCAACGCCAATCAAGGTATCGTCATCGGTACGCGGAAACTCACCCAGCACGCGAACACGGAAAGCGTTGGACTCTTCGCCATACCTTGACGCCATATCCTTGATATAGGCATCGCTAACCCTTTTAGAGTCATAGCAGGACACGCGACGTGTCCACCACTCATCTTTCAATCGGTTATGCGTGTCAAAGAAAAACCCGCTGGACTTCGTTGGGTTCCCCAACAAAATCGTCACAGCGTTATGCCCCGACATGGACCCCGCCGCTGCCTCAAACACGGACTCAGGAATACCTGATGCCTCATCCGCCACAAGCATCACATGGTCCGAATGCACACCCTGCAATGCTTCAGGTTGCTCGGCACGCGACGTACGGGCGGAGATGAACGCTTCCGTAGGCGATGACTTAAGCTCAATCCGATCCGTTTTCGGATCAAGCAACTGCCGCCACACATCAGGCAATTCCTTGACCCAACGCTTCAACTCAGCAAACAGTGCGTCATACAACTGGCTTGTCGTTGGCGCTGTCACCACTACTTTCACCGGATAACGGCAAAGCACAAACCAAATCATCGCCCAAGATGCAGCAGTCGATTTGCCCACACCGTGACCGGACCTTACGCTTATCTTTCGCTCGCCGTCCGAAATAGCCTGCAAAAACTCAATCTGCCAAATATCAGGCTCAACGCCAATCACCTCACGCACAAACAACGGTGCGTTGTTCGCGTACCGATCTAAGGCACGCGCAAACAACTTCACTAACTCATGATTCTTTAACTCTTCATTCACGTCCAAGCACCTTTGCAACGCCAGCGTGCGTAATCGTCACGCCATGCAATTTCATCACTTCACCGGCAATCTGACGCAATGACATAAAACCCTTCAAAGCCTTAATCGTTGCAATGGCGGCTTGCTGCTCGGCAACAGGCTCAAGGGTCGCTGCCTTGCCAGCACCTACAACGCGAAACCCAAAAGGCGGCAATCCCCCAACGTGGCCGCCAGCCTGACGCTTTGCCGCCTGGCCTACGCGCTGACGATCCTTAATCACTCGCCTTTCGTGCGTCGCAAAGGCCGCCATGATCTCAAGCATCAACTGCCCATAAATGTTCTTTTCATCCGTTACATCGCCATGCCCATTAATAATCAATCGAATGCCGCGCTCTTTGAACGCGTGAACGGTATTCAACGTATCCATCGAATTACGGCTAAACCGATCCAGTTTCGCCACAATGATCACATCACCAGGTTGTGGCGTCACACCGTTTGCCGCCAATCGATCAAGAAAATTCAAATGCCCCGAAACGCCAGCGTCTTCAATAAACCGATCAACCGTCAAGCCATGCGTTAACGCGTTGCCGGTCACTTCCCTGCGTTGCGTGTCAAGGCTTGTGCCATTGGCTTGCTCGTCAGTGCTTACGCGCAAATAACCGTAATTCATAACGCCATCCAAATCATCGTTGCGTACAGAGCGCCAAACATTGCGCCGCCAATGATCAATGTTGCTGTTGTGGATTTCATCTCGTTCCCTGTTGTGTTTGAATGGGGCTGAAGCCCCTGTGATTAGATTTCAATCCAAGCAAGTGTGCTTTTTGCTTTTTCTATTGCTTCATTCCAGTTTGCTACCCAGGTAAAAGAAAAAGTATCAATGTCCTTGGCTTTAGGCTGTCCTGCATATCCTCTTGCAAAACAAAACGAATTTTTATCCCTAGTGATTTTCATCCAGTTGTTTTGGCTGCGAACATATCTGACGTTGCGCTGAAGTTTGCACTTTGTAATAACCATTACATCCATTGCCACTTGGCGACGTGCTTCAAGTTCTTCGCGTGCTGTTGTCATGTTGCTACCCCTCGTGTTGTGTCAGTGGTGTAAATGTACACCGCGTTTACAGTCATGGGTGACGTTTACGCAAAATTTTTTTTGGTAGCCGACGAACGGATGAGCGGTAATGGGGGGGTGGTGCGGAACAGTTGGCGCGTGAATCTTAACGGCTCACGTTATGCGAGGCCCGTTATGCGAGGCCCGTTATGCGAAGCATGAGTGGGCGCGTGTGGAGTGCCGCGCCTACGCCGCCCCCTCGAAACGCTGAAGGGGGGGTGTTGCGCAAACGCGACGCGGCGTAAACGCGACACGCGTTGCGATGACGCAACGCTTTACCTGTTGTGCGGCGCAACATCAATAGTGTTGTCATCGACGTTTACGTCGTTGACGGTTTCGCGGTATCGATTCGCCATAAGGTGCGCGTCAGTGATGTTCACCTGAACGTTCACTTGCGCCTTGTTCTCTCCATACGCTTGCTGGTTCCACTTGCCAGCGAGCCATTGCCGGTAACGCGCTCTGACGTTCGCCAGGTTCGCCGTAACCGCGTCAGCGCCATCGACAATCGCCAGCCCTTGTTCCGCCAAAACGTGTGCCGCCCTCGCGCGGGCACGCGTAAATTCTTCGCTGCGCTCTGGAGTCGTTTCCGCCCACGAATAAAACGCGCCCTCGCTTACGCCAAGAGCGCCTATTAACTCGGACACTTTCACGCCGCTCCCGATCTGCTCAAACAGCCCCTCTTCGCCGCCTGGAAACTTATGCACTGCACGATTCACGATCGACCTTAACTCCCTACGCTTCGCGTTGCTCAATCCCGCGCCACGCGCTTCGCGCACCGCGCCTTCTTCGCCTTCCGCCTCACCAGTACCGCCTAAACGCGTCAGATCGCCATCAGTTCGATTTTCTGCTTCCATGTTCACTCACTTACCTTTCGCTTGTTCCATCGCCTCTAACGCGCTTTTGCTCAACGCGTAAGCCTGCTCACTGCTTCCCTTGTACACCGGACCAATATCCTCTTCCGCCATCAGCGTCAACACTTCAGCGCCAGGCATTGCCCGTTTAATGCTCACCGCCTGCGTAAAAAATTCCTGCTGCAAGATCACCGCCACCTCGTCCATCGTCCAGCAGTCGCACTCAGGTCTCATTGCCGCGTAGGCGTGGACAGTTGCCGGATCAGCGCAAATCGCAAACACGCTCCCGTCATCCCGCTGACCCTCCATAACACTTACCGCCAACGGTTGAGCGTTCATCGCCTTAGCTTCAGCCTCCAACACGTCATATGCCCGCATCATCCCGCCACACGCTGATCTATACGCCTCAACATCTCTCGCTTTCCGCGCATCTCTACACCGCCATAACTGCTTCCAAAACCGCAACCGCGTTTCCTCGCTCACAAGTTCCGCCAAACGATCTAATCCCCAAACCTTATCCGCCTCACGCTTTCGCTTCATCACACTGACCGCCACACTATTCATCGCCAACACAATCTGATCATCCTCTTCAAAAGGATTCTTCAACCGATCCTCTGATCCGCCATATAAACCATCCTTAACCTTCCCGCGCTTATCTTTTGCCGCCATAACCCAAATCCTTTCTCTTTACGCTTTCCACTTCAATCACCGTCCGGAACATTTCAGCGTCCGGATTGTGTGTCTTTCAGACACACACACAATCCGGACGTTATGAAATTTTGTTCGATGGCGTTTTCGGACAACTTCGTACGCATTTTCGGACGCTTTTAGGACACTTAACATGACTTTAGGACGTTTCATTTCGGACGCTTTAATGCTTAAAAAATCACTTTCGGACACAATCCGGACGCTAACCCTGTTTTTGCCTACTTTTTAAGCATTTCTTGATGTTTTGGCGGCAAACCAGGACGCACTTTCGGACGCCTAAAAACCTTCTTCGTTAATCGGTTTGATCCACACCAAATCGTTTCTTATGGCGGCAAACCCTAAATCAGTCAACTTATCCTTCACTTCCTTCCAACGCTTTCTCTTATCGCTTTCCTCCACATCGCTCCCTAGCCTGGCGTACACCTCATCCCGCCAACGCTCTAACGTCACCACGCGATGGCGTTCCCCTTGAACGATCTGGTATTGCCCTTCCGTCTTCACAATATGGCGTAACGCTTCCCTGCCCATCGATTGGTGCTTACCTCGCCCTGCGTTTGGCTTTGCGTTTTGTGGCGGCTTAAATCCAACGCCATCGGGTAAATCACCCTCAAATGGCTTAACCACTAACGTGTTGGCTAAGTCATCATCAAACCCAAGGTTTAATTTGGCGGCTGACGTTTCATGCGTTTCATCCGATTCCTGCTGATCAAAGTTCACTGTCTCCATGGAGAAATGAATTTCCACACCGTCCTTGCCATCCTTTTGCTTGGTTACCTTCAGCGTGCCTGACATTTGATCGGTATGGCGGGTAATCTCAATCTGCGTATCCACAGCACCTAGAAAGCTAGAGTGACCGCGCAGACCTAGCGAGGCATCCTTGCCGCTATGGTGGACAACGAGTAACGCTGCGCCCGTGGCTTCTTGCAGGCGTCCACAGTTACTGATGAAACTGCCCATGTCCTCGGACGCGTTCTCGTTGCCGCCGCCAAAGGCGCGGGCTAAGGTGTCAATAATGATCAATTTCGGACGCTGGATTTCGGACGCTCGTATGGCGGCTATCAAGTCAGCAAAATCCTGATCCGATGACCTTAAATTAACTTGTGACCTGATCACGCCAACGGGTATGTCCTTGAGTTCATATGCGTGGCGTAAACCAGAAATCCTTGTCCCGATACCGCCATGGCCTTCACCAGCGATGTATAAGACTTCACCGGCATTCGGCACTTCGTGCGCCAGCCACGAATCCCCACTGGCGATCATGGCGGCTAAGTGCAGCGCGATAAACGATTTGAACGTGCCTGGCGGGCCATAGAGCGCCATGAATCCTTTCTCCGGCACAATCCTATCCACCAACCACTTAACCGGCTCATCCTTCGCATCACGCCACATTTCAACCCTGTAGCGTTGCGCTTCCTGCGCTTCAACCACTTCGGCAAATGGTTCCTTCTCAGGCACAACGGATTCGGGTTCCGTCTCTGCTTTCTCATCAATCACTAGTCGCTGTGGCAGCACAACGTCCTCGAAGTCCTCAATCACTTTGGCTTCGGCTACACGTTTGGCGAACTCCTCAAACTCGAACCCTCGCCCGATAAACTCTTCAGCGTCATCACCAATCGCTGACTCGTCATCGGCTAAATCAACCACTTTGATCGCTTGCGCTACACCTTGCAAGTCCCTCACAACACGTTTGGCGTACTTCCAACCAGGTCTGTCGTTATCGGGCAGCACAACCACCAATCGACCATGAAACCATGGCGTGATGGCGGCAGGCCATTCGCTTGACCCCGCGTGCGCCGATATGGCGACCACATCGAACATGCCAACCAAAAACTCAGCGGCCTTTTCGCCCTCGGTAACAAACACCGGCGCCATGGGTCTTGCAATCATGAGCGGTAAGCCAAACGGTATGGGTGTCCAATTACGGATCGTTGGTACGCGCTCACCATTGATGAGGTGGTACTGGCGGTACGTCTTGCCGCCACCTTCAACGTCATACCTTACTTTTTGCGCTGTGACTTCACCGTTCTCATCGATATAGTCCCACGCCATCACTTCTTTCATCGTTGGCGGCACAATCGGCCTGATACCCGATAAAGGATCACGCGCAACTAGTGGTCTGTTCCAGTTCAACGAATTAGGCAAGTGCGGTTTGATGGCGGCAAACACATCCTCCTGATCGCACCCGCCAAAGCACTTGAATAAAAACTTCTCACCGAGTTGCGTAATCGCAAGCGATGGATGCCGATCACCCTTTCCATTGCCATGCCCAGGTACCGGGCAAGACGCAAGCCACCCCCTCTTATAACGCTTGGCGTTACCAAGCGCTGCGGCTAATAGTTCTGCGTTCATCTAGGCGCCGCCGGATTGCCTTGCAGCACAATGCCTTCGTGCTTTGGCCCTTTGAAGTCATGGCGGACAATGGACCCCGCTGAAATCTTTACACGATTAGCGATTTGCTTGCCTGGCAGTACATAAGACCCAATGCCCATGATCACCGCCACGCCAATCACACAATCTCCGCACACTTCCGTATTCGGGAACATCGTTGTCCATCCGTGAATCACCGAGTCATGCCCAACCGTTGCATTGGTGTTCATAAACACAAAATCGTTGATCCAGGCGTCCGCCGTAACGATTACTTGCGGCGCTAAAACGCAACCCTTGCCAATCTTCGCGTAGGGCGATACCGTAGCTGTGCTGTGTATGTACGTCCCCCATCTTTCTTCGTTTTTAACAACAATGGCTTGCTTTGCATCGGGGTCCGCCACAGCCAGCAGGAATTCAGCACCAGGAAACGCGCCCTCTCGGATGCTCTCCACCACGGGATGCTTGGCGGCATAACGCTTATTGTTAAACGGTTGCGTTGAAACCACGCACACAATCTCGTGCGTTCCTTCTTCCTCGATGTAGCCAATCAACTCCTTAGCAAGCCCTCCTGAACCAAAGATGACGTACTGGTTTTTGCGTTTTGCCTTTTGATACATATTGTGATCGCCGCTCATGTGTTTTTTTCCTTCAGCTTGGCTTCGATAGATTCCGCAAAATCCTCCAAGTTCTGATGTGCATAGCAAATGTGAAACTCCACAGCACTGCCACTCTTTGCTTTGTTGCATCTCCAGATTTCATCTGCCGTCAACCCAACCCATTCTTTCTTTGGTGGTGCGGTGTATAGAGGTGATCGACCTTCGCCAGCAGACTTGTAAATCGTGCCGCACCCTGCAATCTCAAAATGCTCACGCACCTCATCGATTTTTACCCACCCTTCAACTGCGTTCCAGTATTCAAACGGATCTGTCTCTAGTGCTTGGCGCAGGGCGGTGATAGCTTTGTTCCATGCTTCCTCGGCCATCGGCGTCAAGTTGCCGGGGTGGATTTGCTCCAGCGCCTCAAGCGCCTGCTTCATAGCTTCTCTGCTCATGTGTTCTTCTCCTTGAGTTTTTCTTCGATGGCACGGGCAAAAGTCGTATCAGTCCAAGGCGCAGTCCAATCTCGGTTATGACGCACGCTGTTTATTTCCTCATCCGTCAGCCCAACCCACTCCACCTCAGATTGGCAGCAATGCCCGCACCTTGGACACTCAAAGTCTTGATTCATCGATCACCCCCAAACGCGTAAATTGGAAACTTAGACAAATCCGGGTAGCTCATCTCAATGTCCTCCATCACTTTTGGCGAACCATCACGATCCCAAAATTGATTCATGAGCAACAAACCCCGCGCCGCCACATCCGGCATCATGTAAAAGTTCCAGCCAATCATGTCGAAATAATCGTCGTGATAAGAGCACTCTCGCCGCCCACTGAAACGCGCACGCTTAAACCACAGCATGGCGGCATAGTCATCGGTAAGAATCGCACCGCCCTTGCCTAGCTTTAAGTGCTTATAAGGCCCGGTAAACGACACGCACATGTGCGAGCCTTTGATGTACATGTTGGAGGTAAACGAAAGCGCAGCATCCCAAACACGCGTGGGTGCTAATTGATACGCGCCCTTAATCGTCCTGCCTTCAACCGGATAAAAGTCAACCTTCGCACCGGCATGAATCACTTCGCAAGGCACGCCTGGGTAAGTTCTTGCGGGTAACCTGATCGTCGTTCCCGCCACACGTTCATAGGTCAACGCTAAGAACAAAGCGTTGCAGCAGTTATCTACCGCCACGCAGTAGGGTGCGCCGGTGTACTCGGCAACCTTTTCTTCAAACGATTCCGTTATTTTGTAAACGCCCTCTGCCATATCATCCCCTTGAGAGTCAAAAAATCCCGGCCTAAAAAGACCGGGTTTTGTGAATAAGTGATTACTTAAAACTCTTCACCCTTCGCAGGCGCAGCGGCCACTGGCTCCGGCGCGGCAACGGGCGCAGCGCCCGCATCATCCGCTGGCCTCGGTGCCCAACCTGTGATGTTCCACTTGGGCTTGCGCGTGTTGCCCTTGCCAACCTTCATGGCCTCAGCGCCAACATACTCAATGATCGGCAATTTGCCAGCGTTCGCATTGCGATCCTTGGCGGCTGCGGTGTAGAGCGCTTCCAATCCCATGTTCGGTCCTGCGCCATTCGATGACCATTCAACCCAACCCATTTCGCGGCTAAAGAAACGCACCACGAACCCACGCTTATGCGCATCGCTTGGCTTTGGGCCTTGCCTGCCTAACTCTTGATCCGGTTGCCAATCACGCACACCGGCTTCAAGCAACAACCAACCGGTTTGCACGTTATCAATGTCAAACAACATTTTTTTAAGTTGTATCTCTTGCCCTGTCTTATCGCTCCACATGTTCATGGATGGCGAGAAACGAATGTAGGGAAGTCCTGATCCACCACCTGTAAGTCCTAGCATGTCAAAGTTTCCTGTTTCAAAGTGAGGTCAAATTTGGCGCTGGTTTGCGCCCAAGTGTTAAGCCACTTGATTCAGCGGTGACCTTATCCGCGAATGCTTCATAAACATCTGGAAATTTTTTCTCCAACTGCGCTGGCGTGATCGGTACTGTTTTTACAGCACCTTTATGCGCACTTAGCAATCCCGCCATCAGTTCATCGTTTTGCCATTTGCGCGTTGCACGTTTCGGTACAAGCGTCCAATCCTGCAACTCACGCCCTGCTTGCAGCGCGTTTGT
>SXGQ01304403.1_pt1 | contig 10119 bp, 9 predicted proteins | sample 3178371 | NCBI WGS metagenome assembly SXGQ01 (sample SAMN11356859, study PRJNA531348) | freshwater metagenome | isolation source: freshwater sample F1-20 | place: China: Fuxian Lake, Yuxi | collected 2017-12-25 | reverse complement strand
TCCCCCTGCATGACACTTGATACAACAACAACAACCACAACAACAGTTATCACTACGGAACCCTACTCGACAATGTTCAGTTTGGCCAGAAATGAGCACCATCATTTCCTTAAGTCAACTTCATTTATCATTCTACAATTTTCAAGCGCATACAAAGGTCGCAACTTTGACTAGATGGATACCATACTGCTGCTTCCTGATAAAAGCTATTATCCATTTTTCGCCCTTATAGATCATCAACAATACGGATCAAGTCAATTCTCAATTTGTTGTTTAAGGGTACTGTATTACTACATTCCTAAGTAGAGCCTATGCCCTTTTCGGCTCCAAATGGATCAATAGTAACACAGAATTGAGACTTTCATGCTGGATCATTTTATTTTCAAATACGGTGTGATCATTCTCTTTTGACTGTTAAATTTTAATTTTCAAAATTATGGCTTTATTTATACTTTAATCATTTTAAACTGTAGCTTCATCCACGCCACCCCTCCTCTCCTCATTAGGGGGCGTGATGAGATTACCAATGAAATGTCTTAAATCTAACAAATTTAAACAAATGCAACACAATAAGTATATGCATAAAAATGCGAACATGTATGCGAATATTGTACAAAATATAGCGGTAATTGCTGTGTCACATTTAATCAACTCATCGAACAGTGAGTGATTCATTTTTAACCCTTCACAGTTCTGTCGTAAGGCGAATTTGCCAGGAGCTTCCTGTATCTTGCGATATCTTTGGCGGTCAGCTCCTTTGAATGTCTGGGCAACAGACCCTGACCGTCCTCTAGTCCATCTTTGATGTGGTCGTTGTAGCGTTCGTTGATCATGGAGCAGACAAGATCGTTAATCTTGTCCAGGCCTACTGCAAAGGCCTCTTCTTCTCGGTCGGCATAGCGAAACTTCATGCCGTAGTACCATCCGATTGTTGAATGGAACTCGTACTCACTGAGCCAATTGTTGATGTATGCATCCTTGATGATGGTATACAGCTTCTTGGTAATCTTGCAATTTTGTTTTCGTATGTTTCGAGCTAGTCTTTCTTCAGTGCTCTGACTCTTGCTAATCGTAAGCCCCATTTTGGGACTCCTTCCTTGAGATAATTTTTTCAAAATAACCAACCATCTTGGCTAAGTAACCCTTTTTATCTCTTTTGAATTTTTGTTTACAATTTTTTGCTCAAGAAAAAGTTTTGAACCTGTACATTGAAAAGGTAACGACTATGAGAAATAAAAGTGGTAGAGGCAAAACACACATGAGAAATAGTCCAAAGACCATTAATACAAATGCCTCACGATCTTCGTCCATTATTTTAGAGCCCAAACACTGTGTTGAGTTTTTTCAGGATTGCTAATGTAGGGCTCGTAAAGCTCCCAAATATCGTCTAATAAGAGTCGTTCAATATCATTTAATGCTATGTAAACATCTAGCAAATTTTGTTGCATGTAGGTTTGCTTTTTGCTTAGTTCAAGACTTAATTGAAACAAAGGTGATAGTTCAAAACCATAATAAGCTTTGAGGCAACAAATTTTAGTAATCAAAGCTATACATTCAGACTCTAAATAGTACTCAAGCATCCCAGCAATTTTCTTCTAGTCTAGACATTTTTTAAATGTCTGTCTGAATTTCTCGAGGGGTGAATGGCCTCGTTTTCCTTTTAACTTTTTTGTGCACTGTTGCTTGGGGTCGAGTTTCTCTTCTTTTTAGATTCTGATTTTTTGCTCACATATAGCTGTAAGTGTGTCATACATCTTTATGACGAGAATAATGACGCACCCTAGTAGAATAATTTGGAGTTGAACTAAGATTTGTGTGTCCATTGTTGGCGTTCTTCTAATTTCACTTTTAATTTTTAATGTCTGTCTATATGCCTCGTTAGGCTTCTGTTGTTCAAATACGGCCTTCAAAAAGGCTGCAGGCCTTTTTTATATTTGTCCTTATCAAGAACTTTTCAGTATTCTATTTTTGTTTATTGTCTTCAATCATGCTTTAAGAGAAAAACCTTTTCTAGGTCTCGTCTCTTTTTAGGTTTCAATTTATGGTTTTTTGTTTGAAATCTTGGGATGGTTTATAAATATGGTTTAACCCTTTCCCTTCCTTCTCATTCTTAAGCATCTCATAATCTCATCATGACTGCTGCTCGACCAATTTTCGCAGACTTCAACATCATGGAAATGGACCCCACTCAAGAACTAGAGGGCCATTCTACCATCAGAAGAAAGGATCGGAAACAACCGCTCATTCCTGTCTCATCGATCTCGTTTCTACCGGCTCTATTTGTCTTCATTGACTGCTACCTTCCATCATGTCGTGGTCATCAGAAGTACGGCATTGTCGAGGGCGAAAACATCCCGGTAATCTTCAAGTACCACGACTTTAATGAAGAACCAGCGTATGTGGCCTACAAGTCAAGGCTGAGTCGCCCCTTTCGCGTACCTCTGACCGGTGATGTTTTAACCAACGGCATCAAATGGGGTCTTGATCCCAAGTGCATCACACCAACCATTCAGTGTGTCTTTGATTGCTTCATGGCTAATCTAAAACTTCAATCTTTGTCTACTAAAAGTTTCTGCCTTGAATGTCTTTTTTGCTACCCTAACGGTACTGGTGCTCTTCTAGAAAAGTTTCTTCGAACCGTCCTGTATCACATAATTTCTTTTGGTCGTTATCTCGACAAAGATTTTTTCCGCCCCGTCATAAAATATGAGAAGGGTATGAATTTGCGCTTTCGTAGGGTGTTCTGGGAAAACAAAAATAAAATGTTCAAGTCTTGTTGCGTCGTAACTAAATGCGCTATTCAAGAAGAGGTTTTTTATGGGACCCCTGGAGAGATAGACTTGAATTATGTGACTCCTCCTTCTTATGGCGAATACGCAAACCCTGAGCTAACATTTTTAAAACATATGGACACTGTCTCCTTTTTTCATGCTTCTACTGTTTGTGGCTGTAATTCCGGTAAACCGTATCCAATTAAAGTGTTTGTTCATTTAATTCGTCGTCATCCTCGATCAGGTGCTCTATCAATGGCTCCTGCCCGATGGGATAATGAGGGTTCAGACTACCTTGATCCAATTTGGACTTGGTCGTTATTTGGTCCAAAGTCAGTTAATAAAGCGGTTTACACTCACAGCCTAGCTGTCCCAATTTCCTCTGTTTGTACAGTTTGTAATCAAATGATTTCGATTAGCAATTTTATTGTGCCATCGACCACCTGGTGTTTGATCGCAGATGTGCCACATGTTTTGCACAAAGTTTCTGCTGATTATTTCATGAGCATCAGCTCTTTTGTTGTTAATGATGTTGTTTTTGACCTCAATTTTATTTTAATGTACAACACCAGCAATGGTGCTTTTACATCTGTTCATTTATTTGAGAACCAGTGGTTCTATTTTGATGACATGGCTGGAGGCATGATGAAGCGTTGTAATGTTGCTAAAATTAAGAATCGAAACCGAATAATTTTGAGATTATTTTATTTTCGGCGAACTGAAACTAAGCCTCATGTTTGCTTGCTAAATGCAACTCGATCTTCTCGCCCTTAATTTTTCGTTTTCAATCACTCTTAACCCTATAAATGCTTGAAGCATCCATCTCAAAATTATCACTTTTCTGCTTCATCTGCTTCCCTCCGGCATCATCATGAAAACGATTGTCGTTTTCTTCTTTCTACTAAGTCTCGGCTTCTGCTGTGTCTTCCATCCCGAAACTCATTGGAAAAAGATACCTCTGGGTAATAAAAGATTGTGTTTTTTCTTTTTCTTATTACTTCTGCTCCTTATTTCGAGTCTAAATGGGTTTTTTGCGGTTTAGACTACAGTAACATTTTTGTTAGCAATTTTCCATTACTGACTCATTATTTGTTAATTACAGACGCGGAACGTCGTCATGACGTTTACGGCCGTCCAATGCATGCTCCTTTCTTAGAAGATTGCAGGCTATTTCTCCATCAATGGAAAAAAGAACTGATCATTCCTGAAAATGCTGTTCTCTATAATGGCCGGGATCACTACATAACCTTCAACGAAAAAGGCTTTGTAGAATTCTATGATCCGTCAGTAACCATCCTGTATGCCTATGAAATTCCTTGTGATTCTTATCTGATGCCTTTCCTGAAACCTAGCAATAAGTCCATGGATATCAATTTTAAGAGTTGTGATGATCTTTACACCATACTATATGTCCATCTACGTAGAGACAAAGCTACTGGCTATGAAGGTGGCTTTTATAAAGGATCAAAACTGCCCAATTTTTGTTTCAGTATGAGTAGGCATAGTACCTTTCCAGGTAGGTACAATACGCCTCCATCTATGTTTGCTTCTTATCGAATCAGGCCTTCCCGATTCTATGTTAAAACTAAGACCGGCGGCAAAGTTTTCAAACCTCCAACTTTTGCTGCCTTTAAACGTCTCCTTTATTGGGGCAAACCCGTAATTGACGATGGGACCCCAGAGTCAGACTATGCTTATGACTATTGGGATTAAAAAATAGCTTTTCTGCATTCACAGATGCTCCTCGTCGCCAAAATGCCATGTATGGCTACCCTTTGAGGGCTCCCATACTTGAAGATTGTAGGCTTTTCCTTGTGGATTGGGCAAAAAAGGTTAGGGATCCAACCTACGAGATTCCTTTTGAGGATGAATTTCATTATGCCAAATTTAATAATCGCGGCGAATTCGAGTTTTATAACAATTCCTATGGCCTTCATTATCTTTTTGAAGTACCCTGCATGCACACATATCGAGCTTATTTTGACACTCGTCTGTTTGATGTGAGTTATCATGGGTGTCTTAATCTGTACTTTTTTCTTCTTGAATCCGCTAAACGTACTACTCTAGACTTTTTGGATGCACAACTCAGAAATAATCCCTTTTTTGTTCGTTTCTGCTGGGCTTCTGCTTGGCTACAAGATTTTCCCGCAAAAGTCGAACCCCCATATCGCTTTAGTTTTTATCGAATTAGACCTTCTTACTTTTTCCGTCCCACACCGTCTGGCATAGCTTTTGTATCCCCTACTCTTCGTGCTTATCATAACTTATTGGTTAATAAATCGTCTGCTATTGATGATGGTACTCCTGACCCTGATTGTATTGTTGATTACTGGCAATAAAACAATCTTTTGAAATTAAGATGTTGTTTATTTCAATAACCATTTGATGTTAGAGTAGGGGGTTTGATATGTACAGGTGTAGATGTTTTTAGTGCTTAATGTTTCGAATCATTTGTTGTTGATCAATTTTTGCAAGACGTCTTTTCTTGCTGTTGCTTTGTTGTTGTTGTTGTTGGTTTCGTTGGTTTCCTAAGTCTCCTTTATATTCGAGCTAATGAAGGCAGTTTAAAGTATAAGCGTTATAATATATGTAGTCGGGGTTTCGAACAGAAAAATGTAAAATAAAAAGCTTTTCCTCCTTCAATACCGTTTAGACAGATGGTATTTTCTAATCGCTATTGGAGGTAGGACATCGCTACGAAATTTCTTTCTTTTTCCACAATTGGTGCCATTTACCAAGTTTTGTAATCGTGACATGTTTTAAAAGAAACAAGTATATACAACAGATTCCGTCAAATATGTTTAAAATGTGACTATCCGATTGCAAATAAATCATTTTATCTCACTTGTGAAGAAATATATGATTGCTCATAGTGCCCTATTTTTAAATAGTAGTGCTTATAAGTGATTGAGTTTTCAAAACACATCTAGAAATGACCTATTTTAATTCGTGCTTCATGGGTGAGAAGTACGTTATTATTTTAATTTTATTTTACGGGTTATGTCCTCGGCTATGCGCGAAGCCTTTAGGCTCAATCCCGGGCCTTTTATTTTATAAAAGTTGTCATTTGCTGACTAAGGCCTTTTATTATAACTTTTAACATAAATGCTAGTACTACTTTGCTTTTTTAATTTAATGATAGTGCTTTAGAGGTGCCTTATATAGGGTCTTTTTGAAAAAATGTTAATTTCTGCTCAGACAAAATCATTATTTTTCTGGCTCTTCTTCCTCGTCTTCATGCTTGTTGTCTGTAGGATCTTTACCAGGGTCCTCCACCTTTTCGGTGCTCAGCAAGATGTTGTCGACCTCGTTCTTCCTAACCTCAACTCCGTCTTCTCCGGATCTCCATGAGAGATGAAGGATCCTCTCGTAGGTCCAAGGGGTAGTGAAGAGCTTGGTCGAGAGCCTCGGGATCAAAGACTGTTCTCTTGCTTCATACCGTTCTTCGGTGTAGTCAAGGATGCAAGGGTTCAGCAAGATGGTTCCGATGGCTTCAAGGGCTGCAGTAAGGGTGTTGAATTCTGATCTGTTTTCAGCTCCTGGGTTGGATAGCTGTCTCTTGATTTCTTGAAAGGAGCTAACCAATTTGTGATACTGCATCCTGTGCCTTTCGCTTGGTTGTTCGACGAGGGGAGCGGGGAGACCGAACTCTTTGTAGGTCTCGCTGTTGATCTGGTGAAGCTTTTCTTGGTAATACTGGAGCTGTTTTTCTGCTTCCAGTGTCTTGTCAATCTGTCCCATATAGTATTTGTATCCTCTTTTGGGGCAGAGCCTGTCAAGGACCATAGGGATGACGTATTGGAACCGGTCTCGAAGATGGCGAGCAGAGCGGCGGTTTTCATTCTGAGGCCAAGTTTTTTCGTAACCTTGCTTCTCCCTCTTCGGCGATTGTTGTGGACTTTGTAGCTGAGGCACTACTTGCTGTGATGGTTTTGGTTTTTCTTGCTGAGGTGCTTGCTGTGCTTGTTCAGGACCTGGGTCCTTTCCTGGCCTACTGACCTCCACCATGGTGGTCTTAAGACTGGGATATCTAGACCAGAACCTTCTATTTTTATGCGAATAAGGATTTCTTGCGACTCCTTTTTCCATTTTCGTTTTCAATTTTTTCAAAAATGGCTTACTATATTTTGTCAGAAGGCTTCTCTCAGCATCCAGGTATATAAACCTTTTCGAGATGCTACTCTTCCTCTTAGTTTCCTATTCTTCTTTTTCAGGCTTTGTTCGGATAATCTTTCAGGCAGTTTTTGAATTGTTTTTGTTTTCTTGCTTTCTTTGCACCAAAATATTCTTTGCTTCTCGTTTTGTCTCAGTTGTCACGAGTTGGATTCTCACCACCGATCAAGGTAATTTTTGTCTTTTTTACCTCCAGTGGGCCACGTGATCTTTAAGTCCTTCCATGACTTGTTTAGATGTAGCGTAATTCTTGTTGATAAGGGCTTTTAGAGGATTGCCTCTAAGATCGATAATTGCACTGTTGCGGCTGTCACGTAGCATTAACAAATTAATATAATCTTCAACTACTTTCTGGAATCTTTCTGCTTTCATGACACTTCCTGCTTTTTTAGGAACCAAGCCTTCATTCTTAAATATTGTGACCAAAATAGGTTCAACACTAATGTACTTGCTTGCGATGTGGAAACTTTTTGTTTGAGTTATCTCATTATCCACAGAGGCAAAAAAGTTCATAGTCTCAACTTCTCTATTTGCAATCTCCAAGCTGATTGTAATTTCCCTTCCATTTTTCGGGTGAAGTAATTCCTCTACCTTGGGGAGAAGTTGAGAAACGTGCAGTACATTAACTCTAAAAATTCGTTCCAATTCGGGATTGAAAACGATAATGGCTCGATTCAGGGTGTCAAAAAGTTTTTCTTCTTCAATTATCTCCTTGATGGCTAACAAAATAGTGCTTAGCCTATATGAGCTTACTGTAAGTGTAATGAGGTTACTTTTTCTTTTCGCCAAATACTGTTGTAATCCAGAAGAAGGTTTAAAAATCCTTAACGTAGTGTAGTTGTTTGCCATATCTTCTTTTTTAGTTTTTAATCATCGTAGTATGCTAGCTCTGTTCTTCTTTCAATTTCTCCGAAATCCAACAAAATCCTGAATGGTTTGTTGTCATCAAACTGATGATCGATGAACCTTGTAGTGATAGTAAGGGCTTCGTCTTCTGTTAGTCCCTTGATTAAATAGACATTTTCTTCTTCGTTTTCTATGGTTTGTTCGCTGTGGCTGAAAGCTTCACTTATGTATAGCAAAAATCTATTTAGAGGGTCGTCCATCAGCCTCATTGTTTTCTTTGTGGGTCACTACAATGTCTCCTTTGACCACAATAGGTGTATCGTCTTGTCGTAAGTAATTGGTTAACACTATACCTTCAATTCCTGTGTTGATGCTTTGCACTATAACACTGCTAGGTATGTTGATGTCTTCACATACGACGAGAAGATGTTTTTTGTTTCGAGTTAGTGCAGTTTCTAACCACTCTTGGATTAAATGTAAACGTCTATCTTGATTATCCATTTTAAACTGAGACCTATAGGCCTAATACTTTGTTAAATACCTTCTATTATTGTGAGCAATTTTTAAAGACCTTTGTACCCTGTCTAGACGTCTAGACAGGGTAACTAACTTTGGCCAGACAGGTTTAATTTTATGATTCATTTTCTCTTGTCGAGAAATTTTTTGTAGCGCAAATTTTTTATTTTTGTCATTCAGTTATCCACCCTTTCTCAAAAGAAACACTCGTGTTCCTAATACGAGAAGAATGGCGGCGTGTTTAGAACCCGACGTTGAACCTCTTGTCGAAAAGAGTAGCTCAAGATTCGTTCTGTTTCCAATTAAATATGATGATATTTGGACAATGTACAAGAAGGCTGAGTCCAACTTCTGGACTACTGAAGAAATAGACTTATCAAAGGACATCGCCGACTGGCGTAATCGTCTCAATGACAACGAAAAGTTTTTTATCAGTCACGTCCTAGCTTTTTTCGCAGCATCAGACGGGATTGTCAACGAAAATCTCGCTGAGCGATTTATACGCGATGTGCAGATTCCTGAAGCTAGATGCTTCTATGGCTTTCAGATTGCCATGGAAAACATTCACAGTGAAATGTATAGCCTATTGATCGATACTTTCATTGGTGATCCAATCGAGAAAGAACATTTGTTCAACGCGATTGAAACGATTCCTTCAATCAAGAAAAAGTCAGAGTGGGCACTCAAATGGATCGACAACAAGGATGCTGGCTATGCTGAAAGACTTGTTGCTTTTGCATGCGTTGAAGGGATCTTCTTCTCTGGAAGCTTTGCTTCAATCTTTTGGCTTAAATCTAAAGGCAAAATGCCTGGGCTAGGACATAGCAATGAGCTCATTTCCAGAGACGAAGGTCTTCATACTGATTTTGCATGTTTGATGTATTCTCATCTCAAACACAAACTAACCGAACTAACTATTCATCAAATTGTCGGTGAAGCGGTCGATATAGAAATTGATTTTATCAATGACGCTTTGTCAGTTGATCTAATTGGCATCAATAGTCAAACAATGGCAACTTATATTCGTTTTGTTGCTGATCGACTGCTTACTGAGCTTGGAGTTTCAAAGCTTTACAATGCAGAGAATCCATTTGATTTCATGGAAAACATTAGCCTTGAAGGCAAATCAAACTTCTTCGAGAAAAGGGTTAGCGAGTATCAAAAGTCAGGTGTAATGTCAAATCGATGTGACATGAAATTTACTCTTGATGCTGATTTTTAAATATTTCATTATGTTCTGAGAATAAATGCTAGTACTAACTTTTCACTTTTCATCTTTTGGTCTTCCTGGTCTGATTGTTAGGTTTAAATGGGCGATCTGTAAAAGTATTTAGGGATCCTCTTAGTATTAAGGTAGTAGTTATCATTTTTATTTTAGATGTACAGGCGGAAAACCACTCCTACACCTATTTTAGAAACAACTGAAGGAGGACTTGCTAGTCCCGTCACCAAAAAGATCTTGACGACCATCAGTCAAGAGGCTACGACAGTCTTCGAGGAGTACATCTCTTCCTCGAATACTTCATCCCTAGATCCAGAGTTGGGTGACTACTATACATCGACTACCACATCCCCAACCATGGCGACTGTTCCCATCTACCAGGCGTCAGCTCACTCCAAGCCAGGGTCCATCACGGAGAACATCCTTGAGAGCCTCGGAGGCTCTCCCGAGATTCCAATGGAGCTGAACATGCGCGAGTACGACGATCAAGAGGCACCCTTGGTCGACGCCACGTCGTCATCGTATGACTTCGCGTCGACCGTGATCATCATTGCCGGATCGTGCTTCGTGCTTCACAAGCTCGACAAGGCT
>SXGQ01199445.1_pt1 | contig 10119 bp, 13 predicted proteins | sample 3178371 | NCBI WGS metagenome assembly SXGQ01 (sample SAMN11356859, study PRJNA531348) | freshwater metagenome | isolation source: freshwater sample F1-20 | place: China: Fuxian Lake, Yuxi | collected 2017-12-25 | reverse complement strand
GGCTAGTTGACGAGCCCGCCGGGCGGCGGCGCGTCGGACCCAAGCTGCACGATCATCTGGTCGAACGAGTCCCGCATCGAGTGGTAGACCTTGACGGTCGACTCGGCGCCGTCTTCGAGCTTGCTCCCGCCGCCCGCGGCCACGACGGCCTTGCCGTCGCGCACGACGACGGCCACGACGGCGTAGGCGATCACCTCGTGCTCTTTCGCGACGTCCTGCACGGCGTGGAAGAACGTCGGGATCTGGGAGTCGAGGGACATGCGTGAACGCTACCACATGATCTCGGTGGCGGTCAGTTCTGGATTCGCGGACGGCGGGATCTGCTCGACGAGCCAGTGAGCTACTTCGAGCTTCCCCTGCTCGTAGGCGGCCCGGATGTCCCGGCGCATCTTCGCCAACTGGGACGGCGAGAGCGAGGTCCGAGCCCCGACGATCCGATCGGCGCCGAGCCGCAGGAACGACGCGGGGAGGTCGGTGCGCGAGACGGCAGAGACGAACTCGCGCAACAGCGTCCCGGCGTCGAAGTCGCCCGCCTCCTGCTCGCTGTTCACGATGTACCGGATCTGCCACGGATACATCTCCAATCGGTTGCGGTCCTTCGGGATCAGCGGGTCGCCGGGCTCGATCTCCCGGCTGCCGGTGATGAACTCGAAGGCTCGCAGGGCGTGCCGCTTCACGTCGTCCCGCTGGAAGTCGTCCTCGACGTCGCGCCACGTCTTTGCGTTGACGCCGTCGCCGTAGTAGCCGTGCAGGAACGAGAGGTCCGAGAAGAGCGGGTGAGCGTACTTGAAGTACGGGAGCCGATCGGGGCTCGCGAGGGCCGTCTCCGGCCCCTCGTAGGCCCGCAGGTGGCGCCAGACGTTGTCGAACACGTTCCGGGTGCCCTGCTTCAGGCTGTCGCGGTACTGCCGGACGATCACGACGTCCTGCACGTCGTCGTCGTCGAGGTCGCGGGTCAGGCGGCGGAAGCCGCTCTTGAGCGTCTTGATCGTCTGCGGGCTGTCGGTGAGCCCGTCGAGGTGGGAGAGGAAGCCGCCGAAGTTGAGCATGGGTTCTTTCCTTCCCCCCGGAAGTTATAAAGATGGTGGGGGGTATGTCGGTAACCCTACCACATGAAAAAACTCCGTGCAAGCCTTCTTGTCCACCCCCCCTATATCAGGGGAGGTAGGAAAGAACTACCTTATATAGACCTCATCTCTCTCTCCTGAGTGGGAGAGTGTGAGTGTGTAGTGTGTAACGGTAGAGCACCTACGGTTACGCTTTTGCGTCTCATTCTTTCCTACCCTCCGAGGTATATCAAGGGGGTGGACAAGAGAGCTTTTCGCGTTTTTTCCTCCCCCAGTTATTTCTTTCCCAAAGCCCAATATCCGACTTCCGCGAGGAGCCCCTTGCGTTCTCTCGCCGGGTTCCTCACCATGCTCCCTCGTGTCCAACGGCTCATCACTTTTCCGCTTGACGGTTCTCCCGCGCGGCCTGTCGGAGGCCGAGCAGATCGTCGTCGATGATGCTGTCGACGACGCCCTCTTCGACTTCGACGACGACGTCCAACCGATTGAGGCGGGGGGTCGGCCCGTGCATCGCAGCCAGTGCGCGGCGGGCCCGCGTCCATGCGTCTGGGTGACGTGCCGCTACAACCTCTACCTCGACGTGCGCGGCGACGGGATCTTGCGGCTCAACTTCCCCGACAGGGAGCCCGAGGAGATGATGGCGTCCTGCGCCCTCGACCTCGCGACCGACGGCCCGCGGACGCTCGACTCCGTCGCCGGGCTCATGGGGATGTCGAAGGAGCGAGCCCGCCAGATCGAGGCGGTCGCGATCCAGAAGGTGCGGAAGGCTTTCCGCAAGGGGTACTGATCATGCCGCTCTACGTCTACCGCTGCGCCGACGGCCACGTCACCGAGCAGGTCGTCAGGCTCGACGGTTCCGACGCCCCGACGGCCTGCCCTGCCTGCGTCGACCCTGAGTCGATCAACTGCCGTTGCGAGAAGCCCGTGCGGAAGATCCTCGCGCCCGTGGCCAGCTCGTTCCCGGGAGCGGATAGCTGGCGCTCGAAGAACGGCGCCTAGAATCCGTGCAGGATGTCGGGGTCATTCGGATCGAAGGTGCCCCGGTTCCCGTAGGCTGACTTGATCTGCGTCGGGTCGAAGACGATGTAGCTGTCGTCCTTCTTATTCCCCTCGTAGAGGTTCTGGTAGACGATCCCGTCGTAACCGTGACGCTTGAGTATGTGAACCAACTCGACGCGGGCACCTTCGTTGCCGTGACGATCCCCGGCCATATCGACTCGCGTGACCTCATCCGTCGATAGAATACGAGACCCCCTAATCTCGTTATCAATCTTAGGGCGGGGCCAATAGTCCTCCAGCCGGTGAGCGAGCGTCGTCGGGTGCCACTCGCCGGAGTCGTACACGCGGAGCGGGTTCTTCAACCTGACGTAGACCGGGTAAATGATCGCGTCATCGCGGCCAGCGCGGATGTAGTCTGCCTGTTCTCGCGTTCCGAAATGAATGCCGATGTCCTCCCTGCCCGGCTGGAACACCGTGAAGGCTGATTGGATCGGCGGGAACATCTCATGCACGGCGATCGGTCCACGGCCCGTCCGCACGCCCTCGCGGGCCGTCGTCCCGTGGTAGACGATCCGGGGAGACCCGTCGGGGTTGCGGACAACCGATCCCCTGAACCAGTCCCAGAACGCCGGGTTGTGGACCGGCGACACCTTAGATCGGGACCGGTACGTCCACGGGAGGTTCCAGCTTGGCATGGCTACTTCGCCCGATTGTAGCCCCGGCGGCACTTGCCCCCGGCGGCGGCGCGGATGATCTCGTGGGCTCGGGTGCCGACCTTGCACCGCCGACCGCCCCACTCGCCCTTCGGGCACCCGATCAGGATCGCCCCGCTCCCCGTCGGAATCCACCGAAAGCTCTTCGGATCGAAGTCGCTCTTCGGCAGGACGACCATCTTGCACTTGTCTTTCGGTAGCTGGAACTTCGGCTTGCGGGCCATCGGGCGTGTCCTCTCGGGTTACTTGCGGGTGCGCTTCCGGTACCACCAGTCTTCCGGCTCTGCGGGCGCCCATTCCTCGGACACCTCGAACCGCTCTCGAAGCAGATCGTCGCGCTTGCCGATCCAGTGGCGCCCGTCGGAGTACAGGTTGCCCAGCAGGGGGAACGGGCGCTCGGAGCCGCTGTAAATCTTGGCGATGCGAAGCGTCGGGTACGGGCCTCCTGTGATCCCGCCGCTATCCCAAGTGGCGACGTACCAGCCGTCGGGAAGCGAGGAGGCTGGGGCGGCGGACAGTCCAATCGGTTGTGACGACCACGGCGGGTTCCACATGGCGGACTTCGGCTTGCGGGCCATCGGGGCCTCCCAATCGGTTGGTCTACTTGATGGTGATGACGTAGTAACTTTGAGCCTTTGTAAAAGAGGCGCTGCCCGAATAAATGCGCCCGTCTGGAAGCTCATGGATGTCTACTTCGCCGGGGCGCATTTCCGTCGGGACGACGAACCAGACGTTCTGGATCAGATTTGCAGGAACCGCCCCCCTAAAGGCACGTTCCTCTCCAAGCAGGGCTGCCGGATCGTCCTTTGCGCCGAAGGTCAAGCTCTTCGGAACGGACACGACAACGCCGGGCCTTCGGAAAGACGGGGCAAAAGCCCAAACAGAGAACCCGGCGGAGTAGTTGAAAGCCTGTCCGGGGTCCGACGTGAACAGCGTCAACCCTTCCTGCGCCGTGCCGATGTTGTACCCGCCGCGGCTCTGGATGAAACCTGTTTTGCGTATGCCCTGCCACTCCTCCCACGCCATTCCGCGATATACGAGCGACGGGTCTGGGTCGACGACTGTGTCGTAGGAATCAAGGAGGCGACCGCTCTTCGGAGCCTTCCAAATGGTTCGTCGCCGCTCCCCTCCCCATTCCGTCGTGTAGGTCTCGACGGTTCCCTCGCGCGGGTAAATGTTCCACTTCCAGACCGTGTCTCGGTAGGTGCGCCGTGGCGGAGCCGCCAGTTCCAACCGGTAACGAGCCGCCGCCACCGAAAGCTCGCCCCTGTCGGATAGCCACCGCCGAAGAACCGACGACCCGTGGGTCGCGTCTTCCATCGAGACAGCGGGGACCGTCGAGGTCAGAAGCTTCGATCCACCCAGTTCTGTGCTCGTCCACGGCGGGTTCCACATGGCGGCAGAGCCTACCACCGACCCGACGGCCCGGCGAGATCCCGTGTCGGACCAGCCGGTTGGAGCCCTCCGAAAAGTTAGGCGTTGACTTTCTCAGTACCGGCCACAAACTACGCCCCCATGACGGACATCACTTCGGCACTCGATCCCCAGAAGCGGGCTGAACTCAAGGCTCAGTTGCTCGACCTCCTCCGCAAGCGCCACCGCGCCATCGACCGCGGGCTCCAGCTTGAAGGGGTCACCCTCGACAACCCGACGCCCGAGAACTTCGCCCTGATCCTCGTGATCAAGGACATCCTGCAAGAGCATCGCGAGTTTTCCGTCGTCCAGTGGGCGGGCGGCATCGCGATCGTCCGCACCGGGCAGGTCGACAACCTGAGCAAGGACTACCAAGCCGTCAACGAGAACTCGGACTTCATCATCCGGGGCGGCTCCGACAAGCTGTTCGACTTCGAGGATCACGTCCCGAAGCCCGTCTCGACCGACGGCACCGACGGCACCAAGAAAACGGAGGAGTGATGCAGCTTTCCCCTTCCCAGATCATCGGCGTCACCTCTCCCGACGGCACCAAAACCGTCTCGCCTGAGTCGCAGGACATCATCGACCGGCTCAAGGATCATTATCGGGCGCAGGGCAAGCCGTCCGCCGCGCACAACTACGGGCGGCACCTCAAGAGCTTCTTCGCGTGGGCCGAAGGCGTCGGCTACACCGTCAAGACGCTCCCCGTCGATGCCGTCGAGTCCTTCCTCGCGTCCCTACAGGCCGCGGGCCAGAAGGAGACGACGATCTACGTCATGCGGACCCAGTTGAAGAGCGCCCTGCGGGAGGCTCACACGGTCCTCGGCGTCGACTTCGCCCACTTGGAGTACCAGATCGGCAAGCCGAAGGAGGTCCGGCAGCACCAGAAGGCGCGAGAGAAGGCCAAGCGCCACGAGGTCAAGGCCCAACAGATCCTCGCTCAGGCCGCAGCCATTCAGGCTGCCCAGCAGATGATCGGTGCCGCCCCCCAATCGGTTGAACCCGTCACCCCCGTCGATCCCACCCCTACTGCCCCGCCGGAGTCCCCCATGAGCACCGCCAGCGCCCCCGCCTTTGACGGGCCTACGGCCACCGGGTCACCCCCGGCTGGTCAGGCTGCCCCGCAACAGCCCGTCGTCGTCGTCCAGATACCGCCAAACAACACCCGACCGACGGCCACGATCGGCAACCCCAACGTCCCCCAGACCTCGAAGGCTGGCACGTCGCCCTCGCAGCCCGCCCGGGGCATCGTCATCGCGAATCACACCTTCACGGGCCCCTACGTCAAGATCTCGCGGATCGCGGACGGCACCGAGCCCCTGATCCCGCCGGGCACCGAGACCTACGTCCAGACCCTCCCGGCGTCTCAGCTTGCGCCGCACGGCGACGTCGCGGCCTTCCTCCAGAACTACATCGTCCCGAACCTCCGGCTCTCGCCCGCCGTCACGCAGGTTCAGTTCGTCTTCCACGAGTTGAACGACCGCCGTCAGCCGACCGGGCGGCGCGATGAACTCGTCGTCAGCGTCCCCATGCAGGGCGGCTCCCTGAACGGCTTCAACGCCACTCCCCCGCCGCCCCCGCCGACCCCCGGGCCCTACGGCCAGACGTCGCAGGACAGCGCGACCGCCTACCTCCTCAAGAAGCTCGACGAGGAGGCCGCCGAGGCCAAGCGCCGGGCCGACGAGTATCAGGCTCAGATGCGCGAGGCGAAGGACGCCCAGACGACCTTCATGTTGATGCAAGCGTTCCAGAAGGAGCAGGATCTGCGGCGCGAACTCGAAGACCGGCGGGATCGCATGGCCGAGCGCGACCGCCCCCTCCCGCCGCCGACGCCCATCATGCCGCCGATGCCGTTCCTGCCGCCCCCGATGCCCGTCGAGACCAAGCCCGACACGTCGATGGCCGACATGGTCAAGGCGATGGCCGACCAACAGGCCAAGATGATGGAGACGGTCGCGACGCTCATGCGCCCGGCGCCCCCGCAGCCGCAGAAGGACGTGGCCGAGTGGCTCGTCCCGTTCATCGCCCAGATGAACCAACAGGCACAGGCTCAGGCTCAGGCGAACCAGCAGATGTTGATGTCGGTCATGCAGGGCAACCAGCAGTTCATGCAAGCGTTGCTCACTCGCGAGAACCCGACCGAGCGGCTGCTCATGCAGCAGTTGATGGAGGTGAAGGCCGCTGCCGCTGCCCCAAAAGCCGACGAGTTGGAGGACTTCGCGGACAAGCTCCAGAAGATGAAGATGGTGGGGGAGATGATCGGGGGTGGAGCCCCGAGTGGCGGTCTACTGAGCGAGCTACTGGCGAACGCGGACACGATCGGGGCGGGAGCGGCGAAGGTGATCGCGGCAGCCCGAAACGGCGGCGCAAGCGCCGCAGCCGCGCCGCAGTCGCCCCAGCGGATGCTGGTGACGCCGCCGCAGCAGCAGATGGCGGGGACGCCCCGTCAGATCCCGGCGACGGCGCCGAGGCCGGAGCAGAGGACTGAGGCCCCGGCGGGCCCGCCGCGTCCCCCTGACGACGCCGTCCGCGCCCTGACGGTGGTCATCGCCGCCGAGGGTGCCGCCGACGACCAGACCGGCGTCCACGCGGTGATGGCTGAGATCAACGCCCTCCTCGCGGCCCCCGAGCCCTTCAAGGGCATGGGCACCCGGCTCCTCAACGCCCTGAAGACCGCCGACGACGAGGGCGAGCTTTACACGATGGCGAAGAACCTCTGGACCGTCGTCGGCCAGCAGTACGATCGCCCCGCGGCCAAGTCGGTCGCCCGCATCCTCGCCCGGTGGTACCGTGAGATCCACATGCAGGTGTTCGGTGAGGAGCGCGAACTGCCCGGCAACGCTGACACCGACACCGTCCGCAAGGCCGTCGATGCGATGGGTGGCGGGGAGACCGCGCCCGTGATCGAGGAGCAGGAAGAGACGGACGACGAAGAGCAGGAAGAAGAGCAGGAAGAGCAGGACGAACAGGACGGACCGGAGATCACCGACGAGGGTGAGGAAGCCGTAGCATGAACATCAAGTTCCCACCGCTCATCAACGTCGACGGCGACCTGACGGGCGTGCGGACCTTCGGGCACGAGACCGTCATCCTCGAAATCTCGCTCCGCAACAAGACCGCGACCATCTCGATGGGTCGCGCAGAGGCAGAGAGCCTGTTCGCCGGGCTCAGGGCCGCCGGGATCGGCGGCGGGGCCGGGGAGACCCAATCGGTTGCGGTGCCGATGGTCTCCCTGCCCTCGAAGAAGTGGTAGGAACGCTGGCGAGTAGCACAGTTGGCAGAGACTCCTTGCGATCCCATGTTTAACGCGGTAAGCTCCGTGTTAACCAGAGGCGGTCAAGGTGCGTAACGGACCCTACATTCTGCAATCGGCGCCCGACGAGTACCCGGGAAAGAAGTACCGGGGTAGGTACGCTTACGAACACCACCTTGTGTGGTGGCGGCACCACGGAACGGTCCCGGGAGTCGACGAGGTGATCCACCATCTCAATGGCGACAAGCACGACAACCGAGTCGAGAACCTAGAGTTGCTGACCCGGGAGGGTCACGCTCGACACCACGGTGAAGAAGGCCGAAGGCTTGAGGCGGTGGAGTGCGGGTGGTGCAAGTCCCTATTCGAGATACTACCTAGCCAAGCCCGGACGCGAAGAAAGCAGACAAAAAGTGGGGCGCTCTACTGTTCGCGGTCTTGCGGCGTGAGAGCGCAACGTGCTAGGTTGACAAGCGTTGATGTGGGGTACTCCAATGGCGGGAGGCCTGCCTGTTAAGCAGGATGCTGTAGGTTCGAGCCCTACCCCCACAGCCATCCCTCGGCACCCCGGCGTGAACGTTCGCGGGGTGTCCGATACACCGCCCCAGCCACACAACGCCCTTGGGAGTACCTTGGGCCCGACGGCCCTTCGGTCTGTAGACCGTTGGGCCGTCTCTTTTCGCCGGGCTCGTCGTCGCCGGTGAGTCGTGGTAGGCTCCCGGGCCATGTGGACACCCCCTTGGACACAATCGGTTGGACTGTTCGGGAGCCGGGGAACGGAACTGCCACAGGCCGTCGAAGATGCGTTCGTCGCGATGGGAGAGGATCAGCGCGGGTATCCCGAAGGCGCGATGTTGCGCGTGCAAAGCACCATCGGCGGTAGTGAACTGTCCCTTCTAGTCGAACACGCTGGCGACCTGACGAACCGAATGACGGCGGCAATACCCCGAGAAAGCGCCGGGTACGGTTACGTCTTGGAGAAGGTGGACATGCTCTTACGCCGGATCAACAACTACCGGCGACCATTCGGACCCGTCTGGGCGGAGGCACTGCGCGAGGACATCGACAAGCAGAGAGCCCGAAACGCCGCGGGGAGGGGCATCAGCGACGACAAATCCTTCGCCGCTGTAAAGGCCGCCCTCGACCGCTACGTTGAAGAGCATAGCAAGCTGCCGGTCTACAACGAAGCCCAGTGGACCGCCCGTGCCGTAGCCATTCGTATCGGGCGGCAGGACTTCAGCGGCGCGTCTAGGATGCTACAGAAACTCAAGGATCATCTTGGTAGCGTGCCGGAGTGGGTCGCCTACGCGCACCAGTACACGCTGAACCCAGACGGCACGCCGAAGCCGTACACGCCGCCCAGCCGCTACTAGCCCTTGAACTCGCTGTACTTGCCGCCGCGCATCACCAGCGTCTGCTTGCGCTGGCGCTTCCCGTCGGGGCTCCGATAGCCGAGATGGAACCAGCCGGGCTCGTCGATCGCCTGATCCCACGGCGCGGGGTAGTGAGCCTTCATCCAGCGCATGATCGCCGTCGCGTCCATCCCGGCCACGACGAAGTCCACCGCGTACCCCTGACAGTGGGCGCTCTGGGCGTTGCCGCCCACGGCGGCGTTGAGGGCCACGCAGCGGTAGCCGCTGTTGATCGTCAGCTTGTCCCCGAAGACGCCCTTCACGGGCTCCATCGCCAGCGCGAGGCCCTTGAGGTTCTCGACGATCTTGGCGTCCGGCACGTTGGCGATCCCCTTCGCCTTCGCGGTGTTCGACTTGATGAACTCCGACAGCATGAAGCTCGGAGACAGGCGCACGTCGTCGACGGTACCGGACCCCTTGCAGTGGGAGCACGCGGCCTTCTTGGAGCCGGACCAACACTTGGGGCACGTCATCTGGGGTGAGGTGGTCATGGGTGGCAGGTTAGCGTAAGCTGCCCCGCATGGCGAACGGATGGAACCCCCTCATCGGTATCGGCTTCACGGCTCTCGGGATCGGGTACCTCTTGGAGGCCGCCCAGAAGCAGGGAGTACCGACTCCCGTCGGCGGCTCCAATCGGTTGGGCTCCGGCATGCTCGGGAGGTCTCTTCCCCCGGGGCAGGGTCAGGCGTCAGGGCGTCCGCTCATCGTCAAGGACGGCGTCCACACGATCAAGTTCTACCCGGCGGGCGACATCGACCAGCGCGTCCGCTACATCCTCGACCAGATCCGCAAGGACTCGCAGGACAAGCAGGTGATCTCGGAGGCTCGAACCCTCGTCTCCGGCAAGTGCCCGACGGCCCGCGGCGGCGTCGAGTGGTGCATCCCCGTCAAGGACTGGAAGAGCGAGTTGAGGATGCTCTTCTTCGCCATCACCAACCCCAACAGCCCCTATGCCATCAGGTACACCCGTGACCACGCGACGGTTGACCTCTTCGGGTCGTCGGCACTCCTCCGTAGGCTTCCGTCGGGCGACTGCGACGACATGGCGATCCGCCTCGGCGCCCTCGCCCGCGCGATCGGATACGGCGTCAAGTGCCGCATCGTGGCGCCCGCCGGAGCCCCGGGCCAGTGGGCTCACATCTACCTCATGGTCGGCAGCGTCCCCGGCGAGCCGAACCCGCCCCAGTGGCTGCCGATGGACCCCACAGAGGCGCAGCACCCGCCCTTCTGGGAGGTCTCAAAGAACTTGATTTCCAGCGTGAAGG
>SXGQ01075104.1_pt1 | contig 10120 bp, 8 predicted proteins | sample 3178371 | NCBI WGS metagenome assembly SXGQ01 (sample SAMN11356859, study PRJNA531348) | freshwater metagenome | isolation source: freshwater sample F1-20 | place: China: Fuxian Lake, Yuxi | collected 2017-12-25 | reverse complement strand
GCAAGTGATCATCACGAGCGGGACCAACGCTGGAACTTACCGCTTGGACACGGTGCTCGGGAGCACGGGCGGGGCCGTAGGTTCTTCGGGTGTGTCGGGCACGAGCGTCCGCGTCTCGCCCTCCACGCTCAAAGTGGACCGTAGGTTTCCGTCCACGGGGAGCACGCCGTACACCGTCGAAGTGGACCGGCTCGGTGTGCGCTCCCCGCAGACGGTGGTGGGTGAGGACGCCTCGGTGCAGTTTTACTTGTAAGGGGCTTCGCGGGCGGGAGCGGGCAGCGGCCACTCCATGTCGTCCTCGGGCGACCACGGCATGTCCGCAAGCAAGTGGGCGACATCACCGCTCTCCAAGAGGATGCGCTCGGCCTCGCGCTTGGCTTCGTCGGCGGTGTCGAACGGGCCAAACTCGCCCTCGCCCGCAATGGACACGCCCCACCCGCCCTCGTCCTCCTCCACGCGGGCGAGGAGTTGCGTCGTGCCCGCCGCCGCATTGACTCCCGGCAAGCGGGTCAGGGCATGGTAGGTGGTCTTGACCCCTCGGGGACTGACGGTGACCGCGCGCCACGGAGCCGCGTACAGGCTCGCAGCCTCGGGCCACACGCCGAACCGCCGCCGCAGTTCGCGCAGGACGCAGAGGAGGTTGTCGGGGTCGTCAAGCATGGCGGCGACGGTCATGTAGCGGTCGGACATGCGCTCACTTTACCTGCGAGGTGAAGCCTACGGGGTAGGCCACAAGTACGGGAGGTCGGCGGGAAGTCCCGGCTCAAAGAGCGGGGCGTAGTGCTCGGGAGCCTTGCGGACGAGGTTGGAGCGGTGCGCCCGGTGGAAGTCCTCGTTGCCGAACCACGGCGGGACCACCGTGCTCCATTCGGGGTGGGCGTCCATGAGTGCCCGCACCTTGTCGGCGCAGGTGTCCTTGTAGCCTCGGGCAACCCACTCCTCGCACACGGCGAGGACATAGCGCGCCAACGCGCCCTCGTGGCCGCGCCACATGCGAGACGCAGGGTGATTGGCCCATTGACCCTTCAAGAGTTGAAGGCCCTCCACCCGCTGCTTGCCGAGCCGCTGCCGGTCGAGCACCATTGCGCTTCCCTTGTAGGAAGCGCGGGGCAGGAAGGTTTGCACGTCACAGCCCCCACAGTTCGCGGGGGGACGGCTCACGCCCGAGTTCCGCGACGAGCGCCTTGCGCTCGGCCATGAGGCGGCTCTCTGCGCGGCGGGCCTCGGCACGGGAACGCTCGCCGTCCCAATACAGGTTTTCGGGGGAGAGGTCACCCTCGATGCGCCGCAGGGCGGCGATGATGTCGGCCTCGCTGCGCGCCGCCTTGGGGGCGACCGGGGTGTTCCCGCCGCTGACGAGCCGCACGAGTGACGGGTGAACCCGCCACTTGGTGCCCGCCTCGCGCACGCGGCTCACGCCGCGCTGCTCGGTCTGCTCGATGGTGACGGACGCCGCGTTGACGCGGACGACGCGGCCTTCGGTCTTTTCCCCGTTGGGACGACCGAACTCGACAACATCACCAACACGGAAGGCGGGGGCGCGAACGAACATTTGAGGCTCCTTGTCGGCAAGGCCGAACGGGGGGTGTGAGAGGAGTACGGGTGACGAGGACCGGGCGAAACCCCCTGCCCTCGTCTTTTTTCATCAGAAGCCGAGCCGCTTGAGGTCGCTGTTCATGTAGCGACCCATGACGTTGACGCTCTTGACGCCACCGACCACGGTGACGGCCTTGCCCGCCTCAATGGCGCGGGCGAGCCGCTTGGCGAGCGCGCCCTGCTTCGCGGGCAACTGCCAGCCCGCGAGGTACTCGCCGCCCGCGCCGAGCGCGGTGACGAGGAGGTGGTCGGCTTCGGTGGTGACGGTGGCGGTGAACATCGCGGGCTCCGTTGGTGATGCAGGGAGTACGGAGGAGGGCAGGAGCCCGAAAGCCCCTGCCCTCACTTTCACGCGACCTTGTTCGGAACGACGGCGGCGTGCGCCCAATGCACCGAACCCGTGGTGACATGGTTCGCCCGCACGAACTTGGCGGCGTGGGCCGCAAAGTCCTCGTAGGCGAAGCCCTCGACGGTGCGGACGACGTAGCCCTCACCCTCGACGCCACACGCGCTCTTGCCCGTGTAGCACGCCTTCACGCGGGCCTCGTCCCACGCACCACGGTAGAGCACCGGAACAGGCGTGAGGCCGAGGAGTTCGCACCACTCCACCGTCTCGTCCCACGACAGGCACTTGTTGTCCGCGTCGTAGATAGCGAAGACCATGAAGTAGGTCGGCAGGGCGTCGTAGCCGAGGGAGTGCTTGGCGTAGAGGTTTTCGCCGCACACGCGCCAGCCGTTCGGGAGGTTCCCGACGAGCATGGGGGCCACATTGCTCTTGACCCACGCCCGAGAGGGGTGGTGGGCCGAGTCAAGGCTGCGGGCGTGGAGGTAGCCGTCCGCGTAGATGGTGGTGTTTTCACCGTCCATCTTCTCGGTGACGACCACTTCCTTGCCCGCGAACATGCGGGCCACGGAAGTGGTGTCGTGGGTCTTGTCGTCGTCCGTGGCCCCTTGGGACCACGGGAGGTGGAAGGTGCGGGGGTACTTGGTACGCATGGCCCTCCTCCTTGGTGTGGTGGGACGCTATGGGTACGCGGGACGAGGGCCGGGCGAAACCCCCCGCAGTTGTAGTCGGCCCCTCTTGGTAAGGTGGCGGGGAGCGCGGGCGGTGCCCCGTCTATTCCCTCCACCTGTCCGAGAGAAGAAGCATGGCCGCTCGCATCCGAAGCCTACGCAATGGCTTGACCCCCGTAGACGACGCCAGCCGCGATGACCTCGTGGTGGGCGATGTCGTCACGGTCACGGCCATTGACCCTGCGACGACCTATGCTTGGTCCTTGGTGTTCGTGCCGGACGGCTCGACGGCGGCGTTCTCCGGTTCTTCTTCGGCAGTCTCGCCGGGGACATTCACCGTGGACCTCGATGGCCCGTACCTCGTGCGGCTCGTCACGAACGCGGGCACGGGCACCGAGAGCACGCAGTATGTGCGCCTTCGTGCGCTCACGCCCGCGGGCTTGCGGCTCGTGGCGGCGGGCGAACGCCGCGACGGCACCGGCATCATCCCCGTGGACGCCACACCCGAGGGGTGGGCGAACGACCAGAACTTCAACCTGCAACTGTTGGAGTCGCTTATCGGCACGGGCGGCACGCACACCGAGCGGGTGCGCGTGGACTTCACCTTCGCCACGCCTTCGCCTATCAGCGTGACGGCATTGAACGCCGGGGACGCTCTCGTGCGTATCGGGCTGCGCTACACGACGACCTTTGACGACCCCGCCGCCACCGTTGAGGTGGGCGACACGGGGACGGCGGACCTTTACCTCACGGCGGTGCAGTCTGCGCCGACCTTGGGCGGCTTGTACCTGCATGAGAACTACGAGGACATCCCCGTTCCCGACACCCTCACCGTCACCCTGACGCCCGGCGCAAGTACGCAGGGAGCAGGCTTCTTCGTGTTCGACCTCTACCGCGCCTAACCCGCGCAGGAGTACCTCATGGCACTTCCCACGCCCTACATCAGCAACATCAACGGCATCCAAGACAACGCCCTCCGCATTGGAGAGGCCGGTGGGCCGTTCGCCGCCAACGCCCTCATTCTCGACAACGACTCGGTTCCCGGCACTCTCCGCATCACCAACGCTGCCGGTACGCTCGCCAAGGTGCGGGTTGGTGCTCCGAGCGCCAACGACGATGTGGCGACGAAGAACTATGTGGACACCTCCCCGGCGGCGAATGCTGCCGAGCAGATTGTCGGGCTGCAACTGAACTACAACTCGACCTCGCCGGTCACCTCCACCTTCACCCTCCCGAACAACGCCTTCGTCACCAAGGTGCAGGTGATTGTCAACACCGCCTTCGACGGCACGGGTGGAACGGTTGCGGTCGGCTGGACGGGTGCGGGCAACACCGACAAGTTCATGGCGACGGCGGGCAACAACCTCAAGGCGCAGGGTGTCTACACCCGCGAGCAGTACACGCAGCAGAACTCGGGCAGTCCGCAAGCGGTTGTGCTGACCTACACCGCCCCCACGGGTTCGCCCACGGTGGGCGCAGCCAATGTGCTCGTGTGGTTCGTCATTCAGCCCAAGGCGTAGTTCCGACGCGCGCAAGTGGGGTGTAAACCAACACCCCACTTGCGCTGCCGCCAACCCCTTGCAAGTGGCGCAGGAACCGCGTGCCAGTCTACCTTCCCGGCCCCGGCTACGGTTCGCCCCTCGTCCTGTACGGGGTGGGCGGGTATTCGTTCATGCCTGTGCCTCCTGCGGGCGGGTACGGCGAGGCCCCGTATGGCCTGTCGTCCTACGGCTCGGTGGACATCACGCCGCCTACGGTCACGGGGGCGAACTCTCTCGACGGGTTCCGCGTCGAGGTGTTCTTTTCCGAGGAAATGCGCGGGGACGCGGCTCTCGTGGACCCCGCGAACTACACCTTCGCGGCTACTTACGGTGTGCCTCTTACGAGCGCGTCGGTGTTGCCCGGCACGCTCGGCCCTTACGGCGGCTACACCTCCGTTATCGTGGCGCACTCGGGCGGCACGCTCGGCGGCGACTACACCGTTACCGCCGCGAACGTCACCGACCTTGCGGGCAACCCGGTCGGCCCCGGCGCTGCGGCGCAAGCGCAGTTCTTCTCGCTCGGGGACACGACGCAGGCCACCGTCACGGTGGGGGGTGACGGCAAGACCGTCCTCCTGTCCTTCTTGGATAGCAACGACAACCCGCAGGACTTGCTGACCGAGGCGCAGTTCTCGCCCGGCACGGGGAGTCTTGCGTCCTATGACCTCACGACCGAGTACCCCGTCACGCCCACCTTGGACGCGGTGGAGCACCCCGTCTCGGGGGACGCTTCGCAAGTCGCGCTTACGCTGACGGGCATGACCTCCACTCTTTACGAGTTGGTGGTCGGCCCCTCGCGCTCCATTGTTTACAACGGCGAAGAACTGCCCGACGCGGACCCGACCTTCATTGGGGTCGAGGTCGGCACCGGAACTTCGGTCCCCTCGGCAGGCGTGGGGCTGTTGCTCTCCAAGAGCGCGGGCGTGCAGTACGGCTGGCTCTTTGAGGACACGACCGGGCGCATGGTCCCCGGCTCGACCTTCCGCGCCGACTTCTTTCTGAACCTCACGGGCACGACGTTCTCGCCCGCAGTCACCGGCAACACGCTCGCCACCTTGTCGGTGTCGGACGGCGCGGTGCAGGTGGACATTGGGCTTGCCGACGTAGCGGGCACCCGCATTCTCACGGTCACGAGCGGCGCGTTCTCGGCCCAAGTGCCCTTCTTGTGGGAGGGGCGGGCGTTCACCGTCACGCTGCTCCGCAACCAAAAGGGCGCGTTCTACTCGCTCATTGCGGACGGTGTGCCGCTGCTCACCTTCCCGCTCGCAAGTGCCACGGGCGTCCCCACGCTCGCGCCCGGCACGGCGGTGGTCTTGGAGGCGGGCTTCGCGGTCAACCTGTTCTGCCTCGCCGGGGTGGAACTGACGGCAACGAGCACCGTGTTCACCTCGGCGTGGAACTTCCTGCACGGGCTAACCGAGACGTTCACGGGCTCGGGGGTCTTGGCCCGCGACCGCGTGTACACCAAGTACGGCCCGCTCGTGAAGGCATGGGGCGACACGACCCCGGCCACGAAGAACGACGTGGAGGTGCGGGTCAACGGTGTGCCCGTGCCCGTGGCGAGCGTGAACCCCTACGAGGGCGAGGTCTACCCGACCGTCCCCATTCCGCTCACGCCCGTGGGGACCACGACCGTAGAAGTGGACTACAAGTGGTTCGCCACGCCCGCGTTCCCGCTCGCAGGCTTGAACACCCGTGGCTTGAACCTCAATGCGTGGTCGCAGGCCAAGGGGCACACGGCGGGTGCGCTGAACCCGCTCCCGAGCACGAGCAAGGGCGTCATGCCTCGGCGGCGGTTCCCGCTCGGCGTGGTGCTCTCTCCGTACCGGCGCAAGTCGCCCGTGCGCGTCGGCCACAAGTACTACGGGTGGCAGCGGGCGTACTCGGCCCTGCTGAACCAGTACACCACCTTGCGGCTGAACCAGAACCCGCACGCTGTCTCGGACGGCAACCTCGTTGCCAAGGGGCAGGCCACCCTCGTCAACTACGAGGGAGACACGACTCCGCAGACGGCCCCGAACCCGTGGGCGCTCTTGGGGCAGGACACCGGGGGCGTCGTCGGGGACGGCACCTACCGTGTCACCTCTGCGACTTCGGGCGGCTACGGCGTCGGGCTCGGCGCGGTCTACTACCAAGAAGTTGACCTTTCGCGCACGACCTCGGTGCAGTTCGCAGCCCGCTTGCGGGTGGGGGCTTACACGCCGGACGGGGTGTTCACCGGGGTCGCGTTCGGCGCGCACAACAACCGCTCGCTCGTGCTCATTGGGTTCGTGGTGGTGGACGGCGTGCGAAGCCTTGGGCTTCTTCGTGACCCGTCCCGTCCCGACTTGGAGGCGTCATGGGACTTGGGGGTTCAGCGCACGGCCACGGCAGTCTCGCAGACTGAACTTGAGTTCTCTGCTCTTGATTTTCCGCGAGGTGTGCAAGCAGGGGACTTGCTGCGCGTGCCTTCCGGCCCGCAGGCAGGCGTCTACGAGGTGGCAGAGTGCGGGCTCTCCGAACTCGGCGGCGTGGTCACGGTCACGCTGACGACTCCACTTCCTGTGAATGTGAACACCTACGGGGCGGACACCTTCACGGTGCTGTTCGACATGCCGTGGAACGAGGACGAGGCGACCTATCGGGTGCTTGCGTCGTTCCCCACGGGTGCCTTGACCGTCTACTCGGGTGGGCGCATTTCGGGGCTGGCCCTCTCGCTCTCTGACCTGTCGGTGGTCGGCTACACGGCGCAGACGGGGCTGCTTCTGCCCACCTTGGAGGCAGGGGCGGTCTATTGGGGTGCGGTGAGCAGGGTCGCCACCAACACCGCGACGTGGAACTTCGTCCGGTACGCCGCAACCCCCGCTCCGGTCATTTCTACCGTCACCGGCATCATCAACCTTGCCGACATGACGGTGCCGCCCGACGAGACGGCGCAGCCGTGGTTCGTGGTCGAGGACTTCGGGCAGGGCGAGGTGGACAGCACGGGCACGCGCCTGCTGTTGAAGTCGAACTGTGCGGACGACACCGCGAACCTTGTCTTTGGCTACCGCAGGCTTGAACCGTACCTCTCCTACAAGGGCGTGGTCACGGACTTCTTCGCGGCGTTTCGGGTCGAGTCGGGTCTGCTTGGGGCAGGGGACGCGAGCCTCCAAGTGCGGGACGGGCAACGCGAAGCCCTGCTCACGACCCTCCGCTATGTCGAGTTCGGCGGGCAGCGGCAGTTGTTCTCGCTCGGGCAAGTGTCGCTCTCGGGCTTGCGCGTGCCAACCTCGGAAGGGTGGACGGCGCTGACGGGGAGCAACCTCGCCACGCCGACCGTGAAGGTCCACGCGCTCGACACGGTAAAGACCGCGAGCACCGTGGGCCGGTGGGGGGCAGAAATCACCGTTCCCGTGACGCCTGCGTTCGTCGGGAGCAAGGGCGCTGTTCTTGAAGCCCGCCTGCAAGTGGCTTCGTACACGGCGGGCTCGCCGTCGCTCGTGGCTCCGGTGTGGAGCACCATTGTCCCCACCGCACCCGGCGCGGGCAGGGAAGTGCAGGTGCAACTCACGGCTACGGGGGTCGCGCTTGCCGACCGCTCGGGCACCGTGGTTGCGGCTTACCCCTTCGCATGGAGTGACGGGGCGTACCACACCTACCGGCTGCTCGTGGACACCGACACGCTCGCCGTGGCCCTCGTAGTAGACGACACGGTGCTCGGGGTCACGGGGCTTGGCCTGTTCCCGGTGACGGCTTCCTCGGGCTTCCTGTTCGCGGACTTCGGTTTCGCGGGCGCAGGTTCGGCGCAAGTGCTGTGGGACGCGGTGTCCTGCACGCCGCTTGCTCCGAACCCGCCCGTGGGCGCGGTCTTGGGAAGAACTTTGGGCGTGCGGCTTGCTTCGGGCTCCGCAACGACCATTGACGGCTACCGCATTCCGCGCTCGGACACCACGGGCGCAGCGAACTCGTCGCTTGCGGCTGTGCCCGTAGTCATGAACTACACCTCGGTCACGGAGGTGCGGCTTCGTCTTGACCCTGCATGGGGTGTCTCGGTCTATCGCCCCGACCTACCTCCCCCGCCGGGGTTCGTGTCTCCCGAGTTCGTCTCGGAGACGACCGACCCGAACGGCGCGTGGATCAACGTCGAATACCGAGAACTGCCCCCGTACAAGGTCATGTTCCCCGAAGTGCCGAGCCTTGCCTTCGGGGCCTTGGACAAGCGGAGCGTCACGCAGCAACGGTGGAGCGAGGTTCGCTACACGCTGCGGGGCACGCCCAATGGGAACTACTTGGCTCCCACGGGCATGGTGCTCAACCGGGGAACGGCGCTGACCTCGGGCGAGTACACCCTCGACAAGACCCCCGAAGTCCGCACCATTCCGTCCCGCACGCTCACCGAAGTGCATGTGTGGGACGCCCACATGCACGCGGCGCGGGTGTTCCATGTCCAAGTGGACGGGACGCTGCTCCCGACGAGCGCGTGGTCCTTCGACCCCGCTTCCCAAGTGGTCACGCTCGCGGCCCCGCTGCCGAGTGTCCAGTACCCGGTGACGGTGACCTTCACGGTCGGCAAGCCCGTCACCTCGACCTACTTGTGCTCGCAGCCGGTGGGTGAGACGGTCACGGTGCTCAACGACGGCACGCCCATTGTGCCGAAGAACAACTACGACCTCCCCGAGACACGGGCGGTCACCACCGACCCGCTCGACCCGACCGAGAGCAGCGTCACCTTCACCGCCGGTCCCGAGGCCCGCTATGTCGGCTTGGAGACTTGCGAGGTGCGGGACGGGGACGCGGTTCCGTTGTCCATTGCGTGCGACGGTCCCGCCCCCGGCATGGGTTTGGCCGAACTGGCGCTGTCGGGCACCCTGTTCTCCGAGTGGGCGCACACCCGCATTGTGGGCGGCCCCGGTGGAACCTTCGGGCACCCCTCCCCGAGCGTGGTGGGGAGTGCCATGCACTTCCATCCCGGTGCCATGCTCACGCTTGGCGGCGGTCGGCCTTCGTCCCCGAACGCCTACAATGTTCTCAACACGGCCCTGTTGCAGACCAACCAAGCGGCACCGGGCTCGCTTGGCATGGGGCTGAACCAAGACTTCCGCATGGTCCTGCGGGTCACGACCCCCTACGCGGACACCTTGGCGAGCGTGGCGAGCGACAACACGCCGCCCTCCCTTGCCACACCCGCGCTGCCGGTCAACCCGAACGGCGTGCCGAACCCGAACGGCCACGGCGCGTGCGTCGGGCAACTCGTGGACTACGCACCCACGGGAGTGTCGCGCCTTGGGCCGTGGGGCGGCTTGGCGGCCTTGTCCACGAACTCCCTGCTCGCGGGCGGGGCGCAGGTCACGAGCACGGCGTTCCTGCTGAACGGGGGCAACCAACTCCCCGCGCCGACCACAACCGACCTCGCCATTGTCGCCGCGAACTGACCCGGTATTATCTCCCCGCCCCTTACGAGGTTCTTCATGGCTACCGTCCGAGACACCGTTCGACCCGCCCGAGAGCACACGCACTTGGGGCTCCACCTCCCCCACGCGGCGAACATGGTCGCCATGCAGGGCGAGGTGTTCATTGAGATGCGAGACGGAAGCACGGGCGAACTCCTGCACTCCGACCACCGCAAGAATGTCATCACGCTCGATGCGAGCATCCTCGTCGCCATGCTGGCCCGCGACCCGAACTCCCGCACCTACGGGGTCTACATGCTCGCGGTGGGCACGGGAGCCACGGGCGCACTCCTGTCTCCCGACGCGCCGGACCCGAAGCAGCGCAAGTTGAACGGCGAGATTGCCCGCAAGGCGTTCTCCTCGACCACCTTTCGGGACGGCTCGGGCAACGCCGTCGCCATCCCCACGAACATCGTTGACTTCACTTGCACCTTCTCCGAGAGCGAGGCGGTCGGCCCGTTGAACGAGATGGGGCTTATCTCGCCTATCTCTGCCAACCCGCTCGTGACGAACCCGAACCCGAACACGTTCCCGACGCGGGACACGACGGTTGACCTG
>SXGQ01027666.1_pt1 | contig 10121 bp, 8 predicted proteins | sample 3178371 | NCBI WGS metagenome assembly SXGQ01 (sample SAMN11356859, study PRJNA531348) | freshwater metagenome | isolation source: freshwater sample F1-20 | place: China: Fuxian Lake, Yuxi | collected 2017-12-25 | reverse complement strand
TCCGTGGGGAGGTGCTGGACGAGTGCCGCGACCTGAGCGCGCAGCGCCGGTGACCTTTCGCGCAGTCCGATTTCAACATAATGCTGGCGGAGTAACGCGGGGGGAGCCTGGCCTTTCGCCACTAAAGTTACGAGCTCCGCGAAACGGACACGAAGTTTGCGTCCAACCAAGGCGATATTGTGCTGGACTATGAATTTGCCAAGACCACCAACCAAACGCTGCTTGGCTATGAATACACCAAGCGAGACACCTTCGCCCGTCGGAGCTCCGCCTTCGGCCGATTTCCCGTCCCCATGTTGGATCGGACCATTATCAATAATCTCAAAGAAAGCGACATACTCCCGATGGCGGTAACCGCGTGGGATAAGCGCAAAAGCACCGAAACGGGACTCTACATCCAACACACGACTAAGATGTGGAACGACCGCATTCTGCTCACCGGGGCCCGGCGGTATGATGGGATCAAGACAGATATCGACAATTTTAGGACGAATACAAAAACGGCAGAACGGCCCGACTCGACCGATGCTACCTACCGTTACGGGGTATCTTTCCGACCCCTTCCCTCGCTGACAGTCTACGCCATGCATGCGGAGCAGCTGGATCCGCAGACATTCGTATTTCGCTTCCCGAGAGGAAACAACGGCATCACCAGCAGGGATGTAAATCAACAAATCTCATCAGCGCGTGGGGTCGAACTGAACGAGTTTGGAATTAAGTCCGAGCTGTATGATGGCAAGCTCACGTTCAATGCAACCTATTATGACATTGGCGAAACGAATAATATCCGAGGAGTTGATTTTCAGACAAATCCTCAAAATCGGACAGATCCATTGTTCAATTGGTATGAAAACGTGGTGGATCCCACTAGCACGGCAAACGGAGTGGAGATTGAGCTCATGGGCGCTCCCACGGAGCGGTTTTCATTTTACGCCTCGGCGGCGTTTGCGAAATCGGAGTTGAACGCGACGCAAGCTGACGGGTCAATATTTCAACAAAAGCGCCGCGGTCATTCGCCAACGAGGCTCTCATTCGCGGGCAACATTCTCATGGGCAAGAACCATGGCTGGACCTACTATGCGCAGACTGCCCTTGGCTACACAGACGTAGTCACAAGCAATCCCGGCACCCGAGCCATACTTCAAGGTAGCCTGAGATGGGACTTGGGAATCAGGCTGTTGCGTCGTGAGGCTCGGGGTGGGTGGGAGGTGCAAGCACGGGTGCAAAATGTCCTCGACCAGATCATCACTACCGGCACTGCTGGCAGCGGCACTGGGCCCCGTCGATACACGCTTTACGTCAAGCGCAGCTTCTAAAGGGCGCCCCGGCTTGCCGCACCACGAAGTTACATGACTTGATGTCATCCCTGGCATGGCTTTCTTGGTGTCATGCTGGGGGTGAGATCCGGTGCCTTCGGCTACAACCGGCGCTCCCCGTCGGGTTGTAGTCGGGTGTGCTAGGACGCTTGATCTGCTAGTGCTCCGAGGGAAAGTGGAAGTAGTGCAGAAGTTTCCTCGATGCCCCGGGCGACCGTTTCTGCCGCCTGGGCGAGCTTCTGGCTGACGATGTTCTACACTGGCAACGGAGCGGAGATGTTGCCCAAGGGAGTCAAAAGCCACATACATGAATCGTGACGTCGGCCTGGCTTGGCTGAATCTACGTTAATCTTGCCGATAGAATAACGTGACAACCGCCACCCCAAACGCCGCCAACCGTATCATGAAATCTATTTCAATTCTCTTTGGATTACTTTTGTTCTTCGCGGGGAAACCGGCGCTGGCCGCCACAGTGACGGAGGCAGAAATTGCCGCAGCCGGCCAATGGGTTGCCGCTAAATTTAACTGCGTTCCGTCAGCGACTTTGACGACGGAGCCGCCTTTCTCCTTTACATATGGAAGCGAGAAGTCCGCCGAACTGCTCAAGTCATGGGAACTGGAGCGCAGCGAGCGCCAGCTCGACGACAGGCGGACGGAAATCACGCTCACCTACACCGATCCGAAGACCGGCCTCAGCGTCCGTTGTGTTGCCGTCGTGTATCGCGACTTTCCGGCAGTGGAGTGGGTGCTCTATTTCAAGAACACGGGCGCGACCAACACGCCCATCCTCTCGGAGATCCGGGCGTTGGACAGCGGGCTGCCGCACAAGCGTGACCGCACCAAGCGCGACCGCACCGCCGTAGTCCACTATGCCAACGGCAGCGAGAGTCGGGTGGACGATTTCGCTCCGATGCTCGCGCCGCTTGGACCTACGCCAGTCGCGCCCCAGGCACCGTGGATCGAGAAGGCAAATCCGCTCACGCTAAGCTCAAAGGAAGGGCGTTCCTCCTGCGGGATGCTGCCATTTTTCAACGTGGATGCCGGCACGAAGGGCGTGATCGCAGCCATCGGCTGGACGGGCGATTGGACGGCGAAGATTTTCCAGACGGACACGGAAGTCCGAATGGACGCCGGCATGGGGCGAACGCATCTCAAGTTGCTGCCGGAGGAGGAAATCCGCACTCCGCGAATCATGCTGCTGTTCTGGGAAGGGGAGCGGATGCGCGGGCACAACTTGCTGCGCCGATTCGTCCTCGCCCATCATTCGCCGCGCATTGACGGCCAGCCTGCCCGGGTGCCGGTCAGCCTCGTCACCTGGGGCGGCAACTTCGCCGAGAAACACCTCGCGCACGCCCGGTGGTTCAAGGAAAACAATCTCCCGCTGGATTTTCTCTGGGTGGACGCCGGTTGGTATGGCAGCGACGAGACGAGGGTGGGTGCGGACGTTTTCAACAGCAACTGGAGCAAGCTGGTGGGCGACTGGTTTCCGAATCCTGGCTATTTCCCCGATGGACTGAAGCCGGTCGGCAAGGCGCTCAAGGAAATGGATATTGGATTTCTGCTCTGGTTTGAGCCGGAGCGCGTGAGATCAGGAACGATGTGGGCCCGCGAGCATCCAGACTTCCTGCTCGGCCCCGACCCCAGCGGCACCAGACATCTCTTCGACCTCGGCAATCCGGCGGCCCGGCGCATGCTGACCGACCATCTGGTCAAGCTCATCAATGACAGCAATATTTCCTGCTACCGGCAGGACTTCAACATAGACCCGCGCCCGTTCTGGGACGCGGCGGACGTCCCGGACCGCGTCGGCATGGCGGAGATCCGGTTTATCACGGGGCTTTACCAGCTGTGGGATGACCTGCTCGCGCGGTGCCCGGACCTGCTGATCGACAACTGTGCGAGCGGCGGGCGACGCATCGATCTCGAAACCATGTCACGGAGTCTTCCGCTGTGGCGGAGCGACGCGCAATGCTTCCCCGGCTTCAGCGCCACGGCGATGCAAGGGCACACCCACGGACTGGGGCTATGGGTGCCGCTGAGCGCGGCCATCTGCGAACGGGAGGACACCTACATGTTTCGCAGCGCGCTGGGGCCGGGCATGGGTCTGATCATGTCTGAATTCGAGAAGGACAGCCGCAATCACTTCTCTCTCGATTGGCTGCGGACGAGACTCCAGGAACTGAGCCAAGTCCGGGTTTACTTCCTCGGCGACTTCCATCCGCTGATCAGTTTCAGTCTGGACGAGGATGCTTGGGTGGCGTGGCAATTTGACCGACCCGACCTTGGCGCGGGCGTGGTGCTCGCGTTCCGTCGACCCCAAAGCCCGCTGGTTGAGGCGACATTTTCGCTGAGAGGATTGGAGGCGGAGTCACAATACGAATTCCGCGATGTCGACAGTGAGACACTCACCCTGTTGTCGGGCAAGGAATGCATGGATCGGGGCCTGCGCGTCGAAATGCCAGACAAGCCGGCGTCGCGCCTGCTCATCTACCGGAGAATAAAGTAAGAGTTTGGGCGGAAAACTGATTACTACCATGAAACAATTGCCAACAGGAGCCATCGCCAAGGGATGGATATTGGCCATTACTCCTATGCGGCTGATATTTCTCCTGTTAACTGCGTCTCTCGTCGCCGAGGAGACGAAGACTCGGATTCCGCCATTGGAACTGCCCGACCGCGAGGTCCTGACGGCCTATGAGCGCGCCGCCGACCAAAACGTGCTGGCTGCTCGCAACCCCAAAATCTTTCCTGGCTACTGGTCAGTTTGCGCGGATGGCATTGGCCACGGCTACGGTAATACCTATCCAGCCTTGGACGGCCATCAGATGGCGGACGCACTGCTGTTTCTGGAACAGGTCACCGACGTCAAAGCCAACTGGGATTACGTGCGACGGTTTCAACGCCCGAACGGGCAGTTACCCTTCGCCATCCTCCCGGCCAAGGCGGGGCAAATGATCGGCAAGCCGACTGCCCTAGCTAAGGTGGACGACAACGGAGGTCTCTATATCCACTGGGTGCCGGGAGATCCGTTGCGTGCTCTGGGCTACCCCACCTACATTCAGAATGCGGATGCGATCTTTCGGCGCACTCAGGACCGGCAGTGGCTGGAAGAGCAAATGCCGTCGGTCAATCTTGCCGCGGATTTTCTTGCCACGCTGACGACTGGGGAGGGGGCCGTCGGGGGCGCGGGATATTACGTTGAAATGCCCACCCGCATCGAATTCGACGGCGTGACGCAATGCCATGCGGTAGATGCTTTCCGCCGGATCGCCGCCCTGAACCGCGTAGTGGGTGATGAAGTGAAGGCCCGGCATTACGATGGGCTGGCCGGGCGCATCCAGCGGCATTTCATCACGCGGTTCTGGGTCAAGGGACAGGACCACTTTGCCGAGTATCTCGACCCGGTGCGGGGATTGATCAGCAACCACGGGCTGACCGACGTGGACTGGGCTGCCATTGCGACAGGTGTGGCCACGCCCGAACAACAGGCGATCCTCTGGCCGAAGCTCAAGGACGAAAAAGGCTTCTACTATGGCGGCATGCCGTCCGGCATTGCCACGCACCCTGAGACCTATGAGCGATGGGAGTTTGCTTACGATGGAGAAAACTCCCCGGATGGGAAACATGTGGCCCGACTTGATCTCGCGGCCATGGGCCGGGTCTGGTATCTTGAAGCTACCGCTCGGGTTCGAATGGGTGATGCCCAGGGGCTTTTGGACGGTCTCCGCAAGGTGAGTCAGGTAGGCCGAGAGAACGGCTACTATTGGAACGAACGTTATCCTCCCGATGGCAAGAATACGGGAAAGGTGAAATACTGCGAATACCCGGCCAACCTGATCCGCATTGTCCAACGCTTCCTCTACGGCGTGGACTTCCGGTTGGACGGGGCGTTGGTGCTGGCGCCGACGGTCACCAACGAGTTCTGGGAAAAAGGGTTTGGGCAAACCATCGCATGGCGCGATCGGACTTTGGACTACCGGATGCAGCAGGATCTCATCGAAGGAACGTATTCCGGGAATGCGACCTAACGGCTGGGAATAAAGCTGCGATCGGGGACCGGGCCAGGCGAATTTCGCGCCATCGTGGACGGTCGAGCCATGGATACAACGCGGGAGGAAGGACGGGTCTTCATCACGTTGCCTGCATCGTCCGCGCAGCAGCCCTGCCGGTTTGAGATCACCCGGTTAAGCGGCGGCAGAGAATAGACCCTATGATACACCCGCCTGATCGCAGTCTGCTTCACGACCATTGTGGGCGCGGGCACGGTTTCGAGTGCTGGAGCACAACCGGCCTCAGCTATTTCCTCGGCAAACGCTTGCCGCTGTGGGATGCCCGGTAATTCAGGACGAATTTATGATATACGGAAAACTCAATGATTATGAATCCATGGGTCTGGCCTCGCTGGGCGTGGCGGCGGCGCGCGCGGTGGCCTGGATCCGAAACCTGCCGGCCGATCATCCGGAAGGGCGCTTTGCTTTGGCTGGCGAAAACATGTATGCAATTGTGGTGCGGTACACCACGGGAAGCCCCGCGGAGTCGCGCTTTGAAACGCACCGGAAATATGTCGACCTGCAATACACTCTAGCCGGCTCCGAGATCATCGAATGGGCTCCTCGTGCCACCTTAGCCAACGACGGCCATTACGATTCAGAAAAGGACCTGCTTTTCCACCAACCCGGTTCTGCTTTCGGCAGTGTCGTCAAGGCCGCCGGCTTTTTCTCGATCTACACTCCGGTCGACGCGCACCGGCCCAAAATCCGGGTCGAGGGTTTCGAAAGCGTATTCAAATTGGTTGTCAAAATCCCGATTGATCATTTTGCCGCATCATGACGACCAGGACAGAGTCGAAACTCAGGCCGTCCTTGCGCCAGCGGATGCTCGCGGGTGAGACTCTGCTCGGTAGCTGGATCAACAGCGGGAGTCCCATTGTCGCTGAATTGATGGCCACTTGCGGTTTTGACTTTCTTTGCGTTGACGTCGAACACTCGGCGGTTGATTTGCCGCAGGCGCAGCAAATCTTCCAGGCCATCCGTTCCGGCCGGCCGGATTGCGCAGCGGTGGTACGTCTGCATGGAGTGGACTATGCCTTCGTCAAACGCTACCTTGATGCCGGTGCTTGCGGGGTAGTGGCCCCGCTGGTGCGGACCCGTGAGGAGGCTGCGCTGCTTGTGCAGGCCACGAAGTATCCGCCCCAGGGCCTGCGCGGTGTGGGCTTTTGCCGGGCCAATGCCTACGGCTTGCGCCTTGCCGACGAGTGCGGCCGGGCCAATGACGAGATCTTCCTTGCCGTGCAGATCGAGCACATCGATGCGGTGCGCAATATCGACGCGATACTCAGTGTGCCCGGTATTGATGCGGCGTTCATCGGGCCCTACGACCTCACCGCTTCGATGGGAATCACGGCGCAGTTCGATCACTCCGACTATCTTGCGGCCTGCGCCACCGTCCTCACTGCCTGTCGGCGCCATACGGTCGCACCCGGCATTCACGTCGTCCCGCCCTCACCAACTCAGGTCAAGGCCCGCATCGCCGAAGGCTATCGCTTCATCGGCTATAGTCTCGACATCACCATGCTTACCGCTGCCTGCACCGAAGGATTGGCCGCGCTACGACCCAAGAATGACCCCACATGAGTATAACCCCTGCTTTTAAAGCGGAAACCATCGGAATCATCACCCGACGATTGATTCCCTTTCTGATGCTTCTGTATCTGATCGCCTACATCGATCGCGCAAATATCTCGGTCGCCGCTCTGCAGATGAACGCTGACCTGGGCCTGACCGCAAGAATGTATGGTCTCGGCGCAGGGCTTTTCTATGTCACTTACATTCTTTTCGAGGTGCCCAGCAATGTGATCTTGGCGCGGGTGGGGGCGCGACGCTGGATTGCGCGCATCATGGTGACCTGGGGACTGGTGGCTTGCGGCATGGCATTCATCCATACCTCAAAGCAATTATATGGCATGCGGCTCCTGCTGGGGATGGCGGAAGCAGGCTTTACCCCCGGTATTATTTATTACATCAGCCGCTGGTTCCCTTCCAGCAACCGGGCGCGCGCGATGTCTTTTTTCTATATCGCCGCCGCCTTGGCCTCGGTGATCGGATTGCCCCTGTCGGGGGCGTTGCTGAAAATGCACGGGATCTTGGGATTCGCGGGTTGGCGGTGGCTCTATTTTGTCGAGGGGGTGCCAGCGGTGGTGCTCGGGCTTGTCGTGCTAAAATACCTTCCCGATAGCGTGCGTGATGCAAAATGGCTGTCGGCGGCCCAAGGCGAATGGCTGGCAAAGACGATAGCAGACGAATCGGCCCGTGCCCCGGGAGGACATGCGACGGGCTGGCGCCGGGCATTTTCCGACAGCAAGGTATGGTTGCTCAGCCTGTTCTGGCTTTTGCAGGCCTTCGGCACGATTGGGGTGTCCTTGTTTTTGCCGCAAATATTAAAAAGCCTTTCGGGCGAATCCAATTTCATCGTCAGTCTGCTTTCCGCCCTGCCTTTTCTACTGGCTTGCGTGCTGATGTACCTGAACAGCCGCCATTCAGATGCGCGACATGAACGCCGTCTGCATCTGGGCCTCCCGCTGCTGTTATCCGGCGTACTGCTGATCGCCAGTATTTACGCCGGCAACATTATGGCGACCTATTTGCTGCTGTTGACGGCGGTCGGGTTGAATTGGGCGATCACTCCCGTGTTCTGGGCCGTGACAACCGAGTATCTTGCCGGCGGGGCGGCGGCCGCGGGTGCGATTGCATTGATCAACGCCGTGGCCAATATCGCCGGAGTAGGCCTGCCGCCGATCATGGGATATATCAAGGATCAGACGGGCGGCTACGACTACAGTTTGCTGTTGGTTGGCGGGGCACTCATCTTTGGCGGATTGCTGGGATTCGCCTTGGCGCGCAAGTGCGCGGCGCCTCCAGCTGATCGAGTGGCTTGATCGCTCCGCTGCCCATGAACCCCGCTACGCAGTTTTCCGCCCGTCCAGTGCCTCACGCCTTCTCGGTTGAACGGGGGACTTGGGGCCGAGTGGCCATTGCCACCATCTGTCGTCTCAGGCCATGACTTGGACTCAGAATTATACTCCGTTGTTTGACAGCCTCGCGGCCTCCGCGCTCGTCGGCGTGCTGGTGCTCCTGCAGGCCTATGTCTTCCTTGGCGTGGTGCTGTGATCGCCGTGTTGCCCTGCCCAGTGCTGACGTCCCTCAAGTCTACGTCGCTCTTTATGTACAACTTCCTCGTCACCTACTTCAAGACCGGTCCGATCCGATCCTTGCTCACGGATCCTGCCGGCATCCTGCGGCTCTATGAGCGCAAGCGCTGGAGCATCTTTATTTCTCTCGTTGCCGGTTACGGTTTTTTCTACACCTGCCGTCTCGGCCTTTCGGTGACTAAGAAGCCGCTGCTTGATGCCGGCGTGCTGACGGCCTCGCAAATGGGCATCATTGGCTCGGTTATGCTGTATGTCTATGCGGTTGGAAAGTTCGTGAATGGCATGCTCTCGGATCACGCGAACATACGGCGCTTCATGTCATGGGCGTTGCTGCTGTCTGCGTTCATCAATCTGGCGTTTGGTTTTACCAGCCTGTTCGCCGGCTTCGTCATTCTCTGGGGGCTGAACGGCTGGTTCCAGTCCATCGGCTCCGCGCCCAGCGTGGTCTCGATCTGCCAGTGGTTCAGCAATCGGGAACGCGGCACACGCTATGGCATCTGGGCGGGGGCGCACAATCTGGGGGAGGGCATGACGTTCATTTTGGTGGCTTGGCTCGTCAACCACTACGGCTGGCGAACGGGGTTTGTCGGTCCCGGAATTATCTGCATCTTTGTCGCGTGCATCCTGTTTCGGACGCTCGGAGACCGGCCGCAAACCTACGGGCTGCCGCATGTGGCGGATTACAAGGACGACCATTCGGCCGGGCCGCCGCCGCCGGGCACGACCGCGGAGTTGCAGAAGCAGGTCTTTCGCAGCCCGTGGGTGTGGATTCTGGCTGTGAGTTGTGCGCTGATGTATGTCGCCCGCTACGCCATCAACAATTGGGCGATCCTCTTTTTGCAGGAAACCAAACATTATACACTGACCGACGCCGGCTTCGTGATGGCTGCCTACCCCGTGATGGGTTTTGTCGGCGCGGCCGCTTCAGGATGGATGTCGGACCGGTTCTTCAATTCGCGCCGCAATCTGCCGACGCTCATTTATGGTCTGCTCCAGACCGGGGGGATGGTACTGCTTTATCTGACACCACCGGGCTACCGGTGGATTGATGCAGCCGCCCTGAGTCTTTTCGGTTTTGGAGTCGGCGGACTCATCGTTTTCCTGGCCGGACTCATTGCCGTGGACATCATGCCCAAGGCCGCCGCCGGCACGGTCAAGGGCCTGATCGGGATGTTCGCCTATGTGGGGGCCGGCACACAGGATTGGATCAGCGGATTGCTCATCGACAGCCACAAGACGATGGTCCCTGGTCGCACTACCTACGATTTCGCCCCAGCGTTCTATTTTTGGATCGGCGCATCCTTGCTGTCCATGCTGCTTGCGGCCACGGCGTGGAATGTGAAACCCCGTGAGTAATTCTTCACCCAGCCAACCCTGTCCCAAGATGAATGTGTATTTGAAAATCCTGCTGTTCCTTCCCGTCGTCGCCCCCGTGTACGCAGAGGATCCCGCTGCGTCGTCCGTCCGTCCCGCCCCGCCAGCCGGTGACTGGAGGTATGCCGAGATCCGCCGGATCCCCGCGCTCGAGGCACGGCAGGGCGTTGTGGCGGATGGCGATTTTCTTTATGTCATCTCGAATCACGCCCTCGGCAAATACC
>SXGQ01585560.1_pt1 | contig 10122 bp, 9 predicted proteins | sample 3178371 | NCBI WGS metagenome assembly SXGQ01 (sample SAMN11356859, study PRJNA531348) | freshwater metagenome | isolation source: freshwater sample F1-20 | place: China: Fuxian Lake, Yuxi | collected 2017-12-25 | reverse complement strand
GTTCAAGTCCCGTCTGGGTCGCGAATGTTTTTCGGCTGGGTAGCTCAGTTGGTACGAGCGTGCGACTGAAAATCGTGAGGTCGACGGTTCGATCCCGTCCCCAGCCACCTTTTATTTCCCTGAATGCAAAGTGTCGGTTAGCATTGAATTTTGGTAATTACCTCGGCTCGAACTTTAGACGGTTGGAAATTCCGATACGCCTTGGATAAGTATTAATTCTTAATGTGTGAGCTGTAGTCTTGACTCATGCTTGTGGCAATAGTTGGATCTGGCAGCATTGCGAAGCGATACAAATCAATACTGGAAAAATCTTTTGAATCTTACCCTGTATTGATCTCTGACTATCTCATTAGCAATGGTACTGATTTAGTCCTTAGAAGGAACCAGGTTGCTAACTCAATATACCCAGCAGGTCACTTTGACTTGTTAATAATTGCAAGTGAAAACAAAAAGCATCTGAGTGATTATTTACATTTTAATCATATAGCCAAAAAAATACTATTCGAAAAACCGCTTTTTTATCGCAATTTATCAAAAGAGGAAATAGAAAAGTTAATGAAACGAGAGGCAGATATTTCCATTTCAAGTCCGTTGCGTTTCCATGAGAGTTTTATCGAGTTAACTAAGAGCCTTAAAACAGTTGGTGAAATTTCAAATATTGAGAGTAGATGCCAATCCTGGCTTCCCGATTGGCGGCCAGGGAGGAATTTCCGTGAAGGTTTTTGGAACGACTCAATACAGGGAGGTATTTTGCGTGAGATAGTGCATGAGTTAGATTATCTTTTAAGTATTTTTGGACAACTAAGTCCAGTTTACGCTTACCGCTCATTCTCAGAGTTCTTATCCTTAAACGTTGAGAGTTCGATTGACATTTTATTAAAGGAGAAAAAAAATAACCTTGTAAACGTTCATCTTGACTTCTCTTCAGCAGTTGCTCGAAGATACTTTCGCATAGATGGATCTGAAGGTTCAGTAAAATGGGATGTCTTAAAAGGGGAATTGAGTCTCATCTCTACCCAAGGCAAAGATGTTACTCGGACCTTCTATAATGACTTAGACCGAGACTTAACATTTAAACGACAACTAGAATTCGTATTCGGAAACAACAATTGGCCTATTCCAGCAACTTCTTTAAAAGAAGGGCTTGTCGCTCTCCAATTAATTGATGACTTATATCTTTTAGCTAATGGTGAGAATAAATCCTGATATTATGCGTCTATGAAACAAGTTTTGGTTACTGGTTGTAATGGTCCAGTGGGGCAAGCCATTTGTGAAGAACTCTTTCGGGATGGATGGGTTGTAATTGGTAGTGATGTTCATAAGCAGGCAAGCTTGAGATTATCAGAAGTGATCCACGATTTTATATCAGCTGACTTAACTTCCAAGGTCGACTTGGATGATCTAATTAGAAAATGTCGGCTATTACCTAACCTTAAGGGTATAGTAAACAATGCCGCGTACACCCCTGAGGCAAATTCGCTAGATTACGCGGTAGCTCTGCCACTTCAATCAATTGAATCTTTTGAAAGAGCGTTGAAAGTGAATCTTGTGGCACCCTTTTATCTCATAAAAGGATTAGCGGAGTCTTTATCAATCCATATTGATAGTGCAATTGTAAATATCACCTCTACTTATGGTCTCGTTGCTCCCCAACCTTCAATTTATGAAAATGTAGAATTTTTCAATTCAGCAGGGTATGCAGCTAGTAAAGGTGGCCTTCACCAGCTAACTAAGTACTTTTCTTCAATTATTGCTCCAATTCGGGTAAATTCAGTTGCGCCAGGTGGCATTGAACGAAATCACTCTAAGGACTTTGTTGAAAGATACTCAAAACTAACGCCTCTTGGTAGGATGAATACAGAAGTGGAGGTCGCTTGTGCAGTTAGGTTTTTATTGAGTAAAAATGCTTCTTACATAACTGGTCAATCACTAGCAGTTGATGGGGGTTGGACGGCCTGGTGAGTAATTCTAAATGAATTAAGGGCATAAAAAACGATTTACCTTTACAGCGAATTAAAGGATAGGAAAGTCGCAGGCTCTCTCGCATTCTATAGTCTAGGATAAAGTCGTGAACCCTCGAGTCATTGGACTTATTCCAGCACGTGGTGGAAGCAAGGGCATACCTCGCAAGAATCTTCAAGACTTTGGTACAGGAAATCTATTAAGTCATAAAATTGATCAAGCTCGTAGTGCAAGTCTTACAGAAATTTACGTTAGTACAGAAGATTTGGAGATTAAAGAAGAGGCGCTTTCAAGGGGTGCAAAAGTAATTGAGCGCCCTTTAGAATTTGCCACTGATACTTCGAGCACAGATGATGTTGTTGCTCACGCACAACAGGTTCTTGGCTTTAAATCTCAGGACGTGCTAGTTCTTCTTCAAGTCACTTCTCCCCTTTTGCTTGTAGAGTCTATAAAGAGTTGTATCAAAAAATTAGTATTAAACGATTATTTACAGTGTGTCTTTACAGTTCATTACGCTCATCCATTTCTTTGGAAATCTATCTCAAATCAGGACGATGTTTGGGAACCTAAGAACCACTCGAGATCCTTCAGACCTCGACGCCAAGATTTGGAGATTGAGGGATGGGAAACTGGAGGTTGCTATGCGATTAGAGGCGATGGACTGCTCAATCAGCGCATAAGATATCCTGATCCGACTTCTACCATCCCTGTTTCGTACTTAGAAGCTTTAGATATTGATACTGTTGATGATCTGGAGACTGCAAGAAGTATTTTTAAAGTATATTCTTAAATGCACTAATGGGTTAGGGAGACAATATGAAGAGAAAATTAAGAATTAAAGATGTGGAGATATCTGATGATTCCAATGTATTTGTCATTGCTGAAATTGGTCATAATCATCAAGGTAGTATAGAAACTTGCGAACGTTTATTCACAGAAGCCTCAAGTGCAGGAGCAACTGCAGTAAAGCTCCAAAAAAGAGATAATAAAAGTCTATTCACGAAGGAATTTTATGACTCTGCTTATGAAGGACCTACGTCATTCGGAAAAACCTATGGAGAGCATCGAGAATTTTTAGAGTTTGACTTTAAAGCCTATAAACACCTAAAGAAATATGCGGAGAATCTTGGACTAATTTTCTTTGCAACGGCATTCGATAAAAAAAGTTTAGAGTTTTTAGTTGAACTTGAAACTCCAGCTATAAAACTTGCTTCTGGTGACATTAAGTCTCTCCCGTTTATACGAAAGGTTGCAAACACTGGATTGCCTGTAATCATGAGCACAGGTGGAGCAACCATGCACGACATTGAGTTGGCAATTTCTAATGTGAATCCTGAGCAATGCGCACTTTTACAATGTACTGCGGCCTATCCAGCAGAGGCAGAACTTATGGATTTGCGCGTAATCCAAACCTTTCGAGATGCTTTTCCTAGTACTGTAATCGGACTATCGTCACATGACAAGGGGATACTCTTTCCTGTAATAGCAGCAACTTTGGGAGCTAGAGTCATTGAAAAGCATTTCACTTTGGATCGAACCATGAAGGGTACTGATCATGCCTTTTCACTTGAACCTCAGGGGATGCGCAAAATGGTTCGTGACCTGGGACTTGGTATCTCTTCACTTGGTTCCTCTGCTAAACGCATACACGAGCAAGAGAGTCGTGGTGTGAGGAAAATGGCAAAAATGATGGTTTGGGCATCAAGTTTTGCAGAAGGTCATGTAATAACAGAGCATGACATTGAGTTTAAGTCGCCTATGGATGGTATTAGCCCTCAACATTTTCAAGAAGTTCTGGGAAGAAAACTTAATTGTCAGGTACAAGAAGATGATCCTGTGGTTTTGTCGGACTTAGTGTAGGTCAGTTTTGAAGGTCTGGGCTCCAATCACCTCTGCTAATTCTGTTCACTTGGCCGGAGTTACGCAATTATTGGCAGATAATGTCGATGCAGATAGCGAAGTCGACCTGACGTGGGTTGCAAAATTTATGATGTATCCAACGAAAATGACTCGGGGTCTTGAAGGCCTAACTCAAAAAAAAGCGAATAGATTTCTCGAAAAATTGAGTCATTCACTCAATGAGATTGGGTCCTCTTACTCCAATGTGCGTGTAATGAAAGTAAGGAACTCAGGCATAATCGCAGCTATTGGACTCTATTCACGTACTCTTAAATCAATGCGGGTGATGACCAAAATCGAAGATTTGAAGTTGCTTAATTCAGAGGTTTCCAACTTGGGTTCTACCCTAGCTAACTTGATTGCAACTGAGGCTCGTGATGACGGTTGCAAATTACAGAAAAATAGGTTAAAGCTTAGAATTGCTCTGTTTACCTACTTTAGAATTCATATTATGGCTGTAAAGTTTGTTGAAAGAGAGAATCCTAGGAGGGTTTATCTCTACAATGGAAGATTTCTATTTGAACGAGCTATCTCGGATGCTCTGAAATTATTCCCGAATATTGAAGTCAGATACTATGAAACAATCAGGGACAGAGTGCTGTTTACTAACCATGGCTTTCATAATCGCATATTGATGCAAAAAGAAATGCTGGACTTTAGCCAAAACTTTACTGAGGAAGACATAATCTCTATTGGAGGCAAGTATTTTCAGGACTTGCAGAGTTCCAAAAACGAATTTCTAAGGGTTAATCAACCCATTAGTAGCCCACCTAGTCAATACATCTGCTTCTTTACTAGTTCAGATGACGAGTACGTGGGTTTTTGGGATTCTAGACAAGAGTACTTCGGAAGTCAGATGGAGGCAATTGAAAATTTAGCTCAATGTGTAAATGCAATAGATTTGAATTTGGTCGTTAGGCTTCACCCCAACTTAGCAAATAAACCTAAGGATGTCCGGAATCGTTGGAATTCTGCTGTTAAAAGGCTCCCTACAGTCAATTTTGAAGCTGATGACAAAATCTCATCTCTACACCTGATTAAAAACTCTCTTGGCGTTGTAACTTACGGAAGTACCATTGGACTTGAAGCAGTTGCTGCTAGGAAACCTACTCTTACACTAGTTGACTGCATATACGACCTTCTCGGCTGCGTAGACAAAGCTACTTCGCTTGGAGAAATTAACGACTGGCTACACAGATTATCTAGGACGGAAGAAGAATCAAAAATTACAAAGCGGGTTGTCGGGGCTTGTATCCGTGGACTATGGATTGAAAAGTCAGGGGAGAGAATCCAAGTTGCCAGCATGCATGAGCTTAAGTGGGGGGCATGGGAGGCGAGTAGCATACTTAATGTGGAGATAAAGGCTACAAAGAGATTTAGCTATGGCAAAATCATCAATAAATTTAAGCGTTTAGCAATAGGGTGCAAATACTAATGCACATATTTTTTGACTTCACTAACGATACAACTCAGAGAGCTTTCCTTCTTGATCACGCATTACATCTTATAAATGAAGGGTTAGAAGTTTTATGGGTAGATGGAGTTGCGGTTAATAGAGTCCTAAGCGCCCAACCTTGTACGGAATTTCTCTTTAGTCGAACTTTCCAACGTAAATATGCCAACCTTTGGAATCGCATTTCACACAAATATTCTAATTTCAGATTTATCGAATTGTTTTCAAAAGATTTTCATGATGAAGCTAGGGATAACTTTAAAGAAATGCCTGATATAGACGAACTAGTTAAACATCAAATTGTAATCTTCCAGAAGGATAGTGCGCCGTGTCTGAAACACTCTCAAAAATTAGTGAAAAATTTTCGATCCTTAGTCTACACAATTGATACCGCAGTCCGAAGAACTTTGAGCGAATTTCCCAAGGCAAGCGTCTACGTGTTCAATGGGAGATTCTTGCCTGAAGCCATAGTAGCAACTAGGGCCAAAGAGCACGGCTGCAAACTGTCATTTATAGAAACTTTTGCAATTGATTGGCGAGATCGATATTGGATCTTTGAGCGTCCTGTTCATTCTTCAGAGTACAGGAGCGAGGTTATGTCTCGACACTCTCATGATGTGGACTATAAAGTTTTAGAGAATGTAGGTTCATATTGGATGTCAAATCGTAAAATGGGCGTTTCTCAAAACTTTACCTCTAAAATGTCCAGTAGATATAGTTCTGAAAATAACAAAAAAAGAAAGATAATTGTTTTTTTTCATTCTTCTGAGGATGAGTTAGTTACAACAAATCTTTCTAAGAGTCCATGGGTCAATCAATTTCATGCGATAAAGGTCCTTAAGGACATAGTTGTAAGAAACAATGATTGGAAACTGGTTGTTAGAGTGCATCCAAATCTATCTACGAAGTCAATAAGAGAAATAAGGAAATGGAGCTCATTTGCAGATGATATTTCTATGGAATCGGTAGAAGTTATTCCTTACAACAGCCGAATAAATTCCTATGATTTGTTGGATCGCGCATCCATTATCGTAACATTTGGGTCGACCATTGGGGTCGAAGCGGTGCTTGCAGGCAAGATATCCTTGCTGATGAGCAATGCTTTCCACGAACCCATGGGGATTTGCCGGAAAGTTCGCTCTGAATCTGAAATCGAGGATTTGATGAAATTATATACAAATAATCGCTTGTCCCCAAGCCATGAAAGTCAAAAAAATGCATATTCATATGCTTACTTCATGGCAACAGCTGGAATTTCATTGAGAGAAGTTAGAAGGGAATCCGTAAATTCAGGTACAAATCGACCTGTTTATATGTTAGAAGGCGTCAATCTATCGCATACCAGGCTCTATTCGATTTCAAAAAGGCTTGAAGGTTTAGTTCGGGATAAACTATTTCGCTTCTATGCCTGCGCTTGCTGAACGTGGCTCACCATTCGTGTTAATCAAAATTGTTGGCAATAGTGGACAAATAGGATCTAGTATTCAAAATTCCCTGGACTTAAATTTGGACAAGATTCATGAGGAATATCGGGGCCCTGAGACCCTAATCATTGCAGCTGGAAACTCTAATAGTTCTCTACTTGAGAGCGATTTAAGCAAAGAATTTCAAAGATTCTTCAATTATACGCAGCAATGGAAACTAGAGAAATATCCTAGAGTAATTCTCATCTCCTCTGGCGGTTCGGTTTATGGTGAAGACTTTTCAAAGACAGTGTTTGAAGATCAGTTGACAGATCCCAAGACTCCATACGGTAAGTTAAAACTAGAGTCTGAGGAATTGATCAAAGAATATTCACAAATTTATGATTTTCAACTTGTTATAGCTAGGCTGGCAAATGTCTATTCTTCGCAGCTGAATGGGGTAATTGGAGCGATATTATCCAGTTTAGAGAGTTCTTTGGGTTTCAAGCTACAAAGCAGAGTTGATTCGAATAAGCAGTATGGTCACGTGGATGACTACTCTCAAGTTTTACTTGATCTTATAATTTCTCATCGTTTTTGGACTGAGGCCTCCCAAGTAAACACTATTAATATATTTCCAACTTTGTCATACTCAATTCAAGATCTAGTATCTATATGCGAGAGATTTCTTAGTAAAGAATTGCGATATGAGTTAAATTCTGGGGAATACCTGAAACGAAATTCTATTTTTCTCGGGACACGTAATGAACATTTCGCTAATCTTACATCTGCATTTAATTGGCGTAGCGTTGAGACATTTTTGCAAAGCGAAGTTATTATTCGTCCCTAAATGTGCTTGTTCACTGCGAGAACATTGCCACTTAGTCTTCCCACTCGGTCTATTACAATCTCAAAATCTAGGTCATTTAGTACTCGGACAACATCTTTATAAATTGGAGATCCTTCATAGAGTTCTTTTCTGGAAATTTCCAAATGTATAGCTCTTACTATTCTCTTTACAACTCCTGGATTCTGTAATAGAACATTCAATTCTGCACCTTGAACATCTAGCCACAAGAGATCTATGAATTCGACATTATGAGATTCACAAAAGTCTTCCAATGTTACAGTTTCCACCGTTCGAATCTCTGAAAAGTCAATTTCTGGAAACTCGAGCAAGTGCTCCTTGGGCTTCAAAAGCGAAGATGAACCCATTCCTGATAATCCAGCGCCGGACTTTCCAATATGAAGTTTTGCTATTCCTGACTGGGAACTAAGAGCTAAATTAAAAGTTCTTACATTAGAAAAACGAGAAGTAGTTCTGGTTGTTTCTGTGAATTGCTCTAGTACAGGCTCTAATGCCAAAACTATGTGGTTCGGAAAAAAAATTGCTAGTTTTAGGGTATCAACCCCATCAGATGCCCCTGCCTCTAAAATTACACCTTTACCCTTCATGAATTTTTCAAATTCAAATAGCTCAATTTGAGTCAATCTTCTGCTACCTTTAATAATTCTTCGCCAGGCTAGTTTAGGGTTCGCAAGTGTCAATGTGAGTCGGTTCATGGCCCTGTAGCATAGTCCAATAGAATACAAATATGTTGAAATTCGTTGACTTCCCTTATGACTTTGACGCCACAAATAATTTATTTTTGGAGGCCTTATCCAGTATTGCCACTGATGTAGACTTAGATAACATTTTCTTTATTGGTTGTTATCCTCAGATAAGTCTCTTGGCAAAGAGTAGTCTTTTTCTTAAATCTCGCATGTCTAATCAGGGAATGACAAATTGGCTCAATCATCAGCGAGGTCTTTCTACTTTGATGAAAATCCAAGGGAAAAAAGTTTGGGTCACTTTTGAAAATCGCAGAATTCCATTTGAGGGAGCGAATTTGACAATCAGTTTTGATTTAGATTCTAACAATGGGAAGAATCTCTACTTTCCTTTATTATTTAGCTATATAGACTTTCTCAATACAAAGTCTTCTTATGTGAGGCACAATATTTTATTCGAAGAACTCTTGCTTCCAAGAATGTCCCTGGGAAAGAGCCTCGACTCCAGAGATTTTGCTTGTACTTTCATAAATAATCCTGATCCTGTTAGATTACGGTTCTTGAATGAACTTTCGAAGTTTGGCAAAGTTGACATTTTTGGACGCTACACCAATAATTATGTGGAAGATAAAATTGGATTTGGAAACAATTATAAATTTGTAATATGTTTCGAAAATGATCTCTATCCTGGTTATGTTACAGAGAAACCTTTAGAAGCTTGGTTGAGTAAATCTGTTCCAGTGTATTGGGGAAATGACGCAGGAGGTCTTCTAAACCCGGCAGCCATTGTTAATTGCTCATCCTATGAATCGCTAGCAGACGCAGCTGAGTCAGTAGCATCTCTGCAATCAAAGCCTGAAGTTATAGAAGAAATAATAAAGCAACCTTTACTAAGTGCTAAGACACAGAAACCAAATCTTGTTGGATTCTTAAAACAAATTCTAGACTAGTTTAACTCGACATCCAATTTTCAAGTTTCGACGTAAATTTCTCTATATCTACTCCTTTTTTCTGTGAGTAAAAGTGAACTGCGTAGTGGTGACCGCAAACCAAGCTTTGCCATTCAAAACATCTGTTAATTCTTTCTTTTGGCATGATTTCTAGTAGAGATGCTTCTCTTGAATAAATCAAATTTGTTATAGCGCCGCCATGAGGGGCTATAACTAACTTAGCTTCTGAAAACAGAGAGATCTGATCTTTAATTGATAGTGATGCTGGATCCACAATCTCAAATCCTTTTGATTGCACAAGTTGAACCACTTCTCTTTCATTTCTTATTGATCGCCTTAAATCTTCTCTGGTCAAATAAATATTTCTAAAGGTCTTAGGTCTTAGCTCTACTTGAGATTGTCGCAATAACGCTGTTCGATAAGCTGGATGAAGATACCCGACATCGTTTCCTTTCGAAACAAATTCAAGCCTTTCGACCTCAATGAATCCTCGATCTTTAACAATTTTGAGTTCGCTCATACCAAATTGCTCTAACACTTTTTCATCTCTTTCTCTTGCTATTATTTTTGTACTTCCTGGAAGAGAGAGTAGAGTTGGGATATCTTCAGTTATTCTGTGATAATGACCCGTTGACAGCAGACCATTGAGGAAGACACCATTTAACTTTGGATATTTTCCATGAGATTTAGGGGTCCGTGCAAAACTAATTCTTGCTTCGATTGGCCACTCACTAGTTTCACTTACTAGCTTCCACTTTAGATTTGTTTCATCTTGAAAGAAAACATTGCCCGATGCTAAGTCAATTAAAGCATTATTGATTGAAATTAGATTACGGGCAACAAAGTGATGCTCCAAATTTGAGCCATACTCTGATGTTTCCGAGGTGGCAAGGGTAATACCAGG
>SXGQ01810682.1_pt1 | contig 10123 bp, 2 predicted proteins | sample 3178371 | NCBI WGS metagenome assembly SXGQ01 (sample SAMN11356859, study PRJNA531348) | freshwater metagenome | isolation source: freshwater sample F1-20 | place: China: Fuxian Lake, Yuxi | collected 2017-12-25 | reverse complement strand
TACATTAGTTCGTTCTTTAACTGACGCTTCTTTAGGAGCAGAAACAGCTGCGGAGCAAGAACAAGCGCGTCGCTTTGGACAATTCGGTTCAGCTACCCAAATGAAAGCAGGACAAGAAGCAGCAGTAGAGCAAAGAAAATTGGCTAAACAATACCAAATAATTAGCGCAGCACAAGCCAAGGCTGCTGGAAGAGCTGCTGTAAAAAGGGCAGGGCTTACAAATATTTTTGGAGGTCTTACTGACATTGCTTCTGCATTTGCTGCTGAAGAAGAAGGCACTGGTGTTAGTAATCGCAATTTATACAAGAATAGTCCAAGGCTTGCTGGTAGAGAATCAAAAGCTGTAGGCATTTTACCAAGAACAAGAGTAGGCTTAGGTGGATAAAAAAAAATAATCAATGGTTCCAATTTCACCACAAGCATATAGCGCAGAAGCAGTAATCTTTGACACAAGACCTATAATGGCCTTGCAGCAAAAACTTGCTGCCAAGAAGGCTGCAAAGGTTGAAGCGTTAGACAAGTATTTTTTAGACTTAAAAAATAAAATTAATCCTGCCGGAATGAGAACGCAGGATTTGCCAGAATGGAATAAAGAACTTGGGGATTGGATTAGTAATGGTGTAGTGAATAGAAAGGAGATTGCTAAAGGGGGGATGGCCCAGCAAGAATACTTGATAAAATATCAAAATCTTTTATCTAAGGTTGAGCAGTCAAAGCAGATGGGAAAATTTCAGTCTGATTTAGAAAGCAAAAAACAAGAAGGTAAAATTGATGAGGATGACTTCCTCCTACTTGATTCTATTCGTCTTTCAATATATAATCCTCAGCATTATAAAAATGCGGAAACATTAACCCCATACTCAATGGGAGATTTTTCAGAAAATATTCCTACATGGGATATAGGAAAATCAAAGCAATTTTACGTTGACTTTGCAAGAGCAGGAGCAAAGCCAGCAGAAAGGATTAACGAAAAAACTACGTATAATCCAAATACAAGATCCTATACTACCACATACGAAGAAATTTATAGCCTTCCTCAATTAACAGAAATGGCTGTAAAGGGTGGCGCAGCAATAACCTCCGATAGAAGTGGATACAAGACGCACAAAAAAATTCTTGAAGAGGGTGAAAGTCAAATTCCTTCCGAAAGATTTATAGATTACGCAAAAGCGTATAACAAAATTGCGCCAAACGACATTATGGACACCCCCGAGAAGGTTGCTGCCGCGGGTATTGTATTAAATAATTCAGGCGTTATTGACAGGAAGACAGAAAAAGATATTAAAAGAGAACCTCCGCAAAGAGGTGGTTTTGGTTTTGGGTACGGGTATGGTATGGGAGTTGAGGGAAATGCTCTTGATGAAATAACAAATATTGTAGGAACTAAAAAAGGCGTTGTTATTAAAGATGGTGTTGCAAATATTAACGGCGTTCCTTATAGCGGTAAAGTAGTTATGTTGGGTAATGAAATACCCGAATCTGTAAGATCTCCATTAAAAAGCATAGGGTACAAATTTCAGGATACGGAGCAGGTTGATGTAAATATGGTGGATGGGAAAATTGAATCTATACAAGCTCTTGGAAGAACAAGTTCTAAACAGCCAGCAAGGCGTAAGAGCGTGATTAGTAGAAGTACGATGGAAAATGCGCAACTTAAATTTAGCACCGAACCGCAAAAAGGCCCACAAATGCAATTTGGACAAGGGTTGGCCCCGCAAACACCTGCATTTACATTCCCCGGAGGTAAGCCTATAAAATTCTAATCAATGATTCAGAATAAGATATACGACTTTTTAAAGGCAAATAAGCTGACTGATAAAGACCAGCAGACATTCCTAAAAGAATATTCTGATTCTGCAAAGGCAAAAGAATTGTATGGCTTTTTACAAGCCAATCAATTAACCGATAAGGACTTTAATTCCTTTTACGATACGTATTTAAAAAAAAAAGAACCTTTGGAGCCTCTTTCTCCAGATGGTGGAAAAGCTGGTACTTCAGAAGCCCAATTGGGTTTAAAGCCAGCGAAGATACAGCCGACAATATTTAAGGAGCCGAGTGTTGGGGAAGATACGGTACTTGCAAGAAAGTTAGCAAAACAACAAATAGCTGCCGCAGAGGGAACAGGAGTAAGACTTCCCGCAGCACCAAAAGCAGTAGCGGAAGAAAGAGCTGCCGAAAGAGCGCTTGCGCCTAAGATTGAAAAGCCAACAGAAACAGAAGGACAGAGCTGGCTATCCAATACGGTTTCCGCACTTGATAGAGGGTTTTATAAAAATCTTATTGGTAATCCCGTAAAAGGCTTGGCTACTGTTATCCAGTATGGAACAGAAGCAATGACAGGCGGAAGAGTTAAGGAAGGCCCTGTTAGCGATGCTTTAATGAGATTTGGTAATTGGTTTAATAATGCAATTGACGAAGTAACTCCACAAGATCCAGAATTTAAAAACAGCCTCTCAGACCAATTTGCTCAAGCACTTGGTCAAGTAGGTTCGGTTGTACTCACGGGAGGATTTGGAGCTGGGGGAAGAGGTGCTGCAATAGCGGGACAGGTTATCCCAAAAACAGGCAAGCTTGCTTCTATTGTCGCCGCCACCAAGGCTGGTGGAAAAGAATTGGTATCCCAAATGACAAGTCCGGCAGCAATAAGCGCAGGGCTTACTATGGGACAATCTGAATTTGAAAGAGCAAAACAAGCGGGTGCAAGCGATGACCAAGCTTTTGAGGCTTTTTATAAAAATGCAGCCGTAGGTTCTATTCTTGAGAAGATACCCGTAATGCAGTTCTTCAAAAGGCTTAATAACTCAACTCAAGGCGGTGTAGTAAACTATCTTAAAACTAAAGGGGTTGCTGGTCTTACTGGGGGAACTGAAGAAATGACTACTGAGGTCTTGCAGCAGCTTTATGCCAACAAGACAGCACAGGATATTTACAATGTCAACCAAGATATATTTGAAGGGCTTACCGAATCAGGCGGGATTGGTTTTGGGGTTGGTTTCTTGCTCAATGCTATGGGAGCAAGAGCTAAGGTATTAAGGAATGAAGGAAAAGAGGCAGAAGCAAAAGTTGTAGAGGATCAAGCAAAAGAATTTGAATCAAGAGCGTCTAAGGGCGCTGCCGCAGAACCAGAAGTTCCCCCAACACCACCACCAGCAGCCGCTCCTGTTGTTACCGAAGAAGTTAAAGCCGAAGAGGTTGTAACGCCAGCGGTTCCTCAAACCGAAGAAATGCTAAATAAGTATTTATCAACTTTTAAGAGAAGATTAGCGGAGCGTAAAAAAGAATTAAAAGAGCAAGGCATTACAGATGTAGAAGCTGACCAGCAAGTAAAAAATATAGAGGCTAAAATAGAAAATACGCAAGAGAGTATTTCTAAGTTAGGGGAAGTGCCGCCTGTTGCAGAAGAAGTACGAGTTACTACACCAGAGGCAGCACCACAAGTTCCCGCAGCACCCGAGACGCAAAAAAAATCAATAGAAAATATAATTAAACAAGAAGAGCTTGATATTTCGTCAGATCAATTAGATAGACTATATGATGAAGTAGTAAAAAGCGGTGGTAAAATAGAAGATAGCCAAATTCGTAAAATATTAAATGTTGGTTATTTAAAGTCAATTCGAATAGCAGAAGACATTAATGATTTGGGTGTCGGGGAAGAAGTTCCAGAAGTTACAATAAATCCAAAAGAAAGAACTGAGTGGAATAGATATAAAGTTGGAGATGTAATTGATGGGAGTAAGCTAAGTGAATTATCTGGTGGTTTTGCTGACAATCAACCAGATGAAAAATTTATTTTGGTTCAAACTAAATTATCTGAACTTCCTTCAAGTTACGCAAACACAAGAGAAGAATTATTAAAAATTGCCGAAAAAGATAATGAATTAAATGAAGAATTAGACAGATTAAATTCAATAAAGGAAAATTTTAATAAAACTCCACCGTTGCCGCCCAAAGGAGATGGCGCTCATAGAAGAATTGCATCAAAGGAATTGGGGAATGAAACTATTTTGCAATGGAAAAACATAAAAGAAGTTGCACCAGAGGCAGCACCACAAGTTCCCGCAACAGCCATATCCCAAGAAGTAGCTGATTTAAGGGCAGAGGAACAAGCAGAATATGTTGCAATGGATGATCCTAACGACGAAGTAAAAAGAAAAGAAATTTACGACAAGTACGATAAGCTGATTACTCCTTTATTAAAAAAAGAAAAAGAAGTTCCCGCAGCACCCGTACAAGAATTAAAGGAAGGCGAACAAGTTCAGTTTAATTTAGCATCAAACCAAGGCCAGAAAACTGGAACCAAGGTAACTGTACCCGGATACGAAGATGTTGATTTTATAGCAGTACAAGACGGTTTTAATTATGATATCTATGAACTTGCTTCTGGACTAAAGGTAACTCCAACAGCTTCTTTTTCTGTAGATGATGCTATATCCCAAACAGCAGTCGCGCTAGCTTCCAAGGGAATCACAAGCGAAAAGCTTCTTTCCAAAATATATAGCTCGGAAAAGGATGTTTTAAAGAAACTTAAAGTAAACGAAAGCCCTGCGATTCAGAAGTTTAAGGAAAAGAAAATCGCTGAAGAAGAAAAAATTCCTTTTCTTCTTACAGAAGAAGAGAGGCAAAATCTTTTTGAAATTGCCAAAGAGGCTAAAGAGAAGGGATTGTCTAATGTGGAAGGGATGGTATTGAGCGCAGCAAATATTAAAAAGAGCGACCGCAGCTACGTTAAATTAACACCACAAAGGGCGAAAGATATTGTTGAGGCCGCAGAAAAAAATAAAAAATTAAAAGATTTAGAAGAGCAACAAAAACCATACCCAGAGGAAGAGATAGTAAAAAGAGAAGATACGGAAGAGGATTTTAAGCAACAAATAAACAACGAGTATAAGTCCGATAAATACGACACTATCCCTCAAGATATAAAGGATAAAGCCTATGAGGCTCACAAAAAATTAATGGAAATAGCAAATAAGTATGGCTATTATCCAAAATCGGTAAAAGAGCTAAAGGCAGATCCAGTTATAGCTTTAAGCATTTATTTAAGAGCCGCTGGAGCTAAAAAGGTTGAAACAAGAGCCGAAAGAATTAATGAGGCGGAAAAATTAATTGATGAAACAATAGAAGGGGTTGATAAAATATACAATAAAGAGTTTCCGAAAGAGGCGGAAGTTTCTGAAGATCCCTATTACGCATATTATAAAGAAGGGTTGCCCACTTACAATATTGATGAATTTAGAGAAAATCCAGATATACTAAAATCGGATGAAGCGTATTATTCAGTAAAATACCCAAATAGCTTCGTTGGTTTATATACAGATAGAAGTTTAATTGCATTGGAAAATAATATAACTCCAGAATCTATAAAATTAGGAGATGAAGTATTTATTTCAGGCAAAAAATATGCAGTTGAAAGTATAGACAGAATAAAAAAAGATAGAGATTCTCTGCATTTATTAAGAATAGATGATAAGGGTAATTTTTTAAGACAAAGAGATTTGCCTAAAAAGGAAAGGGAATCTGAAGAGGTTGACGAGATTGAAGAAGAGGAATTACCATTTGGCGAAGAAAAAGAGGTAAAAGTAAAAAAGAAAAGAGAAATAACCGATATAAAGAGAAGGGCTTTAAACTTGGAAATCATAGACAATCCAAGAGGAGAGGTTATGCAGTATTTTCTTTCAGGAGGAAAAGTAAACCCTGAAGCGCTACGCGAATTATTTGAATCAAAGAAACAGGGATACCGCTGGAAGAAGATGGATTCCGAGGAAAGAAAGCTAAAAAAATATCTTACAAAAGAAGGCGCCCCAAGAATAGAAGCTCTTGCCGAAAGCATTGCAGGAACAGATAGGCTTGACCAAACGCAAGAGTATAGAAACGCTATTGAGGAAGTTATACTAGACCACGATAGGACGGAAACAATGGCCGAAGAGCTTGTAGATAATTTTGACATTGAATACAACGCAATGTTAAAACAAAAAGAGATTGCAGAAATCGGAGATGATATTAGCGAGCAAATAAAAGATTTTGTAGCAGGGCTTCCCGCGGCACAAAAACAAGAAATAGCGGACGTCCTTGATACATATAGATTAGAGGATGGAACTATAGACTGGAGTAAAATAGAGCAAGAAATAAATACTATTGATCCGTTCTCCGAACCTGTTATTCAAAAGCTTTCCGAACAATCACAAAAAATTTTACAAGATGCAATCCAACAGTTTAAAGAAACAGGCCGAATTAGCCGTTTTCGTGGCGAAGTTGTACTTAGCCCAGAAGAAATCAGAGCAGGAGACGCAGCCAGAGGTCTTGCCGAAAAGCTCAGAGCAGGAAAAATCTCCAAAAAAGGATTCCGAGCTTCTACAGGATTTGATGTAGTCTTTGATGCCGCTATTGAGGTGGTTGCTAAAGCGCTTGAAGCTGGTGCGTCAATAGCTGATGCCATAGAAAGCGGATTAAAATACATTAGAAACACAGATTGGTACAAGAGCATACCAAATAAAAAAGAATTTGAGGATAAATTCAAAAACTTATTAAACGAAGAATATGCCATTCAAGAGTCTACAGCAGGTGAGGTACCTGTACAGCCAGAAGCCGGAGTTAGCGAAGAAGTGGAGGCAGGAGTTCCCCCAACAAGACCTCCAAAAGCTCCCGAAGAAGGTGAAGGTGAAGGTCGTAAAGAAGAAAGGAGATTCACGGAAAGATTAATTGAAACACCCGGACTTTTAGCGGCTATAAAAAAGGGAGTAGCCCCAACCCTAGAATATATAAGACAAACTAACGCTATGACTGTTCAGGAGGCTGAGCAGATAATTAATGTGTTAGGGGAAGACAAGGCGTATAGTGCAATGAAAAGCGAGGATACCAAAGGAGCGGTTAGAGTGGTGCTTGGTCAGGTTCTTATAAAGAGATACAACAAGCTTGCAAAAGAGGCCAAGACTAAAGAAGAAAAAGATTTATACATAGACACAACCATAGATATTGCAGAATACGTAACAGTAAAACTTGCAACAGAAGCGGGACAAACTATACAGGCTTTTTCTTTATGGGATAAATTAACTCCTGAAGCCCAGATTGTATTTGCTGCTCGGCAAAAAGGTAAGTCTGCAAGAAAAAACATAAATAAAGCAAAAAAAGATGTTGATGTAATTAAAGAAAAATTTGATAAAGCTAACGAGGAAGCCGTTAAGGAAATATTAAAAACTGAAGAAGTATCCAATACCATAAAAAAAGACTCACAGGAAGGAGTACAAAAAGCAAAAAATAGAGCAGCCAAAGCAAGACAAAAAAGAGCTGATATTATCAATAAGTATAAAGGGAAAGGCGGTATCACCTTTACTACTGGCGGATTAACTAAAGAAGGGATTGAGTTTGTTGGGGAAGTTGCGGTTACTTACATTGAAGAAGGCATTGCCGAGGTTCAGGTTATCGTAGAAAAAGTTCTTGCTGATATAAAAAATATTTCAGGCAAAGAGCCAAACGAAACTGTAAAAAGAGAAGTTTTTGAGATTGCAGACAAAGAGCTTGCGAAGGCTGATATAGATATGGTAAAATCCGTGAAGGACAAAAAGATAAGGATTGACGAGATTGCTATTCAGCATTTTACTTCTAAAGAGAAGGTTAAAAAAGAATTAGCCCAAAAGTTTATTGAGCAAGCCGATATGAGCGAAGGTAATGCCGAAGCTCTTGCTAAACGCTTTGAAGAAGCCTTTGACAGAGTGGTTAGCAGAAAGAAGGCCGAGATACTATCAAAAAATAAAAAAAGATTTGAAAGGGTTAGAAAAGCGGTAAACGAACAAGCTGCTATAAGGGCTGAACCCAAAACTTTGCAGGATGAGATTATAAAATACTCAAATCTTGGAGCCTTTGATACTGAAGATATGCTTGATTATCTTTCGGATAAATTTAAGCTTGGGCAATTAACCAAAGAGCAGGCGACTAAAATCAAGGAACTTGTTGAAAAAATACAGACCGCTCCCGAAGGAACTCCAAAAAGAGAGGCTACCGAAGATTTATTGGCGTATCAAGCAAATTTAAACGGCGGAAACTGGGGAGAAGTAGCTCAGGGTATTTGGTATGCTAATATCCTTTCTGGTTATAGAACACACGAAAAAAACGTAGTGTCTACCTTTATTAACTCTTGGGTTGATCTTGGTGCCGAAATGATAGCAGATCCAAAGTCTGCCCCTTATTTAATTGCAGGGTATATACAAGGAGTTAAAAAAAGAGGATTACTTGAGGCAGGAAGAACACTTGCAACTGGGCGCTCCCCTATTCACGTTGCCAAAATTGAGGTGCCAGATATTCTTGAAAGAAAAGCATTTATTGGCGGAGGATACAATCCAGCGAATTGGTTTAAATACGTATCCAGAGCAATGAAGGCCGAGGACGTTCTTTCTTTTCAGGGATTGAAAGAAGCGAGATCGTATCAGCTCGCAAGAAAAGAAGCGTCAAAGCTTGGTTTTAATACTTGGTCTGGAAGCGGATGGAAAAAGGTTAACGAGCTTCTTTTCAATACAATGGAAAGATACGAAATAGCGGTAGCCCAAGCAGAATCAGAAGGGCTTAAGCCAAATACAAAAAATTGGAAAAGAAGAATATATGAATTGATGGAAAATAGTAGGCCTACTCAAATGACTGAAGACGCTTACAATTTTGCAGCACACGGCACTTTTAACTATGAATCCGATGGAACATTGGGCGCTTTTACAAACGCTGTTTCAAAGGCGCTTGACGTAAAGGTTGGCGGTGTTCAACCCGGTCGTTTTGTGGTTCCATTTACCCGTATTATTACTAATGTGGTAAATAATGCCTTAGACTATAGCCCTGTTGGTTTAATAAGAGTTGCCAAAGGCGCAAGAGGATTTAAGTCCTTTGACGAGATAAGTCTTACAAAAGGCTCTTACAAGCCATTTACGCCAGAGCAAAGGAGAATTGTGGCTGTTAAAGCCGCCATAGGAATTTCTTTTGCTGCTATGTTTCAATATATGGCAGAAACAGGGCAGATACAAATATCTGGGGAAGGGCCAGAAGATGAAAAAAAGAAAGCGCAATTAAGAGAAAGTGGGTGGCAGGCTTATTCTATGAAAATTGGGAACAAGTGGTACTCTTATCAATTAACTCCACTTGCCTTGGTACTTGGTATGCTTGGGAACTTTAACGATGCTGCGAAATATGGCAAAGACGATGAGCAGACTTTACTAAGAAGATTAAATGTGGCTGTATTGAAGTTTGGGGGTATGATTGCAGATATGACGTGGATTAATTCTGCGGGAACATTTTTGGGATCATTTGTAGAGCCTAAGATTTCTGAACAACAAAGAAGCGTAGAAAAAGCCTTAAGTGGGATGGCGAGAGGATTTGTTCCCTTTTCTCAGCTGACTTCACAGGCAACACAAGCCTATAATAGTATATTCCAAGTGCCTGCAAAACAGGTAAATAACTCTTGGGAGGCTTTATATCAGGATTTACCGATAGCCAGAAATTCCCTCAACAATAAAATAAATGCCCTCGGAGAACCCGTAATAAAAGATATTGATATTATGGTATCGCGGGAAAAAGCTGATCCAGTTTGGAGGTTCTTAACGGAAAAGCAAGGGTGGGTAGCTCCTTTAAGCAAGAAAACAGTCTTTGTCTTTGACGAGAGACTAAGACAAGACAGACCTTTAACGGATAACGAATTTTATGAATTATCTAAATTAAGGGGTTCTATAATTAAAGAAAATATAAAAAAGATTTTAACTGAAGGCTACCCCGTATTAAGAGATGGCGCGATTACTTATGTCTTAGGGGAGGACATGACTTCGGCAGAATTGAATAATATATTATCCAAGAGAATAGAACCGATGGCTACGAAAGAAGCGAAAGCAAGAATATTTGGCGTTGATTATTCCGAAATGGAAAAAGACGAACTAAAGGCGGAATTAACGGAATTAGAAAAAGAATATTGGGGCTTAAATGATAATTAACCACATCTTCCCAAGCAAAATTTTAGTAACTTTGATTAACAATTTAACATATTAAGAGATGCCGTTAACACCTAATTTTACAACGTCTCAACCACCCGGGCAACCTTCTGTTATTACGGTTACGGATGCGTCTACGGGAAGTGATGGTGCCATATCTTCCCGCC
>SXGQ01556413.1_pt1 | contig 10123 bp, 8 predicted proteins | sample 3178371 | NCBI WGS metagenome assembly SXGQ01 (sample SAMN11356859, study PRJNA531348) | freshwater metagenome | isolation source: freshwater sample F1-20 | place: China: Fuxian Lake, Yuxi | collected 2017-12-25 | reverse complement strand
TCGTGGGTTCGAGCCCCACCAGGCCCATGAGAAATCCCCATGTCGTCGCGCGAGCACGGCATGGGGATTTTTGCGTAGGTACCCGGTGTGGAACGCTTGCTTCTCCGTCGTCGCTGGGGACGCGTCGGTCGCGGTCACGCTGGGAAATCGGCCGAGCACGCCCTTCCATGGTATTGTTCCGGTGATGGCATCCTTCGACTTCAGGAGCAAGACAATGCCCCCTATCCGAGAAACGGTCCGTGTCCACTTCAAGATTCTTGCTGATCCGGCGACGCCTTCTCTGAACGAGCGGTTCCACCTGATGAAGACGTTGTTCGAGTCGTACGGGGTCGGGGTAGAGATGGGTAGTTACCAGCGGCTCAACCTCCCTGATCTGGCGGATCTCGCCGTGGGTGAGTGCGCTTCCGGAGGAGCGTTGTCGACGGAGCAACACTCGCTCTTCCAGCACCGCGACAATGTACCTCTCGACGATGTGTGCATCTACTTCGTGCGTACCATGGATGGTTACAACGGATGCGCAGTTCATCCCCAGAATCGGCCGGGCGCGGTGGTCGCGCACGACGCTCCTGGCTGGACGCTCGCCCACGAGGTGGGCCATGTGCTTGGACTTAAGCACGAGAACAATGACCGGCTGTTGATGCACAAGTCCGTTGCAAGGATTAGCGTTCAGACCCCGGGTTTGACCCAAGAGAACATCAAAGACATGCTGGCCCACTCCCTGACCCGTTGAAATGGAGTTGACGATGGCGACAAGAGAACAGGTTCTGGATTACCTGCTGGACGAGGAGCCCACGTACCGGATCGCTGCGGAAGCCCTGGGAGTGGAGGCGCTGGAGGTTCTGGCCGAACTCGTCGTTGCGGCCGACCCGTTGCTGGCCTCCAAGGCAACTCGATTGGCGTCGGAGATCGGCTCGCCGAGAGCGTGGGAGGTGATCGAGCGTGCGGCGGCACGAGAGCGGGACCCTACCGTGCGGGTGGCGGCCGCGTCGGCCTTGAGGCGCTTGGCGGCGCGCGACCCAGGGCACGAGATGGCTTTCGCGGACGAGCCCAACGGTCTCCTGGACCGTCTGCTGGCCGACGAGGACGCGGGTGTACGAAAGTTCGCGCTCAAGGCCGCGTGGGAACTGGACCTTCGCGATCGGCTGGAGCGCGTGGCCAGCGACGTCACGGAGGTAGGGTTTCTGCGCGAGTCCGCCGCAGAAATGCTGAGCCGCGGTCGCTAGGCGATACGCCGTCGGTAACCGAATCCTGCCGGTCTACGACGTGACCGCTCGATTTCGCCCACGAAGCTTCAACGAGGGACAGGCCGCCTTCGCCGTGCGGAACCTGTCCCTCATTGCCCTGGTCGATGGGAAGGAGATCGTAGAATGGGAACGGCAGGGCACAACGCAATCGGTGTTTCACGCCGGTTGTCGCTCTTGGTGCGCCGATTCTGGCAGTCGGTATGCTGGCGCTTCTTTTCGGTCACGATTGATTCACTCACGGAAGCTGGATCGCGTCAGGCATGTGCATCACCCGTGAGCGGCGGCGCCACGCGTGCGCGAGGGCATACGGAAGGACGGCGCGGATGGGAATAGGGACTTGCCGACATTTCTGCCCGTGTATATAGTCAATCCACCGACTGAACGGGCGTTCCAGGCCGTCGCAGCCCGAGACATCCGTTTCTAGCCGGCGACCCCGGCCGCCGGGGTGCGGCGAGGGCAGGGTGCCCGTACCGCGAGACCTGGGCGGCATGGGTTGGACGCGCGGAGTATGCATCGCGTTTTGCGTCTCTCTCTGTGGAAACCCTGGTCGGCGAGCGAAAAGCGGGTGTCCGGAGGCGGAATCCACGCCACACTCCTTATCGGCCAGCGGGAGGACGAAAAAGGAGCTGTTCATCCACCCACGCGTTTCGCCCGCCGCGTACCGCGCCATTTCCTGACCGCCACTCACCGCAGCTTGTGCCCATGAGCCAGTCCGCCGTCCTCTCGCCCGAGCGCCTGCAGATTCCCGCCCTGGCCCGGCGCGGGCCGGGCGGCCCGCGCCGCAGCGTGCTGTCCCTGCTGGACCTGTCGCCGCAGGAGGTGCTGTACCTGTGCCGGCGGGCCATCCGGATCAAGCATGCCCGCACGGACCCGCAGACGCTGCGGGGCAAGACGGTGGGGGTGTACTTCCCCAAGACGTCCACGCGCACCCGCACGGGGTTCCAGGTGGGCGCGGGACGGCTGGGGGCCACGACGGTGTTCTTTGGTCCCAACGAGCTGCAGACCAACACGGGCGAGACGCTGGGCGACACGGCGCGCGTGTTCGCGGGCTACCTGGACGTGCTGGTGATGCGCACGAACGGGCCCGTGGACGACATGAAGGTGTTCGCGGCGCACGCCACGCTGTCCGTGGTGAACGCGCTGAGCCAGGAGGAGCATCCCACCCAGGGGCTCACGGACCTGACCACCCTGCTGGAGCACTTCAACCGGCTGGAAGGGCTGGACGTGCTGTACTGCGGCGAGGGCAACAAGTCCGCCGCGGCGCTGGCGTACGGCCTGTCCCGCATTCGCGGCACGCGGCTGACCGTGGCCGCGCCCGAGGGCTACGGCCTGCAGCCGGACGTGCTGGCCACGGCGCAGGCGCTGGCGGCCAAGCACGGGGCCACGGTGGAGCAGACGCACGACATCGATGCCGTTCCGCGGGGCGTGGACGCGGTGTACACGAGCCGCTGGCAGGAGATGGGCGTGAACAAGCCGGACCCGGACTGGCGCGACCGGTTTGCCCCCTTCCGGGTGAGCCAGGCGCTCATGGAGCGGGTGAGCAAGCGGGGCACGGTCTTCATGCACGACCTGCCGGCCGTGCGCGAGGAGGACGTGGAGAGCGCCGTGCTGGACGGGCCGCAGAGCCTGGCCTGGGTGCAGGCGCAGCACAAGATGTTCAGCGCCATGTCGGTGATGGAGTGGTGCGGCGCCGGGGTCGTGGAAGACGACCTTTGACCCCGCCGCCGGCCCTGTGACCGCCGTACGACCCTTTACCGCGCGCGCCGCCATGCAGACAGCCGCACAGCTCCAGGAACCCCGCCGGCACCCGGCCGAGTGGCCGCGGTCCGCCCCGGCACCGGTGCTGTTCCCGCCCGCCGCCGACACGTGGCGCACGGGGTACGGCGAGGTGCAGGCGCACCACGGCGAGATCGTGCAGGGGATGTTCTACGCGCCCGAGGGCACGGTGGAGCATGCCCTGGTGACGCTGCCGTGCGCCCTGTTCAGCACGCGGGCGCGGTTCCGGCCCCTGCGCTCGGGGCCGCTGGTGGTGGAGCCGGGCGATCGCGGCCGGGCGCGGCTGGCGGCGCGGCTCACCCTGGACGCCCTGGGGCGCACGGGGTGGGGCGGCAGCCTGTGCATCGAGGGCGACGTGCCCCTGCGCTGGGGATGCGGGTCGTCCACCACCGACGTGCTGTCCACCATCCGCGCCGTGGCCGACGCGTTCGACACGGTGCTGGAGCCGGCGTGGATCGCGCGCATCAGCGTGGCGGCCGAGACGGCCAGCGACTCGCTGATGTACGGCCCGGAGCGGGCGGTGCTCTTTGCCCAGCGCCGGGGCAGCGTGCTGCTGGACCTGGGCGGGCCCCTGCCCACGGTGCGGGTGCTGGGGCTGAACACGGAGGTGGACCGCGGGGTGGAGACGCTGGCCCTGCCGCCCATGGCCTACTCGGCGTGGGAGGTAGAGGCGTTTCGCCCGGTGCTGGGGATGCTGCGCCGGGCCGTGGACGACCAGGACCCGCGGCTGCTGGGGCGCGTGGCCACGGCCAGCACGGTGATCACGCAGCGGCACCGTCCCAAGCGCTTCATGCCGGAGCTGCTGCAGATCGCCCGCGAGGTGGGCGCGGAGGGCGTGCAGGTGGCGCACAGCGGCACGGTGGCGGGCTTCATCTTCACGCCCGACGCGGAGGCGTCGGCCCGGATCGAGCGGGCGCGGGCTGCGCTGCGGCGGCTGGGGGTGGACAGCACCTGGGAGTTCAGCAACGACCTGTCCTTGCAGCGGGAGCTGTCGGTGTGAGCGGTCCCGTCATCAGCGCCAACTTCGTGGAGGCCATCTCGCTGCCGCGCATCGTGTGGCTGCGGCCCAACCTGGTGGGCCTGGTGTTTCCGCTCATGAAGCTGCTGCCGGCGCGGTTCATCATCCGCAAGGCGCTGGAGGAGGGGGCGCTGCAGCCGGGCGGGCTCATCGCGGAGACGACGTCGGGGACGTTCGGGCTGGCGCTGGCCATGGTGGCGCGGCTGCAGGGGCATCCCCTGACGCTGGTGAGCGACCCGGCCATCGACGCGCCGCTGCGGCGCCGGCTGGAGGACCTGGGCGCCACGGTGCACATCGTCCGCGAGCCGGGGCCTACGGGCGGGTTCCAGGCGGCGCGGCTGGAGGTGCTGGAGCGCATCCTGGCGGAGAACCCTGGCAGCTTTTGCCCCCGCCAGTACGCCAACCCGCACAACCCCGGGAGCTACGCGCCGTGCGCGGAGCAGCTGGCGCACGCGGCGGGGGGCATTGACTGCCTGATCGGGACGGTGGGGTCCGGCGGGTCCGTCTGCGGGATCGCGTCGTACCTGCGGCTGCTGCTTCCGGAGCTGCGGGTGATTGGCGTGGACACGCACCGCAGCGTGATCTTTGGGCAGAGCGACGCGGGCGGGGGGCGCATGCTGCGCGGGCTGGGCAACAGCCTCATGCCGGCCAACGTGGACCACGCCGCGTTCGACCTGGTGCACTGGGTGGGCGCGGCCGAGGCGTTCCGGGCCACGCGGCAGCTGCACCGGGACCATGCGCTGTTCATGGGCCCCACGAGCGGCGCGGCGTACCTGGTGGCGGACTGGTGGGCGCGGCAGAACCCGGATGCGCTGGGCGCCGTCATCTTTCCCGACGAGGGGTACCGCTACCAGGACACGGTGTACGACGATGCGTGGCTGGAGGCAAAGGGTGCGCGGCTGGACCTGCTGCCCCGCGAGCCGGTGGAGTGGGAGCGTCCGCACGACGGCGACGCGCCGTGGGCGTTCCACCGCTGGGACCGCCGCACGTACGAGGAGGTGATGGGTGCGCCGGCGGCCAGCCTGGAGCTGGCGCTGCAGTAGCCGCACGCCGGCGTCCGCAGGCACTCCGCGCGCGCTCTGGGAAAACGGTGTCGAGGTTAGTATCGCGCATCCCCGTAACATACCTATCCCGCCACGTCGCCATCCGCGGTCGCGGGTTGATGCGGGAGGTGCCGGGAACGTGGGCCGGCGGTTCGTATCGCGTCCTCCGCGGGGCAGGGGGGCCGCGTCACCGCGAGGAGCGGCGCAGGGCAGACATCCATCTGCCGCGCGTCCGTTGACGGAGACCGCCGGTGCGCGGCAGCCGGCCACGCGCTGCGGATTCCGTGCGTGGATGGCGGCCCATCGGCACGGGCCGGGTGCCAAAAGGACGCGCGGCGGGTGATGCTTGCCCTGCCGCGCGCCGTGCAGGAGGGCGGCGTGGGTGCCCCCCGGAGCAACCGCGATGCACTCAGCGCGCGGGCCGGCGTCGGCGCTTGGATGCGGGTTCGCGGAGGATGGCGGCGACGTTGCGGACCGGCGGACCAGGCGGACCCGCGGATTGGTGGACGGTGGACGGGGACATCAGCGGACTCGCGGACCCGCGGATTGGTGGACCGTGGACGGGGACATCAGCGGATTCGCGGACCTGCGGATTCGTGGACCGTGGACGGGGACATCAGCGGACTCGCGGACCGGGATGATGCCACACGACGCCCGGCGGGCGCGTTTGTCGGCGCGGGCGGAGGGTGTGAGATTGCGGCCGAACCGAGGCCGCTCCTGATTTTGCTGGATGGAATCGACGACGATGCGGGTGCACGCGAAGGACGAACGATAAGCATGGCACGCGACCTCTCGTTCGAGCGGGCCATCGCCTTTGCGGCGGAGATCATCCGCATCCCCAGCCTTCCGGGGGAGGAGGAGGCCGTGGCCCTGCGCATCCGGGACGAGATGCGCGCCCTGGGCTTTGACGAAGCGCGCACGGACCTGGCCGGCAACGTCATCGGCCGCATCAGCGGCACGGGCGCGGCGCCGTCCGTGGCCCTGTCGTCGCACATGGACGTGGTGGACGTGGGCGACCGTGCGGGGTGGGAGCACGACCCCTGGGCCGGCTCCATCGCGGGCGGATGCCTGCACGGACGCGGCGCCATGGACCTCAAGGGCCCGCTGGCCCTGCAGCTGTACGCCGCCGCCCGCTTCGTGGACGAGCGGCCCGCGGGCGACATCCTCACCGTCTTTTCCGTGCACGAGGAAAAGGGCGGCTGGGGGATGATGCACTTCATGGAGAACGCCGGCATCCGCCCCGGCGCCGTCATCCTGGGCGAGGCCACGGGGCTGGACCTGTGCACCGGCCACCGCGGCCACGCGGAGCTGGCCGTGGAGATCCACGGCGTGGCCGCGCACGCCAGCACGCCCGAGCGGGGCCGCAACCCCAACCACGTGCTGCCGCACGTGCTGCTGGCCCTGCGCGAGCTGGCGGACGCACAGCCGTCGCACCCCGTGCTGGGGCCCGCGACCCTGGCGCCGACGGTGATCGAGACGTGGCCCAGGAGCGGCAACGTGATCCCGGACCGCGTGCGCATCACGCTGGACTGGCGGGTGCTTCCCGGCTGGGACGAGGCCCGGGCCCTGGACGACCTCCGCGTCCGCATCGCCGCGCGCGTGCCCGCGGCGGAGGCGGGCATCCACGTGGAGGTGCTCCCCGGCCGGCTGCCGTTCCAGGCGTGGACGGGCTACCGGGAAGAGAACAGCAACTTTACCCCCGGGTTCCTGCTGGCGGACGAGCACCCCGTGGTGCGGGCCGCCGCGCGGGCGCTGGAGGACCGGCTGGGCCGCGTGCCCCGCATCCGCCCCTGGAAGTTCGGCACGGACGGCGGGCACTGCTGCGGCACCCACGACGTGCCCACCATCGGCTTTGCGCCCGGACGCGAGGCCCTGGCGCACACCAACCGCGAGTGCCTGGACCTGGACGAGGCGCGGACGGCGTTCGACGCGTATCCCGCCCTGATCCGCGCCGTGCAGGCGGCCCTGTCGGGCACGCCCGGCGCCCCCGTCCACGGCGTGGCCGTGACGGCCGGCGCGCCCTGACCCGCCCGGGGGTACTTCCGCCCTGCCCTGCGCCGATGTACATTCGCAATACAAGACATTAATCAGATACGTTTATCAATCGCGATTCGTTCATCGGCTGGCGAACGTACTGGCATTTGGGTCACGCTGGCCGGTTCACGACGGATCGACGGCACGTATTTCCAGACCTGCATCGTACAATAGGGGCCAGCGATCGCACGATGGGCCCTTGTCGCCAGGCATCACGCGCCGGCGCGCCATTCCCACCCAACCGGAGTAAACAAATGTCGGACCAGGATCGCGAGGACACGACCATTTACGAGGCCGTGGTGAACCACGAGGAGCAGTACTCCATCTGGCCGGCGGACCGCGAGCTGCCCGCGGGGTGGAGCAAGGCGGGCAAGAGCGGGCTCAAGCCCGAGGTGCTGGCGTGGATCGAGGAGGTGTGGACGGACATGCGTCCCCTCTCGCTGCGCAAGCAGATGGAAGCGGCGGGGACGGACGCGGCCTGAGGGCCGCCCCACGCTTTACACCCTTTCGCCAGGAGACGGACCCATGGCTCGCATGGGCAGCTACTGCAGGGCCTACCATGCCCGCGACTTCGCCGCCTTTCCGGGGTGGAGTCCCGACGCCGCGCAGCTGCGCGGCGCGGCCGGCCGCGCGCTGGCCGGCGACGACATCCTGTACCTGCAGGAAGACTTTGGCGTGACGGACGGCATTTTCCTGGACGAGAACGTGGTCTTTGCCGACGCCGGCCCGGAGTGGCGGGCGTTCTGCACGGGCCCGCTGGGCTTTGCCCCCGCCGCCGAGCCCGAGCCCGAGCCGGCCGCCGCCGCCGCATGACCGGCGCGGCCACCTTTGCCCACCTGCTCCGGGAGCGCGCCGCGCGCCACCCGGAGCGGACCGCGTGCGTCTTCCTTCTCGACGGCGAGCAGGAGGGCGAGTCGCTCACGTACGGCGACCTGGACCGCGAGGCGCGCCGGGTGGCCGCGCGGCTGCGGGCGGAGGGGCTGGGGGGCCAGCGGGCGCTGCTGCTGTTTCCGCCCGGGCTGGCGTTCGTGGCGGCGTACTTCGGGTGCCTGTACGCGGGCGTGGTGGCCGTCCCCGTGTACCCGCCGCGCAGCAACCGCAACCTGGACCGCGTGCAGGCCATCGTGGCCGACGCGGACGCGCGCGCCGTGCTGGCCACGGACGACGTGATCGCGGGGCTGGCCCAGCACGCGTCCGCCGCCCCGCAGCTGGCGGCCCTGCGCTGGATCGCCTGCGGCCTGTCGACGGACGGGGCGGACGACGCGCCGTGGACGGACGCGGCCGTGCGGGCAGAGGACGTGGCGTTCCTGCAGTACACGTCCGGATCGACGTCCACGCCCAAGGGCGTGCGCGTGACGCACGGCAACCTGCTGGCCAACGAGCGCATGCTCCGCGACGCCTTTGGGCATCGCGAAGGCCTGGTCGTCGCGGGATGGCTGCCGGTCTACCACGACATGGGGCTCATCGGCAACGTGCTGCACCCGCTGTTCATGGGCGGCACCTGCGTGCTCATGTCGCCCGCGGCCTTTCTGCAGCGCCCGGCGCGCTGGCTGGAGGCCGTGAGCCGCTACGGGGCAGAGACCAGCGGCGGGCCCAATTTCGCGTACGACCTGTGCGCGGAGCGCGTGTCGGACGAGGAGAAGGCGGCGCTGGACCTGTCCGCCTGGCGCGTGGCGTTCTGCGGGGCAGAGCCCGTGCGCGCGGCCACGCTGGACCGCTTTGCCGCCGCGTTCGCGGAGGTGGGATTTCGCCGCGACGCGTTCTATCCCTGCTACGGGCTGGCGGAGGCCACGCTGTTCGTCACGGGCGGCCGCCCGGACGCGGGGCCCGTGGTGCGCGCCTTTCGCCCGGACGCCCTGGAGCAGGACCGCGCCGTCGCCGCGTCCCCGGACGACGGCGGCACGGCGCTGGTGGGATGCGGCTTTCCCTGGCGCGAGGGCCGCGTGGAGGTGGTGGATCCCGCCACGCGCACGCGGCGCGCGCCGGGCGAGGTGGGCGAGATCTGGGCGGCGGGGCCGCACGTCGCCGGCGGGTACTGGAACCGGGCAGAGGCCACGGAGGAGACCTTCGGCGCGCGGCTGGCGGACGGCGAGGGACCGTTCATGCGCACGGGCGACCTGGGGTTCGTGGACGGCGGCGACCTGTTCGTCACGGGGCGCGCCAAGGACCTCGTCATCCTGCGCGGCCGCAACCTGTATCCGCAGGACATCGAGGCCGTGGCCGGCGCGGCACACGCCGCCCTGCACCCCGGCGGCGGCGCGGCGTTCTCCGTGGACGTGGACGGCGAGGAGCGCCTGGTGGTCGTGCACGAGGTGCGGCGCACGGCCCTGCGCGCGCTGGACCACGACGGCATCGCGCGCCGCATCCGCGAGGAGGTGGCCGCCGCGTTCGAGGCCGGTGTGCACGACGTGGTCCTCATCGGCCCCGCGACGCTGGCCAAGACGTCGAGCGGCAAGGTGCAGCGCCAGGCCACCCGCAAGGCGTACCTGGCGGGCACCCTCCCCGCCGCCGGCGAGCGCGAGCAGAAGGCCGCGCCCGCATCGTCATCCGCCGGGGCGGCACCGCCCGCGTCCGCGGCAGAGGCCCTGCTGCGCGACGAGGCCGCGCGCGTGCTGCGCGTAGAGCCCGCCGCCGTCCGTCTGGAACTGTCGCTTACGGCGCTGGGGCTGGATTCCGTGGGCGCGGCGCGGCTGGCGGCGCGCATCGAGGCCGTGACGCGCGTCCCCATCGACCCCGTGTCGCTGCTGGAGCCGCGGCCGTTCGCGGAGCTCGCGGCGGAACTGGCGTCGCTCGGGAATCGGGAACAGGGAACAGGGAACAGCGAGACCGGAGGGTCGGCGCCCGGGGCTGATCCCCAGCGCTCGCCGTTCCCCCTGTCGGCGGGGCAGCGCGCGCTGTGGTTCCTGCACCGCCTGCAGCCGGAGAGCGCGGCGTACAACCTGGCCGTCGCCGTGCGCGTGCACGGGGCGCTGGAGACAGAGCGCGTGGCCGCCGCCCTGCGCCAGGCG